>Ga0157370_10001025_pt1 | contig 35137 bp, 44 predicted proteins | sample C35metaG_FD_113463 | JGI IMG/M metagenome (GOLD analysis project Ga0157370, IMG submission 113463) | Corn rhizosphere microbial communities from Kellogg Biological Station, Michigan, USA - C3-5 metaG | ecosystem: Host-associated > Plants > Roots > Rhizosphere > Soil | place: USA: Michigan... | reverse complement strand
CATACATCGTCGTCACCTTCGACCGGCGGTGATCCTTCCGCCACTCGCGCAGGGTCGCTCGCCGGCGGCGCTCCCTTAGCCGGTCGGCGGGTGAGCGCAGCGCGGGGTTGCGGAGCTTGCGCTGGGTCCAGCGGCCCACCTCGCCGCGGAGCGCGGCGGCCCGGGCGGCGTTCGGTAGGCCCAAGGCGAAGACCGCCCGCGCAATCGAGTGCCGCGCCAGGTTCACGCCCTTGAAGCTGACGAGGAACCCGAGCTTGCGGTGGCCCATCTGGTGCCGGACCGCCTCCTTGAAGGCGCTGACATCGGCGCCGGTGGGCTTGCCGAAGTGGATGGTCCGGTGGACGCGCTTGCTCATATGAGGCCCCTTTCGATCAGGCGGTGGTGCGGGTTGGTCCGCAGATTGGTGTGGTGCTCCTCGCTGTCGGTCGAGTAGGGCCGGTAGGCCGTGTAGCCGAGGTCGAAGAGGATGCCGCGCAGTTCGGTGGCGAGAGAGGAGTCGATGCCCTCCTCGAACCAGGGGAGCGCTTCGCCGACCGCGCCCACGGTGCCGTCGCCGATCCGCATGTGGGTCCCCATGGTCGGCGGGTTCGCCGGGAGGAAGCCGGGAAGACCGTGGATGAAGCCTTCGTACAGTTCCTTCTGCGTCGACTTGCCCAGCCGGTGCAGCAGCCGCTCCACCCACGGCGGCTTGTCGCGGCGGTCACCGGAGGTGGCGACGCCATTCCAGCCATGCTTGCGACCGTCGAGCAGGACAAGCTTCTGGCCGACCGGCATCGGCGTCCCGTCAAGGACCGCCTCGTGGTCGAGGCCATGACGCTGGGCCTGGTGCTTGGCGATGGCGTGCTCAAGGAATGCAACCGCCCGCCTGGCCTTGTGGACCTTGCGGTGGTGGCCGCGCTCGTCGACGACTTCGCGCTTGCGGCGGCGCAGCTTCGGGCGCAGCCGATGCATGATCGGGTCGTGGGCCATGTGGCCCTCCTTCCGGTATGGGAGCCGCTCAGGGCGGCAAGGGGAATCAGGGCAGAAGCTTTGGGACTTCGGCGCAGGCGCTCACAACGACGTCCACGCAGGCCTTGGTGCCTTCGGAGTGTTCAGCGGCAGGCGGGGGTGCCGGGTTGGCCTTGGCTGGCGGAAAAGTGGGAGCTGGGGCGGGCGAAGACGGGGGTGCTGGCGCTGGGGCCACTTCGCCGCCGGGGTGCTGCGGCGCTGGAGGCCTGTGGCTGCCGGGGTGCCGCGGCGCTGCGTGTCCGCCGCCGCCACCCTTCGGTGGCTTCTCCTCTTCACTGCCGCCGGGCTGCTTGCCCGGCGAGGGTTGACCAGACGGGGAGTTCCCGCTGTCGGCGACCACCCCCTTGCGTGCTGCTTCGCTTCCAGGTTTGGGGCAGGGATAACCCGCCTTCCAGAAGACGATGCAGGTCGTCGCAAGATTCGCGGCCCGGGATGATTCTCGCCGGGTCTGCTGGCACTCCCTGCCGGCGGCGTCGACTTCGCATGCCGAGTGCTGGACCTGGGTGATCTTCGTGTCCTGCTGGACGTTGACGACGATCGAGTAGATGACCCCGCCGATGAGCAGGACGCAGAGAATTATGATCACGGCGATGAAGAGAAGCCGGCCCCGTTTGGCGCGGGAGACGATGCGCTCGACCTCGGTCATCCGATGACTCCTTTCAGAAGGAGAGCGGTGAGGACCCCGAGCACCCCGGTGATGATCAGAGAGCCGGCCGCCGTGTAGAGGGCGTTGGTGTTCCGATCGAAGGCCCTGGTCAGCAGCTCGACCTGAGCTTCAAGCACGGGCACCCTGTCGACCTTCCTCCGGGTCTCGTCTTGGTCTGCCTCGAGCCGGTCTTGGCGTTCCACGACGAGGCTGAGTGGCGATGGCTCGCTCAAGGGTCATCGGTCTCCGTTGGGTCGGGGTCAGGTACGATGCGCGCGCTATGGAGGGACAGGGAACTGCGCCACCGCCCGGCTTCTATGACGACGGCTCAGGGCAGCAGCGTTGGTGGGATGGGACCGGCTGGAGCGAGCAGCGACTTGCAGCCCTCCCGACGCCGGATTCGGCCCCGACCGACACGAGCCTCACCGCCAAGGTTCTGACCGTCCTCTTCCCGATCCCGGCGCTTTTCATCGGCTTCGTGATGGGCGTCATCGGGCATCGGAACGCCGGGAACATCATTCGGCTCGCGCTGGCCGTGATCGTCGCCGAGCTGCTCATCGGGTTCCTGCTTGCCATCGCCACCGGTTCGAGCAGCAGGGGAGCTCAAGCAGCGCTGGGATCAGGGACCGCTTCGGCTTCTAGCTAGCCATGAACGCGCAGTGGTCGCCCGGGGCGCATGCTTCCCGACCGAATTCGTCTATCGACCACACCGCATCGGGATCTCCTGCGACCGCACGTTCTCCATTCGCGGTATCAGGTGGGGGACCTATGGAGGAAGAGTTGCAGTTGGGAAGGGAACGGCCCGAACCCAAGGCTGCACCCCCTCATGTGCCAATGGCGAAGTTCGCTTGCTACCAGTTATCCTCCGGCTACACAAGCTCGTGAGGTGCGGAGGGCGGCCAGTCTATGCCCGCCTCACCTATCGCCTTCGAGGCCACATCATCCATGGCTTCCTGCGCCACGCGACGTTGAGGATGATCACGACGAACGAATATGACGAACCGGCCTGCGCTTGACTCGGCGTTCTAGTACTTGACCATCCAGTTCGCGACCGCGTAGGCGGGGCCGTGGGCACTGGTGGTGCCTGAGAATTGATGCGTGTGGTCCCTATCGGCCGGTTCGGAGAAGTTGCCGCTGGTGCCGCCCTCGATATTGACGTTTTTGCTATCGACGCCCGTCGTGCCGGAGAACGTGCCCGAGGTTTTCGGGGTCCGCGAGCCGACCGATAGTCCGTCCGTGTCGATGAGGCTGTTGACATCGGAGTGCGTACCCTTGCCGACGACGACACGGCCACGCAGGTCCGGAGTGCCGAATGTAGTGGAGCCGTTGCCTGTTCCATAGCGCGTGCCCCATGCTGCGAACAGGGCGCTGTAGGTGGACCTTGCGATGTCCGCGCCGATGGGGATGAGAAAGCCGGAAGGTGCTTCTTCAAGCGTCGTTGGCAGAAGCGTACCCACTGGGATCAGCGCCTGCTTGATGCTTGCGGCAAGCAGGAAGACGCCTTCCTCGTCAATAGTTCCGTCTCCCGAAATCTCCTTGAAGCGGGCAACGTCTCCCGATTGTGCGATGAGGATCTGGCCTTTGGTCGCCGACCCATCGAGAACCTCGTCCAAACCAAACGCTCCGATGAGAGCATGGAGGCGATCCGACATCGCCTTGGTCACGGTCGCCATGTTCGGCGGTGCGTCGGAGTCCAGGAAGTACGGCGCTTCGATTGGCGCCGCGGTTTTGCCAGAGACGGCCATCTCTTCTCCTTACAGATCGGTGGGCAGGATTTCGGCGAGGTCTTTGACGCTCGGACAAGCGGCGGCCAGATCGGCGACGGTGGTCCATTTCGCCGACGAGGCAACGTCAAGCACGGTCACGCCGTCGATCGCCGCGTAGTCCAACAACTCCCACGCCGGTAGTAACTTTTCCCGCAGCACCCGCTCGGTTCTTTCCGGTTCCGGAGTTTGGCTGAGGAGCGTCCGGATGTAGTGGTGTCCGACTTCGGGAGTGCGCGGCCGGATGATCACCAGCGGTTCGTCCCCCGTCAGCGTCCGCCGAAGTGCGATCCGAATCGCTTCCGGCTGCCCACGTTTCCAGCCAGTCGGCTCTTTGAGCTCGGCGCGGATCTGCTCCTCGCTCATCTCGGGCGTCAAGACGACCCCCACATACTGAGCCAGGTATGGCAGGCACTCCGCAGGGCAGTTGTCTACGTCGAAGAGGATCCCCCAGGGAGGCGTTCCGTCGGCCCGTTCCCGCACCAGGTCATAGATCGGCTGCAGGGGAGCGCACCAGGCTTCGCAGAACTTCCGCAGGGCGAAGTCATTGGCTTCGTCGGCATCCCTATGAAATCCCATCGATTCATAGAGCAGCTCCCAGAGGTTGGAGCCGTCATCTGCCGGCGGCGGGAGCGGCCGTGCTTCTGGCGGATCGATGACGATCGGCATCTCAGATCACCGTGGTCGAGAACTTGAAGCCGTTGGTTTCCACCGTTCCTTCGACCTTTTCCCACTTCCATTTGGAGCCGGCAGGGACCGTGAAGCAGAAGGGCAAGAGTGATTTGCCGGTGACAGTCACCGACGCCTCTAGTTCTGCCACTATCGTCGCGCCGACGAGGATTCTGATGACCGTCCGGGTCGCCGAGGCGGTTTCCACCCGGCCGGTGACGATGGCGGTGCGCGTCGCCGATGGTTCGACTTCCGTTTTTTCGGCTTTTTCTGCGAGAGCGGTTGGAGCGACTGCCTTTTGATAGTCCCGCGGTGTCTGATACCAATTAGTGCCGTCGCAAATCAGGGTTAGGACGCTCCCAGCGGCCATCACCATGTCTTCGCGAAGTTCTAGGTTTTCACCTTTCTTAACCGTCAAGGCTCCAGCGAACTTCAAGGTGACGCTATGCCCTTCAAAGGTGGCATTGATTTTTTTGATTTCCGTCGTGCCGGTGATCTTTGCGAGGGCGATACCGGCGTCGAGAGTCATCGTGTTGGCTGAGGCGTAGGTCTTGCCTTCGGGAGTCAGGTACTTCCAGGTCGAGCCCCAGTCGCGGCTCCATTTGAGCGCTTCCCCTTCGGCCTTGGCCAGGACGCCGTTGCCGTGGTGGACGATGTTTTCCGAGCGAGTGCTGCCGCCGGAGTTCGTGATTTTCCCCTGCAGCCAGATCGGCGCCCATTCCGCATGAGTGGATTCGCTGCCGCTGGAGTTTTCATAGATCCCCCAGGAGCCGATCTCCTTCCACTGGAAATCGGAGTTAGCGCCTTCCAGTTTGACGATCCCTTCCCCGTATTTGATCCACTTGCCGTGGATGTTGCAGCCATCCATCCGGACGACGCTTTCGACCAGGCTCGACCCTTTGAAGAAGCCGATCGCCGGACCGCCGGCACCATTGGGGTTGAAGGACGAGCGGAGCTCGAGGTGGATCCGGCCGAAGCTCCGGATCGCCCAGACCTTCGGGAAGAACTCGAAGGAAGTCTGGAGCTGCATGTGGACTTCGCCGCCTTCGACCGTAGCGCCGGTCAGGTAGTCCTTGCAGAGGATCACCACGCCGCGGAGATCCTCTTCGACCGTGTTCTGGCGAGCCGCGCTCAGTTGGCCGCCGATCACGCGGTAGTTCTTGCCCGAGGAAGCCACGTGCATTGCAGCCACTTCGCCCGCGAACCAGCAGTTCGTGAAGAGGATGTCTTCGCCGTTTTCTTCGCCTTTGCGGAGGTTCACCCCGACACGGCAGCAGTTGAGATCGGTGCGACAGAGCTTGAATTCGACCCCAAAGCAATTGTGGGTCAGGTCGAAGCCGATGTCGTGGGCGCCGGTGATGCTGACCCGCTCGACCGTGCCGAGACGCATCCCATCGAGCACCAGAGCCGCCTTCCCGGTGGTCTTTTCGACGCCGGCGGTCGTGATTGCCGCATTGCCTCCCGCGATACCGAAATCGCGGAGGTGCAGGCTCGGCCGGTTGCCCGAGCCTTCTGCGCCTGGCCCGACAACCAGAGCGTTATAGGTCGATTTTTCAGGGACGATCTTGGTGCGCGTCGCCCCCGCCCCGTACATGGCGAAGTAGTCCGTGACGGCCTTGTGTTCTTTCGTCGTCTTGATTTCCCCCTCAGGCAGCTCGCCCGGCAGCCCCTTTTCGATCATGGTTGAGATCGTGGCGTCTAACGCCGCCGAGTCATTGGTCACACCGTCGGCTTTGACCCCCCACGCGGCAGCCTTGATGGCGGTCGGCTTGACCCAAGCAAGCGTCCCGTCCGAGCGCACGATGAGCTGTTCCCCGGCGGCCCCTTTCGCGAGAGCCGCCCACGAGCCGCCTGAGCGCACGAGGATTGCCTGGTCTTCGGAGCTCAGGCCAGAGATCGCGGTCAGGTCGGCGTCGAGCGGTTGCTTACCTTCGAGCCCCGCAACCAGCCCTTCGATATCAGCCTGCCCGAGGGTGACCGCTCCCGTCTTCCCGGCCACGCTTGCGACGGCATCGGTGGTATCGGACTTCTCCCAGGTCGAGCCGTTGTAGATCGCATAGTCACCGACTTTGAAATCGATCGTCCCCGATCCAAGGTTGCGTTCCGCAGCTATGCTGACTCGGTAGACATCGCCGTTGGAGCCTTTGCCATCTTCAAGTTTCGGAGTGTTGGTCGAGGCGTTCCAGGTCCCCTGATATTCCATGATCGCGCTGGGGAGTTGGGCGGCAGGGACCTTGCCGGCGGCTTCCAGGGATGCGTAACCGTTGGCTGCCCCCTTCGCGGAGATCTGCTGATAGCCAGAGAGATCTACTGGGCCAGTCGAAGGGGGATTCCAGGGCACGGTCTCTCCGTCGATTTCGACGTCATAGGTGCTAGTTGGATCGACCCAAACAACTCGCCCACTTTTGTCTCGGGGTCGGCCACCTTTGTCGGTGATGAGCGGCTGGGTGATCGGTTCGGTGAGGGCTTCGTCTGCGTAGAGCTGGGCCTCGACTTCGGTCCCTCGTTCGTAGACGAACACCTCCTTGCGTCGCGCGAAAGACGCTGGATTGGTCGACTCCAGATAGCCGTCTATGAGCGGCGCGCCGATACTCATTCGACCTCCACCCCGATCTCCCCCGGTTCGGCAAGCGGAGCGAGGCCAGGCAGGGTCACATCGGCCGTTCCCAGCTTCACCGCCGTTCCTGAGCCGTCGGAGGTGATGTCGATCGCGGCGCCTCCAACCGTCGCCGTCAACTTGAAGGCGTCGGCTTCGACGTCGCGGACGTAATAGACGGTGCCGGCGGCGAGCGGGGCGCCTGGCGTCAGGCCCGTCCGCAAGACCACCACATCCCCGTTGGAGAAGCCATGTGCGACCGAGGAGAATTTGTCCGTAGAGGCCGTGACCGTGAAGGCTTTGCCCGATCCGCTGCCGAGTAGAAGGGAGACGACCCGGTCCACCCCAGGGACGCGGTCCACCTCGGAGATCAGCTCGTTGAAGTAGACCTTGGTCGTGTTCACCCAACCCGTCGAATTTCCGGCGTCACCGAAACCGGGAACGCCCCATTTGCTCGGGTCCAGGTATTCGGCAAGGCGCTCGCCTGCGGAAGATTTGACCGCAGCAGGGTCAAAGCCGGTGGACGCAGTGACGACAGAGAAGACATCGACCTTCGTGTGTGTTGGGTCGGCGAGATAGAGATTGACCCCGCTGGGGAGCTTTTCTTCCTGCCGGGTCCCCAGATCTTCTTTGACCGGAGCCGCAAGCGACGCGCCGGCCTCATCCACCCCTATCTCAGTAACCGCCAGCGCTTCTTCTTTTTCGGCTTCGCCGTTATATGCGGGTATGCAGAGAACTCGTGCGACCCCGGGCGTGGCTCGAGCGTCGATCTCAAAGTCGCGAGAAACGATCAGTGAGTGAGATAGAAGCTGTAGCTCTTCCTTGAGGCGAACGAGATAGGCCTCTTCTTCCTCTTCATCCACCCCGCCCGACGTAACCCCTTCGAGAGCTATCGATTGAACGAAGGCAAGCGCGTCAACCAGGCTTGCATCGCCACTGAGGCCGTTGCCTTCCTCCCCGGGTTTGATCGCCTGGAGCAGGACCTCTCCCCCAGCCGTTTCAGTGTCACCGGGCGCAACGGTGACGTCGCCGATGACGATGAAGCCGACAGATTGATCACCGGTGGCCGCAACCGCAACCTGAGCGCCGCTCGGGATGGTGTAGCCCGCCGAGTCGATCATCGTCCAGGTGCTTGTGATGATCGCCGGAGCCGCCGCTACCGGCGGAACGCTGATGATGGTTTCGCCGAACTTCCGCAGGTATTCGGTGGTGGTGCCCACCGCCTGGGTGGCGATAGTCGCATCGATCCTCGCCTGGGCTTTGATCAGCCAGGTGATCGGAGCGCCTTCGGCAAATTTGATGCCTTCGAATCTGGCTTCGAGCTGTTCCTTCATTTCCTGCTCGAAGAGCGCGGCGTCTCCCCCGGGTTCGATCGTGGCGATTTCAGACACCGGCGGGCTCCAACTTGAAGACGATCCGCTCGATCATGCCTTCGATCTCGGCCTTGCCGAGAACATGCGCCCGGGGCTCCGATTCTTCGATTGCAGTCAGGTAGTCGTCAAGGCTCGAGCGCCCGGTGAGGCGATTGAAGAGGTGGTTTGGAATTCCGAAGTCCGGTGCGTCCATCCGGGAGCCGCGGCGAGTGCTGAGACAGGAGATGACGCACTGGCGGATCTCGGCAACAGAGTCCTGTTCCACCACGGCAAGGGCGGTTCCCGTGAAGGAAAACGGCGCAGCGAGATGAGGGGTCTTGACAGCCACGCAGTGCTCCTCTCGGGGCTAAAGGGGTGAATCGGGTTCGGTGGCTTTAGGCCACCAGGCCAAGATCGCTTCGGGTCCCTGAACGGGGTCTCCGAGGATTGCCCTGTCGCCACGCTTGGGGTAGAAGAATCCAACCGGCGTCACATAGGGCATCCATTGCAGTGGATCGGTCGCCAGATGTTCGCCTTCGCTCGGGATGACGCAGCGGATCTGCTCGCCGGGAAGCGAGGCGTCGTCGAGGACGACCGCCTCGTGCAGTACCTGCTCCGCGGGCGGGACGGAGCGCGGGTCGAGTTCCGCGGGGTCGGGCATAGCTTCCCCTCAGAAACCTTTGGGGTGGCGCTTGGTATCGAACTCGGCCAGGTAGCTCTTATCTGGAGAGAACTCCGTCGCTCCCCCGCTCGCGCTTTCGTTGGACCCGCCGCCGCTCTCGAAGAACTTCCCTGCGACTTCGATAATTGTGTGTTCTTCTTGGGCGCTACCGGAGGTCTTGATGTAGACGGTGATGAGTTCACCCGGCCCCGCCTCGCCCCATCCGGCCAAACCTTGAGTATCAAGGCGCCCGGTCAGCCACCCACCTACATCCAAGGCTTTAGAGACGAGGCCTGAGCAATCGTAGCCTTTGGGGCTGAAGCCGCCCCATACATATGGCGGGTTGGCTTCGGCTTCCTTTTCGAGGAAGGCCAACACTCGTTCGACGGTCTTGTTGCCGATGGCGCTCCCCGAGATTCCGCCGATGGTCTTCTTTTCCGCGGCCGGTTCGGGCAGGGGGGCCGTGGGCTTTTTCAGCGTGATCGTGGCAAGCCGTTGCGCAGGCTCATCATCCACAGGCACCTCGATCGAGGAGACGATGTAGCGAGCGCGACCTTCGCCGGTCTTCGCTTTGCGATTGCCGCTGAGCCCTGCCTTCTGACCCTTTTTGTCGGGTTTGACCGGCGCATCGCCGAAGCCGATGCTTGCGGGGCCGTAGTCGGCCAACGTGACGACAGATCCTGGCGGTGGCTTCCACTGACTGATGCGCACTTCTACGGTTACTTCGCTCACCGGATGGTTGCCGTCGTAGTCGAAGTCGATGTTTTCGATGCCGGGCGTGTCGCCATCGATTGCCAGCCGCACCATGCCCTGAAACAGTTCGGTCTCGGGCATGAAGTAGAAGCGGTTGCCAACGATGAAAGCCCGCCAGTTGACGTCCTTGGCCAGGCGTTTGATCGCGGCCCAGAAGTCTTCCTTTTTCTTGACGACGAACTTGAACGGCTCAGTGACGGTGATCGAGGTGTCGCTGAATTCGCCACCCTTGAAGGCTTCGACCCACTTCTTGGCCTCGGACGAGAAGCGCGCATAGGGTGCTGCCCCCGCCGCCAGCCCTCCGTTGAGAAAGGCCGCATTGCGCTGTGCGGTCGTTGCGAGCTCGGGCGGGGTGTAGGTCGGGTGCTTCTTCAAGATCCCGATGACGCCGCCTTCGCCATACCCGCCCTTGCCCGTCAGGAAGTTCGTCACCTCCTGAACGGTTGAGCCAGTGTCGGCACCCTTGGAACTCCCCTCGGCCTGCAATACGTTCTTGCCGCCAGTCAGCTCGCCGATGTGGGACTCATCCATCAGGGCCACCATCACCGCCTCAAGGACCACAGGGGGCTGCTGAAGGGACTCGGCGACCTGAAGCGCTTCCTGGGCGATCTGCTTCTGGGCCGCGGTCGCAGGTTGCCCCTCGACCGTCAGGCCCTTGGTGTCTCCGATCCCCTTCCCGAGTTTTGCCTTAGCGTCTTCGGTGGCCTTTTTGCCCTGTGCTTCGGTCTTGATCGGCTGTTTGACGTGGAGCTGCGGGCAGACGAACTCAAGGCCCGGACATGCTTCTTCCACCAGGGACTTGATGAACTCCGCTCGCGTGCTCTTGCTGCGCAGGGCGCGCTTCGGCCCTTCCTTTTCACGCAGAAGCGCGATCCAGCGGTCTTCGAGCGTAACGGTCAGCGTGTCGCCGCTCTTGCTCAGACCGCCCGGATACCGAAAGTGGAGTCCGTCGACCTCGGCATCCCATTTCTGTGAAATCAGGGAGTTGCGCAGCAGTCGGCGCTCGGGGTCAAAGACCGGGACTTCGATCGAGCTCGCCCCGACGATGGTCCGCTTCAACGTGGGACTCGGCACCTCGGCGACACCGACATTCAGCGGGAGACGTTGGCCGTTGCGGAGCACCAGATCCTCGATGGTCGATTCGACGCCCTGGATCCGGTTCTTGGTGCCCTTCTGCGGAGTGCTCACAGCTTCAGTTCACGTCCGGCCGGAAGAACCCGGTGGGGATCGGAGATGCCGTTCTTCCGCCCGATTTCCTCCCAGCGTCTCCAGTCGTGATAGAGCTTGAAGGCGATCTTGGCGAGCGTGTCCCGTTGGACAGTCGTGTAGGTCAGCGCCTTGGCGTCTCCGATCGCGACCTTCGGTCCCTCGCGCTTTCCAGCCTGATCTGCGGGCACGTACTCCATCAGCTTCAGGGTCAAGGCCTGGCGGACCAGCGTCCCGTCCTCGGCCCTGATCGCATCTCCCAGTTCGGGCTCATCTCCGAAGACGTAGGGGCCACCCTCGTTATGGATTGGCCCATAGGCGTGGAAAAGGACTTTCCCTTCGCCCAGGCTCAAGATCTGGTCGAGCTGGCGCTGGATGCTGCGGTTCTCGCGGAACCCGTCCAGCAGCACCGGAACGTCCTGCTGGAATGGCTGCACGCCTACGTAGGCAGTCATCGCCTTGCGGCGGACCCGGGCGACCGTTTCCCAGCCCGAATGCCCTGCGGTGGGAGTCGCCGGCCCATCTCCCATGTCGACATGGAGGTCGACTTCCAGGTCGTCGCAGATCAGGTGGAGCTGGGGATGGGCCACTTGAGCGCCTTTCTGGTACGGTCGCGCGGATGTCCCAGTTGGCCAAGGCCTCGCTGTTTCTGGCCATCGCAACCTTCATGGTGGTCACGCCCTCTTGCTCGGAGGCTCAGGGCCTCAACGCGGCAAGTAACTCAGTCAGGGGATACATCGAAGGCCGGTTCCCCAAGGCTGAAGGCTTATTCGTCAACTGTCCCGGCAACAACCGGATTCCCCTCGGTTCCGAAGGCCTGGGTTGCGAGTTCCGTCTAGCCAGCGCCGGAATGATCAGGGATGGGGTTGCAGCTGCTGAACCCAGCAGCGACACTTGGCGAACGGCGACCTGGAACGCGACTGGCTTCTATTTTGGACCGGCGCTTCCCCCGCAGCCGCGTTCCTGCGGGCGCCACGGACTGCCAGAGAATCGCGACCCTTCTCTCCGGCTGGTCGCTACTCGGGTCTCCTGCGAAGATGCTCGTGGACTAGCTAAACATGTTCGACAGCGCGTGGGATCAAACCTTCGGTTGCCCCACCGCTTCTCGGTTAGCACCTTTTCGTTTGAGGCTCTCGGCTTCGTTGTCAGTGCATTCCGGTGTACATCAACCATCGTCGTAGTACAAACGCCTCCAGGAAGCGAGCAGCCGGAGGTCGGACATGAGACGGCTCGATGTAGCAATCGCTTTGGTGACGGCATTATTTATGCCTTCAACGAAGGTGCCTGACTCTCTATTGTCGGTTAGCTGCCTTCTGCGCCCGGCGCGTTACCTTCTGTGCAACCACATCTCCATCGAGGATCGCGGTGAGTGGGATCACGATGTCGCCGCCAGCGCTCGCGGCCGAAAGGGAGGATCCCAGGGGTGTGGTGAGTACCAGATCGCGCCGTCTAGGCGATCGGCGGGGCGGCGCGGCATGGCGCCCGTGGTGATGCGGACGCAATTCGCGTTCTTCTCGCCGGTTCCGGCCAAGTGCTGATTCAGTGGCTTCTTCTATTACCCCACGCTTGAACGGCCCAAGGTCGGTGCTCGAGCTTTCACGGAGCTTGTGGAGGGTTTTGCGAAGACCTTCCGCTTCTTCACGAACCGCTTTGAGGCCCTTTCCTAGTTCGAGTGCCTTGGCATTTGCATGCCGGACGAAGTTCGCCCATTCAGGGCCGATCTTCTTGTTGGCTTCGGCCCACGATTTATAGAGGGCGCTACGTTCTTTGCGAAGGGCAGAAGTTCGCTGCGTGAGGGCTTCATCGGCCTGAATCAGACGCCTGCCGGTGACACCTTCAGACATGAGCTTTCGACGACGCTCACGTGATTCTTCGACCTGGCCTTTCAGCAGCTTGATCCGCGAACGCTCTTGCAGGACAGCGTTGGCGTTCTCCTGCTTGAAGATACCTTGGGCTTCTCCATGCAGTTTTTCCTGGCGGTGCAGTTTGCGGGTGATGGCAAAACGGCGTTCGCCGGCTTTCGCCAGGTGGACTTCCGCCCGGATCGCCTGCTCGGAGTTGGGACCGAATTCCGCCCGAATCGTGCTCAGGGCCCTTTCGGCATGGCGCACTTCTTGGGATGCGGCCTTCTGGCGGTGATGTGCCGAGACAAGGGCCGCACCTGATTTCGCGAGTGCGCTCGATGCGTGGTGCTCCCCCTCAAGCGCCGCTTTCACTCGCTTTGCGCTTTGCGCTGCCCTTTCTTGGGCTGAGAGAACCTTGGTTTCCGATCCGAACAGCCCCGAGAGCAATTCGCCCGCCAACGAGCCGGCACCCATTCCAAGCATCCCGACTAGTGGTCCGCCGCCCAGATAGCCCGCGAGGCCGCCGACGAAGGCTCCTCCGGCCTCAAGCCCTGCATCGCCCCAGTCTCCGCTCAAGGCAGAGGTGACGATGTTTCCAACGCCATAGGCAGCTACTGCCGGCCCCAGGGAGAGTGCGAAGCCTTTGGCGGTCTGGAGTGCCCCGGCTATACCCGAACCTCGGAAGGCATAGGAAGCCGCCCCTTTCATGCTCTGGCCGCCGCTTTTCAGCGCCCACGCGAACGCCCCGAAATCTTGGCCAGCGACCATCAGTTTTTTGGTCAGAATCAATGCTCGCCCAACACCGCCAGCGAAATAGCCAAGTCCATGAGCGATTGGTCCGGTGAGCAGCAAGAACCCGCCTATCCCGGCTTGCACCTCAGGTGACATCGCACCGAAGGCATGTCCTGCTCCACTGACGACCCCAGTGAGTTTTTCAAGGGCCGGTACCGCAACGGGCAATACCACGTTGCCGAGATTGATGAGAACGGCGCTCAGATCGCCCCACGTTTCTTTCAATTTCACTGCGGACTGCTTCTCGGCGATCGCATTAGCCCGGTTGAGTTCTTTCGCCGTCCCGAACTTCGCGACTTCTTTTTCGGTACGAAGCAGAAGCTGCCAGCGCTGCGTGGCCTCTCGAATCTGAGTTCCGAATCGCCCGCCCCCGAAAGCATCGGTGAGTACCTGATCGGCCTTGGTTTTCGAGACCGCTTTGAGATGTTCAGCAAGTTCTTTGATGACCGGCCCGATGCGCCCGCTTTTCCGGATCCTTTGGCCCATCTTCTCCGTCGACATGCCGATCGAATCGAGGGCTTCGGCACCTTTGGTGCTGGCATTGGTGGCCAGGTGCGTGATGGTCTGCCGCAGACGCGTGGCTACCTGCTGGGCCGGTTCGCCCATGCGAGTGAAGAAGGCGACCGCCGAGCTCATCCCGCCCCAACTGACCCCGAAGGATTTCGCGGCCCCCACCAAGCCGGTAGAGATCGCCCCAACCAATTCTTCCATCCGCATATGGCCGTGTCCGACCGTGGAGTTCATAATGGCCGCGATCTTGGTGAAATTTTTGCCTTCTTTTCCGAGGGCATTCATGGCGCCGACGGTCCCAAAGACGGTGTGTTCGAGGTTGGAGTTGCCGGTCGTGGCGAGCTTTACGTTCGCCTGGAGCATTTCCATTGCTTTGGCGCCGCGGAGACCGGCGGACTCGATGTAGAAGAGGCCCTGGGCTCGTTCGTTCGGAGTGAACTGGTTGTGCATCCCCAGCACAGCCTTTTCTAGGCCTTTCACTTCGCGCGCCGAGCCACCGGCCTGCGTGGCAATGAGCGACATCGACCGATCGAAGTCCATCGCCATCTTGCCGCTGACGACGCCGAGCGCTGCGATGGGCATCGAGACGTTGTGGGTCCAGGATTTGCCGAACCTCTTCAGCTTCTCGCCAGAATTGGCAAAGCTGGCCACCGCTTTGGCGCCCTTCAGCCCCATTGCCTCAAGCTCCGCCCCAGATGCGGCTACTTCCTTGGCAAACTTGCGCTGCCCGTGGAGGCGCAGGAACACGTCGATGCTGCTGGAAGGACCAGCCATCTACACCACCTCCAGCTAGCCTTCAAGGGCCTGGCCGAACTCTTGGATGATTTCTATGGCGAGGTTGTGGCGTTCGGTCTCACGCCACTCCTCAACCACCTTGGAGCGCGCCTGCATGGCGATCCGCTCCGCTGGGCCACAGACCAGGAATCGACCCCCGTCGATGCCGAGGGCGTCTAGGCGTCCGGCTTCCTGGATCGCCGGCGCCCGTTCTATTCCCCCAGTAGGGTGCGATCAATCCTGTCGCGCTCACCTCGATACCAGGCGAGGATTGCCGTTACATGGCGATCCATTGCATTGGGGAAGCGACGCGGACTCGATGGATCGTCAACCTTGGTGCGCGGAGAAAAGAAGTCGAGCACGATCTCTCGAGCTCGTGCACCGCTCACCTTGACTCCGGCTCGGCCGAGGACATCAGCAAACCGCGTTTCAAAGCGGATTGGCCCATTGTCATCGCAGAGCTCGATGTACTCATCGGTCTCCGGGTCGCGGAGCAGCACTGCGTCACACAGGTCGACGAGCGTCTGCGCCTCCAGTTCCCACTCACCCGAAATCCCGGTGCCTTTCATGTCTCGGCGCTGCTCGGCAATGCGATCCATCTGCGCCGCAGGGAGTAGGTGATAGCGCACCTTCATCAGACCCTCATAGCCTGGAATGAAGAGCGTCAGCGTGTTCTGCTTCTCCAATTCCTCATGCCGCTTTGCAACAGCGGCAAGGCCACCATCGAGCGGGGAGATCTCGGCTTTTCCTGGACTTGTCACCTGCTCAGCCTCGGCCATCAGCTCGGATTCCCATCGAGTTCAAGCTCCAACGCACCCATGCGCGGATCACTTGACGTCGCGTCGTACTGGCCAGTGTCAAGGCTGGAGAGAACGCCGGTGAAGTTGTTCAGCGTTCCCCAGACATTGCCATCGACATCGAGGATGTGCTCAGTGCCGTTGGTCCGTCTCTTGCCGACCTGCTGCTTCAACCACTGAAGGGTCTCGTTATCGCGAGCGGGCACGAACTCGAATTCGAACGTCCCGTTTTCGATGTCGACGATGCCACCGTGGGCGACCTTTGGCTGCATCGCCCCTGGTGCGGTCTTCGACCCCTCTGAGCCGATTTTGCCGCCAGATTTCTTTTGGAAGAGAAACGGAAGTGGCCGATCGCCCACCGTGAGCGAGACATTCGCCTGGTCCTGTCGCTGCGTTTCCTGCGTCATCTCGTTCTCCTTAGTTGGTCGCTATGACCGTGAGTGGGATTTGCTCGGCGAACTCGACCGGAGCTGCGCCGATGCTGGCTTCGAGCTTCGCGATCGAGCCATCGGTCGGATTCGTCTCCTGAGTAACCGCAACGCTGAATGCTTCGGGCTCGGTAGCGCCGAACAGGGCTTCGCCGGTGTAGAGGGGCTTCAGCACGCCATTGCGGATCGCGCCCTCTGCTTCTCCTCGCCGTTTGCCCTGTGCGTCGGTGCGCTTGAACATGTAGCGCTTGAGCACCGCCTTGGCTTCGTAGGCGATCGACGTCATCACACGAGCCACGTTCAGTGGCAGCCAGCGACGATCAGCAACCGGGTCCGCAAGGGTCCGCCAGCCATATGTGGTCGGGACTCCTTCGTCCATGATCGAGACGTTGACCCCAGCATCGTTGAGCGCCTCCCGTTCTTCGTTGGAGCGAGTACGGGCGAGGCCGATGACAAGCCCACCGGACCGGGCCTTCCCGTTGTCGCCGGCTGCCGGTTCGCTCGCATTACCCGTCTGAGCATCGACAGCTGCGACCGCACCGAGCTGGCGCCCGACAGGCGGCACCGTCCGAGTCGTCCCCGGCACAAGCGGATTCTTTGCGATGTCCCAAGGGTCGAAGATCGCCCCTTGGCGGGCGCCCTCCGCAGAGCGAAGCGCGATCGCCGCGGCGACGATGTCGGAGAATTCGCCCGTGTCTTCGGCATCAAGGAAGGGGGTCCGCTCGGTCTCATCGCAGTGAGCAATGACCGCGAGCTGCACGTCTTCAGCGGTGTTACCCGGGACCGCGACTTGACCTGGGCCGAGATCCGGTGGGAGCAGGGCGAGTCCTTCCGCGATGACTTCCGCATCCACATTCGCCCGGTCATCAGCCCCGCTGGCCAGCGTCACTTTTTGGACTTTGGGATCCGCTTTGCCGAGGTCTTTGAGGGTGATCAGCGAGGAATAGGCGGCGGCCCATGCGACCGCTGCCGCGTTGTCCGCAAGGTCGGTAGAGGACTCCTTGAGGACTTCCCCATCGAAGACCCGGAGCTTGAAGGTGCCTTCGATGGCACCGGCAACGACTTCCACCACGACGCTGTTGCCCCATTCACCGGGGGAGGTGGCGTTGACTTCGAGCGTGTTGGCCGACGTCCCGTCCACCAGGTCTTTATTAGCGGTGACCGCCGCAGGCCCCACGCGCCGAACAAAATACGCCTGATTCAGGCCGCGGTCGAACGCCACATCAAGCGTGTCGTAGAGCGGGCTGTAGGAGACGCGACCGCCGCACTTGCTCAAGTACTGAGCCATCGAGAGGAGCGGGATCGGTATGCCAACCGGGCCCCTTTCAGCCGTTCCCACCACGAAGGCGGTCCCGGTGCTACTTGGCAGCGACTGGGTCGGCAGGCTTTCACCGATCGTCGGAAATATTCCGGGCAGCGTCACTTGGACTCCTCCGTCTTCTCCTGCTCAGCAGGCTCGGGCGCGGCATCGGAGCCGTGCTCTGATTTCTCGGCCTTGGGCTTGCGCTTGTCGGCCTCCTTCACTAGCACCCCGCGCTCGAGAAGCCTGGGGTTCTTCTTCGCGTCGGCGTCGGAGAGCGTGTCTCCAGGGCCAACCATGCCGCCATCGTGGAGAGTCTCCACGTGGCCGCTCGTCACTCGGTAGCTCATTCGTTGACCTCCACATCGACGTCGACTTCGGTTACTTCTGGGTCTTCTCCCGGCGGTGAGTCGGGCGGCGTATCGCCCTTCGGGCCCAACTGCCAGTTGACAACCTCGTCCTGGGAGACGAGAAAGAAGTTCTGTGAGGCGGCCTCGGTACGTGACTTCTTCGCCTCATACGGCAGGCGCTCGCCATCCCAATCGGCCACCCTGCCCGCGACCCCGAGATCGCGCCGCTGGAGAATTGCGCCTCGAATCGCGGCCCCGTAGAGCTGAGCGATCTTCCGTGCCCAGACACGCTGCGGGTGCTCCACAACGACGACGACCTGGAAGGGCCACTTGGCGCGGTAATTGCCGCCGCAATACTTCTCGACCTGCTGCCCCTGCTCTGCTATGACGATCAGCGCCGGGAGGGCCTGCTCTGGCCAGCGCTCGTCGTCTTCGTCGACCAGTCCCCAGGACTCAATCTCGGGGAGCTCGACCGAGTACTGGTCCTTGATCTCCAGCCGATACAGCGGCAACCACCGCTGTAGGACCGAGAGGATCCCTTCCTCAATCAAGTGAGGACTGAAGAGGGGGCCGATTTCGCTCATCGGCCGACCAGGAAGTCAGTCAGGATTGACAGGGACTCCCGGCGCTCAGCCTCGTTAATCCCCACCACTGGCCGCGCCGGTTGCTCACCGCGTCGCGCGCCCGAAGCACCGCCTTGGGAGAACAAGGCTGAGATCTGCTTGACACCAACCCGGACGCTTCCCCTGCTCACCCTGGTTCGACTGCCCTTCCCACCTGACAACGCCTCCTGGAGATCTCCGCTGGCAACCATCACATCCATCAGCGATGGAACACCCTCTCTGGCCTTGCGCAGCAAGGTTTCGGGGGAGTCCGGAGCCCAGGGGTGGCCCAAGAATCCACCTCTGGAGGCAAAGTTCTCCTTGTGTCCCTCGATGAAGAGGACTTTCACCCGCTCCATCCCCGGCCGCATATCCTCGCCACGCGCCGCCGCATCGAGCAGCATCTGGTTCGTGGCCCCGAGCCCCTCCATCTCAAGGCTCATCCGAGGACCGGAGCGAAAGCCATTGACTATTGCCATGACTATCGCCCCGCCAGATACACCCAGAGAGGCCGACGCCGGCTGGGTGGCTTGTTCGTGAGTAGCCACCACTGAAGGTTTGATGCCAGCTTCGTAACCTCGTCTTGGTAGGTCAGACGAAGGGTCTGGTAGAGGGTCCTCGTTTCATCGGCCTGTTCGGGGATATAGGAGCGCTCACACTCGGCGGCCGCTCGCAAGGCCGCCACCCGGCGCGTTTCCCCGACCAACTCACCAGGAACATCCCCGAGTTCGAGTAGAACATCGTTAGCCGAGTTCGGGATGAGCGTGTCTTGCACCTCTTTGGCCGTCGGGGTGGTGTTTTCAGTGAATTCGCCGAGCTGTACCCCGCCCGCCAAGACGGCCATCGGGTCTTCGGGATCCGTCTCCTTCCCCGAGTAGGTCCGCGCCCTCAGGATCGAGGAAACCTCGGCCACGGTCGGGAGAAAGCTCGGCCCTTCCACGAAGACGAACGGACATGGTGCGTCCTCCTCTTCTTCTTGGGTAAAGACGAGCCGAGCCCAGGCTTTGGAGACAGACGCGCTGATGCTCCTTAGCGAGGGCTTGGCCGCGTCTTCGTCAACCGGGTCTAGGTCAACGGTGGTGACCGTCTCCCAATCCCCGTGAGGATCGTCAGCCTGCTCGACCCGGGCACTCGTCCACACCTGGCCATCGAACCTCTTGGAGGGCCTGAAGTCGGCCAGGCCAAGGACGCGAGTCATTGCCGACTACTTGCCCGGCTCTGCGGTGGCCTTCTTCTCGGTGACCGCCTTCTCAGCGTCAGTCTCCTGCGAGGTACGGGCCTGTTTGGCCTCGTCCTCGGCCGTCTGATCCTGCTCGGCCTCTGCGGTCTTCTGTACCTCAGCGGATGACTTGCCACGGCCGCGCCGACGCTTGCCCGGCTCTGCGGTGGCGGTCTCCAGCTCGTTGTCGACCTTGAAGCTCTCGAACATCTCCTCGCGGCCCTCGATCACGGGGTGTCCCTCTCGGAACGTTTCGCCCTTGGTCACAACCCGGGGCGTACCGTTGATCTCGGTGCTGAAGGACTCCTTCGCGACCAGAATCTCGTCGCTCATAGTTCGCTCCTTTCTGGAAGCGGTGAGAACGCGAAGGGGCTGGCCGCTACTGGCGGCCAGCCCCATTTACGTCGCGCTCTATTCTTTGACCTTGAGGCCCCTGAAGGCAGCTTTCGAGAGCACCTTCGAGCCCGTCCGCCAGAAGAAGTACAGCCCTGACTGACCCGACGGTTTGCCTTCCGGCCCAGGGACATCCGGGATCGGTTTAGCGACCATCCCGATGCGGTCAGCGATCAGGAAGTAGCGGAAGTCACCGAAGAACAGGATCGTTTTCAGTTTCGTCACCGCCGATTCCATCGTCGACAGCTCGTTGGTCGGGTAGTCGAGCAGCCGCTGGTTCAGGTTCCCGTTGGGCACATTGGAGAGCCCATCGGGGAGCCGCACCCACATCGAAGCGCCGCCGGCCGTGTCGAACTGGCGGATCTTGTTGTAGATGGCCCGATTGCCGACCCATGCCGCGCGAGTCCGGAATCGTGGCGGGAGAGCCTGTTCCGTCCCATACACGTCACCCACCGCGAACGTAACCGACGCCGCAGTTTCGATGAGTTCGGTAGCACCAGTGGCCAGACCGAACGGCTCTTTTTCGCCCGAGCCCGACAGGTACTTCGTCGCCTCGAGTTCGTCCTTGGCATCCGTGACGAGCGACGCCAGTTCTGGAGCGATCGAGCCGTAATCCTGCCCGAACTCGTAGCTCCACTCCGCGAACGCATCCGCAGCGTGGCAGCTAACTTCCGGCTGGGCGAATTTCGGCGAGTCATCCGTGGTTTCTTCGCCTTCGGCTTCACGGAATTTCGCCGTCATGCCACCAGACGTCGCACCCTTCCAGGTGTTCGTGCTGGTCTGCTCCACGCGAGCGATCGCGCGCAGCGGATTCACAACCCCACTGGACGTCGGGATGATGGTCGGGTCGAGCGTGTACGGAAGCAACAAGCCACCCGTCGCGCCTTCGCCGAGGTTCAGCGACCGCATTGCCACCTGCTCGGCATCATTCATCTGCTGACCCGTGATACCCCGCAGGAAAGCCTGCCGGTACGAGGGTTTACCCGTCACCAACATGTGGCGCGAGAAAGTACCGTCGTTGCCGTCCAGCTTCTCCTGGAGCTGCTCCAGGTGGGTCTGGGTAGCCTCGCGGTTGGCCTCTGAATGGGCCGGAGTCATCCGCTCGATCTCCCGTTTGCCGCGATCACGCAGCTCACGGACCATCTCCTGCGGGTTCGCAGCGCTGCCGCGAATCGTCGAGAGGTCGTAGATGTCCTCACCAGTCACCGCACCGGGACGGCGGGTCTGGAAGGCACTCCGGACCTCCTCGCGGTTCTCCTCATTGCCGGCAAGGGCCTCGACCCGCTCTTTGCGGAATCGCAGCTCGCCGAGCAGGCGCTCGGACTCCTCCCGTTCCTCTTCGAGGTTGTCCCATTCGTTCTGGGCCTCCTCCGGCAGAGCCTGGTCTTTGTACTGCTCATCCAGGCCGGTGATGCGGGAACGCAGCTCACCGATGTGAGTCTCAAGTTCCTCGATGTTCCTAGGCATATTTCCTCACTCCTTGCCCGAGCGCCACGGGGGCGTCGGCTTGTCCGATTGACGCCACGGGGGCGTCGGCTTGTCCTTTCTGGTCGCGTCCAGGCGGCTCCGGCCGGAGTGAGGAACCTCGGCTCCAGGGAGTGCGTCGTCCGCTGCATTTCCTGCCTCCTCGGCAGGCTCGGGAGTGCCCTCTGCGGGCGGCTCCGAAGACTCTTTGCGCAGAGCGTCGACATCAAGCGCCGCTGCTACTGATTCAGGGCTGAAACCGGCAGCGATGAGGGCTGAGCTCGCTTCTTCGCCATCTCGCGCCTCTGCCTCGACAGGCTCGGCGCTTCGATCCTTCAGCTCGGCCGGTTCCTTGCCGGCATCACGTAGGTGATGGGCCAGGTGGTCGTAGACGCCCTGGCGATCTTCGTCGGGGATCGTGGTCCCCTGCATCTCACCATTCAGGACGCCGATCCCGGTGCTGCATGCTTGCGTGTCGGCATCACCGACCGTTCCGTCCTCCGCCACGAGGTGATGCACGAATCGACAGGCGTCCTTGGGAATGTTCCCTTCGTCGATTCGCGTCTCATCGATCCATGCGAACGCTTCGCGTGCAGTCTCGATAGGCAGTGGCGAAGGTAGGTTTGCCCTATTCGCCGGACCGTCCCACGCCTCTTCCGTGGTCGGGGTCTCTTTGTATGCGACGACGGAGCGATGCTCAGTGCTCAGCGTGACTGAACGGGCCCGCTCAGGATTACGGCCGGCCCAAGACCCAAACATCTGGTCCATGACATCGGCACCGCGCTCCTCGATCGCGATACGGGTCGTGATCGAACGAACGCCGGCAGTCGCCTCTTCGTATGCGGGGAAAGTGACCGGGCCGAACTCCGGGACTCTCAGCTCTAGAAGCCTGCGCTTGGGCAGCCCCTTCGGGTTGTCGGCTGAGATACCCGGTTCCTCATCGAATTCTTCCTTGATGACTTCGAAGCAGAAGGAGGAGCCATAGACGCCCGCTTTGAGGCCGGGGAGCACGTCGTCACGCACATAGCTCGCATCCAGCAGCGGCACCTCGTAGTAGGCGCCAACATCGTCCTCTCGTAAGGTCTCTGGCGCGCCGAGCGGCTTATCCCCGATATCAGGATCGCAGCCATGCTGGAACAGGCATTTGATGGACCTGCTCTCTTGGAAGGTCTTCTTGAATGCGCCCGGTGCGATGCTCTCAATGAAGTTCCCCTCCATGAATGAGCAGATCTCGGTCGGTTTGTCGAAGACCGCAAAATGACCGACGAGAGTTGGCATCCCGTCGCCCTGGGCGGCACGAAGCTCGGCCCCGGGAAACACGGCTCGGTAAAGACCATCCCGACGGGGATGCTCGACTTTCGTCGCAGACATTCGTCCTCCTATAGAGGTGGGTGATGCGTCCCGGCGGGCGGGGCGCGCTTACTCGCTGCTTGGGGGAGCCGGCGGCGCTTGTGAGCCGCTGGCCGAGCCGGGTTCAGAACCCGGCGGGTGCAACTGGACAGAGACGAGACCGGAGTGCTCGAGCCGGCTCAGGTCGTTGGAGTCGATCGCGACCATCGCGCTCTCTGGCGTGTAGCCAGCTTCGACCAATCGCTTCAGAGCTTCGGACTGTTTGAACTGGATTTCAGCGGCGTCTTTCTCGTCCTCTTGCAGGTACGAGATGTCGGAGGCGTCGTACCAAAGCCTGCTCGCCACGGGCACTTCGATGATCGTTTCGAGCGATCCGCAAGCGTCACGCCACAGCGGCCGTATGGTCGCATCGCCGAAGTGGCGACGGGCGTTGCCGTAGTTGGCTAGGGTCGCGGCTTTGAGGCCTTCGGACAGGCTGGCGATGATCGGCGGCACGCCAGCCGCCGAGGAGATCCGCGTCTCTCCCTGACCCTGGACGGCCTGGAATTCGATCGCCTTTAGATCAGTGCCGACCACTTCCGCCTCGGCGCCTGCGGCGAGGTAGATGGTTTTGAAGGCGTTGATGCTCCCGGTGTGGCCCTCCTCGAAGAGATCCACCCACTGCTGGAAGCTCTCGGGAGCAACTTTCGGCCCCATGTTCACGACCATCCCCGGCACCGCCCCGTTCTCGAAGAACTGGAGCTTGTGGGTCGTCATGGCTTGGTCGCCCATGATCTCTCGGATTAGCGGGGTGATCCAGGACATGCCGCGGAATTCGGCCGTCGGATCGGGGATCGGCTTGAAGTGCGCGACTTCGTTGGCCAGGAAGGTCATCGGCCGGCCACTGCCACCTTTCCCACCCGGCTCGTAGATGTAACCCAGTACCTCGGCATCCACATCGCCGAACCCGATGTCCAGGTCCTTGTAGCTCCCGAGCACCACCGTCATCCAGTCGGGGCGCAGGCGCTTGATCTTCCCGCCCGCGCGCCGGGCGCCGAACCAATTCCCTGCCAGGTCGACGTCCTGGATCATCCGCGAGGCCATGTTGCTGGTCGTCACACCTGGCCACGGGCTCTGGAGCGGCGCCAGGGCTGCTGTCGTAAACGGCTGGCCCGGCCTCCCATTGGGCATCCGCTGGAAGTTGAAGACCACTTCCGAGAACACCGATCGCCTCGCCTCCATGCACGAGAAGATGATCGGGTTCGCCTTCATCGCCTGATAGGCGTAGCCCTCGAAGTTCCCCCGGATTTCCTCCTGCTTGGCCCCCAGGGTCGTAGTCGGGGCATTCATGAACGGGGACAGGCCGCCGTTCAAGCGCAGAATCTGATTCAGGTATTCCTGAAGGGAGATGTTGCCTTCAGTGGAGCGCCTCGAGAGCGCTTCGCCGAGCTTCACGCCCGAACTACCGAAAGGTCGATGTCAATGTCGCAGACTAGGGTCTCGTTGTCCGGGAAGCGAGGTTTGAGCAGTGCCGTGATCTCTTCCACGGAGTCCCGAGTCAGCCTCTTCCTCGACTTGACCACCAGTGTGTCCCCGGGCTCCAGGAAGAGACGGGAGACCTCGGATACCAAAGCGTCGCGGTGGATACGCTCCGCCGCCCGCTTGCCGTCCTCGAAGCCTTGGGGGTAGCGGGGCTGTTCGGCTATCGCCGGGCCGCTCGTCGGCTTACCGGGGTCACGCACTCCACGCACAAGTGCATCCCGGAATCCCGCCCAATACAGGCGCTCTTCGCGGTGACGGCGACCGAACATCAGGCCCTCCCCAACTGTCTACCGGCGAGATATGCCGCGCGCTCGTCAGGCGACAGATCGACTGCTTCGGTGTCATCGCCTGGCTGATGCCCCGCCTGGCGCAGCAAGTCGTCCCGCTGCTTCCGCAGCTCGTCGGTTTGGCCCCTTTCAACGTAGCGCTGGCATCGTCTGCGGCCGCAGCCGAACATCTATTTCTCACCGCCAAAAGACGGGATCGTGGGAGTGAAGTCGCTCAGCAGCCGCGCCAGACGCATCAGACCTCCACCCCTTTCCAGATCCCGAACGCCAACCCCCCACCACCAACCACCATCGCCACCGGCACGGAGAGCAGCACCAGCCCAGCCAAGGCAAGCCCAATACCGGCTACGAAGAGAAGGAGGGCAACGGGCAGCGGAAGCTTCATCGGGATACGGCTCCTTCGAGAAAGGTCGGTGACGGTCGGGCGGAGAGGCTCAGCGGAAGGCGAACAGGGGCTCGCCGGAGTCCTCGTCCTCGAGGTGCTCGCCCACAGCCGTGGCATGCACCATTGAGGCGGCATCCAGCGCATCCCAAACCCGGCGCCCCTGCTGGCTTTTGTTACGGGAGGTCGATGGGCGGTCGAACCGGACCCGTCCGTCCGGGAGAGTCCGAGACACCGCGTTCAGGACATGCCGGGTGAACTCCGGGTCACGGGGCTGCTTGATGAAGCCCTCGCGCAACCCCTCCAAGAAGCGCTCCGCCGCGGTGGCCTTCATCGGGTTCCCCTGCCCGTAGGGGACCACCTTCAAGTTCGGGAACTCATCGCGAAGCCAACCCGCGATGTCCTCGGCGCGACTTTCGTCCATCACCACGACCTCGACGGGGTTCCGGGCGTTGATGTCGCGGAACGCCTGCTTCACCTCTTTCGGGTCGAGACTCGTACCGTCCTGAGGCGGGGTGAGGATCGCCGGCTTGTCGAACAGTCGGTACTCGTGATCGCGCCACCAAAAGGGCACCCAGGCGGTCGTATCCCACTTCCAGCCGATATCGAGCCCAACCCAGATTGGCTTACCGACCGGAATCTCTTCATCGGTCCCTGCGCCATCCCACTCGCCCTCATCTATGGCGCGCTCTACGCCCCTAACAGCCTGGTTGCACTTGAACCGGCGCCAGTGTGGCATCGACATCGTGAACGATGCGAAGTCCTCAGCTAGCGTTTGAGCGGTAACGGTCGATAGCGGATTCGCCGCCTTGACCTGCTCCATGTCTTCGACATCGGCGTCAGCCGGGACTGAATAGTCGTGGAGCACCATCCCCGCGCTGGCTGCCCTGGTGTATGCGCCGTCACGATGGATCTCGGCGGCCTCTGTCCGCAGCCGCTCACGGATCTGCTCGAACTCGGAGTCCGGCTCTCCGGCCGTCGAGATGGCAGCTAGCTGCCCACCGCGCTTTCTCGTCTTGCCTCGCCACGTCCGGTAAAGACGCAGATCGCGATGACGGTGGAGCTCATCAAGGAGGGCAAGCGTAAAGATCACTCCGTCGCCCGTGCGCTCATCAGCAGCGAAGACCTGGATCCGGCCGCCGGTCCGGAGCGCTTTGATTCGTCGATATCCGTCGAAAACGCGAAACCGCTTCTTCAGCCCCGGCGTTCTTTCCACGAACCCGGCCGCCTGCCGATGCAACCACTCGCATTGATCACGAGACGACGCGCCAAGAACAACCTCTGCTGATGGGGTGTAGTCAGCGTGGTAAAGGGCTATCCCGGCGAGGAGCGTGGTCTTGGCGTTTCCCTCAGGGACCACCATCCAGACCTCGGGCTCACCGGCGAGGATGTCTGCAGCAACTTCAAGTTGAAAATCCTGGACGGGCCAGAGCGCATCGGTGTCAAGCACAAGGTTGCTGGCATATGCCCGAAAGTGGTCGACCGTCAGCGGTTTAAGCGGTCCCCCTCTTTTCCCTCGCCTTTGCGAGCTCGTCCTCGGCGTCGAGCTCCTCGAAGGCGTCTTTGGGCTTCGCGTCGCCGGGGTCTTTGTTGGCACGGAGCATTTCCTCCATCAGCTTCATCGCCTGGACCGACCCCTTGCGTGCGGCTTTCGAGACAACCAACAGCAGCTCGTCTCGGTCCATCGGCTCTTCGCGGACCTCGGCCTCTTGCTGGGCTTCATCGATCGCCTCGGCGAAGGCGGCATACGGGCCGCCTTCTTCGCTCCGGCCTTTGGCGAGCCAATTCCGGACCGTCTTCTCTCGCACCTCCATCGCGCGTGCTGCGTCCTTGATGGTCAAGCCATCGATGACCAGCTCGACGAGGCCCTCGCAGATTTCGGGCGTGAACTTGGAAGCAGCCATCGGGACATGCCCCCTAGCTCGATCGATTCTTTTTCGCGACAAGGGGGGAGCCGGTGTCGGATGAGCACGCGATCCGAGATCGACCCCCCGCCCCCCCTCTTGGGAGCCGGGCGGCGAGTGTCGTCACCGCTCGGCGTGCCGCCCTATGCTCAGGAGCGTCAGCGTCGGTCAGCGAAGCGCTGGATCATCTGGCGTCGGTGTTCCTCTTCGCGGGATCGCCCGATTCCCGTCTGCCGTTCATCCGGGGGGGCATCAACCTCGACAGGCTCAACGTAGGTCTCGATACGCTCTTTTTGCAATTCGGTCCTGCCATCTGGGTAGATGATTGGCACACCCTCGCCAGTCAAAGCATCGCTTTCGCTTGCTTCGCGCGCCTTCTCGGCGGTTGCGTACACGCCGAGAAGCGCGTCCCCGTCGTAGCCGCCATCTGCCATCAGCACGAAGACCTTCATGGGGCGACTGACTGCCTGAGATGCCGATCAGCCGCTGCTTCGACTACCGACCTGTCGCCTGGCTTGCGGTCAGTCTCCCATCCGCACTGGCAACGCGCCTGGATGATCGGCCTGTCCAACTGCCACGCGCCTACTTCGATGTACTCGATGCTGTGCTCGGTCTCATCAGGCATCGCCATTGTCTCCACGGCGAGCAGCGGCCGCTTCATCGATCAGTAGATGGCGAGTCTCAGCAGTCCCGAACCGATATGAGAGCCAAGCGCGCAGGGAACATGGAGCCGTGAATCCGCTCCAGCGGAAGTAGCCATAGTCACCCGTACGGAAGCCGAGCGACGAAACCCGCTGGTGAATGATGATGAGAGGCTGAGGCTGCTCCATGCCCTGCTTCTTACTCACCATCGGTCACCTATCTCATCGGTGCGGTCGAGCGGCGGTACATATTCCCCGAATTTGGCTATCTCGGAGCAGGGCACCCGAGTGCAGTGCTGCGACACGGGATCTACCTCAACCTCGACCGCCTCGTCAGCAACTTGTTCGTACGTGCCGATGACGGTCTGCCCCGTCACGGACACGATGACGACCTTTCGGGCCATCGTGTCCCCGCGCATCAGCTCCTCAATACGACTGGCGACTTGCTCCGGGGTGCAGTCGACGAACTCGATGACCGGAATCATGCCTGCATTCTACGCCGCGTCTCGGCGCTCGGCCACTTCCCGGCACCGGTCCGCCAGCCACTCGCTCTCCATGAACTCCGCTGGCATCTTGTCGCTCTTCGCTGAGTTGCAGGGCTGACAGGCGGCGACCATGTTTGAGTCCTCGTCTGAGCCCCCGCATGCCTTCGGGATGTAGTGGTCCTCGATCGTGGCTGGGGCCGAGCAGTAGAAGCAGCGGTGGTTGGCTCGCTCGAGGACTCGCTGTCGGCGCTGACGAGAAGTGTGAGTCGAGCCGCGTTCTCCGGTCCTGCCGCTTGCCTTGCGGTGGCGCTGGAACTCCCTCTTGCAAGTAGGGCAGCGGGAGCCTGCGCTGGTGATGCGACCGCAAGGCTTGCCGGGGATTCCGAGGCAGGCGCGCATTCAGAGAGCGAGACAGTCTGGGTGGCGCAGGAGATCGGCGACGGATTCGGCCCCGGAGCAGCTTGCCGCTTCATCGATCTCCGCCGGCCGGTGGATGGCAAGCCAGGTCTGCGCCGCAACACGCGCGTTACCGACGCTGAGCGAGAGCCCCGTGGCAACCAGGCGCTCCCGGTTGGTGCGACCCGGGGCAGGCTCCTTCATTACAACGGCTCCGCTCAGGCGTTCCTTGAGACGCCAGCGGGTAAAAAGGATCCCTCGCTCCCACGCGATCTTGAAGATCCTTCCCTCGATTGAGACGAGCCTCGGGAGCTTCATCAGAAGTCCCTCCCGACATAGACCCCGACCGGGCCGAGATGGAAGGCGCGATGCTTGCGACCCAGAGTCCTGACGCGCTCGTTAGCCGCGCCCCAAAGGATCGACGTCCCACCGGAGCGTGGGAGGCCGGGGAAGCTGACGCCGCCGTTGCGGTGGAGCGTGACGCCGTATCCGCCGGGGAGGGCGAGGAATAGACGGCGGCCATTCCTCCGGGCGACGCCCACGATGGGCCACACCTGGCGAGGGTGATCGAGCCTCAGTGAGACACCGCCAGCCGATGCTCGCAGGGTCATCACGAAGTCCTCCCGGTTCACGTGTTCCTCCCCTCCAAGAACAACCCGAAGGGCTGAGAGAGGGGCCAGGTCTTGAGGTGGAGCTTGTGTCGTCTTCTCCAGAAGGTCACGAGGTCACGCTGCCCTCTCCTCTACTGGGAGGCTTTTAGACCAGCACGGGTCGCAGAGAGGGCCCGGGTTGCAGGTCCTCAGGAAGCAGCGGCAGGAAGGATTGGCGCAGCGGCGCTTTGCCGCATATGGCCCGGGCTTACGCTCGGTTGGAGGCTTGAGGGCGATGACGGACATTAGCCTTCGTCCGTGAATCCCCGACCGCGGGCGTAGTTGATGAAGCCTTTGGCGAGATGCCATAGGACGCGTGGGATTTCCCAGATCAGGCTCATCGGGTGCTTCCTTTCGAGTCGAAGCCGCTCTTACGGTCCTTACCAGGAATCGTGGTAAGAGCGATAAGTCCTGGGGCGGGCAGCAATGAAGATCAACGCCGGGCGCATTAGCGGGTGATCAGGGAGGAGTCACCGCAGCGCGCGCAGATGGAGCCTGTCGTTTTAGTCCTCGACCGCTCCCACGGTGAGGCCCGGCGAAGTGAAGTAGCCCAGCCCAGCGGATTGCCCGAAGGTCGCGCTGTATTACGCCCATGCTGCTATTACGGGGGCTGGGTCAGGGCGTTGAGAGCGCAGGGTATCCGTCCAATCGACATAGGTGCTTGGGCCGTAGCGCTCCCTGAATGGCGAGAAGTCCCTATGACTCGGTAGCTGCTTGCTGTTCTTGTGACGCAACACCATCTCGCGCGCGAGCATCTCGACGACTTCGAGAAACTCCGGAACGCGAGGCCCGTCGAACCACTCGCCCATCAAGCGTTCATCGAATCCGAGAAGGTCGTGGAGATCCCGCTCAAGCGGTCGGCCACCCACGAGAACATGGAGCAGTTCGAGCGGCCGTGGATTCCCGGTCTGTAGGCCAGCGAGTCGATTGGGAATGTGATTGGCGTATCCAACCTTGATGGGCGTGTCGCCCTCCGCCTGGATGACATACACGAAGCTCTTCGCGCTGGACTTGCCAACCCAATAGCCCAACTGCGCATATCCCGCCTCGGGGATAACGAAGTTAGGTCGATCCATCTTCGCCATCGACTACGTCCTGCTCGCGAGATGCATTGAGCCAGGCACCCAAGCTAGGCGCGGCCACTATTCGGCCGGTTCGGCAGGGCTGCCGCCAGTATAGAGGATGACCGGACGGCATTACGCAGCGGCCTCCAGGCGGGTGCCAGCCGCCTTCACCTTGCGTTCCAAAACCTTCACTGTCGCGCTTTGGTGTTTTGCCTTCGCGTCGCGGAGCCGTTCTTCGAGCTGCCGAAGGGAAAGCTTCGCGCGCCGCTTCGACTGGGTAAGGCCACGACGGGCAGAGCGGTCAGCGTGGATCCGCTCATATGCGTGCGAGTCCATGACTGCGCCGGCCTCGTCGACTGCTTGGCTCGGGACAGTCGTGTACGCGCTATCGATCGCGGCCTGGCGCTCGACATTGGGGTCGAGCTTCTGCGCGAAGCCGTGCTCATCCGTCTTGGTGGTTCCTGAACCGATTACGCCGCGGCGCAGGTATAGGACCCGATAGTCGTGGATCCGGAAGACCGTGCCAAAGCCCCTCTCGCTTTCGGTCATCTCGACCACCTCCGCCTCCACGTTTGAGGCCACGTACATTCGGTCACCGATCTCCCAGTCGGGTTCGATTGGCCGCAGAACCGAGCGGGTCGAGGCGCGAAGTAATGCGGAGCGCTCATCCCGAGCGAGGATGTGGGCATGGAATGACCAGAAGTCGACCAGGGCCTCTCGATAGGTGGCCATGTGGACGACTGAGCGGCCCGTGGGACCGAGCGTCTTACCCCGCTGGACGAGCGTGATCTTGCGCTTGTCGAGCTCTGGGAGCTTGGGCGGCTGAGGTCGGAAGTCCTTTGCCGGAATGACTTCTTCGATGATCTGCTTCGTCTCCGGGTCGGCGATCATCTCGCCAGACTTCGGGTCGAAGTATTTGACGACAACGGGAGATGCCTTCACCCCTTGGCCTCCATCATGACTTCGAGGGCGACTATGCGATCGGGGACGACGAGGGCGGGCTTCATGCAGCGACCTCGCGCATTGGAGTATCGGCCTGATCGGGGCGCACCTCGCAGATCGCGGAGGCCGAAGGGACCAGAGCAACTGCTGAGTTAGCGATCCACGTGCCATGCTGCTCAAACCAACCCTGCTTGCGTAGGCGGCGCGCCTCCGTCCTCGCTGGTTCGCGAGCGCAGAGGCCATAACCGAGCTCCAGGGCGCGGGCTGCGAGTTCGACCACCTCTCGCTCGCGATCTGAAAGCTCAGGGGCATCTGGCGGGCTCGCTTTGGCTCGACGCTGTCGCCAGCAGCCCAATGCGATTGCGCCATCCTCGGTGAGGGTTAGCTGCCGGGTGAAGACTGGCTCAGGCTCATGGCCGCCCCAGTGGTGGAGCCCGATGATCGGCAGCCCAGAGACATCGACGCGCTCATGCGAGTCGTCAACCCAGCCGTTCCGGACTAGAGCGCGAATGGTTGCCTCGATTGGCAGCCTCCTCCCGTGGATGGCGCGTCGGAAGAGGTAGTCGAGACCGCCCCGGTCCGTTTCCGGATCGATCCGCTCGAAAAAGAGCAGCGCCTCGGTGCGGCCGTTGCCCCCCACCGGCTTCCAGAACACGTCTTGCTCTTCGGCGATGCATTCCTCGACCCGGCTTAGCACCTTCGCCTGCGCATCCGATGGAAGCTTCATCGCCGCGCACCTCCCGGAGTCTGCGCAAGCACTCGTCGGATTTCCCGTTGCAGCTCATCGCCCCAGCGGTTCCAGCCCTTCGCTCCGAACTCAATCGCCTCGTTGACGGCCCTGGCGAAGTAGCGAGTGTCGGCCTCAAGAGCGCGCTGCCGAGCGGCGAGTCGCTTCTCAAAGCGAAGCTGCCTCACCCATAGGGCTGCTAGGGGGGTGATGGCTAGTAGGTGGCGGGGTTTCATGCTGCCTGTCCCATCTCAGCCAGAACGTCGTCTTGATCGGCCAGCGTGTCGAGAATGGTGAAGCCGTCCTCGGTGAGCGGGGCGTCGATGCTCTTGTCGGCCCAGTGGCCTTTCTCTGAGTCGATCCAGTCGCCGCGCTTTAGCTCATCCCGTTGCGACTCGATGAGGGCGGCGAGTTCGGTCTCCCGCTTGGCGTCAGCGAGCGTCAGCTTTTCTGCGGGTTGCTCCGCACCCAATGGAACGAACCAACGTTTCTTCCCGAGTCGATGTGAGCGCGGAACCTCGACGCAATCGATAAGCCCTCGCCGCTGCATGTATGGCAGCCACGATTGGAGGTTTGTGGTCCCGAGCTTTTCCTCGCCAAGGTGGGCAAGGAACTCCGCCGCCTCCCGAACGGCAAGCGGTCGCTTGGCGGCCTGGAATACCCGGAGGATGACGCGTTGCTTTTGCGAGAGCGACTGCTCGCCGTGAGCCTCAGCAGCGATGCGTTTTTTGTATTCGCGTTTGACCGCACGCTTTTCCTCTGAAGACAGTTCGATTGGCAGCGCATAGCGAGGATCGATCCGATATCCGGCCCGACGGAGCGAAGCAAGAACGGTTTGTGCTTTGACCTTCGACCAGCCGTACCGTGCCGCAATTGCAACCGTTGAGGCTTCGTCATTACTCCATGCGCTCTCAATTTCGCTGGCGGTCGCCTCGTCCACGTATTCGTCGGTCGGGATGCAGCGATAGGGGAGATCGACGCCTCGTTCTCGTAGGACCCCAATATCGCGGGCGATGACCTCCAGCGTCTCGCCAAGCTCTGCTGCGATATGGCCCGTCGGTACTTCTGCGAGATATGCCTCCTCTACAACCTTGCGGCGCTCAACGACCGCGGCTTCCCGCTTCGCGTTCTCTCGCTCGCGGCCTTCGTGGAAGGGGCCACTCCGCAGATTTGCCATGTGCCCCCGGAGGAAGCGGTTCGGCTGTCCCCTTTTCGCTCCGGTGCGGCAATCCGTGTACTTGCTGATCTTGGTCGGCTCACCGCATCCACACTCGCAGAGCTTGACCGCTGCCTCAGGCATAGATAAAGCCGTCCTTCGGCTCACCCGCGTTGCGCCACCGATCCCAGTTGTCTCGCTTCCTCGGCGCAGGCGTAAAGCCCTCGCTCAGAACGATGTCCCCTGGCTCAGGCTCCCAGGGCGGCTCCAGCTTCAGGATCGGAATCCGCACCCATTCGCTGACCACGTCGGACCAGTGCCAGGCGAAGCCCTTGCCCGCTACCTCTATGCAGGGCCAGCAGAACGGTTCGACGTTGTACGTGCATATTTCGGCTCCGCAGCGTGGGCAGAAGCGGTCGCGACCTCCGATCACGCCCGCCCCCTCTCAAACTCCGAGATCAGCCCCTCGAGCATCTCCGCCCTTCCGTGCTCTGTCCGTTTCTCCCGATGTACTCGGAGGAGGACTGCTCTACAGGGGTGCTGGGGGAAGGTCTCTTGGGCCTTTGCTTCTAGTAGGGCTAGGTGGAGGGCGGGGTTTGGGGCGGTTGCGGTCATGCGGCTGCCCTTCCGTCGGCCCACTCGACAGGGCATGGTGACTCCCTTTGCGAGGGAGTCTCATCCGTAGTGGCCATGCTCAACGGGAGCGGGTCGGCTACGAAGCTGGCATAGAAGGAACTGTCCGGCTCGCATACCGCCTCCTTGACGCCTTCACTCCATCCACCGACCGCTTCCGAGTAGATCATTGGCTCAAAATCGCTCTCGTAGCACCTGTCGAGGTAGTGCAGGCAGACCGGGTCTTCGGGATCAGAGCCGCAGACAATGCGCACCGTGCGACCGGCGAGAATGGCGGCAAGCGCTTCCTCCGCCTTCAAGCCGCCCGCACCTCCCTACATCTCCCTAGCTCAGCGGCAGCCCCTTGATCTCCGTTGGCTACTGCTACTCGAAGCTGGTCCTCGGTGCCGGTGATTGGAGAGAGGACGACGATGTGGCCATCTTCCAGTGGGGCTTTTCGTTGGGCAGAACCCCCTCGATTTCGGACCGAAGCGCCCAAATGATCCATCACGCGTTCTCGGCTCCAGGAAGCGCGAAACACGGTGCGGTGCCGACCGTCGAAAACCGCCTAGAACGCTTAGAAGGCAGCCGCTCTGTCCACTGAGCTACGGGGGCGGGTCCGCTTAGGTTACGCGGAGAGAAGCTCGCATCACGCATCCTGCGTGCCATCTCCGTAGGATCGCGCTCGATGCCGAGCGTCGATGCGGGAGGGACCGAGCTTCACTACCTGCGCGCCGGGAGCGGCGAGCCGATGCTGCTCATCCAGGGGATGAGCGCGACGCACATGACCTGGGGGCGCCCGTTTCTCACCCCGCTCGAGCAGAGCTTCGAGTGCGTCGTCTTCGACAACCGCGGGATGGGGCTGTCGGGGCCGGCGCAGATGCCGTTCACCACTGCCGACCTCGCCGGTGACACCGTCGCGCTGCTCGACGCGCTCGAGATCGAGCGTGCCCACGTCGTCGGTATCTCGATGGGCGGCATGATCGCCCAGGAGCTGGCGCTCGCTCACCCCGGGCGAATCCGCAGCCTGACCCTCGGCGCAACCTACTGCGGCGGCCCGGAGGGAACGCTGATGGGTGACGAGGACCTGCAGATGCTTGGCGCGGCAATGGTTTCGGGTGACCGCGAGCAGGTACTGCGGGCGATGTGGGCGATCAACCTCTCGCCCGGCTTCCGCGCCGAGGAGGGCCGCTACGCGGCGTTCCAGGAGATGGCGGTCGCCCTGCAAGCGCCCAAAGAGGTGATCTTCCAGCAGATGAAGGCCTGCGCCGCCCACGACACCAGCGCCCGCCTCGCCGGGCTCGAAGTGCCGACCCAGGTCATCCACGGCACGGCGGATCGGCTGATCGGGGTCAACAACGGGATTCAGATCGCGGAGCTGATCTCGGTGGAGCCACAGCTGCTGGAGAACGTCGGCCACATGTTCTGGTGGGAGCAGCCCGAGCGCTCGGCGGAACTGGTCCGCGCGCACGCCCTTTCGCCGGCGTGGGGAAGCTGAGAACCGGCCTCAGGCTTCTGGCGATTTGCGACCGACGTCGGCGCAGCTGGTATCGAGCTTGCCTTTGACCTTGAAGACGTAGTCGGGCTGGGGAGTGATCTCCGGCTCTTCGATCACGAGTTCCAGCGCGGGGTCGGTTTTCAGCCAGGCGTAGACCGGATACCAGTATTCGGCGTCGGGGGAGTCCTGGGTCGCCTTGCTGGTGATCAGGAAGTCGTATTCGCCTTCGTTGATCAGGCGACGGAACTGATGACAGCTGGTTGCCAGCCGGTAGGTGCCGTCGGGCCCTTCGGCGCCGATGTACTGGACGTAGTTGTCGAGGTTGGCGCCGAAGAAGCCGTACTGGCCGAAAAAGATCTCGCCCGAGCCGGCGATCCCGATCCGCTTGTCGTGCT
>Ga0157370_10001022_pt1 | contig 35238 bp, 26 predicted proteins | sample C35metaG_FD_113463 | JGI IMG/M metagenome (GOLD analysis project Ga0157370, IMG submission 113463) | Corn rhizosphere microbial communities from Kellogg Biological Station, Michigan, USA - C3-5 metaG | ecosystem: Host-associated > Plants > Roots > Rhizosphere > Soil | place: USA: Michigan... | reverse complement strand
TTTAAAAGATGATCCTGAAGTGATGGGAAAATTAGCCCATGAAAAGCACACAGTGATTCTACCTATAATTATTTCAATGCCTGTGGCTATCTGAGATGACCGCTCTCGAATAAGAATGATAAAAGCGGAAGAAGCATTCTTCTGCTTTTACTTTTTCCGGAGGGTGATGTCTTCGCCATTGTGTACGGATATTATTTTTAAAGCCTCTATTCGCTAATGACCACTTATGAGTGCACCTGAAAGATTTTTTTGAATCAATGTATTTGCGCTGCTAATCAGAAGCCGCCTTTTATTTTTAAATTCCTGGAAAATAGTATATTAAACAAAATCGCGCGCTGAAAGGATTAACGTATTTTAGCTGAAAGAGAAATTTGTGCTTCAGGCCAGTTGATGATAGACGCTTACATTTAATCTTCCTTTCACAATGCCAATATTTAATTATGCGACTAAAACTTTCCCTTCTTCTACTCATTGTAAGTAGTTTTTCTTTTGCGCAAACATTAACTACAGAGCAAATAAACCGCCTCGCTGACGCAGGAAAAGTGTATGGCCTTGTCAAATACTTTCATCCTTACCTGCAATATAAAACCCTCAATTGGGACTCCGTGTTTGCAGCCAATGTGCAGGGCATAATTCAGGCCAAAAATAAACAGGAATACGCTGATGTGATCCAGCGGATGCTTTCTGTACTTAATGATAACTTAACCTGCGTTGTGTCTACCCCTCAGGCAAACAATAGTGATAGTTTGCGAACAACTTCTTATAAAATAAAAGACAGCCTTTTGTATGTCAGCATGAATGATATTACGGACAACAGCTACGATAAAATTGGAGAAGCATGCCAAAATCTTGGTAAAGTAAAAGGGGTAATCTTTGATATGAGAAATGGCGAAAATTCTAAGTCTAATTATGGAACAGCAGCTGAATTAATAGATTGGAGTATGGATGAGAGCCGTCTTCTTTTTTTTAAAGGAGACGTGGTATTGCCCGCATTTCGCACAGTAGGTTACGAAGGGCTTCCTGGCGAAAGTATGCCGATGGGTCACGATGCATATTTTAAACAAGAGAGAGCACCTGTATTTAAAGGAACATATCAAAAAGATATATTATTTGCTTTTATAGTAAGCAGGGAAGACCGGGTCCCACTTACGGCAATTGGCCTGCAACAAAAGGGATTAGGAGTAATTATACAACCAGAAGGAAAAGAACTGGTGCCCGGCAGAGCCGGCAGCCTTTATATACAGGATAGCCTGCTTATAAATATAAGAGCTGCCGAGGCTATCGGCAGCGACGGGTCTTTGACAATAGTCCGGCCAGATGCAGTTTATTCTCAAAGTGAAAAGCCTGATGCCGCAATCCATATGGCAGAGAATATGATCGTTAATGGGTTTAAACATCGGTTGTATACCGTGCAACCAGCCCCCCAGGCCTTAAGACGGCTTTTAGAACCGTACCAGGAAGGTGATTATCCTCCGTTAGGCTACAGAATGCTTGCGGCAGCGAAGATATTTTCAGCAATCGATAATTTCCATCCCGGTAAACATCTGTTAGAGAAAAATTGGGAGGATAGCTACAAATCATGCATTCCTAAATTTATCGCTGCACGCGACTCACTCGAATACTTAAGGGCTGTGGCTGAATTGTACAGCAATATCCGGGACAGTCATGGATTTATTCAGAATTTGGATTTTAATGTTACTTATAGACTAAACCCTATCATACAGGGGGAAGGAATTTTTATTCCGCCGGTCATTACTGATGTAGTCGAAAATAAATTAATAGTAACGGGCATATTTAATGATTCAGTTTGCCGTAAAGTTGGTATAAGAAAGGGAGACATTATATTATCCATTGATGGGAATAGCGCGATGAAACAGGTGGAAGAAGCAAGGAAATATCAACCGGCCTCTACTAACGCTTCCCAAATTTTTTACGTCAGCAAGTTTGTTTTATTCGGGAACAGGGGACAAATAAGGAAATTACAAGTACAAGGTTTCGATGGGATAATAAGAAAGGTTAACATGCCAACTTTAAGGGAGCTGGGTGGTGATACTGATGACTATATTCTGAGTATTTATTCGCGCCACATAAAGCCCACATTTTATTTTCTAACAAAAGATATAGGGTATGCGGATCTTACCAGCCCGTTAAGTGTTGAACAAGTCGATTCAATGTTTAATTTATTTAAAAATACAAAGGCTATCGTTTTTGAAGATAGGGGATATCCTCATTTTGTGGACAATACGGCCTGGTATGCAAGGCTCTATAAAAACAAAAATGTTAACGTTGCACTTTTTTCCTTCAATACTCCTGGGTTTCCAATCAACAATCAGGGGACACATATTGATATTCAAAATGCCAAGGTCTGGGTTGACCAAACCCCTGATACTGGGTGGGTGTATAAGGGAAAGATAGTGGTACTGATCAATGAATCGGCTCAAAGTGCTGCGGAGCATGGACCTTTAGTTTTAAAGAGTTTGAGTGATGCAACTTTTATTGGCAGTCCAACCGCCGGTTCCGACGCATTCGTCACCAGTTTTATTATTCCGGGCAACCTTACTTTATATTTAAGTGCCTGTGAGGTCATGTATCCTGATGGTAGAAGAATAATGCAGAAGGGGCTACAGCCCGATATTTTTGTGCGCCCTACCATAAAGGGCATACAGGCCGGAAAAGACGAAGTTCTGGAAAGAGCGGTAAAATTTATACAGACAGGAAAATAAATACAATGGCTTTTAAATAAATAATGTGACAATTAGCGTAATCATTTAAGAAGGCAGATAAAATTACTTTTGGGAAAAGTGGATAGATGAATGAATTCGTAATTTCGAGGAAACTGTTGCTACCGGTTTACAATTTGAATACTCTATAGATGCTCGATTTATGCTCTATGGATACTCTATAGATACTCCATGGATACTCCCTGTTTTAGCCATATCAAGTCCGGGGTAAGTCCGGCATATGCCGGACTTACCCCGGAGGTATTATACCTGAGACTACTGTATGAAACGAAGAAGAGATGGATTGGTATAAAGCCGGTATATTATCCTTAGAAAAAGCCGGTAAGGGTCTATTCCTGGGAATCTTTTGTGAAACTCTGTGCTCGCTAGGTCGGGCCTGTACTTTAGCATTACTGAATATTCCTCAGCCTGGTTCCTGTCTCCCCGGGTCATATTTTTTCACTCCGCCTCACCATTCCCTTTTACTTAAAAAGCCTTATTTTTGATTGGGATACATTTGATTGAAATCTCAAATACTTCTATGAGAAAAAATTATTTATTCTTTTCTTTCTTATTCTTCAGCCTCATATCTTTTTCACGGCAAAACAATTCACTTCCTTCTTTCAAAATGTATAATGATGTGCAGGTTACCTTAGATATTCCATCAAATTACCAGGCTCATAAAAGAACTTTGTTGATCCTTTATGCTTTACCCAATGGCAATTCTACACTGCAAACAATGGGGAAAAAAGTGGAATCGGATGGTGACTGGCGCTTCAACATTCAGCATATCAAAGCGCAGACGCAATTTATAAGAAATGAATTGAAGAAGGAAAATATTGTGGTCGCCTATCTCGAAAATAATTTTAAAAGCTGGCCAACGTGGAAAACAAAACATCCGGAATATGTTTCAGAAATTCAGCACATAGTGGATACTTTACATAGTTTGTTTCCATCAAAGAATACTTCTATTTGCCTGAATGGGCATAGTGGTGGTGGCCGCTTTATTTTTAGCTACCTGGATGGCGTGAAAGCGATTCCCGGATATATTGAGCGCATCGTTTTTCTTGACAGCGATTATGGTTATGAATCTTCTTATGGCAGTCAGCTACAGTTATGGCTGCACGAAAATAAAAAAGCCGGATTATACATCTTTGCTTATAACGATAATGTAGCCTTATACCAGGGAAAACGGATTGTTTCTGATACCGGAGGCACCTGGTACCGGAGTCATTTAATGCAGAAAGATCTTTCCGCTTTTTTTCATTTCAAAATAATTGCCGATGATAGCTTAACAATTTATCGCTCCTCCAATATGCAGGTTGCTTTTTATTTTAAAACAAATCCTGAAAAGAAAATACTTCATACTGCGCAGGTAGAATTAAATGGTTTTATTCATTCTATCCTGGCTGGCACCAAAAGAGAATCGGTTAATTATCAATACTATGGTAAGCGGGCCTACGAGTCTTTTATAAAATAAAATCATAGAATAATATACAACCGCCGGATAGATGCTTAATGACGTTTTCTGAAACCCTAATAGATAAAATCTATAGCATAATGTACACAGGCTGGATGAGTGCCCTTTAAACCTGTCGGAATGATTTGCTCCCCGGTCGGTCGTCCTCAGAACATTGGATGAGTAATAATGAAATGGTCAGTGAGACCAGCCATAGCGACAAAAACCGGCTTTTTGTTTTTATCTTCATCTTTTGAATTGAAAACTGGTTATTTAAAAGATAAAACATATTCCCGCTATGGCAGAATTAAAAACAAAACAAACCAACGCAGAATCATTACATATCAGAGTGCAGCCGCCAGGAGGGTGATTAGTTGTTGTAGGGCTTTTCACCACGAAAACCTGCCATTTCACTCCGGAAAATGAACAGTTGTTGAAAGACTTAGGTAAATTCAATATGGGCAAAGGCTGCATCTATATTAAAAGACTGCCAGATATTAACACTGCTGCACTGAAAAACTAATGAAAGGAACCATTGATTTTTTACACTCAAAATATGGAAACAATAATTAAAGGCCACTATGCAAAACAATAAAAAATGGGAAAGTGAGCTATCTGTATTAGCTTCTATTCTGTCAAGAGTACCTTTGGAGAAAAGCATCAAATGGGGCGCCGAAGTATTTACCTGGGAAGGAAAAAATGTGGTGAGTTATGGCGGCTTCAAAGATTATTTTGCAGTATGGTTTTATAACGGTGTCTTTCTCAGGGATACATACAAAGTATTGATCAATGCACAGGAAGGCAAAACAAAATGTTTGCGGCAATGGCGGTTCACATCTGTCAAGGAAATCGATGAAAAGAAAATATTGGAATACGTGAATGAAGCAATAGAAATTGAAAAAATGGGACTGAAAATGCCGCCGGATAAGTTTGCTCCTGTAACACCTCCGCAGTGGCTTGCCGGCGTTCTGAAAAATGACAAGGCATTCAAATCCGCTTTTGAACGGCTTACACCCGGCAGACAGAAAGAATATATCATCTATCTTAATGAAGCCAAACAAGAAGCTACAAAACTAAAAAGGCTCGACAAAATAAAGCCGATGATCCTGAATGGCATTGGCCTAAACGATAAATACAGGTAGTTTTAAAATGAGGATTAGGAAGAAGCAATGTACCAAAAAGGTCATTACAATCTTATCATTGACATCATAGACCAGAAACAAATTTTCATTGACAATAAAACAGAAAAAAAAGAATCACTATTTTAGTAAGCAGTCATGATCTCAATAACGTATGTATGTACGCGAATTTTGCTGATGCAAAAAGGTGTTATTATAAAAGATCTTCAGACTTCGTCATTCACCCTGCATGAACTTGAAGATTATTTCAGGGCGTAAATTTTTGTTACAAATCTTAATTTTATCCCATCGTTTATGCCCGGTACTACAAACAATGATTTAATGTTTCTTTTGCAGCAATGAATGCGATACCCAGGTCATTTTTTGCCAGGGAGCTATCATACGTTATAGCTGCTTCGTTGAGTGGCGCATTATTATTCAGCGTCAGCGAAATGCCAGAAACTTTATAACTTTCATTTGCTATTAAATAATTTTTACCATGAAGCCGTGTTGTAGTAGCAGCCTGGAAAACAGCTTCGGCCACATCCCTTACGTATCTGTTGCAAATAACATTTTGACGAAAGCATTGGAGATAAAGATTTTTGCAGCATATCTTTTGGCAACCTCGAACTATTTATTCTCCAGCGGCTCCACATTATAGCCTGCTTTCTTTAAAAGGCTTATCAGTCCTGCATCTCCGACGAGGTGCCCGGCTCCTACCGCCACAAAAACACTTTTATTTTTCATAATTTCCTTCAATTGGTTTACCCAGTTTTTATTCCTGTTATTTAATAAAAGGTCGTCGTATTTATCCGAACCAAATTCACTTTTTCCGACCATTGTTTTTAAAGAATCCATTTGCTGTTTTTTATAAAAATTGAGCATAGTTTCAAATTCATTTTTATAAACAGAAAAACTATCAATGTTTTTTAATAATTCCTTCGCCTGCCATTCATAAGGAATGCTGTCAAAAACACTTGCCTGGAATTGCATGGTCTCAAGGCCTTTGATTTCTTTTTTATCATCTTTGGCAATCTTCATCAGTTCTTCCTCCACTCCTGAAGGGCTTGGGCAATCCATCATGCGAGGGTAAAGCAAGGCAACCAGGAAATAGGGTTTTGCTTTTTGAAATAACAACATCGGCATCTTTAAAGTATCAGAAAAATAGTTTTCCAGTCTTTTATATTCTTCAGGAGTATAAAGGCTTTCAAGTGTTTTGCCGTTTTTCATATTCATATACATCATCCCGCTGAGCATGATGGATGGATCATCAAGTTTCAATTCCATATATACTTCATCAACAGATTTCATTGCCTTTTTCAACTGATCACTGAAATGAATATCATCCTTGCACAGCAAATGAAAAGTGCCAAAAAGGAAACTCGGTTTCTTCAATCCATTACCACTTATTTCCCACAAAAGCGTGTTATCATTTTTTTGTTTCACAAAAGATTGATCGCTTTGCGCTGTGCATCCGAGAAATAAAATCGTGGATACGGTGTAAAATAATAAATGTTTCATCGGGTTTAATTTCTGTAAAAATAAGGTTTAAGAGAATGGGTCTATTACTCGTGGCGATTCTTATTTTGTATATCCAAACATTAGTTTTCAAAATAAGATGTTTGAAGAAATGACAATCAATCATGCAACCTCATCAGTAGTTTTTTAAATGCATCAATGAAATAAGATACAATATTTATATGGTCATTTATAAACTTTATTTGCCTTTATTTCCTTACATCCGTTAACATTTCTTTATGCTGATAATTTCTACTTAAAAAACTTTTTTTGTTCAATTAAATTTTCATCGTTTACTTTGCACCTCCATGAAACAAAATATTCACATACACCATCATCATTCATTACCAAAAGGTAAGCTGTGTTGATTTGTATGTAAAAATATATTTTCAAAAAAGGCTTACTGAAAAGTGAGCCTTTTTTATTTAAAAAAAATAAACAGATGCTAAAAATTGCGATTCAGAAATCAGGAAGATTGTATGAACAATCTCTTCAACTTTTAAAAGAATGCGGTATTGAATTGAATAATGGAAACAGGCAATTGAAAGTCCAGGCTTTTAATTTTCCTGCTGAAGCTTATTTCCTTCGCGACGATGATATTCCACAATATGTTTGTGATGGCGTAGCCAATATTGGCATTGTCGGCGAAAATGTTTTCTTCGAAAAGAGCAAAGATATTCAGATTGTTCGCAAGCTTGGTTTTGGAAGGTGCAGGCTCAGTATTGCGGTTCCAAAAAGTTTGAATTATTCGGGTCTGAAAGATTTGAATGGTTTGAAAATTGCAACATCTTATACGGTTTTGTTGCAGAAGTTTTTGAATGAAAATAATCTGAAAGCGGAAATTCATGAAATCAGCGGATCGGTAGAAATTGCGCCTGGAATAGGTTTGGCAGATGCTATTTGTGATTTGGTAAGTAGCGGCAGCACACTCTTTACCAACAATTTAAGAGAAGTGGAAGTGGTTTTAAATTCGGAGGCGGCGCTTGTTGTCAACAAAAATCTGGATAAAGAGAATGTGAAAATCCTGGACAATTTATTGCTTAGAATCGATGCGGTTAAAGCGGCAAAAAATTATAAATATATCATGATGAATGCGCCTGATCATCAATTAAAAAATATCTGCGCTTTATTGCCCGGAATGAAAAGTCCGACCATTGTTCCTCTTGCAGAAAAAGGATGGAACAGCATACAGAGCGTAGTAAATGAAAATGATTTCTGGCAGGTGATTGAAAAATTAAAAGTTTTTGAAGCCGAAGGAATTTTGGTGGTGCCGATTGAAAAAATGATTTCATGAAAAATAAAAAACAGGAAGGTTTTCAAAACCCTCCTGATTTATGAAGCAAATAGAAATTAATATGAACGCAATTATGATAGATCCTTCCCGGACAGATTGGCCTGAATTAACGACCCGGCCTCAGATTAATTCAAAGAATCTTGAAGAAACTGTTTTGGAAATAATCAATACAGTAAAGGCTCAGGGTGATGTGGCTGTAAAAAATTATTCCTTAAAGTTTCATGGTTTTGCTCCTGAATCTTTATGGGTGACAGATGAAGAAATTGCAGAATCATCAAAAAAGATTGATAAAGATTTAAAGAAAGCAATACTTCTTGCGAAAAAAAATATTGAAAAATTTCACAGGCATCAGACTGAAAAAATAAAAAAGATTGAAACCTCTTCAGGAGTTATTTGCTGGCGCAAAAGTGTGCCTGTTGAGAAAGTTGGTTTGTATATTCCCGGAGGAAGCGCACCATTGTTTTCTACTTTATTGATGCTCGCTATTCCTGCGCAGATTGCAGGTTGCAAAAATATTTTAGTCAGCACTCCTGCAAATAAAAATGGCGATGTAGATAATGCGGTCTTATTTGTTGCAAATATTTTGGGCATCGAAAATATTTATAAAGGCGGCGGTGCACAAGCGATTGCCGCAATGGCTTATGGAACACAAACAATAGAAAAAGTGGATAAAATTTTCGGCCCCGGAAATCAGTATGTTACCTGCGCAAAGAAACTGGTAAATATAGATGGCATTGCGATTGATATGCTTGCTGGTCCCAGTGAAGTAGCCATTTATGCTGATGAAACCTGCGTGCCAGAATTTGTTGCAGCAGATTTATTAAGCCAGGCAGAACATGGCGGCGACAGCCAGGTGGTTCTTGTTGCAGTAAACGAGCAAATAATTGAAAATATTATTTCAGAAATTCATCAGCAATTGCCGCAACTGTCAAGAAAAGAAACGATTGAAAAAAGCTTTTTGAACAGGCGGTTTATCGTAATGGAAAATACAAATGAAGCATTTAATTTTTTAAATGAATATGCGCCCGAACATTTAATAATCGCTTCTCAAAATGCGGATGAACTTGCAGAAAAGGTACAAAATGCAGGAAGTGTTTTTTTAGGAAACCTTTCTCCTGAAAGCGCCGGTGATTACGCATCCGGTACGAATCATTCATTGCCCACAAATGGTTTCGCAAAAACATTCAGCGGCGTTTCGGTAGATAGTTTTGTAAAGAAAATTACCTTTCAGAAATTAAGCGCAAAAGGAATAAAAAATATTGGAAAGGCCGTAGAAAATATGGCAGCTGCTGAAGGATTGGCGGCGCATAAAAATGCAGTAAGTATTCGTTTAAAAAAAATAAAGGATGGAAAAATTTGATATACAAAAAATGGTAAGGGGGAATATAAAAAAACTAAAACCTTATTCTTCTGCTCGAAGTGAATACCGTGGCAATGCAGAAGTTTTTATGGATGCAAATGAAAATGCATATGGCTCTCCTTTTGAGGAAAATTTCAATCGCTATCCTGATCCTTTGCAATGGCAATTAAAACAACAGATTTCAAAAATAAAAGGTGTGCCGCCTCAAAATATTTTTGTTGGAAATGGAAGTGATGAGGTGATTGACCTGGCATTCAGAATTTTTTGTGAACCGGGGAAAGATAACATTATTGCCTGCCCGCCTACTTATGGAATGTATAAAGTATGTGCAAATATTAATGATGTGGAAGCGCGTGAAGTCTTGCTCACACCCGATTTTCAGTTAGATGTGGAAGGAATTTTATCGGCAGTAGATGAACATACAAAATTGCTTTTTATTTGTTCTCCAAACAATCCAACGGGCAATGATCTCAACAGAATGGATATTGAATTACTGCTGAATAATTTTCCTGGAATCGTGCTGATTGATGAAGCATACATTAATTTTTCCATGCAAAAAACGTTCATCCCGGAACTAACAGAATATGAAAATTTAATCGTGATGCAAACGCTTTCAAAAGCCTGGGGACTTGCAGGATTGAGATTGGGACTGGCTTTTGCTTCAGAAATAATAATTGATCTTTTGAATAAAGTAAAACCTCCTTATAATATTAATCAGTCTTCGCAGCAGTTAGCAATAAAAGCTTTGGAAAATATTAAAGAAGTAAATAACAACATTAAAAATATTGTAGAACAAAGAAATTGGGTTCATGACGAATTGCAACAATTTAAATTTATCCAAATTATTTATGCATCCGATGCAAATTTTATTTTGGTAAAAGTGGATGATGCTGATAAACTGTATCAATATTTATTGATGAACCGGATTATTACCCGCAACAGAAGCAAAGAACCTTTGTGCGAAAATTGTATCAGGATAACAATCGGAACTCCGGAGGAAAATCAAAAATTAATAAACGCTTTAAAAAATTATGCCTAAGAAAATTTTATTTATCGACCGGGATGGAACCATTATCATGGAACCGGCTGTTACCAATCAGTTGGACGCTTTTTCTAAACTGGAATTCTATCCGCATGTGTTTGAGTATTTAATCAAAATCGTAAAAGAACTTGATTACGATTTGGTGATGGTAACGAACCAGGATGGCCTGGGGACAGATGTTTTCCCGGAAGATGCGTTTTGGCCGATTCAAAATTTTGTCATCAAAACATTCGCAAATGAAGGAGTCGCTTTTTCAGAAGTCCTGATTGACAGAACCTTTCCGCATGAAAATAAAAACACACGGAAACCCGGCACCGGAATGTTGAAACATTATTTTGATGAAGAGAAATATGATCTCAAAAATTCGTTTGTGATAGGTGACAGGCTTACGGATGTGGAATTAGCGAAGAATCTTGAATGCCATGCTATCTTCATCAATAATTTCCAGGAATTAGGAACCGGGGAGATTACTGTTTCAAAAGAGGATTTGAAAAAAGTAATTGCGCTTGAAACACAAAAGTGGGAAGAGATTTATAATTTTTTAAAACAGCCGCAAAGAAAATTTTCACATTCAAGAAATACGAATGAAACAAAAATAGACGTGGATCTCAATCTGGATGGAAATGGGAAGGCAGATATAAAAACCGGTTTAGGGTTTTTTGACCACATGCTGGAACAGGTTGCCAAACATTCAGGAATGAATTTAAAAATTCATTGTGATGGTGACCTTCATATTGATGAGCATCATACCATTGAAGATGTGGCGTTGGCTTTTGGAGAAGCGTTGTTATCGGCATTAGGCGATAAGCGGGGAATAGAAAGATATGGTTTTTTATTACCGATGGATGATTGTTTAGCTCAGGTCGCCATTGACTTTGGAGGAAGAAACTGGCTCGTTTGGGATGTGGAATTTAAAAGAGAAAAAATAGGAGAAATGCCGACAGAAATGTTTTACCATTTTTTCAAATCATTTTCTGATGCGTCAAAATCGAATCTTAATATCAAAGCTGAAGGAACCAATGAACATCATAAAATTGAAGCGATTTTCAAGGCATTTGCCAAAGCTATTAAAATGGCGATCAGGCGTGATCCTTTAAATAATTCTTTACCAACCACCAAAGGATTATTATGAAAGTTGCCATTATAAAATACAACGCAGGCAATGTACAAAGTGTTTTATATGCTTTGCAACGGTTAGGCATAAACGCAATTGTAACGGATGACACAACTGAAATAGTTTCTGCTGATAAAGTAATTTTTCCGGGAGTAGGAAATGCAGCTTCTGCAATGGAATATTTAAAAGAAAAAAAACTGGATGAATTGATTGTCTCATTGAAACAACCGGTGTTGGGAATTTGCCTGGGTTTACAACTATTATGCAATTATAGTGAAGAAGGAAATACAAAATGCCTTGGTATTTTTGATACTGTTGTAAAGAAATTTGATGATTCTGTTTTTCAAAACAAAAACTTAGTTCCTTATAAAATTCCACACATGGGTTGGAATACAATTGATCGCCTTTCTTCACCTCTGATGAATGGCGTTTCTGAAAATTCTTATGTATATTTTGTACATAGTTATTATGCGGAACTATCAGCTGAAACTATTGCTACCACTGATTATATCAATTCTTTTAGTGCATCAATGCAAAAGAATAATTTTTATGGAGTTCAGTTTCATACAGAGAAATCAGGATTGACAGGAGAACAAATTTTGAAGAATTTTTTAAACGTAAAATAAATGGAAATCATTCCCGCAATTGATATTATTGATGGCAAATGTGTAAGGCTTTCCAAAGGTGATTTTGAAAGGAAAAAAATTTACAATGATAATCCATTAGAAGTGGCAAAAAGCTTTGAAGCAATTGGAATCAGAAGATTGCATGTTGTGGACCTGGATGGAGCCAATTGGCAGCCACTAAAGAATATAAAAACACTTGAAAATATTTCAGGCAATACTTCGCTTATTATTGATTTTGGCGGAGGTTTAAAAACAACAGAAGATATTCAATCTGTTTTCAATGCAGGAGCAAAAATGGTCAGTGTGGGAAGTATAACGGTAAAAAATCCGGAATTATTTTCTCAATGGATTGTTGATTTTGGTACAGATAAATTTTTACCCGGTGCGGATGTCCTGTTTAAAAAAATAAAAATTCACGGGTGGAAAGAAGATACCGGAATTGATATTTTTGATTTTATAGAAGAAATGATTTCAAAAGGAATCAACCAGGTTTTTTGTACAGATATTTCTAAAGATGGAATGATGGAGGGGCCTTCCATTAAATTATATGAAGAGATCATCTCGGAATTTGCTGGTCTGCATCTCATCGCAAGCGGCGGCATTTCGTGCTTAGATGATTTGCTCATACTGAAGGAAATTGGTTGTACAGGAGCGATTGTTGGCAAAGCGATCTATGAAGAGAAAATTAGTTTGAAACAGATAGAAGATTTTATTAAAAATAAATAATGCTTGCTAAAAGAATCATACCGTGCCTCGATATCAAAAACGGCAGAACCGTTAAGGGGATTAACTTTGAGAACATTCGTGATGCTGGTGACGCAGTTGAACTTGCCCTGTATTATTCACTGCAAGGAGCAGACGAACTGGTTTTTTTGGATATCACCGCGACTATTGAAAAAAGAAAGACTTTAGTGGAACTGGTAAAAAAAATTGCTGCCAACATCAATATTCCTTTTACCGTTGGCGGCGGAATTTCTTCTGTTGAAAACGCTTTTGAATTATTGCAAAATGGCGCGGATAAAATTTCTATAAACACTGCCGCTTTTAAAAATCCGGATTTAATAAGTTCCATGGCAAAAGAATTTGGTAGCCAGTGTGTAGTTTTGGCGATAGATACAAAAAAAGAAAGTGATGGAAAATGGTATGTTTATCTGAATGGCGGAAGATTGAAAACTGGAAGATTAGCATACGATTGGGCGAAGCAGGCAATTGATCTTGGGGCAGGAGAAATCCTGTTAACTTCGATGAATAATGATGGAACAAAAGATGGATTTGCAGAAGATATTACTTCGCTTTTTTCAAAAACATTTCCTGTTCCCATCATTGCTTCAGGCGGTGCAGGGACGATGAAAGATTTCGCAGATGTATTTATGAATGCCAATGCCGATGCGGCTTTGGCAGCAAGTGTATTTCATTTTGGAGAAATAAAAATCCCTGAATTGAAAACATTTTTATCACTACAAAATATCAATGTAAGAATTTAAAGAATCATTTAAAAAAGGAATTGTGATTATTTGTTCATTTACTGAAAATACTTATGCCAACAAGCTCTAAAAAATAATTTGTGCAATAAGTGCCATAAATTTTCGAAAATAAATTATAAATGAAAAGAGACTATACAGAATTCGTAAGAAGAATTGATTTTTCAAAATCATCCTCCGGAACGATTCCGGCGATCATCCAGGACTCTGCAACCAATGTGGTTTTAATGCTTGGCTACATGAACAAAGACGCCTTGCTCGAAACCATAGATTCAGAACTCGTAACCTTTTACAGCCGTAGCAAAGGGCGCCTGTGGGTAAAAGGTGAAACCAGCAAAAATTATTTGCATGTCGTGGATATTAAAACCGATTGCGATTTTGATACCTTATTAATAAAAGCCAAGCCAGACGGAAACGTTTGCCATACCGGCGCTGAAACGTGTTTCAATGAAGAAAATTCAGGTAAAGATTTTTTGCGGAATCTTGAAAAAATTATTGAAGGAAGAAAAAAGCGTCCCGTTTCCGGTTCTTACACTTCCACTTTATTTAAGGAAGGCATGAACAGGATGGCACAAAAAGTAGGCGAAGAAGCAGTTGAATTAATTATCGAAGCAAAAGATAATAACAACAAGCTTTTTCTGAATGAAGCCGCAGACCTGATGTTTCATTACCTCGTTTTATTACAGGCAAAAAATAAAATGCTGGATGATGTGATTGAAGTGTTGGAGAAAAGACATAAAGAATGATGTACTGAGATCCGGATACATTTCAATTAAACAGATTGCCCCGGCGTGATATGCTCTTCCAATTACAACTTCTAAACTGTGCCTCGCAATGACGTGCTTCATAACCGATTTCCCATTTCCCAATAGCATACCGGGATGCCAGTAATAATGCAGTATGATGACAGAACTGCCGCCGCCCAAAGCAACCTAATCCTGCGAAACATGCGGCTGTTCTAAATTTTCAAAAAAAAATGCAATTCAATACTGAGGCTTCGTTTGGGAAGGTTTAATAAGTATACCTACTATTTTTTCTAAAGGCAATTTGAGATTCTGGTAAAGTCAGAAGAATTTAGGGTAAAAAGAGATTTTATATCTGGATCTTCTATAACCGTGTTTAAAAATATTTTTAGTTCTTCTATAATTTTTACATTTGCGCTAACCATTGAGTTTTTATTTAGTTTAATTGGTTGGTTTTTATTTAATTATGATCTTAACTTAATGAGATTGAGCGGACTCTTACGCTAATATTAATATCACAACCTTGGACCAAAAGTGCATTAAATTTGATTCGATAATAACAGTTACAGTTCCGTCAATCGTTTTTGTGCCAAAAGTTCGTGTTTACCCTCTGAATTGTCAAAAATTAAAGATCCGTTGACAATTGGCAAAAAAGTATCGAATAAATTTTTGATGCCTTTTTTTATATCTTCTTTCTATTACCTCCCGTTCTATGTCATGTCCACCTTGAAGTTATGAACAAAAGCCGATAAGAATTCCGTTAGCCCGAACCCATGACCAAAGAACAAAAGATGAGAAAATGCACGTCAGGCCTGCTATTGGCAATACACTTGTTAGGGGCTTGCATGTGATTATTTGTTGTACTTTGAGAGAAATTCTAAAACTTTTTCATTATACACTATGGGATTTTCTCTGTGAGTGAGATGGGAAGCTTTAGGAATAATAACTTTTTCACTGTTAAGTAATATTTTCATAAGCAAATCAGAAATAGAATATAGAAATTTTGGACTGTTCTCACCGTAAACAAAGAGCGTAGGTGTGGATAGTCTGCTTGCCTTATCTTTCGGGAACGGGGGGAAGCCTGGTCCTAATAATTCAGATTTGAGTGAAGCGGCATTGTCTATGAAGGTAGCTTTTGCATCATTGGGTATTTTATCATATCTTCCTTCGCCGAGTGCACCATCAGCAAACAATCTAACACCTTTTTCCATTTGATTATCTTTAAGTGCTTTCATTGCCGGTTTCATGTGCTTCAATCCGAATTTCATGAAATCTTTTGCAGTTGAAAAATCTCTAAATAAGAGAGAAAGTATTTGAAGCGGATTGTCAGGATTAGATACCAACAATGGAAGTACCGGGGGTTCATTAAGAACAAGTGTCTTAACCAAATCGGGATTATTAATAGCAGTAGTCAGCGATACATATGCTCCGTATGAATTACCGATAAGATTTACTCCGTTAAGCCCTAATGCTCTAATTAAAGCCGCAAGGTCCTGAGCATGTAATTCTACTGTGTAATCTGAAACATTTTCTTTCTGTTCATTTGGATAATGATACCGTCGGCTATAAGCAATAACTCTATATTTTTTTGAAAAGGGTTCTATTTGATCTTTCCATATCCGATAGTCACTTATACCTCCATGTACAAAAATGACAGGGGCTCCGCTACCTTTTTCAATGTATTCAAAATTATAGTCGTTGATGTTAATTTTAGGCATCTTTATTATTATTTAAAAGTTGTCAATTAAAATGTCTGAAATGTTTGCCGCTTTGATGGGCGTAGTTTTACCTGTGTCCAGGATTAAGCTCTTTCATTTCAAAATAACATTTTTCACAAACAACTTTTATGCCTGCAAATTCCATCAACTTGTCATTCCATCCATCTTCAGTTTGCCTTACAACTTCACATTCATCACACCATGCCTGAAAGTCGGTGAATTGGAAGCTACCCCTGACGTTAAGCTTAAATACCCGAACAAACCGGAACTATTAATGTTAAAACAAAAATCAACTATTTTTTTTATTTTGTGTGTCAATCAATTCCCTTAAGAAACCAACTGAATTATCTTTTTTGCTGATAACCAACTATATCAACGATGAAAAACACAATATTATCCCAAATACCCTTTTCAGTTTTAGAACTGGCCACCGTTACACAAGATTCTACCATAACGGAAACATTTGCCAAAGGCCGTGAGCTGGCGCTGCATGTGGAGAAATATGGCTACAAGCGTTTTTGGCTTTCCGAACATCATAATATGGTAAGCGTGGCAAGTTCTGCCACTTCGGTTTTGATAGGATATATTGCTTCAGGAACCAGTACAATACGTGTTGGTTCAGGGGGTATTATGCTGCCTAATCACTCGCCGCTGGCTGTTGCAGAACAATTTGGCACGTTGGAATCTTTATATCCGGGTAGAATAGATTTAGGATTAGGACGTGCGCCAGGAACAGATCAGTTAACCGCAATGGCTTTAAGAGGAGATTTTTTTAATAATGCAAATGAGTTTCCACAAAACGTATTGAAATTGCAAACGTATTTTTCTAAAGAAAACAGCAGCGCAAAAGTGCGCGCGATTCCTGGCGAAGGTTTGGACATACCGATCTGGATTCTTGGGTCAAGTACTGATAGTGCACAACTGGCGGGTGTTTTAGGATTGCCTTATGCTTTTGCAAGCCATTTTGCTCCCGGACAATTTTTTGCGGCTATTGATTTGTATCGAAAAATGTTCAGGGGTTCGAAGCACCTGGAAAAGCCTTATGTAATGGCTTGTGTAAATGTGATTGCGGCAGATACTGATGCAGAAGCGCATCGTTTAGCAACTTCATTATACCAGATGTTTCTGGGAATTGTAACCGGCATACGCAAACCATTACAACCACCTGTTGATAGTATGGAAGGCCTCTGGACGGAGGATCAAAAAGCTGCTTTGAACCAGATGTTATCCCTGTCATTTATTGGGAGCCCCAAAACGATAAAAAAAGATTTACACGATTTTATTGGGCAAACACAAATTGATGAAATCATGATTATTTCAAACGTTTATGATCAGAAGGCGAAGATTCATTCGTATGAATTGTTTGCTGAGATTATGAAAAATAATTGAAGTAGTTTTATTTATAACAACGGATTAAATTTGTTATTACAAAATGCATGGTTCTTAGGCAACGGGTATTTGATAAACAAGATCTTCTTTGTCATTTCTTTGTAAAAAGAAGATAATATTTAAAAAAGCCTTTTTGTAGTTTAAATTTGTAGCGCAAAAAACCCTTTTTGAAAATAATAAAGATTTTTCTCCGATACTCTCTTCCTATTTTTTTTCTTTCCACTTTCTGCAGTAATATTTTTGCGCAGGGCAGGGTGGTTACAGGAAAAGTAATTGACTCTGCAACCAAAGCTCCTTTGGTTTCATGCAGCGTTTATTCGCTCAATTCAGGAGATGGTGTTATCACTGATGAGCAGGGCAAATATACTTTTTCGATCGATCGCAATACAGACTCCATCGCTATTTCTATGATCGGTTACAAGACATTAGCAAAGCCGGTTACCAAAGCGCTAAATCAGGAAATTGATTTTGAAGCGGTTCCACTTTCTACTGCCATGCAGGCGGTTATTATTTCGCTGAAATCTAAATATACCAGGGCGCAAAAACTGATCAAAAAGGTTATTAAGAATAAGCCACTGAATAATGTCTTTGACAATCAAAGTTACCAGTGCCAGGTATATGATAAAATAGAAATTGATTTTAAAAATATACCGGAGAAACTTCAAAACAGCCGTTTAATGAAACCGCTGGCATTTGCATTCAATAATATGGACACTACAAAGGATAATCAGAAAATATTACCTGTCTATTTATCCGAAAGCAACGCTGATTTTTATTTCAAAAAAAATCCACGAAAAGAACGTTATAATTACACAGCTATTAAAAGTTCCGGATTAAGCAACAAATCCATTCTTACTTATTTGGAAAGCCTTTATAATGCCATAAATGTCTATGACAACAACATAAAATTTATGGATGTAAATTATGTAAGCCCAATAGCGGAGAATGCTTTAATATTTTACAACTATCAAATCCTGGATACAGTTGTATTTGATCATCTTAGCTGCATACAGGTTCAGTTTTCGCCAAAAGCATATGGCAGTAATACTTTCAACGGATATATGTGGATAACAGACACTTCGTTTGCCGTTAAATCTGTAGTGATGCACATTGACAAGCATGCCAATGTAAACTTTTTAAATAACCTCGAAATAACGCAGAATTTCCAATTTATGAATCACCGGTTTCTGCCGCAAAAAAATATTTTATATGTTGATCTGAAGGTACCGGAATTGAGAAAGACAGGTGCGATTATAAATAAAACTACTTTGTATCGCGATGCAATTTTAAATAATAAGCGAATTGATACTGCTTTTGATAAAAAGAAAACTGAAACCATCGCGCTCTCAACCGACTCCTCAGCCTGGACGGGCACCAGGTTTGAGCCATTGAGCAATTCAGAAAATGCAGTTTATAAATTGATGGATACGCTCAATAAAATGCCCGTAGTGCTTACCTATAAAAAAATTATTTCTGCACTAAGCACCGGCTATTTAACTACGGGAAGGGTTGATCTGGGAAATATTTATTCGGTTTATACAAACAACCAGGTAGAAGGAAACCGTTATACTTTTGGACTACAAACTAATCACCACTTCAATGAAAATATTCAATTATGGGGATATGCGGGATTATCAACAAGGGACAAACAATTGCGGTATCTCCTCAGTTCAAGATTTGTGCTAACCCGGAAACAATGGAGCACACTCGATCTCACTTACACCAGCGATATTTCTGAAGGTTATGAACACCAGGACGAACTGGATGAGAATTCCATTTTTGCTTCTTTTTTAAGAAGGGTAAATTATTCTCAAGTAAGATTATTGAACAGAAAAGACGCGGATATTAAATACAAAAAATATTTTGACAATGGCATTGGCATTGGCGCAGAATTAAAGAACAGTGCGATTACTCCTTTTTTCAACGTCTATTATACGCACGATAATTTTACTCCTTACATAGTTACGAAACCAGGAGTGAACAACGATTACAAGGTAAACGCAGCGACTTTTTCTTTAAGATTTTCGCATCGTGAAAAATATATTACCGAGCATTATTACCGCGAAAGCCTTGGAAGCAATTATCCAATTATAACCCTTAATTATACAGCCGGAATTAAAGTGAATAATGGTTTACTGCAAAGTGATTTTAATTATAGTAAATGGGATTTGAATCTTCAACATGATTTTACAGATGGCAGAATCGGGCAACTATCTTATACCATTGATGCAGGATTAACGAATGGCATTCTTCCAGTTGTTTTACTGGATGTTCAGAAGGGAAACGATACGTATTATTACAATAAATACGCTTTCAATAATATGAACCGTTATGAATTTGCTTCGGATAAATATGTAAGCCTTTCTGTGCAGCAGAGTTTTGGTAGTTTTCCTTTTAAATATTTTCCCTTATTGAAAAGATTAAAATGGCGTTCGCTGGTTACTTTCAAAGGGGTAATGGGAGCTATGTCAGAAGCCAATAAAATTGCAAATGGTTATTATGATACGAGCATCAATTATCATTTCACCATTCCTGATAGAACTCCGTACATGGAAACAGGTGTGGGAATAGATAACATTTTTCATTTGATAAGAATTGATGCAATCTGGAGATTAAATTATTTGAATAATCCAGGCATTTGTAAGTTTGGATTGAAGGGAAGTTTGGAGTTGAAGTTTTGATATGAAAATCAAGCTGTCGGAGATTCAGGATGTAAATTGCCGGATCTGGAATGTGAGATGCTGATTTATTATGTTACCAATCCGGATCAGAATAAGTGATGAAGATGACTGATTGTATTAAGGAACATTTGTCCCAATATAACTGATTGATGTCCCAGTAAATTTTCATACAGACCGCCAAATAAAAAATGAACTATTGACCGGAGTGATTCGAATAAAGTGCTTATTTCAAAAGAAATTAAAAAGAAAAATACGTAGAATAAGCCCGGGTATGCTGAAGAAATATGCAACACTTTTTCAGTCAGCGGGTGCCACATTTTTTTGGATGACAAAACCAGTGAGGTTAAGATTCCGACAACGGCACCTACTAAGATATCTGTTGGGTAATGCAATCCTAAGTAAATTCTTGGCAAGCAAATAATAAAGAAAATATACAAATAGGAAAATATCCCGAGTTTCTTTGAAATTAAGAAAATACCTGTAGCCAGCGCGAAAAACATAACAGCATGATCGCTTGGAAACGAACTGGCCATATCAAAGCTATCAGCCATAGATTTATTGTGGTAAAATTGGGCGAGGCCTGGATCCACCAATGGTCTTAATCTGAATGGAAGTATTCTCGCCAACAATCTTCCAACAAATATGGCAGCAAGGCATGAGATAACTGAAATAATGATTCTAGCCCTATTCAAATTTATGTTGTCACCTTTTCTGAACCAAAGAAACCAAAGTATGGATACAACAACTCCGCCTTTTAAAAGAGCATTATCAACAATTGCCTCCATAAAAGAATTTAATAATGGTAATTCTTCTGAAGTTTTAATAAAGAAATGTATAATTGATGTATCAAACAAATTCATTTAAATATAATTTTAATTTTAGAGCAACAAATGCCGGTTGCAAATGAAAAAATAATTAAAAGTAACACGATCGTTATGAGAACAGGATAATGGAACCCTGCCATTGTGAAAAAGGAAAGTATCATCGCTGAAATGAGGTTAATCAGAAAAAGAGCAACGAAAAAGATCGGAGAATTATTATCCTTCTGAGTATGGGCTAAGCTCAAAGTCAGTGCATTTTTGGGGTTAATAAAAAATCTTACAAACAATATTCTTGTTATAAGTGTATTAAAAATTGCTCATTCATTTTCTAAGTAGCTAAGGATTAAACTTTAATGCTGTAACCGCACATATTTTTGGCTGCACTTTTGTTTAATCTGTTTTTTGGAAAATCCCAAATGATTTTTTGTTCGTCTTCCTGAACCAAAACTAAATAATGCATCTATCAGGGGTCATTGCATCCAGAATTTATAAGTGGTATTTAGCGGTTAGCCTTTCATAAGTATTAGAATTTTTGTTTATCTGCCCTCAGTCTATATTTTTGCAGTCCCCTCGTTCTCAGCCGCCGTTCTTCTTATTGATTGTTATCTTTAAATTGCATAAACCAATTATGCGCCTAAAGTAATATTTAAATTTAATTCATCCAAAATTTTTGAATATTGATTAAAACCAGCTTTTGAATTCTACCAATAATCCCCTGAAAAGAAATTGATAATTATTTTGGTTTGCTTTCCAGCAATATAAAATGAAACCTGATTTCTCTCTTGCTTTTTTTAGAATTTTTTGTCGTGATCAGCCTTTTAAAAAGCCGCATTTGCACCCTGAAGAAGGGAAAGCAAACTGCTATTTTTGCAAAAAAATATTTACATGATACGGATAATTCCTTTTGAAGTTTGATAGCGCAGCGGAAGCAATTTTTGAAAATTAATAAATCAAAAAAAATTATGACTAAATCAGGAACCCAAAAAAACAAAACAAACAAAATCATTTATTGGATTTCAACCGGACTGATATCGTTATTCGAAATTTCAGGGGCCTTTTTTATGAATAGCCAGGCGGCTATTGAAGGAACCCGTCATTTAGGATTGCCGGAATGGTTCAGGTGGGAAGTAAGTATCGGGCATTTGATTGGAGGCATTCTTCTGATTATACCGATAAATAAACGAATCAAAGAATGGACGTATGTTGCGTTTGGTATTGATTTTATTTCAGCATTTATTGCATATGCATCAGTAGATGGATGGGTGGCAAATACGTTTGCTCCGTTAATAATGTTTGCGCTTTTGGTGGTTTCTTATATTTATTATTATAGGCTAATAAAAGAATAATCAATGTGCTGATGAAACTGAAGTATAGTGTTCAGATTTGGAGGATAGGGTATTTGATGTTTCGCTTTTGATGCTGTAATTTATTGAGCACGAATCGCAGTAATTCAATAATTCAATAATTCAATAATTCAATAATTTAATGATCGAAATAATTCAATAATTTTCAAATCACAAAAACAAACATAATGGGAACTCAAAACAAAAATGGAAATAATCATCAGAAAATCGTCCCCTTTCTTTGGTTTGACAAAAATGCCGAAGAGGCAATGAATTTTTACACAGCCTGTTTTAAAAATTCAAAAATAAATTCCAGAAGCTATTATAATGAAGAATCAGCAAAAGCTTCTGGGCAGCCAAACGGTTCTTTAATGACCGGTTCATTTACCCTGAATGGCCAGGAATTTATTGTATTGAATGGTGGCCCTGTTTTTCATTTTAACCCGGCAATTTCTTTATTTGTAAACTGCGAAACCGAAAAAGAAACCGATGAATTGTGGAAGAAATTTTCAGATGGAGGAACGGTTCTGATGGAATACAACTCTTATCCTTTCAGTAAAAAATTCGGATGGATCCAGGACAAATTTGGCCTTTCGTGGCAATTGAATTTTACAGAAACTCCTCAAAAAATTGCGCCTTGTTTGATGTTTACCGGCAAGCAGACAGGCCATGCTGAAGAGGCGATGAATTATTATATGTCTCTTTTTAAAAATTCTGAGGTTCAGGTTTTAGCGCGATATGAGCCAGGAGAACCAGGCGTGGAAGGAAGCATCAAACACACAAGGTTTACACTAAGCGGAGAAGATTTTATTGCAATGGACAGCCATATTGAACATGGATTTACCTTCACTCCGGCAGTTTCTTTTATGATTTTCTGTGAAACCCAACAGCAAATAGATTATTTCTGGGATAACCTAACCAACGGTGGTAAGGAAATAGAATGTGGGTGGCTGGAAGATAAATTTGGTATTTCATGGCAGGTTGTACCTGAAAATTTAAATCAATTATTATCCAATCCTGATCCTGCAAAAGCAAAAAGAGCGATGCACGCAATGCTGCAAATGAAGAAACTGGTGATTGCAGATTTGGAGGCGGGATAAAAAATTTTTGTTTTGCCGAATGGAGAATTCTGAAGGAAAAGCAGACTTGCCTGTAACCAAAGAAATACTAAAGATTTGTATTTTCCGCATGGCGGTCAAAGAAGAAGGATTTCCCCCAATACTTTCGTCAAATGCTCCATAATTACCGCCTCTTACATAAACGATCCATTTCCCGTCATTTGAAATATTTAAGCCTGTCCGTCCTCCTGATTATAACTGGTGATTTTTTTAAGGAAAACTGTGGCCCTTCGGCAAGGTAAATATTGCGGAATCCTTTTTGATTAATACAAAATGCAATTATTTTTCCATTTACTGAGAGGCAGATTCCAAAGAAAAAGGCTGTGCAGAAATGTTACTTGCCGGCATTATAAAAATGAAGTAAATAAAGTTTTTTTCATTATGATGTGAAGATTTATAAATAATAAAAAGGTTGTCTTTTTAAGGGACAACCTTTTCAAATGTATTGATTTAAGAAATAAAAGATTATTTATCCCACCACAGGTGATCGGTTCTGCTCCATGCCGGTACATTTTTACCATTCCTGGAAGTGGCTGAACTTGGATAATCGCCACGACGAATAAAAGTGTCGAGAGTTGAATTTGCAGGTAAGGCAAAATTTTTATAATTGTAATCAAATCTTCTCATATCCACCCAGGTTACGGGCATTAAAAAAGTAGCTATGTATTTCTCTTTCATGATAAGCTGTAAAGTGAGTGCATCTTTGCCAACAGCCACAACAGGATTTGAAATATATTTAGTAATAGAATCGGCCGGTACATCCAGTTTGGTCATACTTGCATTGATTCCGGCAAGGTAAGCGTCGTAAGCTCTTTGCTTATCTCCTGAACGAAATGCTGCTTCTGCTTCTATAAAACGGATTTCAGCATTGGTGATAATCTGTAATGGAGAATTCGGGCTTGAATACCATTTATCAGGATCAAGGTAACATTGAACATGAATTGTATTTGCTTTACCCTGGAAACCTTCACCATTTGGAGTGCCTCTGTATCCGGCAGGAACTGTTACTCCTGCGTATATGCCACTTATAGCAGGATGGGTGATTTGGGGAAGCCGTGGGTCAAAAATCCCATAAATGGTTCCGTTTGTTGCATTTACAAAATAAGCGCTTAGCCATCCATCCAAAACCAGGTTGGCGTTGCTGATGGCGACTGCATTCCATGGATTGTTAATTACAAATTGTGTTACCTGAGCATCATCATTATTGGAAGTATAAGCGCTGTCAACCGCAGCTAAAACGGCTGTGGCATCATATTGTGCAGTTTTAGAAACCTGATTCAGCAACCTGGCCTTAAGTGCGAAACCTGTTCTTACCCATGCTCGTGCAGCAGAAGCGATGCCTCCTTTATTTCCATGAATGAAATCACTTCCAATATCATACTGATCTGTATTTGTAACAGTTTGCATGATTGCAATGCCCCGGTTAAGCAAATTGAGGCAAGTGTCGTATAATCCCTTCTGGTTATCATATTTTGGTGTGAGATTTTCAACACCAATAAATGCTTCTGAATATGGCATATCGCCCCATACATTTGAAGCCATACTTAAATTGATGGCAGTCAAAATATCCGCCACCCCTGAATAGGCTTTCCATCCTTTTTGTTGTGCAAACCTGTTGAGATCATAACAATCAGTGAGTACATTATAAATATCGCCCCATGCGCCGCTCGGATCTCTTTGATCATAAGTATCTCCGGAAGATGCTTCGCTTGGAGAAGCCAGATATTGTACGTAATATGAAACCCAATCGGATATATCGAAGGAATTATTGGCTGTGAGACTGGTTACATTAGCCAGCAAACCCGGTAGTGGAGGATTATTGGTGGCATTCGGATTCACATTTACATCCAGGTACTTTTTACAACCTGCCGTTAAAATCATTATTATAAACAATGAAGAGATTATAATTGGATATTTTTTCATGGAAGTTGGTTTAGAAGGTTACGTTTAGGGTAAATAAATAGCTGCGCAATTGAGGATAAGTAAATCCAGCCTGTGAACTTGCTGTAAGATCTCCTGAAATCGCATCGCTTGCTTCCGGATCAAAACCGTTATATGGAGTGGAGAGCCATAAATTGTTACCGGTAAAACTTACTGTCGCACCTTTTACAAAACTTCCTTTCAGCCATTTTGAGGGAAGAGTATAAGCAAGACTAAGTGTTCGTAATCTAACCCATGAAGCATCCTGAACAAACGCTTCGGTAACACCTCTGTAAACATTTCTGTAATAACCTGCTCCATAATTGTGACCGTCTGGCCCTACGCCTTGTCCAAGATATACAGCTTTTGTATTTGGAGTTCCATCTGCAAGTACTCCCGGAAATACAATCGTCTGATCACGGTTTTCTGTGTATTTGGCAATACCAAATGCGGCCATAAAATTATCCAACTGGTTCCATTTTTTCATTCCCTGGTGGGTGTCTATAAGAAATGACAGGCTCCAGTTTTTATAAGTGAGGGTATTATTTATACTTCCAATCCATTTAGGCATTGAATTACCGACTACCTTTTGTTCTGCATCCCGAACAGGAAATCCATTGGCTCCAATCACCATCGGCAGACTTGGATCTATATGTAATGAATCGGGAGCAGTTTTGCCATAATACCTTTTCCATGAAGTGCCATAAATATCTCCCACCGGCTCGCCCGGCACATATTTAAATGTAGGCCCTGATCCTCCGTAACCAAAAGAGGAACCGCCAATTAATTCTGTAAGTCCGGAATAAATAGATAAAACTTTATTACGGTTGGCTGAGAAATTTACAATTACATTCCAGTTGAAATCTTTAGTCACAATGGGTTTGCCATGCAGGGTCAGTTCTACCCCTTTATTCTGGATAGAACCAGCATTTAAAGTAATGGAAGAAAAACCTGTACCAGGGTCAGTAGCAATTGCCATGATCAGATCTTTACTGGTAGATTTATACCAAGTAAAATTTAATCCTAAACGGTTATTTAAAAAATTCAGATCGGTGCCTACCTCAAAAGCCGTTGTCATTTCCGGTTTTAAGTTAGAAACGCCTGAAGCATTACTCCTAGTAAATAAGAGTGTATTATTAATAGGTGCGCCATTGGTGACATATACAATGCTGGTACTGTAAGGATTCGCATCTTTACCGATCTGTGCCAGTGACATTCTTAATTTTCCATCGGTGAGCCATGAAACTGTTTTTATCTGATCAGAGAACAGCCAGCTTAAGCTAACGGAAGGATAGAAAAATGAACGATATTTTTGTTCTAATGAGGAAGTCCAGTCGTTTCTTCCGGTAAGTGTAAGAAACAAATCATTATTATAGGCGGCAGTAAATTCACCAAATGCGCCAATAATGCGATATTGTTGTTTATACTGGCCTATTACCTGATTTTTGGCATTACCAAGATTGAATAAATTATAAACAGCAAGATCCGTTCCTTCAGCAGCTATCATATCAATGTTGCGATCAAGAAGGTCTTGACCTAATCTTAAAGTAGTTTTAAATTTACTTGTCCATTCGTTATCAAAAGTGAGCATCAGATTTGAATTGATCTGCTGAAAATTTTTCCGGTACTCACCCACAAAACCCAATCCATTATCATCTGCACCAACCACTTCTCCAGGCACTCCCTTTGGTCCGGGATTCGTTTTAGTGCGCGCATCAGAGTAATTATCCATTCCTATTTTGTAGGAAGCAGTGAACCATTTTACCGGCGAATAGGAGAGACTTACATTCCCAATCAGCCTGTTTACATTGGACCGGAATTTACTGGTATAAGCGGAATACCAGGGATTATTATTTCCATAAGTTTGCTGCGTTCCATCAGGTTTGAGATAATCTCTTACATCCCAACGCGGCGACCAGTAAGAAAGGTTTTCATTAAATCGGTTGGCATCATAAAAGTTCCCGTCTGTATTGATATAATAAAGGGAAGTACCCATATTAAATTTATCACTGAATTTAAGATTACCATTCAGTCTTGCCGATAAATCCTGGTACCAGGTAAATGGAATGGTTCCATTTTGTTTAAAATAAGACAAAGAAGAAGACAGTGATGCCTTATCGGTACCACCTGAAAAACTGATGTTATTCCTGTTTTGATTTCCATTAATATAAGCCCTTGCATATTGATTGTACAATTTTGCAGGATGAGTAGGATCTTCAGCACGAGCCTTGGCAACAGTTGGTCCCCACTCCGGCCAGAAGGATGTAGAATCATAATCCCCTGAATAACCTTGTGAAAATTTATCCTGTACTTTTGGGAATTTATCAACCTGATCAATTCCCCAGGTGGTATTAAACGCGACCTTCATTACTCCGGCTCTAGCAGATTTTGTGGTGATTACAACTACACCATTCGCCCCGCGCAAACCATATAGAGCAGTAGCAGCGCCGCCACGCAGAATATTTACACTTTCTATATCATCAGGATTTATATCCCCGGCCATGTTGCCCATGGATGCTGGAAGGCCACCACTGGTTCCCTGTGCGGATGTTGTATTGTCTATCGGAATTCCATCTACTACAAAAAGTGGTTCGGTTCCTAAATCAAGAGAATTGACTCCTCTTATAAGAATATTGGCACCTTGCCCAGGGCCGCCGCCGGCGCTGCTTATCGTAACACCCGCTACTTTTCCCTGTAACGCGTTTATTAAATTAGGTTGATGAGACTCTGTAATTTCTTTGGCATTCACACTTTGAGCAGCATAACCTAAAGATCTTTTTTGCCTGGTAATTCCCAAAGCGGTAACCACTACTTCAGATAATTCGCCGGTTCCCGTCATGGAAACAGCGTAATAAGATTGATTACCAATTTTAACCGTTTGATCTTTGTAATTCACTGATGAAATTACCAATTCCGGATTTTTTCCGGAAACCTTAATACTAAATGTACCATCATCCTTTGCAGTTACTGCGTTGTTTGTTCCAGTTTGCTCTATAGTCGCTAAAGGAACAGCTTTGCCGTTTTCATCAGTTACTTTTCCGGTGATGGTACGCGATTGAGAAAAAGCGACAAAAGGAACAGAAAACAGGAATAGCATTGAGAAGAAGAGAAGTTTTTTCCCCATAAATAATTTTTTTTAATTTTTAACAGACATTGCTGTTAGTTAAAAAATAAGGACTTTGAATGAACTCTTTGGTAGATTGGAAAATGAGGGTTCTTCTTTAATGGACAATTTTTTAACTGAGATTTATGTTAAGAGTCTGTTAATATACGGAAAAATTATGTCTCATTCCCTTTAAGAAGATGGGCATACAAAACAATTAAATATTAATATTAAAAAAAGTTACATTCAATTCAATACAATTGCAGTAAAGAAAATAAAATTATTCTATCTATTTAAAGTTTGTAAACTAATGCTTTTTCAATGTGAGGTAGTCAATATAATAAACCACTTTAATGCTTATTTCATTTGAATGGGGACTGTCAAAAGTTTTATAGAAGTTCTTAAAATAAGTCCGGTATTCATATTCATCTAAATAAACCTGGGAGCCTAAAGCATTTTTCCAGGAAAAAGTAATACGGCTTCCCGGTAAAAAATCCCAGGTGTAAAACATATCCACATTAAAAGTGTTGAAGTTAAAATCATGGCCGGAAGAAAATGGCCTTTCTGTCCAATAACCATCAGTTTTTACATCATAAAAATGATGATAAACCACATTGCTCCAGTAATGACGAAGGCGAATATTCAAATTCATCAAAGGATTAATGCCATAAGCGGCACCCAAAATTGAATAATCTGTTTTTACGGTTCTCTGTCCAAGAATGGGTGTTCCGCTAAGTGCCTCACGATTGGCATAGCCGTAATTTGCAGCGTCTTTATCCAAATGGCCTTCAATATTCATTTGAAAACGAGCATTGAATTTATAAGTTGCACCCAGTGTAAATCCGTAATAAGGAGGATCTGGTAAAGAAGTAATTCCACCTTCAGCAGAGTAATCGAGAAACAATTTTTTTCGGGTATCGCTGCTGCCGGTTATATTTAAAAAATATTGAACGGGACGTTTTAAAACTGCACCGGGGGTACGTAATTCAAAATAATCATTAGCCCATAAAGGGGCAACCTGCAAAGTGGCCAGAATATTTGAAAAATCTTTCATCAATAAAAAAGCCGTCGAATTAATCACGAAATTTTGCCACAAAAATGGCTTATACAAATATTGATTTGTAGCGCCAATGGTATAACGCTGATTTAGAAAATGTTTGGTGGGTTTATAAATTACATAACTCACATTTCCGGTATAATTAAACTGGTTGTTATTTTGTAAAAAGCCAAGATCATTCGGATCATATGTGTCAGACATTGCGCCGGTGCTTAAAAGGTATTGCAACTTGCCGCTTACTTTTTGAAAACGAAGGTCGGCCTTGTAGCCATCATAATTTCCCAGTTTTCCCCAAATAGTACTGTAAATTCCGTCAGCAAATAAATAATGCCTGTTTTTTTTATCAAATAAAGAAAGATCCAACGCGCTTACATTGGCATTGCGGCTGTTGCCGTTTCTCAATACATTTGTATTGGTAAATGTAACCGAAGAACGATGTTTTAAAGCCTGATCCAAAACGATTATGTTATAATTGGTAAGTGGTTCTGTTTGAATTTTAATTGAAGAATCCAGTGATTTATCCAAAATTTCTGCATTCATTTGTGAGGTGATCGCATTAAATATTCCGATTCCAAGTTTCCCTTTGGTTCGTCCGGAAAACTTGGTACCATTGATTAAACGGGTAATTCCGGGATTTTTGATGATCTCATAATCCGGATTCGAAGCCGCCATTCCCAGTACATTATAAGAACCGGCTGGTGCATTGCCAATTCTTCTTGAATAAAAGATTCCGGCTTTATTAAACAGTTCTGTTCCTTCTGTAAAAAAAGGACGAAAATCTTCAAACTTTATATCAAACGGGCTTAGGTTTAAAACAATATTATCTGACTGAACCTGTGCAAAATCAGGGATTAAAGTAACATCGAGTGTAAAACTTTCATTGATTCCGTATTTTACATCCATGCCTCCGCTCTTCAAAAATTCAGTTACTTTTTTATTTCCAACCGGTGAAGCCCTTACCCCGCCTGAAATATAAGGAAGGAAAGATAATCTCACCGGTGGTTTAATATTTTCCAGGTCTTTCCATTGCCCCCATTTATTCATAGTGCCATCGACGTTCGGATCATCAGGGCTCCAGGTAGAAATTTCATTATTTACCCTTCTGAACCGTGTGAATTGAATCCCCCACGTTTGTAAAGATTTTTTTGAAAACCGGATCGCACTGAAAGGAATTTTTATTTCCGCTACCCATCCATCTCTTCGCATACTTATTTTGCTTTCCCAAACTGCATCCCAGCTCTTATCTTCAATTGAGGAGATTTTCGCGTCTTCCTGCACACCGGCAGCAGAAACTTTAAAAGTGAACGCATTTTGCTTATCGTTATAAGTGTCTATCCCGATGCTGAAAACATCCACATCTTTTCCATCTGCCTCATCACGTGCAGTCAGATGCCTTTTTACTTTTTTTGGATCGTCATACAAAAAAGCAAGTACATAAACAGCCGTATTGTCATAAGCTATTTTTACTTCGGTTTTGCACGATGCTTCTTTTCCAAAAAAAGGGGTAGAAGTGATAAATTCCGAAACAGCCGCAATGTTGTTCCACACTGCATCATCTGGATTTCCGTCAATTTTTACAAACTGGTTAATTTTAACTGCGGGAATGGACTTTGTTTGGGTAAAAGCAGAAATAGATAAAATCAATAATGGTAGAGAGCTAAAAAATATTTTACTCATACGGTTAGTTGTAAAACAAAGATAATTTTTTTTGATAAAGAAAAAAATATCACCGTATTTTATTGACAATTGTCAACAATCATTAAATATCTGCCCTTCTTTTTAGTTCTTTTTTAATTAAAAGCAACTCTCTTCCTGTTTGTCCGCTTACGGATGAATTTTCCTGCGCCCGCCGCATTAAATAAGGAATAACATCTTTTATTGGACCAAAAGGCAAATATTTGCTCACGTTACAGCCTGCTTTTGCCAGGTTGAAAGTAATGTTGTCGCTCATGCCATAAAGTTGTGAAAAATGAATGCGCGGATCATTAAGCGGTAACTGGTATTTTTCCATCAATTGTGTTCCCAATAAGTTGCTGTATTCATTGTGCGATCCAATAATAATATGCATTTTATTTTCAGGGTTGATACAATATTCGAGCGACGCATTATATTCATCATCCGTTGCCTGTTTGTTTTTATTTATCGGTGAAGGATAATCTAATTCTTCTGCGCGGTTTCTTTCTTTTTCCATATAAGCCCCACGCACGAGCTTCATTCCCAGTATAAAATTATTTTGCTTCGCAAACTCACAACTGTCTTTTATAAACGCTAAACGGTCATTTCTATAAAGTTGAGCTGTATTATAAACAACTGCTTTTCCAATATTAAACTTTTGCATCATTTGCATCGTTACAGCATCTACGGGATCCTGAATCCAGCTTTCTTCGGCGTCTATTAAGACACCAATATTACTTTCGGCAGCTATTTCACAGATATTATTTAAACGCGCTACAAATCGCTTCCACTCTGCTTTTTCTTCAGCATTCAGTTTTTCCAAAGGTATGATTCCTTGTATAATATCGGGATAAACTGAATTGCTGTCTATTTTTTCCAACAAACCAAATCTTGAGAAACCAGTAAGTTTCACACTCATAAAAGGAATATTTTTTTGAGTGGCGGCGTAGCGAATTACCTTTATAAATTCCTCTGTCGCATGATCAAAATTCTCCTCGCCTGATTTTCCTTCTACGCCATAATCTAAAATAACATGAACATTAAATTGTCCTAATTTTTCTGCAACAGCAGAAGTTTCTTCTAATGTTTCGCCACCCACAAACTGGCTGAAAATAGTTTTTCTGATCAATCCTTTTACCGGCAATCCTAATTTAAGCGCCAAAGGTGTAAACCATAAACCCAGGTTTACGAGCCATTGTTTTCCCATTGATTCAAAAATGAATTTAGCGCGTTTGAGTTCTTTGGTTGTTTTATAAGCAAAAGCTGTTTTGGTATCTTCAAAAGAAATATTCATAGTTGTTTTTAAAAAAAACCGAAATTCTGAAATAGGAAGGAGATTACCAAACTAATGTGGTGATTAGCTAACGCGCTGATTGGCTAATGAAGCGGGATTTGCAACGATTAGAATCTGTTGTTACAAAACGCATTATTCCTAACGAACTGGAAGCCAATCTTGGATCTGTTTGCAGTAAACAAAAAAATATGCAGCTTTTCATTTTTTGTCAATTGTATATTATCGCATTTTTTATATTAGCAAAGTAGCACATCATTACATAAGCATAAACACATCAGCAAATTAGCAAATTAGCAGATTAGCACAATCAGCACTTTTCTTAACTTTGATAAAAATAAAAAATGATGTCAGAAGAAACTTTATCTCCTCCAGCAAAAGAAGAAACTACAACAGATTTTTTGCCCTTAATGGGAACGGATTATGTGGAATTTTATGTTGGAAATGCAAAGCAGGCGGCACATTATTATAAAACTGCTTTTGGTTTTCAGTCTGTCGCTTATGCAGGTCCCGAAACCGGTGTGAGAGATAGAGCCAGCTATGTGATATCTCAAAATAAACTCACTTTCGTGCTCACTACTCCAATCAGGAATAGCAATGAAATGGCAGCTCATATTGCCAGGCATGGAGATGGCGTAAAAATGCTGGCCCTGAAAGTGAATGATGCTACAAGCGCCTGGCAGGAAACCACCAAACGTGGCGGCAAAAGTTATCTGGAACCGACAACTTTAAGAGACAATAATGGGGAAGTGGTGATGAGCGGCATCCATACATACGGTGATACGGTTCATTTATTTATCGAAAGAAAAAATTATTCCGGTGTTTTTATGCCCGGATACAGAAAATGGGAAAGTGTTTATAATCCGCCATCAACCGGACTTTTGTATGTAGATCATTGCGTAGGAAATGTGGGTTGGAACCAGATGAATCCGTGGGTAAAATTTTATGAAGAAGTAATGGGATTTAAAAACATTCTCAGCTTTGATGATAAAGATATTTCTACGGAATATTCTGCGCTAATGAGTAAAGTGATGAGTAATGGTAACGGTTATGTAAAATTTCCGATCAATGAGCCTGCGGAAGGGAAAAAGAAAAGCCAGGTAGAAGAATATCTTGAATTTTATAATGGGGAGGGTGTGCAGCACGTGGCGCTGGCAACTCATAATATTATTGAAACAGTAACAGAATTAAGAAACAGGGGAGTAGAATTTGTGAAGATCCCACCTTCTTATTATGCAACAGTTTTAGACCGCGTTGGCCATATTGATGAAGATCTGAAACCATTGAGCGAACTGGGTATCTTGATTGACAGAGACGATGAAGGATACCTGTTGCAAATATTTTCAAAACCCGTGGAAGACAGGCCTACATTGTTTTTTGAGATCATCCAGAGGAAAGGCGCCAAGAGTTTTGGTAAAGGAAATTTTAAAGCTTTATTTGAAGCGATTGAAAGAGAACAGGAGGAGCGGGGAAATCTGTAATAACTCTCCATTTTAGAGTGGATTAAAAATCCCTCGCTGCATTAATTTTTTAGGGTGGATTAAAACCCATCCTGCGAAATGTACCGGGCCTCTGGCTCTATAAGAGCAACGACTCCACATAGCAACGGACAAGTTCCATAGGAACGGTCAATTTTATAGCAACCGATTTTAATCCGTTGCAAATAAGTTAACATATTTTAAACGGACTTATCACCAATAAAAAAATTAATTTTACGTTTTAAAGCACAAACAACTGTTACTAAAATGTCCGGCAGATTTTATAGAAATCTTTTTCTTGTTTTCATTTTTTCATTTGCATCGATCATTACAAATGCACAAAATTCATATTTACCTGTAAGAGATGTTTCTTTTAAAATGCAGACTGCTCTTGTCATCAGGCAGGATTCTTTGCAAAAAGAATTTAAAGAAAGAGGTTTGAAATGGCCGGTAAAATATGTTTTTATCCGCAGTTTTAAATACGACGGGCAATTGGAAGTATGGGTAAAAAATGAAGCAAAAGAAAAATATAAACTGTTTAAAACCTACCGGGTTTGTTTGCAAAGCGGTGGAATTGGGCCTAAAAGAATGCAGGGCGATTACCAGGTACCGGAAGGTTTTTATTACATCAATGAATTTAATCCAAGAAGTAACTACCATCTGGCTTTGGGTTTAAATTATCCAAATGCGTCTGATAAAATTCTGAGCGATTCTTTGCGTCCGGGAAACGGAATTTATATCCATGGAAGTTGTGTTTCCGTTGGCTGTATCCCTGTTACAGATAATGATATCGAAGAGATATATCTTATCGCCAGTTCTGCAAAAGCAAGCGGTGAAGATTTTATTCCGGTACATGTTTTTCCGGTACGCTACAATCGAAAAAAGTCATTTGAATTTTTTGAAAACTATTCCCGCAACAATCCTTCTCTTGAAAAATTTGGCCTCCAATTAAAAGCCGCTTATGATAAGTTTGAAGCCACAAAAGAAGTTCCGCTTGTTATGGTAGATCGCAAGGGGGATTATGTAATTGATTAATTTTTTTGCAACGCCTGACCGATTGATTGATTCAATGAATTTCATGAATTAATAGGAATTGAACCATCCTATTCTTAAATTCAATTTAAAGTAAATGGTGATTTAACTAAAGCACACAGGCTCTTTTCATTTTTA
>Ga0157370_10001021_pt1 | contig 35253 bp, 27 predicted proteins | sample C35metaG_FD_113463 | JGI IMG/M metagenome (GOLD analysis project Ga0157370, IMG submission 113463) | Corn rhizosphere microbial communities from Kellogg Biological Station, Michigan, USA - C3-5 metaG | ecosystem: Host-associated > Plants > Roots > Rhizosphere > Soil | place: USA: Michigan... | reverse complement strand
TTATGAATATACTGCCGATACTCTGAGCCTTCCGTGGTATAAGCGTCTACGCCAAAGTAAATGGCGGTGAACTCGGTCAACAGAGGCTCGCTGGTGATGTTGGTGCCAAAGCCATCGCGCCCGCGAAGGAACGTGCATTCCCCTGGAGTGCCAAACTCAGTCATGGCAATCGGCATCTCGCCATTTTCAGCCCACGCACTCAGCCATTCTTCGCGCTCTTGAAGCGGCAGGAGGTCCAAATAGCAATTTGCCGAATGCACGTCGCCCGTATCCGCTCCCTCGTGACTGTAATAGACCCTTGTGGGGTCCAGTTTCTTGATGCCTGTGAACATCTCCTTGGCGTTGGCCAGAAGTGGCTGCCAGCGAGGATCGCTCTGTGCCCAACCGTGGCGGCCGACGTTACGTGGATCCATATCGACGGCGCTGTTGAAGAAATTCGCACCGGCGATCCACATCACCGCAGACGGATGATTGCGGTAGTAACGGATCCACACGTCAGCGCGCTCCATGCCGCGCTGCTGGTTCTGTTTCCAGATAAGGTTTCCGCTTCGATCCCTCATGTACTTGTTGGCGTCGAAGACATATACCGCTGCCAGATAGCCTTTGTGATCCGCCTGGTCGAGGTCCGCTCCGGCGTCTGTGTCATCACCGCGGGTGTCTGGGTTCCAGTTTCCGAGCTCCCTGAAATTGTCTCCAACCTGGCCGAGCGGGCCGTCGTAAAAGCACGGCTGCCGAAGGTGGATCACGCTGCCGTTAAGGTAAAATTGCCGGCCTTCAATCCAGAACTCCCGGAAGCCAAACACCTGGTTATACTGGTCATCCACACCCGCTCCCGTTACGGTCAGCCGGAGGGTATATAGGTTCGGCTGATCCACGTCCCACAGGCGCGGGTTCGTCCAGGGCCAAGAGACAGTGACAGTCTGCGTTGGTTTAGCCTCTACCGCGGCGTCCGCCGTGAAGCTCTTCTCCACTGCCCCTTTTTCGTTGAGCATGTCCGCGACGAAATGCACTTTACCCGCTTGTTTGAGGCCACTGAGATCAACGTCCAGCGAAACGTCGCTCTTTCGTATGGAAGTGCGTATGAAGACATCGTCTACGGATGCCTCGGATGATCGACTTTCCAAATAAACGCTGCCGGTCAAACCTCGCGTCTTCAATTTGGCCGCGCTGTAGGTGACGGCCATAAAGGCGTTCTGCCAGAAATGTCCAACCATTTGAGAGTCCGCGATGGCCGCCACCAGCACCCGGATATCCGCTGTTTTGCCTGGCATTACCGCACGCGTGATATCCACCGAGCCCCACGGCCAAGGTACTTGTCCACACTCTTCGCCATTCACATAGACGATCCCGTCCGTGCACACGCGGTCAAAGCGCAGACTGATTACACGGCCACGCCATTCCGCTGGAATCGTCACCTTGCGCTCGTACCAGGCGCTGCCCACTTTCGCTCCATCATAGTTGTCCCACTGCGGGCCGCTGCCGAGAACCAAAAGGGGACTCCGCAACCTGGTCGACGCGACTAGGCTGGCAGACCTGTCTTCTTCCTGCCAGTTCGCCCAACTGCCTGGCACGTTGATAAACCCCCAGCCCAGCTTTGGTGGCTCGACTTCGCCGACCTGGGCAGGTATAAACCGCCAGATGCCGTCCAGGGACGCCCGTGATCGTTTTGTATTTACAGCTATGACTCGCGTTGCGTCCCAGTTCAGGCTCATCCCCGTCGGCAACACGGCATCTGCAGACTGCGAGTCAGCCAGTGCCAACGGCGGAAACATTGTCGCGCCGGCCAGAGCTACGGTGGAAGCCTGGATGAATCGGCGACGCGTCAGATCACTGCTTGCCGGAAGAGGTTTCGGCCTGCGTCTCCGGTTCATACGTTTCACTCCTGACAAAGCCGCATTCCTGCATGAATTCAGCGCCTGAGCGAGAACCTGCACGCCCCTGTGGCTGAGTCACTCTCCCGAAGCTGAGTGCAACCTGTTGATATATCAGATTAGGTCGGCTTGTCAAGTTTACTTATGGGCAGGTTTCTCAAAGTTTCCAAGTGTACCGTGCAACGTTCAGCTTCACGTACTTAGGGCTGCGTGGATATAGAGCGGAGGACAAACGAATATAAGAAAACACAATCAAGTTGTGGGTTTTGTTGTTTGGTCTTCGTATTGGCAGCGACCGCGCCGAAGTTGCTGGTGGATGTCGGCAGATTTGTTTTGGAAGCGAAGGTCGAAGGAGGAAGTGGGCTCACCACAGTATTGTGACTGTCTGGAGAAAGGTGGTGTATACCCCGCTACATTCCTGGCTGGCATCGGTGCCGGTCGCACTGGCGACCTGCCCTGGGATGCGGCCCGGCGACGATCTCCGCCAGCCTCGATCTTCTCCATCGTCGCGACCTGAATGCGACCCTGAAATCCGTCACAAAGCTGCGAGACTCCTTGCGCCTTCACAGCCAATATGGGAAAGGAACTCGCTTGCTCCGCATCTTGACCTTAGATTATTCGCGCTGCCTACCAAGCTAACCCTTGACTTTTTTCCTGTTCTCGTCAGGCTCGCTGGTCTTCAATCGCCAAGTGTCTCCGCTTTCGTAATTCGCAAGGCGCTCCAATACTTGGTGGAGCCCATACCGGACATGGGCCCGCATGGCAGCGTCCGCAGCGAGCGGATCACCGCTGCACAACGCCCCGGCCAAAATCGAATGTGAATCGAATTCCTCTGGATCGGTACTCCGGCGAGCAGCCGTATCGTAGAGCCAGTTGAAGATAAGCACTTGTTCTTTCTCAATGGCGCGGCGCAGACCTGGGCAGCGAGCCAGCTCTGCGATCCTCATGTGAAATTCCATATGGTAAGTGTGAACGGAAAACAAGAAACGTGAATCCTCTGGTTCCACCGCGGACATCTTTCGCAGTTCATCCAAATGCCGGGCGCTGGTGCGAAGCTGATTCTTCTCCTTAGCGGTGATGTTCTGCGCGCATGCCCTTGCAGCCTGCGATTCCAGAGCCTCGCGTATAACATAGCTGTCACGAATGTCTTGCTCACTGGGTATACGTACCCGCGTTCCAATCCGAGGGCGGCTTTCAACCAGTCCCTCTGTCTCCAGGCATTTCAAAGCCTCGGTGATGGGCAAAAAACTCATGTTGAGCCTCTTGGCGAGCCGTCTGCGGGAAAGCACGTCTCCGATTGACAGTTCTCCACTGAGAATCTCATCGCGAATCTGTTGGTAGGCCCGATTCGATAACGACTTCGGGGAGGCTCCCAGCCCGCTCGAGGTGCGCGCGGTCTTCCTCAATGCAGATTCATTTATCACCGCTTTTGGCGCTCCAGACGCTCAAGGCAAACAGGAGTTTGCCTCGGTTTTCATAATATCACCATTTCTGACCATACAAGCTTCCCTAAGCGCGTATACGTGCTGATATATCATTACGGAAGTTCGTTGATGAGCGACTTTATCAAACTCTGAAAGGGGCGTTGCCGCAATTTGCCCGCACCCTTGCGCGAGAACTCGCGGACTACAATATCCGCGTCAATTGTGTCTTTCCGGGGGTATTCGCACTCCCTTTCAAGATTTCCTAACGCCGGAGCAGATAGAAACAACACACCAAAATAGGATACCGCTCCATCGGGAAGGGAAGGCGGAGCCTGTAGCGCGCGCAATTCCAGAGCTAGTGGAGAACGACTTCATCACTGGGCAAAACCTAGTCATCGATGGAGGGATGACCATGCGTATCGTTTAGTCAACATCGAAACTTCTCCTGGGACGTCTGACCGGAACAACATAGTGCAAAGACGTGATCTTTGTTCAAGAGAGGTCCCTCGCGTGCCATTCGAGGCTTTACTCCGCGAAAAGGACTTTGGCGAAGGTGCATCTTTATCTAACTTTCGCGGAGTGCCGCTTTTCCGCAGGTATACAGGTGCAAAATTATTTGACATATCAGATGGGAAGAATGTAATCTTCACGATAATGGAGCGCGAACAATCACTATGGTTGGACTGGTTAACTACGCAAATGAGCCCTATTCGGTAGAGCTTAGGGAACTGTCTGTTCCTGAAATCGGTGAAGAGGATGTTCTATTAGAGGTGCAGGCGGTAGCAGTCTGCGGCAGTGATTTGCATCAATACTTGGGTAACCAGAGTTGGCAGGTGAATCATCCAGTCATCCTTGGCCACGAATTCGCCGGCTCTATTGCCAAACTTGGCAACCGTGTAACCGAATTCAAAGAGGGCGACCGTGTGGTAAGCGAAACAGCTGCGCTACTGCCTTCAGATTCCCCACTTATTCGTCAAGGTCTGTACAACCTTGAACCAAAGAGGCTCGGTTTCGGGTATGGAGTCAACGGAGCGATGGCCGATTTTGTCAAGGTTCCGGCACGCTGTCTCCACCGCGTTCCTGGGTCGTTGACCTTTGAAGACGCGGCACTGACAGAGCCGTGTTGCGTGGCCTATAACGCCGTTTGCGTCAATTCGCGGGTGCGACCTGGTGATACCGTCGCAGTGATCGGACCGGGCCCGATAGGTTTGCTTTGTGCGGCGATGGCAAGGCTTTCTGGCGCTGGGCATCTTATCGTAATTGGCATTCCTGCTGATGCCAAACGGCTTGAAGTCGCGAAGGGGAGTGGCGCTGATACGGTACTCGGAGCTCAAGGAGAAAGTGTTGCAGAGTGGATCAAGAATTTCGGTGATGGCTATGGAGTCGACTTAGTCATCGACGCCGCGGGAGTTTCCGCGTCGCTCAAGCTTGCACTCGACATTGTTCGTCCGGCAGGCCAGATTACCAAGGTCGGATGGGGACCCCAGCCACTCAATTTTTCGCTAGATCCCCTGGTTCAAAAAGCGGTCACTCTTCAGGGCAGCTATTCGCACAACTGGCCGGTTTGGGAAAAAGTCCTCTCCCTCTTATCCAGCGGCAAAATCGATCTTAGCCCTGTCCTCAACCGGGTTTCGCCCCTCTCGGAATGGCGCGAGACATTTGGAGAGATGCTGTCAGGCGCAATCGTGAAAGGAGTGCTCAAGCCATGAATCAATCGGCATTTTTCTCAAACATGCGTTTGAAGGAGAAGGTAATTCTGGTGACCGGATCCACCACCGGCATCGGAGAGGCCATGGCTCGACTCTTTGTTCGCGAAGGCGCTCGGGTCGTGATCCATGGAAGGCGGAAAGATGCAGCTGCAAAATTGGCCGCCGAGCTCGGGGAAATGGCGTCATTCGCTATCGGCGCGCTCGAAGACCCAGAGATCCCTGCAAAGCTTGTCGCCGGGACAGTTGATCGATTTGGAAGAATAGATGGCCTTGTAAATAATGCAGCGGTTATCACCCACGGAGGCATCGAGGATACGGATCAAGAGACGTTCGACAGAACTCTGGCCATTAATCTGAGGGCGCCATTCTTACTAATCCAGGCAGCCCTTCCTTATTTTCGAAAACAGGGTGGCGGCCGTGTGTTGAATATCGGATCGATCAACGGCTATTGCGGAGAACGGATTCTTTTGGCCTATTCCATCGCTAAGGGCGGCTTAATGACTCTGACGCGCAACCTCGCAGATGCGCACGGGATCGAGGGTATCCAGATCAATCAATTAAACGTTGGCTGGACTCTCACGCCAAATGAATATGCGCTGAAGCTGAAGGATGGCCTCCCAGAAGACTGGCCCACCAAACTTCCCAAGGGTGTAGCCCCTTCAGGTCGAATACATTCGCCCGAGGAAATTGCCATGTCAGCGATTTACTTCCTTTCAGATGAAGCGGCCCTGATTAATGGTTCGATTCTCGACGTGGAACAGTTTCCCGTCATCGGACGAAACCCAACAAAGGAGGCTTCATGAATGGCCTCATGAAGCCTAAACTAGCCGCCTTTCCGAAGTGTTACATGGACCAACTCTGTGTCCATCGGACGATGACCCTTTTCGAGTGGATCGAACTTGCCGCCACGCTCGGCGTCGACGGACTTGAATTCTATTCGGGCTTTTTGGAAGATGACGAATCCTTCCTCAGAAGCATCAAAGCCGCTCTGGCACGGCATAATCTTGCAATGCCGATGCTGTGTTGCTCGCCGGATTTTACGCAGCCCGATCCGCTTCTTCTGCAGAAAGAGATCGAACGCGAAAAGCGGATGATCGAGATCACCGCATTTTTTGGTGGTCATTTTTGCCGTGTCCTTTCTGGCCAGCGCAGGCCCACAATTTCCCTAGAAGATGGAATCGCACAAGTTGTTCGAGTTATCAAAGATTTGCTTCCTTTTGCTCAAGCGCATGGCGTCGTCTTAGCTATGGAAAACCACTATAAGGACAACTATTGGAAGTTCCCGGAATTTGCGCAAAAGATGGATGTTTTCGTGAAAATCGTAGAGCAAATTGACTCCCCGTGGTTCGGAGTCAATTATGACCCGTCAAACGCAATTTTGGCAGGTGAGGACCCCTTAGCGCTTCTTGATCGAGTGAAGCATCGTGTCGTTACCATGCACGCGAGCGATCGCTATTTGAAGAACGGTACGATTGACGACCTGCGTAACGAAGAAGAGGATTCTGCGGGCTATGCAAGTCGCCTCTCTCACGGCGCGATCGGCATGGGCTTGAATGACTACGACAAAATATTCTCGGTACTGCGCTCCGTCGGGTTCAACTCGTGGGTCTCGATCGAAGATGGTCTGGAAGGAATGGATCAGTTAAGGGCATCAGTTCGTTTTTTGAAAGACAAAATAGGCCTGCACTTCGAGGAATGAGAATGGAATTCATCGAACGGTATGCATCGCTGTGCAAAGATTTTCAGGAGTTCCCACCAAGGATGCTCTTGAAAATCTCGCTCGCCTGCCAGCACAACTTTCTTCTCAAACATATCTCAAAATAGGAATTTCGGATCGGGCTAGACGCCTCAGTGCGATGCCGGTTCCCAGTGAACTCATTATGAATACCATTGTACAAATTTCGCTTGATATTATCTCTATCCCAGAGGCTCTCGAAACTGCTCGTGCCGCAATACGCTCTGGCATTGATTGGTTGGAGGCCGGAACCCCTCTTATTATCGCGGAAGGGATGAACGGGATCCGCGCGCTGCGCACGGAGTTTCCGGACGTTCCGATTGTCGCTGACTTGAAGACCATGGACGGTGGTTGGCTTGAGGCAGAGATTATGGCGAAGGCCGGGGCGACTCACGTCGTGGTAATGGAACGTTCACATCCGGAAACAATCAAGATGGTGGTGCAGGCTGGGCGAGATCTTGGTGTAAAGGTCATGGGAGACAACTTGGCGGCTGACGACAAGATAGCAGCCGCTAAGCGATTGGAGGATTATGGCTGCGATTTCGTGATTCACCATATTGGTTATGATGAACGTCGCGGACTTGCAAAGGCAGGGAGACACTTTCCCAGTCCACTTGATCAATTGCGTGAAGTCGTCGCTGCCGTTCGAGTACCGGTTCAGGCGGTTGGCGGTCTCTCGATAGAACAGGCGATTCGTACTCCCGAATATGGTGCTCCGCTTGTTGTCCTCGGTGCTCCGCTGACTATTGATGCTGATTCCTTTAAGACCGCTTCTGGCAATCTCGAGGAAATCCTCAATGAGATTTGCAGGAGGGTTCACGCCTATCGATGCTAGTTGAGTGAGTTTCAGGGGCGCTTTACCGGAACGGCGTCCTTTGATTTGCCCCTCGCCCTCGCGCAACGTGAGCAACTGGTTGGCGGCCGCGCTGCGCACACGCTCAACCAGTCCAGACGGCCACCGAACCTCAATATCTGCAGTGGTAGCCGCGCGGAGTCGGTACTATAGCGGAGTTTTGGGATACGGTAGGCCTCTGCGGTCACGTTGGTGAATGTCCCGTCGCCATTGTTGCGGTAGAGGCGATTCTGGCCGTAGTAGGTGAGGAAGAGATTCTCGCAGCCGTTGTTGTTATCGTCACTGACGCGGGCGCTCTGCGCCCAGCCCTGTTCCCCGTCTCGATCGATCAGCCCGGATTTGGTCGTCACGTCGGTAAATGTGCTGTTGCGATTGTTGTTGTAGATCCGGTTGCCGGATCTGGGGGCGTTCCTGCCAGCGTGCGTCCGCCTAGATGAAGATGTCAACCCAGCCGTAGTTGTCGTAATCGAAAAAGCACAGCCAGCGGCCATGGATTACTGCTGGCTCCTCCCTGGCTGATCACACAACCGGAGTTCATGTGCTTGTTCTGTTTGTAAAAGTTGCAGTTGCGGCTTCCATGACTATTCAGTTTCCAAGCCGTAACAATGCTTCATTAACCGTTCACCTAGACAGCCACCGGTTCAACCCTCAGACTCCATGCAAAATCGCATGGCCTGTTGCTTGCTTCCTGCAGGTTTTCCGGGAAGGTGATCACGGTCCCCCGGGCCGAATCAAATTTCCATGGCAGGCTGGCATGAGTGCCTAACAGATCCACTTTCGAACCAGCCTTGGGCTGCACGGATTTCAGCACAACCTGCGTTCCGGGCCAGTCCATCAGGATGGCGTAGATAAACCGCGAGTCTTTCGATCGCGTATAGCGAACTGTTTCGCCATCGGACCAGAGAGAGCCTTGGCGTGGCCGCGTGGCATATATTGCCTCGCCATTCACCTTCAACCACGTTCCCGCACCCTTCATCTGACGAATCGCCTCGGGGTGAAATTCTCCAAGAGCATTGGGACCGACACCGACCTGCAGGCCGCCGCCCTTGGCAACAGCGTCCGCCAGGTTATGCACAATCCATTCGGTGCCTTTGTACTTTGCGGCGTCCGGCTCATACGAGAAGTCCGTGCCGAGCGGGTAAATGGTAAACCAAGGCGTATCGTATGCCTGTTGCGATCCAGGAACCACGCGCTCGGGCGTGTAGTAGTCGCCGTATACCCCAATCCCACGCTGGCGCAACATCACCTGCGGCTGGAGTTCTCTGATCTTCACCACCGTTTTGCGAAGCTCGGGCCACACGCGTGGACCCAGCCACATATCAAAATCGATCATGTCGATCTTCCCATAGTTGGTTAAGAGTTCAACCAACTGGGCGCGATGTCTCTCCATCATCCGCCGCACCTCGGCGTCGGTCGGATCGGGAACGATCACCGCATGATCGCCTAATCGTTGTCGTGTCATCTGCAAATCAGGTGGCGTCATCCACTCTGCTGAAGACGGTATTTGCAGGGGGTGACACACATAGGGCCGGAAGTCTGCGTCATACCAGTCAGGATGCGAGAAATACAAATCGATCTTGAGGTCCCGTTTGTGTGCCGCATCGCAAAGTTCCCTCACAACATCCCGCCGGAACGGAGTCTCCATGATGGAGTAGGCCAGATCGCAGGATTCAAGGCTAGGGCCTCCCGCAGCCGTCCAGTTGGCTCGCTTCCTCACCCTTGTCCGGGTATCAAACATGGAGAAGCCTTCATGATGTTTGGTTGTGAAGGCAAACATCTTCATGCCGCTTTCCTTGAAAACGTTCGTCCATCCGTCTGCATCGAAGCCGGTGGGATTCCAGGTCCTATAGAGATTGTTGTAGGCTTGTCGATCCTCAAGCGTCATGGTCAGAAAGGGCCAGGACTCGGGACCCCGGTGCCATATGGAGTAGATCCCCCAATGAATCCGGGCGCCGAATTTCATATCCCGGAAGGCCTCGTGAGCGCTTTCCGGGGCCCAGTGATATCCAGGTATCGGGGTATTCTCGACATACGGTTCATCTTTGAGACGCGAAGCCGGGAACTGAGGAATTCTCTCCGGCCCTTGCGCAAAAGTGGGGCAGGCGGAGGTTGCCGCCACAGCTGCGGCCGACGCAATAAAGTGTCTCCGATTCATCAATGTCGCTCCAGGCAAGGTAGCATTGCTCTGCATAGATTCAGACCCAACAAGATTAGGGGCACACACACACACACACACACACACACACCGACTGCAGTTGGAATAACAAGCTAACTCAGCCGCAATTTTCTGATATATCAAACTGAACAACCTATTGTCAAGTGCTTTTATTTCAATACTCACGCCTCATGTTTCAAAGTGAGCTCGGTAGCGACGGCTAGGTGCTACTACGGCGCGCTTGCGAATCGACTGGCTATCCAGAGATTCTGCCGAGCCCCGAGACGCTCGCCTTGGGGTGCAACATCGAGCTGAATTGGCCCAGCATCTGGGTTACTTTGTGGAGAGCTACGGGAGACTTTCGAAGAATCGAGAAAGCGCACCTGTATGTATCCGATGAGGAGTGCCTTCAGGAGCCGTGCTCGATGGCTCCTTCGATGGACTCGCGAGCCGCTTCGGGCATCGGCGGCATGGCACCGGATTGCGAGGCCACCCACGCGCCCCAGCGGTTGCCGACTTCGTTGAGCCTGCGTAGATCGGCGCCTCGCAGGAGATCGTGCGCCATCGCGGCGGTGAAGGCGTCGCCCGCGCCGATGGTGTCAGCCACTTCAACAGAGATACCGGGATGCTGGTCCCATTCCTCACGCGTGACCAGCAGGCTACCGTTACTTCCGTGCGTGATTGCCACGAGCCGAAGCTTTGGGAACTCGGTCAGAAGGCGTTGTGCGGCTGCCCTCAGCGCAGTCGGATCGGAGACGTCGTTCGGCAATCCTAATAACCCGAGCACGAGGGGAACTTCGGCATCATTCATTTTGACGACGGTGGCCAGTTCTAGGGATTCCTGTACGGTCTCGGCGGTGTAGAACGGGGCTCGCAGATTTACGTCGAAAATCCGCAGGCATTCAGCTGACGTTTCGGCCGCGAGCTCCTGGATCGTCTGGCGCGACACAGCGTTCCGCTGCGCCAGAGTGCCAAAGCAGATGGCGTCGGCGCGTTCGGCCAACTCGACCCAGTCATCGGAAAGGGCCAGGAAATCCCATGCGGCCGACTGATGAATCACGTAATCGGGCTGGCTGTCCCGGATCGTCACGCTTACCCGGCCCGTCTCATGCGTGGCATCGATCTGCAAATGCCCGATGTCAGCCGGAAGCGGGTCTAGCGTTTCCAATGCGTTCTGGCCGAGTTGATCGCGCCCGATCCTGCTCAAAATAGCGGCGTGATTCCCTAATCGACTGGCCATGACGGCAAAGTTTGCTGGTGCGCCGCCCAGCCGGGGACCATCGGGGAGAACGTCCCATAGCAGTTCCCCAATTCCGAGGATCAATCGCGGTTCTTGCAAGACGAGTCTCCATCTCCTCGGGAAGTCGGGGCCAGTCCTGCGATGAGGTGGCGTAGTACAAAAAGGGGTTCGATTATTCTGTCGATGCACTAGCGGCAAGTTTCATTTTCACTGAGACTATAATTGACATATCACAGACAAAAAGCATGCGTCAAGCGAAACTTATATATCAAAAGTATCGCATTGGTCGCAGACAATTTCTGGCATCCATAAACACTCCTTCCCTTGAAGGAAATTGCCTTGCCATCATTTCACCAAGAATATGTCGCCACTCTCATATCGCTCGGCGAGAATGCCGCCGCCACGATCTTACAAATTTGTAGAGCAGTTCACCGCTCGATTCATGTCAAGCGGCTTTGATGAGAGTGAAAGTCGCATATTACTCGATTCTGCCTAAGCATTGCTCGGCGCGAGTGCAATGTTCTGAACAATGGCATTGGTAGGCTCTTGTTCAGTTCGCCATACACCTCGGCGATCCACTCACACTTGATTCCATTACCGAACTCCTCCCCCGCGAACATGGAGACTCGCTCCTCTATGGGTCAACGACTACTTGCGTAACGCGGGCCAGAGCCGGATGGGGAAAGCAGGCAGTGACACTGCACTCAAATAGACCCCCTCTTCGTTTCGAGAAGTCATCTGCGATGCAATAGCTCCGCTATTCGGAACAAGTTATAAAGCCATTCCAAATCAAGTCATAGAATGCATAGTCTTTCTGCTTGACAATACGATAATGATATATCAGGATAGATGCGAAGATGAATCCTGCGCTTGACTCGAAAAGAGCGAGTTGGGGGCCGGATCACGTAGATGTAGCAATAGGAACTAGGGAAAGATTCGCACAAATGCCTGATTGCCGGTCATCGAGAATCCAAGTTGGGGCGGCGGGACCCACTACGCATTGGGGCACACCGGCGGCCGCACTGCTCATTGCAGTACTCCCCTTTGCGCCATTTGCAGTTTCCCAAAAAGATGACCCACAGCCTTTAATCGGCGGCCAGCCTGCAGTGGTTCTCCACCGTGTTCGCACAGGAGATGGCACCAAACCCGAGTTTCTTTCCGCCACCGTTCTTCCAGGACGAGCGATGAATCTCTTTCAGATCACTGCCTGGATTCCGGGCAAGGGAGAAATTCCTCTCATCAATTCTCCTTCGCTTCAAGACGCAGCGAAAATCCTGGGGGGCCCGGATGATCCTTACGGGACAAAGAATACCTCGTTTGGAGGTGCCTTTCTCGTGCCTTTTGCAAACCGGATTGTCGGGCCGATTTCTAATGACAGAAAAACACTTGCATTTACATGGGAAGGACATCCCATGGAACTCGATGTCAACTGGAAAGGCAAGAAGGTTGGTGCCATACCCAGCGCAATCCACGGCCTCATTCTGGCGGAGAAGGCGGAGGATGTCCGTGTGACTGCATCTGGGGACAAGAGAACGGTGAATGGGGTCATTCATGCGGGTGACTTTAACGGCCATTGGTTCTCAAAGAACGACATAACCATCACCATCGAACTCGAGCGCGATGCTGTCATCGCAACCGTCGAAGCAAGAAACGTGGGCGAAAAGCCCGAGCCGGTCGGAATCGGATGGCATCCGTACTTCAACCTCCCGAGCGGGGATCGTCGACAGGTGCGTCTCCACCTTCCGGGCGACATGCGCGCGGAGGTGAACAACTACGATGATGTGTTTCCAACTGGAGAGCTTGAACCCGTAAACGGCACACCCTATGACTTCACCGCGGACAGCGGGGCGCCTTTGAACTCGCTCTCTCTCGATGACAACTGGAGCCATCTGAAAAAGGCGACCGACGGAAGCACCTGCGTTGAAATCACCGATCCCGCGGCTGGATATGGCATACGCATTGGCGTGCTTACGCCGCACGTGAATACAATCCAAGTGTATGCTCCCGCCGATAAGCCCTTTGTAGCAATCGAGCCGCAATTCAACATCAATGATCCGTTCGGCGCAGAGTGGAAGGGCAAAGACAATGGCATGGTCACGTTGCGTCCCGGACAATCCGTCACCTGGAAGGTCAAACTCACCCTCTTCCATCCATAACGCAAACCATTTGCCCGCTGGAGTTGAGATTACCGATGTTTCAAATCTCAAACTTTCTGATATATCATAATTTGGAACTCCTTAAGGAGCAGTTTCATCAATTCAAATCAGGCCTACTCCTGTGCGCTATGGCGAAACAGAGCGGCCCGAAAATGTGGGGAAGCAATGGAATTGGAAGGCAAGGTGTGTCTGGTCACGGGCGGAACAAGTGGTATTGGCGCGAAGACAGCTCTAATGTTTGCCGCGCGCGGAGCTCATGTTGCTGTCGCGGGGCGAACCTCCCGAAGGGATTCACTCGAAATGCTCCAGGCGGCTGTAGCAGCGCATGGCGATGAACTCCTTTACATCCCGGCAGACATTGGCAATGCTGAAGGCTGTGCTCGTACAGTTGCCGAGACGTGCGCCCGCTGGGGGCGGCTAGATGTTCTTGTACACGCCGCAGGGGCACCGGTTCCGGGTGGATTCTTTGATATAACCGAAGAGAATTGGTTCCGTGCGTTCGATGTCCATGTGCACGCAGTGCTGCGTCTCGCCCATGCAGCAGTGCCGCACATGATCAGGCAAGGCGAAGGAGCAATCCTGTTGATTGGCTCTGCAGCCGGTCTTCGCGGATGCCTGGGTGCAATCGCGTATGGTGTAGCCAAGGGAGCCCTACCGCAGTTTGCACGCACGCTTGCCCGTGAGTTGTCGGACTACAATATCCGCGTCAATTGTGTCTCCCCGGGAGTGATTCGCACCCCGTTTCAAGACTTTCTTGCGCCCGAGGTGGCAGAAAACAACGTCAAGAACAGAATCCCGCTTCATCGTGAAGGGAAACCGGAGGACGTAGCTCGCGCGATTCGGGAACTGGTGGAGAACGACTTTATTACCGGTGAGAACCTGGTTATCGACGGCGGCATGACGATGCGTATCGTTTAGAGCCTTGTTGTTCGTTTTTCAGCGGGCTGCATTGTAGGAAAAAATTGCGACTGATCTGGCGGAGGACGATGATCCGAAGGCAAGAACGACAAACGAAGAATGGGCGCAACCTTCGCCACAGCCCGACGGCGGTGTTGCATCGGGGTAAGAGGGAATCAAAAATGTTCGAAGTCGTTCAGTGTGCTGTACCGGCTGGCGATATTTGCGGTGAGGGTGCGGTCTGGCATCCCGATCAAAACGCGTTGTACTGGACTGACATCAACCGCTTTCTTGTGCACCGATTTGATCCGAGCACTCGGGCGACGAATACATGGATCTTCTGCGAACCTGTTACCGCTGTAAATCTGACGACGGATTCGGAACTGCTTCTTCTTGTCATGGGGTCGAGGGTTGTGTTGTGGTCGCCTCGCAAGCACCCCAAAATGCAGACAATTTATTGCTTAGCCGCAGCCCCGGAAATGCGATTCAACGATGCAAGGGTCGATCCTCGCGGATCCCTGTGGACAGGAACGATGCGCAACAACGTCGGCCCTCGAGGCGAGGATCTGGATGTGAATTACTCCGATGGAGTGCTTTACAGGATAGACCCGGACGGTACCGTCTCTGAGTGGAAGGCCGGGGTTGGCATACCTAATACGGTTGCCTGGAGCCCCGACTGCAAGAGATTCTATTTTGGCGACTCACGCGCCAACGCAATTTATTCTTTCGACTACGACGTATGCACGGGAACTATCTCTGGGGAAGGTACTCACTTAGAAGGCCACCGGCAAGGTCTTCCAGATGGATCTGCGATCGATTCCCAAGGCTGTCTATGGAATGCGCGTTACGGTGGAAGGTGTCTGATCAGAATCGACCCAAGCGGTCAGATTGACCGTATGATTGCTCTGCCGACCTCCAACCCGACCACATGCGCCTTTGGTGGCCCTGGCCTCAGGACACTCTATATCACGAGCGCTCGATCTGCAGACCAACTTTCGGGTAGTGTTTTTTCCATGGAAGTAGATGTCGGCGGCTTTCCGGAGCATCGCTTTCAGGTCCTATAGGCTTAGAAGGCACCGGCTTCCTGATCTTTAAAAAAAGATAAGGAACCCTCCAAGGTCTTCACGAAATCCCGGTGCGGTGTGCGCGCCAATGAAACGGCCACTATAGGATACCCTTAACCTGCCCTCAAATTCCGCACCGGCGTGCTTACTAAAATCAGCCCCTTGGCGTTGCTTGGAACCGTTTGCCATCACCTTCGGGGAATAATGCGTAGGTCTTGACTTGCGCTCCGGCGATCGAGGATGTCGACTTCCCGAACCAATCAAACTTTCCGGGCACGGTCCATGAACTGCGTTCCACTTACCACGAGATTCAGATTTGGCGATTTAGAATCACGGAAGCTGATTATGCCGGCGTTGAGGGGGTTCTATGTGCAGATCGATTGCGCCGGTTTCGATCCCCAGAAACCGTAGAAGGCGATATAGAGGTAGCAAAGAACTGGGAGTACGAAAGAGTGCTGAATGCCTACCTTGTCGGCGAGTGCGCCGAGCAGGAAGGGAATAACCGCAGCCCCGACGCAAGCGGTCATTATAAGTCCTGAGCCCTTGCTGGTCATCGGACCCAAGCCCATAATCCCCAACGCGAAGATGCTGGGAAACATGATGGAGTTGAAGAAACCGCAAAGGACCAGCGTCCAGATGGCCACCTGACCGCTTGTGAGCATCGACGCGGAGAGAAATGCAGCGGCGGCTATGCCGAATGTCCCGAGCAGCCTGCCGGATTGAATCTTGGTCAATACCCAGGAGCCGAGTAAGCGGCCAACGAGCGCCCCGAACCAGTAGAGTGAGACTAAGAATGAGGCTGTCTTAGCGCTGCTCATACCCTGGTTCTTGAAGTAATTGACCGCGATGGAGGCCAAACCGACCTCTACGCCTACGTAAAGGAAGATGCCAAATGCGCCCAGCACCGTATGTCGGTATCTCCAGATGCTGCAAGTCTTCGACGTGTCACCATCGCTGGCGGGCCGGAACGTTTGCGTCTGGGTGATATGCGGCAGGTTCATAAAGGCCACGGCGACGCCCAATAGCAGCAGCCCGGCGGCGATGAGCATATATGGCACTTTGACCGTGTTGGCGATGTTGGTCTTGGAGACCAGTTTGGTCTGATCGGTCAGGATGAACACTCCGGCAACCAGTGGGGCAAGGGTGGCTCCGATAGAGTTAAAGGCCTGCGCAAGGGTTAGGCGCGCGGGGGCGCTGTGTTCCGGACCGAGAATGGTTACGTAGGGATTTGCAGCAGTCTGCAGCGCAGTTACGCCGGCACCGACGATAAAGACTGCGGCCAGAAAGAGCGGGAAGTTGACAAGGGCCGCTGCCGGAACAAACAGCAGCGCACCCACTACCTGGACGAACAGCGAAACAACCATCGTCCGCTTATAGCCGATGATCTCAATCAGCTTGGAGGAAGGGGCAGAGAAGACAAAATAGGCGAGGAAAAACGCGGAATCCGCTAGCATTGCCCATGCGTAATCGAGGTTAAAGATCGACCGCAGATGAGGTACAAGCGCCATGTTCAGGGTTGTGATGAACCCGAAGATGAAGAACAGCGCGGTTACCGTAACGAATGGACCCGTGTAGCTGGGTGCACTGAGAGCCACGGCGGATGCGGATTGACGTGCCATAAGGATCAATACTCCATTTTGCGAAAATGCTATGCCGAGTTGATGCCGACCTGGTGCCTTTTACTTCGCTTTCTGTCCCTCAAACTCTTCTGCCCAAACCGAATTCCGCTCTGAGTGTTGCCCTAACTCAGCGAGGCTTGTGGCTGCCAATGGGTAGTATCCGTTTGCCGCGGCAGCTTCCATACGATCCACGCGGAAAGCAGCGGAATGAGCCCAAAAAGCACAAATGCTGGTTGGAACGAATAATGATCGACCAGCCATCCCGTCGCCAGGCTAGAGAGCATTCCTCCGAATCCAGAGCCCATACTCGCGAATCCCCAGATGGAAGCCACTGCGCCTTTGGGAAACACATCTCCCGGGACAGCCAGCAGATTTGCCAGTGCTCCGGCATATCCGAAGGTCGCCACTGAAATGAGAAGAATACATACTATGGCGCTGCGGATTTCACCAACAAAGATTGCAGACGTCATTAGCGCTGAAAAGATCAGAATGGCGATGCGGCGTGCAGTTGCCGAACTGGCGCCCGCGCGGGAAAGCCCCGTGAATACAGCGCCTCCGGCAAGGTTCCCAATGGTCGCGGTAAAGAAGGGTATCCATGCGGTTTCGCCGATCTCTCGGAGGGAAAATGAATGCGCAACCTTGAGATACTGCGGGAACCAGAACACATAGAAGTACCAGGCCGGATCGCTGAAAACCTTTGACAGCGTGAATTGCCAAAGAAACTTCGATCGCAGCAGCATTCGAAGCGGAATGCGATCCGCCTGGTCTCGTCTGTCCACGTTGTGCGGTCCCCGGTAGACTGCAAGCCAAGCAGCGAGCCAGACGAACCCCAACAGGCCGATCACCACAAATGCGGTTCTCCAGTTGGTGGTGATCATGATCCACGCCGTTAATGGAGGGGCAAGAATTGCTCCGATCGAAGCGCCGCTGTTGAATATCCCTGAGGCGTGGGAGCGCTCCTCGGGTGGAAACCACTCGGTGATCAGTTTTACCCCTGCTGGATAGTTGCCGGCCTCACCCACTCCCAGGAGAAACTGAAAGATCCCGAGGCTTAAAGAGCCGGACGACAAAGCGTTCAACAACTCCGCCCCTGACCAGAACGCAATCGTCAACCCATAGCCGATCCTGGTTCCCAATCGGTCCAGCAATCTGCCAGAAACGCCATTCATAACCGTGTAGGCCAGCATGAACGCGAAGACAACTTCGGAATAGCTCGCGGCCGACATACGAAACTGCTGGAGCAGCATCGGAGCCATCACGGAAAGAGTCTGACGGTTCAGATAATTGATGACCGTCGCGAGAAATGCGAAACTTAGCATCCACCACTTTCGACGGTCTCGCACAAGCGGTACTTGCATATCGGATCTCGATTGACGAACGTTACTGCCTGCGTTGCGGTGCATTCTATTACTGATATATCATAATTGTGTTTGGGGTCAACGGGAGCGATCGCGACGTCATTGTCATTATGGTTGACCAAAAGCCGGATTGCTTTGTTTTGGGCTGGCATTGGCGCTACTGAGGAGGATGTATGAAGGCGCTTGTTCTCTCAGAGTACAAAAAGCTGGATATTGTCGACATGCCAAAGCCGCTGCCGGGCGACGACGATCTGCTGATTCGTGTTCGGGCATGCGGCATCTGCGGTAGCGACGTGCATGGCTACGATGGAAGTACGGGACGCCGTTTGCCGCCGATTGTCATGGGACATGAAGCGGCTGGAATTGTTGAGGCTGTCGGCAGCGCGGTCAAGGGTTTTGTTCCTGGTGATCGTGTTACGTTTGACTCGACTGTCTACTGCGGCAGATGTTTCTATTGTCGCCGGGGATTGGTCAATCTTTGCGATTACCGCGAAGTGATCGGAGTGTCTACGAGCGATTTCCGCCGCATGGGAGCGTTTGCCGAGTATGTGGCCGTTCCCGCGCGCATTGCATATGCACTGCCGGACAACATGCCGTTCGCGTACGCGGCGCTGATTGAGGCCGTTTCCGTAGCGGTTCATGCTATATCCCTTACCCCGATCACGCTGGAAGATACCGTTGTGGTGGTCGGGGCTGGCATGATTGGCCTGCTCACGCTGCAGGCTGCATCACTGGCGGGCGCCGGCCGAGTGCTTGTAATCGACGTCGACGACAAACGCCTTGAACTTGCGCGAAGTTTAGGCGCGAGCGACACGCTCAACTCGACCAACTGCGATCCCGTCTCTGAAATTCGCAATCTTACCGCTGGCCGGGGAGCGGATATTGCACTGGACTGCGTCGGAATCGCGCCTACTGTAAATCTCGCCATTGAAGCAGTGCGCAAAGGCGGCATGGTCACACTAGTTGGGAATATTGCCCCCAGGGTGGAAATTGGTCTCCAGTCCACCGTGACGCGGCAGATCCGCTTACAGGGATCCTGTGCGTCTTCCGGCGAATATCCCGCGTGCATTTCGCTGATCTCGCGGGGCGAGATCAGCGTTGAGCCCCTGCTCTCCGCTGTGGTTCCGCTGGATGAGGGAGCGGCGTGGTTCCGCCGTCTCTATGAGCATGAATCCGGGCTGCTGAAAGTGGTGCTCCAACCCTAACGTAAGAGAATGCATTCATGACCGGCTCTCTGTTAGATCTTTTGGGAAGAGTGGCACTGGTCACGGGGACCAGTCACGACCTTGGTCAGTACTTTGCCCGCGCGTTGGCGCGCAGTCTGCGGAAGTGAGCTGGACACAGTGCTCGATGCCAACCAATGCGGCTCGCTTTTCGCAGCGCAAGCTGTTGGCCGCGGCATGATCCGACGCGGTTACGACGCAACATCAACATCTGATGGTCACCGGTGTGGATGGCTACGCCGGCGTTGGAGCTTATGGCGCAAGTCGCGGCGGTATCCAACAACTTCCGACCAGCCTGGATGATGATTGGAAGGTTATGAGTTGACCGCGAACTACGGGAACGTCTTTTTGGCCTCCGAATCCAGTCGCTACGTAACCGGCAGAGGGTTCTTCTGGAGGGTAGCATCTCTAACGGCGCTAGCAAAGCGACTCTGTAGCCGGCTATGTCAGTACAGTTGCGATACCGATTAAGCCGGAGGCGCAGATCCGAGCGGGATGGGAACTCCTAACCCCTTCTTGGTCACTCGTGGTGGCCGACCATGCTGTCAGGATCCGCTGGATGAACCAATTTGGCCTGACCCGGCAATAAAATACGCTGCCTCCCGCGAATCCGAGGGTGAAAACCTTCCTTTTGGCGCCGGGCCCAATCGGCCCCAGTGCTCGTACCGAGCCGCAGAAAGCGCCAGCTATCCTACCCCAACGCCGTAACCAGAAGCTGCGCAAACTTTCCGATCACACCGTGACCATGACTCTCCTCGAACATCCAGTGCAAACGCGCTTTTCCGACGTCTCGCCATGCCGCACCGCAATTAGGAGCGATGAAGCTAAGGACCTCATAATGTGATATATCTCTGTAATCGTCAGGTTCAGCCTAGCCCCACTGCCGCTTGACGGACTGCTGGGTAAATCGAAGCTCTTTTCCAAAGAGCAAAAATCAATAAGGCGACTGGCATGTTCGGTTCAGCCATACCTCCAGAGGAAAAAACCCTTCAAAAAGGCGAACAGACCGATCGATTGCATCGAGGGAGTTCACGCAAAATCCTCATTTTCCGATCCAACGGAACGGCCTGAGAATTTTTTTATTATGTTCTTGACAGTCTCCCATTATTTGATATATCACTCTTATGTTTTCCAATCGGTCCCAAATTTGCGCGCCAGCTTTCTAGCTGCCGTGCTTTCAAAAACTGCCCATAGAGGACGTCATGCTGAGCGGAATGGACGACATTCAGGAATCGCAATTACAACCGCGGGCGCAGGGATAGGCGCTCGCTCAGGTAGCTAACAGGGCCCTGAAGTCAACAAACGAATGTTTAGGAGGAGGACCATATGAAAGGCCGGGTTTTTCTATCGTATTGGAGTGGAATTCTATTTCTGCTCATTCTGGGGGCATACAGCACTCAAGGAGTCTATGCTCAGTTGGCGGTAACGACGGCAACGCTTACGGGAACGGTCACAGATCCGGGCGGCGCGGTCGTTCCCAAAGCCAAAGTAACTCTGACGAGCTCGGAAATTGGCGTCGCAAGGACGTATACGACTTCTGAGCAAGGGTTTTATTCCTTCACTCAACTTCCTCCTTCGACCTACCAGCTTCAGGTTCAAGCCAATGGGTTCAATTCACATCTCCAGAAGGGGATTTCGCTCGACGCTGGGCAGTCTGCCAGTTTAAACGTGAAATTGACGATGGGAAGTGTGAGTCAACAGATAGTTGTCACGTCCGAGGCACCTCTGATAAATACTACGAACGCAAATATAGGGGCAGAGGTAAACAGTAAGCAGATCGTCGAACTCCCTCTCAACGATCGAAACGTCTATGGTCTTATTCAACTCAACTCTTCGGTGCAGACCGGCAACTTGTATCAGACCGTGCTGGGAGGAGCTGGTAATTCGGATAATGCAGACCAAGATGTTACATTTTTGAACTTTGCAGGTGGCTACTTTGGAACGTCAGCCTATTTGCTGGATGGAACATGGGACACAGCCACCAATTCGTGGGGTGGGGTCATAAGCGTACCGTCTGTGGACGATACCCAGGAGTTCAAAATTCAAACCAACACCTTTACGGCCCAGTACGGATGGAGTTCGGGGAACGTTGTCGATGTGACGACCAAATCTGGAACCAATTCCTATCACGGCGACGCATACGCCTTTTATCGCGCGTCGGCCATGGATGCCAATCTTTGGTTTAGTAATCACACCGGCCTACCCAAGGGGTCGTTCAGCCGGAACCAAGACGGTATATCGTTTGGCGGACCGCTCCAAATTCCAGGCGTGTACAAACAGCGGGACAAGACCTACTTTTTTGGACTTTTCGAACACTTAAACTTGAGCTCTCCGACGGCTAATTTCTTTACAGTTCCCGATGCCAACATGCGGAGCGGGAATTTTGCCGAACTGCTTGGTAATCAAGTGGGTACCGATGCATTGGGCCGTCCCATTTACTCGGGTCAGATTTATGATCCGCGCAGCGGCCGAGCAATTACCGCCGGTCAGACCGACCCAAAGACAGGCCGTATGGCTACTGCGACTGGTTACATCCGTGATCCGATCACGAATAACAACCTCAGTAACGTCCGCAACCAACTCAACCCCTTGGGCGCGAAGATCATCTCATATTATCCGGCACCTACGGCTTCCGGGCTTGTCAATAATCTAGTGCTCAACGGAAACTCCCCGGCAGAATCGAATGAGTACACCATGCGCGTAGACCAAAACATCGGTCAAGCATCACGCTTCTTCACGCGCTACACATACAAGTATGAATACAAGACAGGGGAATCCACATTCTACGGCGCTTCAAATCCAGCCAACCTGGGCGAGGTTGTTGGAGACAACAGGTGGGACCTCGTCTCGGGCTACAGCCACGCATTCAGCCAGACTCTCGCCTTGGACATTCATGCCGGAGTGAGAATGTGGCACGAGCATAATGGAATGGTAGGCCTCGGCTTCCGGCCTTCCACGATAGGCTTCCCGGCTTACTTAGATACCGCTAAGCAGTTCCCGCATTTGCAGATTGCCAATGAGTCTCAGCTAGGCCAGTATGGAGACGCGTTATACCAGCACGGCCCAACTGTTAGTCTTGCCATCGATTTCACCAAACAGTCGGGAGCGCATACGACCTCCTTCGGCTTTATGGGAGTAAATTTGATGGCTGGCACTATCGGACAATATACCAATTCAATAAACATTGACGGTAAATTTACTTGCGGCCCAGATCCGACTCTCTGTACTGCCAATACCGGAAATGCTGTGGCTCAAACCCTACTGGGTTTGCCCGACTCTGGGGATACAGGAGTCGCATCGAACCCCGAAACCACGTTTCATTGGTATGGTTGGTATGTACAGGACGATTGGCGCCCCATTCCGAAGTTGACTTTGAATCTCGGCCTTCGCTATGACATTCAAGGCGCTCCTACGGTTCACCATAATTTGGGAGCATCCTTCAATACAGATATAGTTAACCCGATCGGAACGATGATGGGCGGGAAAATGGGCGTATTGTTAGGTGCGCTTCAGTTCCTTACGCCCGACAATCGTGGCGTTTACAACACTGACTATAGCAATTTGGCCCCGCGGATAGGCTTTAATTATCAGGTGATCCCAAGGCTTACCATTCGAGGTGGATATGGAATCTTCTTCACGCCGTCTGTCAATGGGGCGAATCAAAACTCCGATGGGTATGGCGCCACTACGCCCATTGTCTCCTCTACTAACGCGGGGGTGAACCCGGTTGCGGGACTTTCTCTCGATAATCCATGGCCTCAAGGCTACGTAGTACCTACTGGCAATACTTTGGGGCCGCTGCAGGACGTCGGATATGGAGTCGGCGGCATCTTTAGGCATCACCCCTCCGGCTACGTTCAAGAGTACCTGTTTGGTCTGCAAGGTGCGATCACGCCAGACGACTCTCTCGAGGTGGACTATTTTGGGAATCACGGGATTCGCATGATTTCCGGCGGCCTGAGCCACAGTCAGTTGAATCCAAAGTATCTGTCGATCGGAGCGCTGGCGTTGAACACTCAGGTTCAGAATCCGTTCTACGGCTACATCGCTCCTGGGCGAAGCGGTTGCGGCATGGACCAGCCTACGATCGTCCAATCGCATCTTTTACAACCATATCCACAATACTGTGGCGTAGGAGAGGGCGTTGCTCCAGTGGGGTTCTCTCTTTACAATGCACTCGAAGCATCCTACAATCATCGCTTCCACAAGGGGCTAAACGTGCTGGTTTCCTACACATTTTCGAAGTTTTTGGATAATGTGGAGGGCGCTCAAAACTGGGCGGTGGGAGGTAACAGTTCTCCGGCAAATAATTATAACTTGGCTGCGGAAAAGAGCGTGGATGCGAGCGATACCCCTCAGAGTCTAGTTGTGAGCTACATTTACCAACTTCCAATTGGCAAAGGTAGGGCGATCGGTTCTGGATTCAATAGAAAGACTGATGCTGTGCTTGGAGGATGGCAGATATCTGGCATCGTCACGAGCAGATCGGGACCCCCAGTCCATGTAAGTGGAAACAACTGGAATTCTTATGGAGGAAATCCGAGGCCGAACGTGATTGGCAATCCCAATGTATCGAACAAGAGCATCAAGGAGTGGTTCAATACTGCAGCGTTTGAATATGCGCCCTATGGGGATTTTGGCAATGCTCCCCGTTATTTCTCTAATGTACGTTCCCCCGGCTACAACAACTTCGATACCGCGATCATGAAAAGTTGGCCGATCCGCGAATCGATGCGTATTCAGTTCCGGTTGGAAACGTTCAACACTTTCAATCACCCGAATTTCTTTACTCCGAACGGGTCCTACAGTGGATGCGATCCCAATTCGAATCCCAATTGCGTTTCCGGGTTCGGGAAAATCACCAAGGCTTTTCCGTCTAGAGAAGTGCAATGGTCAGGTAAGTTCTACTGGTGATCCGATTGTGAGAATGCGTCTCAAACCCATGCTGTTCATCCTGTTGGCCATCTCCGAAGCTGGATTTGGCCAACAGGGCAATAACCAAGCTATCACCTCTTATTTAAGAGCTGCCCATGAAGCGCAGAGCCGGAAGGACTATGCGGCGGCTGAGAGTTCCTACGAAAGCGCTATCGAGCTCCGCTCTGACATACCTGAGCTCTGGGCGAACCTTGGGCTTATGCAGGATGCTCTTGGGCGATATTCTGTCGCAATTCAGAGCTTTCGCAAATCGCTTTTGCTTAAGCCGGATTTGTATGTACCAAACCTATTTTTGGGGATCGACTACATCCAAACAAATCACGCACAACAAGCGATTCCATTCCTTGTTAAGGCAGAGTCGATGAATGCGCGTGATCCCCAGGCCCCTCTTTCACTAGGGAAGGCCTATCTGCGGTTGAAGGAATTCACCGCCGCAAAGGATGCTTTCAGCAGAGCGATTGTGCTTGACCGAAGAGTCAGCTCGGCGTGGTTTGATTTTGGAATCGCTGCGCTCAATACAGTTGAGGCAGACGCTTGGAAGCTTTCTGCAAAGAATGCGCATTCAGTCTGGGTGAAGGCGCTGTTTGCTGAGTCGCTGCGAGAAGAGCTGCGGTTTAAAGAGGCCATTTCTGAGGAGCAGGCAGTACTTTCAATCGATCCCCATTTTCCTTGTGCCCACTCCGAACTCGGATTCCTGTATCTCGCACAACAGGAGGATGCCTCTGCTCTAGGAGAGTTCGCTGCCGAGCCAGGAGGGTGCCCTCTCGCCGGTCTCGGCCGCGCTAGGTTGCATATTGACACGGGTGAGAATGCAGAGGCCTTGGCGACCCTCAAAATATTGTGGGAACATGACCCGGGCTTTGTTCGCTCACACATCTCGTTGCTCGTCGGAGGGCTTACTCCTGAGCGTTCAACGGCCTTTTCGGCCTTTCTGGAAAAGGAGAGTGGCAGAGGTGGTTTGGATCCTGATCTATCTGCATCTTTATTGGCAGGAATGCGTGGTGCACCTCAAAACATCGACGGATTCGCTCTCGCAGCGGATGGCCATGGCTCCGAAACTCGTGCGAACGCCCAAGAGGCCGAAGCAGATGCTCATGCCGGACGGTACGGCCGATGCGCAGCCAATCTCGCGATCGGCATTTCCAAAGAAAGTGATCATGAGCTACTTCTGCTCGCTAGTTGCTCTTTTATGACCGGAGACTTCGGACTTTCGGCAGCCGCAAGCGATCTCCTTGCGCGGAGGCCGCCGCAGGACCTGGCGGCGCTTTATTGGTCCGTGAAAGCAAATGAGCAACTCGCATCTTTAGCCTTCGACCAGTTCGACCGACTGGAACCAGAATCGGAGCGAACGCACCTCCTTCTTGGAGATATGTACCGCCAACGACAACGCTACGAGCAAGCTGAGAGCGAATATGAAACAGCATCAATGCTCGCCCCTCGGGATCCTGCTCCGCTCTACGGCTTAGCGCGAGCTTATTTTCATGGCTCGAATCCCGACAAGGCACTTGACGACGCGAAGAAGGCTCTGGAGATAAGCCCGAACGATCCGGATATCAATCTTTTAGTGGGCGAGATACTGGTATCGCTTCACCAATGGACCCAGGCCGAGGGCTATTTGAAGGCCAGCCTCGGCGCGAAACCGCAGATGCTTCCTCACTTGCATGCTCTTCTAGGAGAAGTTTACAACAACACCGGTCGGCTGCAGGATGCTATCAGTGAATTCCGGATGGGGCTCGCGAGTGACGAGGACGGTTCGCTGCACTACCAGCTTGCGCGAATCTACCTCCGCTTGGGAAATAAGGCTGCGGCCGAAAACGCTCTTCAAGTCACGAAAGAGTTGGAACGAAGGCGGAGTGAGCGTGCGGTTATTGCTGTGCAAGATTCAAGCAACGTCATGCAAAGCGATCTTCCCTGAAGGGTCGGATTGCCAAGTTGAGGTCGAGTCAATGTCGCCGAATAAGAATCATCATCCGCGAGAACTGTCTGTCGATAACTACACGGGTTACGCAGGTCTTCCTCCTTTAGCGGGCCTGCATTCCATGAACGAGGCAATCGCACATGGTTTGGCCGTCTCTGAATCGGTCAAGCGGCTAAAGCGTCTGCACTGGTCCCTGAGACGCCTGCATCAGATTTTCGTTTCGCGGATCACGAGCATGCCGATCTACGAACTGAAGATGGCGTTCAGCCTGCACGCGCATTACTGCGTGGAGCATGTCGGCGAGTTCGCCGCGCGTGTCAAAGAAATGAGGCACCCGCCCCTTGGGCTGGATGTGTCGCCGCACGAGTCTCTGGACACCTTTTTCGACGAGATTCTTTGCACGCCATCTGTGGAAGCGCTGCTGCTTGGCATCTATGATCACGCGGTGCCAGCCGTAATTCGCGCCGTTGAAAATCTAATGGCGGATACGAACAAACTTTTCGACCATCCCACCTGGCGCATTTGCAGGCTAACTCTAGTTGAGCTGAAGGATATAGAGCAGTATGGTGTCGAAGCCATGCGCTGTCTGGTGAGCGATGAGAAGCGCGCGGCGCTCCAGGAGTGGCTGAGCACACTTAATTCCCTACTCGGTGCGGCAGGAGACCTAGACGGGAAGCAAGAGCCGAGTGAGAAGGTTATCGCCAGGCATTTCTCGGCGGTCCCGTACAGGTACGATCCTTTCCCCCGGCGCGATGAGCGTTTCCTGGACCCCTATAACATGGGTGTGAACGCGGAGGCGATGCTGTTTAATCCCGACATCCAGCCGCTTCCCAAGACGATCATGCTTTACTTCAAACGCATGCGCGAGATCGACGTGCCGGAGATGATGGCGAGTATCCTCGCCGAAAACGACGATAAACCATGGGAGTATGCCCGCGATATGACTCGGCAATTATGGGATGAAGCCCGACACGCGATGATGGGGGAAATCGGCTTTGTTCATCTGGGCATTGATTGGTCGCAAATTCCCTTCAACTTCACTTGGTCACTCGGCTTGAATACAAAGTTGTCCTCGAAGGAGCGCCATGCCGTGCTCTATACGATCGAGCAAGGGCTCATGCCAAAAACCACCGGCAAGGAATATGAATGGGAGATCGCGATCGCCGCTGCTGATAAGCTGGCAGGCATGATCCAGGATTACGACTGGGCCGATGAAGTCTTGCATGCCAGAATCGGTCGAAAGTGGATTGTTCCTGAAATAGGCTCGCAATCTGAGGCCATGGCCTATGGCGACACAGCCTGGTCGAAGATTTTGACCGACTGGAAAAAGTGGAAAGATGACGGATTGACCGAGCATCGGAACTGGTGGCCGGATGTTTATCGCGCAGCCTGCCGGCACTGGAACATTACACCTGATCCGGAGCTGCTCCGCTATGACGTAAGTTACGAGAGCACGCGTGCTGACCTGAAGGAAATTGTAGGCTAGCTGTCCGTCGACAGCGTGCAGCCCGTTTCCCCAAACGCCGGGCTTCGGCAAGGCAAATTAAGGCATACGCACTTATGTCTTAATAAAAAGATCGTTATTTAAAGTTTAAAGGGATGGCGTCGTCGTGGAAATGTGCTGCTCTCTGAGATGATCATCCTTGATACGAATATTCCCATGGTACGGCCTTGGGACGGCGCGGTCTCGAATGGCAGTCTCCAGGCGGCTTTCCGCCGTTTGCTATCCGGGAATTGGGAATATCGGCGTCTAGAGTAGCTGCTTGTCGTTGTCGCCTGCTTGCATTGCGAACACTGTTCTCTCAGAGGGCGCCTGCGGTGTGTGCATTGAGGAGTCGTGCTGATTGAGACGGTTTCTCCTATCAACAAACTGCTCGTGAACCGTTTGCGAGGCTGGCAGCGCCGCATCTCGCACAGCATTCAATGTCCGCGCTACACGCTCCATCACCTTCTTCGGCGTCTGCTCGGCACAGTGAAGATCGATAGCCAAGTGGTCCAGCCCGACAGCCTCGAGCCGGTTCATGACGACTTCCAACGCGGCCCGCTTTTCTGCAACAAATAGGACCTTTTTCCCTTGGGCGCTGAGAGTTGCGATCAGATTTGTGATTGTCTGGCTCTTTCCGGTCCCAGGAGGTCCGTGAACGACTGCGCTCTGGCCCGCACAGATACCGGCAATGGCGCATTGCTGACTTGAATCTGCTTCGACAACGGCAAATTCATTGTCAGGAGGCACGGCGTCCAGTGAATGCGGGTCAGTCTCGACCTGTGAACTCCCCAGTTTGCGGCGAGCGGCATCATCTCCCGCGATAGCTGCGATAACATCACTCGCAATCAGCTCTGCTTTGTGGTTCTCTAGATCCTTAACCATTGCCAGCTTCTGGAAGGAGAAGTTTCCGAGCACTGCGAATTGATCGGCTTTGAAATCTGGGACGGCCTTGGCGATGTCGTTCAGGAAGTCGAGCACCTTTTGTAGACTTCCGTCTTCGTGTGTGGAATCCTCGCTCTCATTGTCGGCTTCTACGGACGTGGGGCTGGCGAAGAGGCTCAGAACCGCACCCGCCGTCACCTGAACGGTAAGCCCTTTGTTGAAGATGTGAATCAGAACCGGATTGACCTCCGGGTCGCCGGTTACGTGAACCTCAGTTGCCGGCAGGTCCTGTCCTTTGAGCTTTAGAACATTTTCGCTGAAGATGTGGCCCGTTCCCTAGAACCGAGCTATATGTCGCGCCTTCAACGCTCAGACTCTTCCTTCTTCTGAAACCTGTGCCTGCGGCGCAGGCTGGTATGTTGTCGGGCCTTCGGCCCTCAAAGATGAGGACCATGCTCTTAGAACCTGTCCAGAAACTATCAAGATGGATCATGCAAGGAATATGCATAGAGACAGGCCGCCGATAGCTTTGGTTTATGTACCCGAGTGATTTGACGGACAAGCAGTGGTCGAGGCTGGAGCCTCTGCTGAATGAACCGCGCGACGAGCGTCACGCTGGAGGCCGGCCGCGGAAGTATGAGCAGCGCCGGGTAGTAGACGCCATGCTGTATGTGGTGAAGACGGGCTGTCAGTGGCGTCAGTTGCCGAGCAATTTCCCGCCTTGGAAAACAGTGCATGAGCATTTTCGCGTCTGGCGCGACAGCGGCGTGTGGGAACGCATAGGCCAGACGCTGCGCGAGCGGGGCCGCAAGGAAGGTGGGCGAAGCCCCGTGCCCAGCGTGGCGATTCTCGACTCGCAGTCGGCAAAGACGGCGCTAAAAGGGGGCGGCGCGGTTACGATGCGGGCAAGAAGATCAAAGGGCGCAAGCGGCACATCGCGGTAGACGCACAAGGCAATCTGTTGGCCGTGATCGTGCATTCGGCTGGCCTCCAGGACCGTGTGGCAGCCCGTGCCATGCCGATGCGCTTGTTCTGCCGCTTCGATTCGATCACTACCGTCTTTGCCGATGGCGGCTACACATGCAAGCTGATCGACTGGGCAAAAGATATGTTCGGCTACTCCGTCCAGATCGTGAAACGCAACCAACAGCATCTGTTTCGCGTACTGCCCAAGCGCTGGATCGTCGAACGCACTTTCGCCTGGCTCAACTGGTCACGACGCCTCAGCAAAGACTACGAACTTCACCCCAACTCAGCAGAAACCATGATCCATATCGCCTTCGCCATCTTCTCCTCAGGCGGCTCACCTAGTTTCTGGACAGGTTCTGATAGAGATTGTTGTAGGTCTGGCGATCTTCGAACGACATCTGCAGGAAGGGCCATGACTCTGCGCCGCGATGCCATATTGAGTAGATTCCCCAATGAATACGAACGCCGAATTTTATATCCTGGAAGGCTTCGTATGCGCTTGCTGGCGCTGAGTGATATTCGGGAACCGGCGTGTTCTCAATGTAAGGGACACGATACAACTCCGACGCAGGAAACCCACGAAATCTCCCTGGCACCTGCGCCAAGCAGGAATGCGCAGAGGTTGCCGCCAAAGCCGCAGCTGCTGCAACAAATTCTCTCCGATTCATGAGTACCACTCCCGGCAAAGCATTTCCCCGGATAGATCCCAACCGAACCGGAGCAGGCGCCAAGACGCCGTTGGAATTGGAAATGAGGTCGTTAACTCAATCGCGAATAAGTGATATATCAACTTGACGATTCCCTTGTCAAGCACTTTTCCACCGACGTCTTTCGCCCACGTTCCAAGCGAATCCGGATTATCACAATCGACCTCGTGTGCCTCGGTTCAAGGCGCGATGGCACACGGAGAAGGAAGTGCATTCCCCGGTTCGGCCAGCAGTGGCTGTGCTAATACGGCTGGCTAAACAGTAGCTTTCGTGGCGCCGGTCGAGATACCACCATCTACGAGAAGTGTCTGGCCGGTTACGTAACGGCTGGATTCGGAAGCAAGAAACACTACTGCTCCGTCCAGATCGTCTGGACTCCCTGGCCGTTTCACGGGTATTCGATCCGTGATGTACCCTAGCCATGCCGCATTCTTGTACATGACCTCATTCTGTTGGGTCCGAAACCACCCGGGGGCGAGGCAGTTGACAGTAACCCCATGGCTTCCCCAATCGTCAGCCAGACTCATCGTGAGTTGTTTAATTCCACCACGGCTGGCTCCGTAGGGGCCCAGGCCGGCGTACCCGGCCACGCTGGTGACTGATCCAATATTGATGATGCGGCCATAGCCGCGTTGAATCATGCCGCGAGCGACGGCCTGCGCTACAAAGAACGAACCACGCAGGTTCGTATCGAGTACTGTGTTCCAATCTTCCCAACTCACTTCCGCGGCGGGTTTGCGAATATTACAGCCGGCATTGTTGACCAGGATATCGATATGACCGAAGTGCTCTTCGGTGGCAGCAACGGCATTCTGAATACTGTCGTACTCCCGGACATCGAGAGCGACGGAGAAGCTTCGCCGTCCTAATGCTCGAATCTCATCGTCAAAAGCCGAGAGCGATTGCTTGTCGCGACTAGTCATGGCGATATCCGCACCTGCACGTGCCAGAGCACGGGCAAGGTACTGCCCAAGGCCGCGGCTGGTACCAGTGACCAGTGCCACCCTTCCCGACAAATCAAATAGAGGAGCAATCATGGAGGAGTCCTTACGGTTGAAGTACGACCTTCAGCAATCCAGGTTCACGCGCGTAGAGGCGACGGAACCACGCCGCCCCCTCATCGAGCGGAGCCACTGCGGAAAGAAGTGGTTCAACGCGGATCGCGCCGCGCGAGATGAGCGAGATGCACGCCAGATACTCGCCGGAAGACGCGCACGATCCCTGCAATCGAACCTGACGCGTCACAACGGACTGGAGATTTATTTCTACCCTGGGTGCGACGTTCCCTACCAGCGTGACCATGCCGCCTTTGCGCACGGCTTCGATGGCAAGATTTACAGTAGGCGCAATGCCCACGCACTCCAGCGCGACATCCGCTCCACGATCCGAGGTGAGTTTTCGAATTTCGAGAATGGGGTTGCCGTTGCTCGAGTTGAACGTACCAGTTGCGCCCATGCTCCGCGCAAGTTCAAGGCGAGTATCATCCACATCGCAAACATAGACCCTGCCGGCACCCGCGAGCAATGCAGCCTGCAGCGTGAGAAGACCTATCATACCCGCTCCGACAACCACGACTGTATCGTCCAGCGCAATTGAAGTAAGAGACACGGCGTGAACCGCGACCGAAACAGCCTCAATGAGCGCCGCATACTCGAACGGCATGTTATCTGGAAGCGGATACGCGATGCGCGCAGGAACGGTCACATACTCGGCGAATGCTCCCATGCGGCGGAAATCAGGTGTAGAGACTCCGATGACCTCTCTGTCATCGCACAGATTCACCAAACCCCGGCGACAGTAGAAGCACCTGCCGCAGAAGACGGTGGAATCGAACGTAACATGATCCCCTGGACGAAACTTCTCCACCGCGTTGCCCACCGCTTCAACAACTCCAGCGGCTTCATGCCCCATCACGATCGGCGGCAGGCGCCGTCCGGTACTTCCATCGTATCCATGCACGTCACTTCCACAGACGCCACAAGCCCGGACCCGAATAAGCAGGTCAGTGTCACCGGGCTGCGGCTTTTGCATATCGACGAGGTCAAGCTTTTTGTACTTAGAGAGAATAAGCGCCTTCATGGATACTCCTTGCAGTGCCAGCAGCGGTACAAAGTAAAGGAATCGGCTGACTGACGACTAGACTGCAAGGCGCAAACACCGTTTCCCATGATCCCTCAATGTATGATATATCAGTAGCGAAGACCCGGCAACACAGCCTGCGCTATCAATAATATGAGACCACTCATGCAAGCGCGCCGTTCGCGAAGGACCAAAGAAAGTGGTGGATGCTGAGTTTCGCATTTCTCGCGGCGGTCATCAACTATCTCAACCGCCAGACGCTTTCGGTGACGGCGCCGTTGCTGCTCCAGAAACTTCAAATCTCCGCCACCGGCTATTCTCACATTGTATTTGCCTTCATGCTGGCCTACACGTTCATGAATGGCGTCTCAGGCAGATTGCTCGATCGGCTGGGAACCAGGATTGGCTATGGCCTAACAATCGCGATCTGGTCCGGCGCAGAGATTCTGGTCGAGGTTCCTTTGGCAATTCACTCTGTCAAAGGTCTTTAGTGATCCGGTCTGGTACTTTTACATCTTCTGGTTCCCGCAATATCTTAAGGTGGCCCACTCATTTTCGCTGCGAGAGATCGGCGAGACGGCGTGGATACCTTTCTTTACGGATGTAATATTTCCATCCAGGAGAGAACGACCATGTATAAAAGTTCCCATAGAACTGACCGATGCCGCCGCTCAACATGGTCCAATACTCTTCCCGCCTCAAGGTAGACGGCGTACCGTAGTCGGGTGGATGGCCGACGTTCTCAAGATCGTAACGCGCCTCGAGCAGGAAGACGGGCGCGATCGGTTTCTGATTGTAGCTGTGCAGCCATCTGCATGTAGGTCGGCGAGTAGGTATAGGCACCATTAAGATCGATAATCGGTATCCACGTGGGATCGTCGAATGAAGAACTTGTTTCGTAGTTCAGCTCGACGGTTTGGAGCTGCCCCGGAGCGACCGACCTAATTCCCTTTGCCACAGCCTGCACAAGTGCATCCTCTTTTGGGTCTTTCCAGGTAACGAAATCATTTCCGCTGATCCATGCGACGTTTGGAAAACCCTTGTAACGCTTTCCAAGATACTGCCCAAAGGAGTAGGCGGCGGTCACGCCATTATTGCGCAACGTGGGAAGCCATCCGTTGGTCTCCATAGGATCGAGAAAGACCAAGATGCCATGTTTCTCCGCCAGCGTTAGAATGTGGTCGAGACGAGTGAAGTACGCGTCGTTGGGTCTGGACAGATCATAATGTTCGTAATCTGTCCCGCCGGGTACATAACTGGTGAACGGAAGAATGCCGTCAATGGTTCGGCTATCCTTGTTGTCGGGAGAGCCGGCAACAAGTACCGCGCGTGAGCACGCTTGGAACAATTTGACTCTCATTTTGCCTCCGTCGCGATGGGATCGCTTTGCAATGAAAAAAGACCACCGCAGCCCCGAGCTACGTAGACTCAAGGAGAATATTCCCAAAACGGGTTGTATCACCGGTGCGAATAATGCCTACGGCTCCTTTCGCCCGCGATTTCAATAATGCGTGAGGTTCCCATGCGATTGAAACACCGTCCAATGCATCTTCATAACAACGTAGCGTCTCTGCTGAACTCGCGTCCCTAAACTCTGAGGCCATCACCGCTTTGCCGCAGTTGAAATTCAGACGTATCGCACGCAGTACATCTACAACTCGTGGAACTCCAGCTACAAGCGATATGTCGATCGTTTCCACTCCAGCTATATGGGGAAAGCTCCAATCCGAGATAATCAGTGTGTTCGTATGACGAACGCGGCATAAGAGAGAGTTGATTTCTGGGTTGATAGTTCCGATCACAAGCATCTAGTTCTCTTCTCCCGCTTCGACGAAATATCCCGAAGATTCCCAAACGCGACAAATCTTATCATATAAATGATATATCAATCAATATGATCGTCAATTCAATGCCAGCCACAGAAGAAATGTTAAGCCACTTATGGAAGGAGGGTCACTTGGGCCGAAGTTGGGCCGTGAGGCGAACGTAGAAACTGCGTAGGCTGAATCAGATCAGTTGGTGGCCAGTTGAGAACTTGCCACCCAGCTTTCGTACTCGAAGGTCACGGCTACGCCATCGGGAGGCCTCGTCATCACGCATCTTTTTTTGCCAATTGCCGGTCGCGCCATCGGCAAGCGCATGGCTCTGGGGAGCAGGTAGATCTGACCATGGTGCTCGATACCGCAAAATTGTGTGCTCGTTCCTCTATGCGTTTGCAGAACATCCTTGCGCATATTTTCCTTTTTGGAGAAAAGTGCGCTCGAGTTGTCTTTCTGTGGGCGTGTAGTCCGCGGCATTTATTCTTAACTCATTGGTTGCCTTGAAGTTTTCACCAGCCTGCAAAATCTTCTACCAGAAATGAAGGTAAAAGGAGGACTCTATTCGGATGATTCATACGAATCCACTCGCCAACAACAGATGAGTTCTGATATATCATGAACTGGAGGCTGGCGATAAAGCGGCGCTTCTACAACTCCGGGCTGACTCCGTGCATGCCGAAGGTGCAGCCCCATGAAAGATGGCGAAGACGATGGAACTGGTGGACAAGGTGTGCCTGGTCACAGGAGGAACAAGTGGCATCGGCGCAAAAACAGCTCAGATGTTTGCCGCGCAAGGAGCTCATGTTGCTGTCGCAGGGCGAAACCCGCGGAAGAATTCTTTCGAAATGCTTCGGGCAGCTGCAGCAGGGCATGGAGATGAACCTCTCTATATTCAGGCAGACATGGGCAATGCTGAGGATTGCACTCGCACAGTTGCCGAGACATGCGCCCGTTGGGGGCGGCTAGATGTTCTTGTACACGCCGCAGGCGCGCCCGTCCCCGGAGGATTCTTTGACGTAACTGAGGAGAGCTGGGGCTGGGCGTTCGATGTCCACGTGCACGCAGTACTGCACCTCGCTCGTGCCGCAGTACCACACATGATCAAGCAAGGGGAAGGCGCAATCTTGCTCGTCGGATCTGCCGCAGGCCTTCG
>Ga0157370_10001020_pt1 | contig 35257 bp, 28 predicted proteins | sample C35metaG_FD_113463 | JGI IMG/M metagenome (GOLD analysis project Ga0157370, IMG submission 113463) | Corn rhizosphere microbial communities from Kellogg Biological Station, Michigan, USA - C3-5 metaG | ecosystem: Host-associated > Plants > Roots > Rhizosphere > Soil | place: USA: Michigan... | reverse complement strand
TAAACTTCGTGATCCTTCCGTTTTCGATCGAGAACACGTGCGCCCACTCGTCCTCGTACGTGCACCCGGTCGAATGGACATGCCAGCGCTGCGTGCCGAGCACCACGACCCTGTCGCCGCTCGAGATGAATTCGAGCGGCTCGAACCGTTCCGCGGCCTGCGTCGACGCAAGGGTCGCGAAGAACGCCGCGACCTCCTGCGGCCCATGTCTTCTGCCGACGAACGGGATGGTGTCCTCCGGCCCCGGTATGAACCAATCGACGTTGTCGGAGAGTGTCTGCAGGACGCCGTCGATATCGGCCCTGCCGAACGCCGCGTACGCCTGCTGCACCAGTTGCACGTTGCTTTGCTCGCTCATCGCGTCCTCCCGTCATCGCTGACTCGCGGCGTTGCGCCGCGGAAGTTCCGGCCACAGACAATTCATCATAGTCAAGCCGCCGGGCGACACACGTTGGATTTTCGGGCGATCGAGCGCCAATCAACGTTGATTCGATATGAGCAATCCGAGACTCCGCTATCGTGCTGCCACGATCACATGCGCCTGAATTTTGCCGGCCACTGGCCCTTCGCCATGGCGGTTGGCAATCGCCTTCGTCGCTCGGTCCGTAGCGAGTTGAAGCAAGCCGGCGTCGCGCGCCTCGATTTCGTTACGCAGCGGCGTTCCCAGGCAATAGGCGGTGGCAGCGTCGCGCGCCGAAGTCGCCCAACTCACCTTCTCGCGTGTCTCGACCTCGATGTCGGCAAATCCCGCACGGCCCAACTCCTCGCGGATCAGCGCGACATCGTGATAGCCGTGCGGCGTGCGGGCGAGGAATCTCGGAGGGTCGTGCGGAAACACCGTGGCGACGGCGTTGGTAACTTCTTCGGCAAAGACGTTCTCTTCGATGCGGTCCCAGACATTGAAGACAAAGCGCCCGCCAGGCCTGAGCATGCGACGCGCCTCGATATAGGCGACGACCCGGTTGGGAAAAAACATCGCGCCGAACTGGCAGCAAACAACGTCGAACGAGGCATCTTCGAACGGCAGATCAAGCGCGTCCGCCTGCCTCCATTCGATACGGCTATCGGCTCCTTGCCTGGTGGCGGCATAGTCGAGCATGGGCTGGTTGAGGTCGGTCACGACGTAGCGCGCGCCAGCGCAAAGTTTTGGGGCAAGCGCTCGCGTGACCACGCCGCTGCCGGCCGCCGTTTCAAGCACCGAGCCGGGCGAGGCGGCGGCGACAAGCTCCGCCAGCTCGGCCGCGTAGGCCTCGAAGATCATAGGGACCATCAGCGTGTCGTAGAACTTCGGGATCGAGCCCGCAAACACCTTATCGCGCTCGGTCATAGTTCCCCCTTGAGAGCTCATCATGGTGCCCTCGACCATCCATTCCGGAATGCGCCAGCCTGCTCCAACAAGTCCTCAGCCTGGTCGGTAATGGCGACCATTGGTCATGGTGGCCGCGCGTGCCGGCCTCGTCAAGGTAGTCCAGCGATCTCTTCCGACACCGATAACTGCCGCGCCAACCCCGACACGCGAATGTCCGCAAAAGCCGTGTCGAACGAACGCGTTTGCTCGGGATAAGGGCGTCGTGCTTCCTGAGACGACGACATACGCGCACCTCGGCCCGGAGTTCAGCGCTAAGGATGCGGTGGTGGCTGCGCATCAATGTGTGCTCGAAAACGACGCGACGTGCGATGGTGCTCAGTTCTATTGGAACCAGGGTATAGGCGTGTTCTGGATGGCAACAGGAAATACAGAGTAGCGTTAGAAAATATAGACAGGGCTGTATAGGTTTTCTTGCTTAAGTTTGTTGACGGTCTGACGTTATGGGTTCGGTGGGTGTCTGGGGCGTACCGGATGATATTTGAAGACTTAATTGGCGTGTACCTGGCTTCGAAGAGCCATCGTAGTAAGCGGCGAGATATGTACTCGCTTAAGCGTTTGCAACCGCATTTTGGTGGGAAATCCGTAATCGGTTTGAAGCGTGGTGATGTTCGAAGCTACGTGACGGTACGATTGGCCGACGGGGTCCAAGAGTCGACGGTACTGCGAGAGTTACGATTTTTTTCGGCGGCGATCAACTTCGTTCGCATTGAGCACGATCGCCCCGATTTGCCGAATCCGGTGGTGCGGTTGGGGGCTTGGTGTCGGCTGCGGCCGGGTTCGATGGATCAGCCGAAAAGAGGCCGACGCTCTCGTTCTTGCCGCTGGTCGGTTCGCTCGTCGGCCGCACCTTCCAAACTTCGTCAAATTGGCGTTGCATACGGGTTGCCGAAAAAATGAGTTGCTAAAGCTGGAGTGGAGCCGTATTGACTTCGAGCGGCGGGTCTTGCAGCTGGAGCCGCAGAACACAAACAACGAAAAGCGTAGAGTGGTGCCGTTGAACGATGAGGCGGTGTCGACGCTACTCGCGCAACGCGAGTGGGTACGGTGCTATGCGCCGAAGTCGCATTGGGTTTTCGCGGTTACTTCAGGTAATCGATTGACGACGCTTCAGAAGGGTTTCCGCGCGGCTTGTGATCGCGCTGGGATAGACGATTTTCGCGTCCACGATCTGCAGCATACGTTTGCATCGTGGCTGGTAATGGCCGGGGTGTCCTTGTACGTCGTGAAAGACCCGCTGGGTCATTCTTCGATAACAGTTACCGAGCGGTACGCGCATTTGGCGCCGCATGTTGGTTGCTCGGCAGTGCAATTGCTGCTTGACGTTTAGTGAGTGGCGGGTTTCGCGTGCGAAACGAAAGGCCCTGCAAGCGCGGGGCTTTTTGTGGTTATGCGCTTGTCCGCTGACGCGTCGCGAACGAAATGCATCTGGCAAGTAGAATTGCGATAACGAGCGCGATAAAGAAGCTGATAACGAACATTGTCGTTTCGACAATCGCGCCATCGTCTTGGATGCCGACTGCGTTTCCTATCGAAAATAACGGTGTAAATACTTTCCATGCATCGTGATAGACGAATAGGTCTTGAAGCGGCCGAAAGTTCGCTAGAGCAAGATACACGGGAAAGGTGAGCAAAACGGCGAAGCCGACAAGTGCTAGTTTGCGTTTCATCTGACGATGACTTTCCCGTAATAGTGGATTTCGGTTCCTGGGATGTTCTCTGGTGAGTGCGCCGTGAGCCACTTTCGGAGCGTGTCGAATTGTGACGGGTGAACCAGGGTTATGCATCCTTCGCTTTTTCCCCAATATCCGACGGGGTGTAAACGGAATTTGCCGCGCCGCACGCCGTTTATGATGGTGTAGTCGGCGGGCGGTGAGCCTTCATGAAACAGTGCGAACCATTGATCTCGATGGGTGCCGTTTGCAATGTCCTCGATTGTTTCCACCAGCTCTTGATGCTTTCCTCCTCTGGGACGATCTACGATGTAATACGTTCCTTTGGGTAGCGGGCCGTCGTTCGGAACCGCGGTTGAATTTGGGTCGTTGACATAGCGGTCGTACCCGGAAAATGCGGGAATCGCACCTAGGCCGGGGCAGAGTAGGGTGGACGTTTTTCGTCTGTTCAACGTAAAGATGCAAGTCGCGGGCATTTGGATCTACGTCTGAGTAACGGAGAACCAATTTTGCCAGGGCGCGCTGTGAGATTAAAGCGAGTAATCGTTTTCAGCGTGAGGGCGAAAAAAAAGCCCCGCGCGATGCAGGGCTTTTTTACTTACTTAGCAGAAGCTTTCTGCTGGCCGGAACACCTGGCGAAGCCAACTTGTAAGGCGTTGTAGGATTCTTCGGCCCAAACTGGTGGGTGGTACAGGGATTGAACCTGTGACCCCTGCCGTGTGAAGGCAGTGCTCTACCGCTGAGCTAACCACCCGAAGAGCCTCGAATTATGTCAGACGCGAGCGCGCTCGTAAACTAATTTCTATGCAACTTGTGCGTCGGCCGCGTTTGCCGTTGTCTCGGCCGCCGGCTCGCGCCGCCATACGCTCGTGCCTTTACTCGCCTTGTCCAAATCGTTCAGCACGGCCTCATGCGCTTGGCGCTCGCTCTCGTCGGCCGCCAGCACCGGCAAAGCTAGCGCTTCGAACGATACGACCTTGCGCGCACCCGCTTGTGCACTCTGCGCCGCCTGGGCTTCTCCAAGCATATCGATGACGAGACTTTCCTGGCCACGCGTCATCGCCAGATACACCTCGGCCAGCAACTCGGAGTCGAGCAGTGCCCCATGCAGCGTTCGATGCGCGTTGCTGATGCCGAAGCGATCGCATAGCGCATCGAGCGAATTGCGCTTGCCGGGAAACATCGCCTTCGCCTGAACGAGCGTGTCGATCACGCCGGCGTAGTGCGTACTGACCGGTGGCAGGCCAAGCAGCGCGAATTCAGCCTCGAGAAAACCGAGGTCGAACGGCGCGTTGTGGATGATGAGTTCCGCATCGCGCAAATAATCGCGCAACTGATCGACGATGTGAGCGAACTTCGGTTTGTCGCGCAAGAACTCCGTCGTCAGCCCGTGCACGGCCAACGCGCCCGGATCGCTGTCACGCTCCGGGTTGACATAGAAATGCAGATTGTTGCCCGTGAGGCGGCGGTTCACGAGCTCGACGCCGCCGATTTCGATGATGCGGTCGCCCGTTCGGGGGTTAAGGCCTGTGGTTTCGGTATCGAGAACGATCTGACGCATATTTCGTGTGTCTCGGTGAAGAGCGGTGCAATAGGGCGCGGCTAGCTACGCGCCTTCGAGCGAACAAAGAAAGCAAAAACAACAACGACAAACCAAGAGAACGTGGAACGCTGCAGGTCAGCTTTCGGCCAGCGCGCTGACACCGCGGTTCGCGAGCGCGTCGGCGCGCTCGTTTTCAGGATGACCAGCATGCCCTTTCACCCAGCGCCAATCGATCTGATGCAAGGCCGCGAGTTCGTCCAGACGCTTCCATAGATCGGCGTTCTTGACAGGTGTCTTCGCCGCGGTCTTCCAATTGTTTCTTTTCCAGCCATGGATCCACTCGCTGATCCCCTTTTGCACGTATTGCGAATCGGTATGAACGGCCGCTTTGCAAGGACGCTTCAGCGCTTCGAGCGCGGCGATGACGGCCATGAGCTCCATGCGATTGTTCGTCGTATTCGCTTCGCCGCCGAACAACTCTTTTTCTTGCGTGCCACAGCGAAGCAGGGCGCCCCATCCGCCGGGACCCGGATTGCCCTTGCAGGCGCCGTCGGTAAAGATTTCGATGAACTCGGGCGTCACGTCATATTCTCTTGTTGGGTGTTCGGTGCGTGGCGGCCGGCGCGAGGCCCGGCGCGAGCACGGCTTTTTTGGCCTTGATCTGGCCGACGAGCCGCATGCCGCGTACGCGCTTGATCGCCGTCACCATATAGGCCGCGCCAAAAATCGGCCACCAGCGATCGCCGGCCGCCTCCATGAAAGCGAACCGATCGAGCCAGTTTTCGTGGGCGAGGGGCGGACGATAGCAGCCGAAGCGCCCGCGTTCAAGCTCAAACCCCAGCAACTTGATCCAGTCCTTGATTCGTGTGAACGCGATGAGGTCGCGCGCGGCCGGCACGAACGGGCGGCCCGTCATTTTGCCGAATGCCTGGCGCGCGCCCCACAAACTCAGCGAGTTGAATCCGAGAATGACGAGCTGGCCCTCCGGCACGAGCACGCGCTCCGCTTCGCGCAGCAGGCGGTGAGGATCGCTGGTGAATTCGAGCGTGTGCGGCATCACGAGCAGATCGACACTTTGCGCCTCGAACGGCAGATCGAGTAAATCGCACCAGAGCGTCGTGCGCGCGGCAGGCGCGTAGCGGCCGTCAAGCCCGGGCAGGCCCGAAGGCCCCTGTGCGGCCGGTTCAGACGAGCGGGGCGGATAGACGAACGGCGCGCTGGCGCCGCTCGCGGCATCGAGCACCAGCGCACGGCACGGCATGCGATTTTCGCGCAGCGCGTCAAGCTGCGGCAGCCCGAGCTGCAGGGCGTGATAGCCGAACACATTCGACACGACGCTGTCGAGCTGCGCTTGCTCCCAGTCCAGCATGTAGCGGCCGGCCGGCGATTCGGTCCAGGCGGGCCAGTCTATAATCGGTCGGTCAGACATCGTGGTGAGTAAGTCGCCTATGAATACGCTCGAATACGTGCCGGTGCCGGCGTTTGCGGACAATTACATTTGGCTCGTATCGGATGGGCACGATGCGGTCGCCGTCGACCCGGGCGAGGCAGCCCCCGTCAGGGCGTATCTCGCTGAGCGGGGACGGCGACTCAGCGCTATTTTACTCACGCACCATCACGCCGACCACGTCGGCGGCGTCGCCGAACTCATAGGCGATACCCCTATTCCCGTTTACGGCCCCGCCGCGGAAGGAATCGGCGTCGTCACGCAGCCGCTGTCGGGCGGCGATCGCGTCCGTGTCCCGGCGCCGCATCTTGAATTAGACGTCCTCGAGGTTCCCGGGCATACCCGCGGCCACATTGCCTATTTCCAGGCAGGGCAGGCGGGTGCCTCGCCCCATGTCTTTTGCGGCGACACGCTGTTCGCGTGCGGCTGCGGGCGTTTATTCGAGGGCACCCCCGCGCAGATGCTCGCGTCGCTGGACGCGCTGGCCGCGCTACCCGGCGAGACACAAGTGCATTGCGCACACGAATATACCCTCTCGAATATTCGCTTCGCACTCGCCTGCGATCCCGAGAACCCGCGTTTGCAGGCATGGCGCGATCAAGCGCAGGGGCTTCGGGCGCGCGACCTGCCTACGCTGCCCACCACGATCGCGCACGAGCGCGAGGTCAATCCGTTCTTGCGCGTGGAAAATCCGGCGGTCCAACGCGTGCTTGCCGAACAATTGCAGGAAACGGTGCCCGACCGGCTAACGGCGTTTACATTGATGCGCGAATGGAAAAACCGCTTCCGTTAAGCGCCTCCAACCGTTTGTCTTAAGCGTTGCATGCGGCGCAATTTTAGCCCGATGCTTTTGGAAAATGCGGCAAGTCTTGGATTTGACAGGTTTTTTCCCCTCTTTTCCAGTTGACGCGGACGATTCCGTTTCGTACTATCCCCTGCAATTTCCAAGCTTTGGAAGCAGAGACGTTCATGCGATTTATTTTCAGCGCGCTATTGGTCCTGGCGCTTGCCGCCTGCGCAAGCCAAGGACCGACGGCCACCCCGTCATCTTCCGACGCTTCCAGTCCGAATTCGGTCGACAATACCGTCCGCATCACCGCCGCCAAGGAGCCCATCGACGTCGACAAGAGTTCGGTCAGCCAGTTGACGAGTGCGGATGCGGATCTGTGGGGGCGTATTCGGCGCGGTTTTCAAATTCCCGATCTGAACAACGATCTCGTGGACATGCAGGCCAATTGGTATGCGCAGCGTCCCGATTACGTTCAGCGCATGACCGAGCGCTCCGAGAAGTACCTGTACTACATCGTCGAGGAACTTGAATCGCGGCATATGCCGACGGAGCTCGCGCTGCTGCCGTTCATCGAATCCGCCTATAACCCGCAGGCGTTGTCCGTTGCCAAGGCGGCCGGCATGTGGCAGTTCGTCCCCGGCACGGGCCGCACCTACAACCTCAAGCAGAACATGTGGCAGGACGAGCGCCGCGACGTGCTGGCTTCGACGGGGGCCGCGCTCGATTACCTCTCGCGGCTGCATGACATGTTCGGCGACTGGTATCTCGCGCTCGCGGCTTACAACTGGGGCGAGGGCAATGTCCAGCGGGCGATCGCGCGCAATCAGGCAGCGGGTCTGCCGACCGACTACGAAAGCCTGCGCATGCCCAACGAGACGCGCAACTACGTGCCGAAGCTGCAGGCCGTCAAGAACATCGTGCTGAACCCGCAAGCGTACGGGCTCGCACTGCCTTCGATTCCGAATCACCCGTATTTCGTGACGGTCACGACCTCGCACGATATCGACGTCGACGTGGCCGCCAAGCTCGCGAATATGACGACGGACGAATTTCGCGCGCTCAACCCGTCGTTCAAGAAGCCCGTGATTCTCGGTGCGACGCAGCCGCAGATCCTGCTGCCGTTCGACAACGCAAGCGCATTCGAGCACAACCTGAAGGCCTATAACGGCCAACTGTCGTCCTGGACCACCTACACGGTCACCGAGCGCACGCGTCCGCAGGCACTAGCTGAAAAAATCGGGGTAGACGCGCAGACGCTGATGTCGGTCAACAAGATCCCCGTTGGCATGCGGCTCAAGCCGGGCTCCACGCTCGTCGTGCCGCGCGGCGACGACGACGATGAAGACATCAGTGCCGATGTTGCCGAAGGCGCCGTGCTTGCCATGGAGCCCGATGTCCCCGATACGCGAAAGATGCTGATCCGCGTGCGCCGCAAGCAAGCCATGTCGGCGATCGCCGCACGCTATGGCGTATCGCTGGGCCAGCTTCATGCTTGGAACAGGACGCACCGCTCGACGGCCATGCCGGGGCAGGTCATCGTGCTGCATGTGCCGGTCGGCAAGGCCATGCCCACCGAGCCGGGTCCGCAGAGGATCGCGACCGCTATCCCGGAAGGCACGCGTGCGCAGAAAATCGATGCGAGCGAGGCGGATGCCAAACCGACATCGCGTCACGCGGCCAAGGGTCATGGTCGAACGGCCGTGGTGAAGGCCGTAGCGCACGCGGGAAAGTCGGCGCGATCGAGTACTCGTCCATCGAAGTCGGCCGCAAAAACGTCCAAGGCCGCGAGCCGTCAGATTGCCGAGGCCGGCACGCGCAAGTCCAAGCAAAATTAAGCGCCCTGTGGCGAGGTGCGCCCTGCTCCGCGGGGCAGGGTTGTTCAAAGACCGAGGTTGCGACGCCTACCAACAGGCGTAGGATCGTCGCTGGCGGCATCGTGCGAACCGCTTAGGGACGCGCCGCGCCCAGGCCGGGATGAGTTCGGATTGTAGGGAAGAGGCATTTCCGGCTATAATCGAAAAGTTTGCACTATCCAACCCGCACCCTAGCGCCTACCTCATTCATCCCGTTCATCCGCCGCGCGCCGTCATCGCGAGCCGTGCCGCCGAGCCCGTCCGCCCCTTTGGTCCATCCATCGAAGCGGAACGAAGCCTCGAGCACCGACCGAATGACCGATTCGACGCCGCAGCGTGCGAGCTTGCGCTACGCCGCCCACCGATCGCTCATGCGATCGTGGGCATGGCAAAACGCCGCGACAGTTCGCATGGCCGGATAAACAGGTCGGCACAGGGTGTTCCTGAAGGAGCTTCCCGTGTTGCCGTCTTTTCCTCCCGCTCTGCTTGCACTCGCCGACGGCACGATCTTTCGCGGCTATGCCATTGGTGCGGCTGGTCATACGATCGGCGAAGTCGTGTTCAACACGGCCATCACCGGCTATCAAGAGATCCTGACCGATCCGAGCTACGCACGTCAGATCGTGACGCTCACCTATCCGCATATCGGCAACGTCGGCGTGAACGCCGAGGATGTCGAATCGACAAAAGTCCATGCCGCCGGCTTGATCGTGCGCGATCTGCCTGCGCGAGCGTCGAACTTCCGCATGGAGCGCACGCTCGGCGAATACCTAGAGGCCGAAGGCGTTGTCGCGATCGCCGGCATCGATACGCGTCGCCTCACGCGCATCTTGCGCGACAAGGGCGCGCAAAACGGCTGCATTCTCGCGGGTAGCGCGGACGAAGCGAAGGCGGTCGAACTCGCTCGCTCGTTCCCCGGTCTCGCCGGCATGGATCTCGCAAAGGTCGTCAGCACCGCCAAGCCGTACGAGTGGACCCAGACCGAATGGCGTTTGGGCTCGGGCTTCGGCGCACAGCGCGCGCCGAAATACCGTGTCGTTGCGTTCGACTACGGCGTTAAGCACAACATCTTGCGCATGCTCGCGGAGCGCGGTTGCCATGTGATGGTGCTGCCTGCTCAAGCGAGCGCGGCCGACGCGTTGGCACTCAATCCCGACGGCATCTTCCTCTCGAACGGTCCCGGGGATCCCGAACCGTGCGACTACGCGATCGCCGCGACGAAGGCATTCATCGAGCGCGGGGTTCCGACGTTTGGTATCTGCCTCGGGCACCAGATCATGGGGCTGGCCGTCGGCGGCAAGACCGTCAAGATGAAGACCGGTCACCATGGTGCGAACCACCCGGTGAAGGACTTAGCCGACGGCCGCGTTGTCATCACGTCGCAGAACCATGGGTTCGCCGTCGATGCCAGCACGTTGCCGGCCAACGCGCGCGTCACGCACATCTCGCTTTTCGACGGCACGCTGCAAGGCTTCGAGCTCACCGATAAGCCGGCGTTCTGCTTCCAGGGCCATCCCGAGGCGTCGCCGGGGCCGCACGACATCGGCTACCTGTTCGACCGTTTCACCGCGTTGATGGACGCCAAGCGCGGCAACGCCGCCGCGTGAATTCGCGGCGCGTGGTGTCGTGCGCGCCGCCAACCATCGAAGACATCAGAAAGACATTAGCGAGAGCGTTATGCCCAAGCGGACAGACATCAAAAGCATCCTCATCATCGGCGCGGGGCCGATCATCATCGGCCAGGCGTGCGAGTTCGATTACTCGGGCGCCCAGGCTTGCAAGGCGCTGCGCGAAGAGGGCTACAAGGTCATCCTCGTCAATAGCAATCCGGCGACGATCATGACGGACCCGAATACGGCCGACGTCACCTATATCGAGCCGATCACATGGGAAGTCGTCGAGCGCATCATCGACAAGGAGCGCCCCGACGCGATCCTGCCGACGATGGGCGGTCAGACCGCGCTCAACTGCGCCCTCGATCTGCATCATCACGGTGTGCTCGCCAAGTACGGCGTCGAGCTGATCGGCGCGTCGCCCGAGGCGATCGACAAAGCCGAGGATCGCCAGAAGTTCAAGGACGCGATGACGAAGATCGGGCTCGGCTCGGCCAAGTCGGGCACCGCGCACTCGATGGAAGAGGCGTTGAAAGTCCAGGCGGAGATCATGGCGCTAACGGGCGGCTCGGGCTACCCGGTCGTCATCCGTCCGTCGTTCACGCTCGGCGGCTCGGGTGGGGGCATCGCCTACAACCGGCAGGAGTTCGAGGAGATCTGCCGCCGCGGGCTCGATTTATCGCCCACGCGCGAGCTTTTGATCGAAGAGTCGCTGCTCGGCTGGAAGGAGTACGAGATGGAAGTCGTGCGCGACCGCGCCGACAATTGCATCATCGTCTGCTCGATCGAGAATCTGGACCCGATGGGTATCCACACGGGTGATTCGATCACGGTCGCGCCTGCCCAAACGCTCACCGATAAAGAATACCAATTGCTGCGTAACGCGTCGCTCGCCGTGCTGCGCGAGATCGGCGTGGACACCGGCGGCTCGAACGTGCAGTTCGCCATCGATCCGAAGGATGGCCGTGTCATCGTCATCGAGATGAACCCGCGCGTCTCGCGTTCGTCGGCGCTGGCCTCGAAGGCGACGGGCTTTCCGATCGCGAAGGTCGCGGCCAAGCTGGCCGTCGGCTATACGCTCGACGAGCTTAAGAACGAGATCACCGGCGGACAGACGCCGGCCTCGTTCGAGCCGACGATCGACTACGTCGTCACCAAGATTCCGCGCTTCGCATTCGAAAAATTCCGCGAGGCCGATTCGCGCCTGACGACGCAAATGAAGTCGGTGGGTGAAGTCATGGCGATCGGCCGCACGTTTCAAGAGTCGTTCCAGAAGGCACTGCGCGGCCTCGAAGTCGGCGTGGACGGTCTCGACGAAAAGACGACCGACCGCGACGAAATCGTACGCGAGATCGGCGATCCCGGCCCCGAGCGCATTTGGTACGTCGGCGATGCGTTCCGTCTCGGCATGACGCTCGAGGAAGTGTTCGAGGAAACGGCGATCGATCCGTGGTTCCTCGCGCAGATCGACGCGATCGTGCAGACCGAGAAAGCATTGAATGGCCGCACGCTGGAAAGCCTGTCGAAGGACGAGCTGCTGTATCTGAAGCGCGGCGGTTTCTCCGACCGGCGTCTGGCCAAGCTGCTCAAGGCGAACGCCGCCGAGGTCCGCCGCCGCCGCATCGAATTGAACGTGCGCCCCGTCTATAAGCGCGTCGACACCTGCGCCGCGGAATTCGCGACCAAGACCGCCTACATGTACTCGACCTATGAGGAAGAGTGCGAAGCGCAGCCCACGTCGAACAAGAAAATCATGGTGCTGGGCGGCGGCCCGAACCGAATCGGTCAAGGCATCGAGTTCGACTACTGCTGCGTCCATGCGGCACTCGCGATGCGCGAGGATGGCTATGAAACGATCATGGTCAACTGCAATCCCGAAACCGTATCGACCGACTACGACACGTCCGATCGTCTCTACTTCGAGCCGCTAACGCTCGAAGATGTGCTCGAGATCGTCGACAAGGAAAAGCCGCTCGGCGTGATCGTGCAGTACGGCGGCCAGACGCCGCTCAAGCTTGCGCTCGATCTCGAAGCGAACGGCGTACCGATCATCGGCACGTCGCCCGACATGATCGACGCGGCCGAGGATCGCGAGCGCTTCCAGAAGCTCCTGCAAACGCTGGGGCTGCGCCAGCCGCCGAACCGCACGGCGCGTACCGAAAGCGAAGCGCTGACGCTGGCCGACGAAATCGGCTATCCGCTCGTGGTGCGTCCGTCGTACGTTCTCGGCGGCCGCGCGATGGAGATCGTGCACGAGCCGCGCGACCTCGAACGCTATATGCGCGAGGCCGTGAAGGTATCGAACGATTCGCCCGTGCTGCTCGACCGCTTCCTGAACGACGCCATCGAGTGCGACGTCGATTGCATTTCCGACGGTGCGGCCGTATTCATCGGCGGCGTGATGGAGCATATCGAGCAGGCGGGGGTCCATTCAGGCGATTCGGCTTGCTCGTTGCCGCCGTATTCGCTGACGAAGGCGACGGTGGCCGAGCTCAAGCGCCAGACGGCAGCGATGGCCAAGGCGCTCAACGTCGTCGGCCTCATGAACGTCCAATTCGCGATCCAGCAGGTGCGCGATGCAAGCGGCAAAGTCGACGACATCATCTACGTGCTCGAAGTGAATCCGCGCGCGTCCCGCACGGTGCCCTACGTCTCGAAAGCCACCAGCTTGCCGCTCGCGAAAATCGCTGCACGGGCCATGGTCGGCCAGTCGCTCGAGCAGCAGAAGGTGACGAAGGAAATCGAGCCGCCTTATTTCAGCGTCAAAGAGGCCGTATTCCCGTTCGTCAAATTCCCGAGTGTGGATCCGGTGCTCGGGCCCGAGATGCGCTCGACAGGCGAAGTGATGGGGGTTGGCCAGACGTTCGGCGAGGCGCTGTTCAAGTCGCAGCTTGCGGCTGGCTCGCGCCTGCCTGAGTCGGGCACCGTGCTGTTGACGGTGATGGATGCCGACAAGCAGAAGGCCGTCGAAGTGGCGGCGATGCTGCATGAACTCGGTTATCCGCTGGTCGCGACGAAGGGCACGGCGGCGGCGATCGCCAACGCCGGTGTGCCGGTCAAGGTCGTGAATAAGGTGAAGGACGGCCGTCCGCATATCGTCGACATGATCAAGAACGGCGAGATCGCGCTCGTGTTCACGACGGTGGACGAGACGCGTGCCGCGATCGCCGATTCGCGCTCGATCCGCATGAGCGCCCAAGCGAATAAGGTGACCTACTACACGACGATGTCGGGTGCGCGCGCCGCCGTCGAGGGGCTGCGTTACCTGAAGAACTTGGAAGTCTATGATTTACAAGGCCTACATCGTCGCCTAAACTAACCCTTCGATTACTCAGTTCAAGCTGGGGTCGCATCACGCCCCACATGCCGCGGTTAAGCGGCGTCCCGCCGAAATCGGTGTCTCGGGTGGGATGCACTTAACCGCGGCGCTTTTTTGAACGCCGTTTTTTGATTACAGATCTGTCTATGAGCACGATTCCCTTAACGAAGCGCGGCGCCGACCAACTGCGCGACGAGCTGCAGCGTTTGAAATCGGTCGAGCGTCCCTCCGTCATCAACTCCATTTCCGAAGCGCGCGCCCAGGGCGATTTGTCCGAAAACGCCGAGTACGAGGCCGCGAAGGAAAAGCAAAGCTTCGTCGAAGGGCGTATCGCCGATATCGAATCGAAGCTGGCTGCCGCACAGGTGATCGATCCGGCTGCGCTCGACGCGGACGGCCGCATCGTCTTTGCCGCCACGGTCGATTTGGAAGATCTCGATTCCGGCAAGAAGGTCACGTACCAAATCGTCGGCGACGACGAAGCCGACATCGATCACGGCCTCATTTCGGTCAGCTCGCCGATCGCCCGCGCCCTCATCGGCAAATTCGAGGGCGACGTGGCCGCGGTGCAGGCACCCGGCGGCGTGCGCGAGTACGAAATCATCTCCGTGCGCTACGTCTAATCGGTAGGCGAGTGCTTTCCGTGCCTTCCGCTCCGCATCGCGTGTTTCGGCTGCTTCTCTTGATTTGGGTGGGCAGCGCGCTGACGATCGGCTATGTCGTCGCGCCCACGCTCTTTGCAATGCTCGAGCGTTCGGTGGCCGGCGATGTTGCTGCGCGCCTTTTCAGAATCGAGGCATTCGTCGGCGTGACGTGCGGCGTTTTGTCGCTCGCGCTCGCCAATATGCTCGTACGGCGAGGCATATCCGACTATCGTCGGCTGCGTTGGCTCGTTGCCGGCATGCTGCTGTGTGTGTTGGTCGGGTATTTTGGCCTGCAGCCGTTCATGGACGCGCTGCGCGTAGCGGCCAAGGGGGAAGGGCTCGATCTCGCCCATTCGCCTTATGCCGCGCGTTTCGGTTTGCTGCATGCTGTCGCAACGCTGTTTTATCTCGTCGAGACGCTGCTGGGCGTGGCGCTTGTTTGGATGCTGCCCACGGGGCAGTATGGGCGAGGCCTAGCGTCGACGGCCCCGGCAGCCTGACCCGCGGGGGCTTCCCGTCATCGGGCTCACGCGCGGCGCCCGTGAGGGGCGCAAGGCCATTGGCGGTTTATTTCGCCGTTTGATGTTGGCGCTTCGCGCTCGTCTGGCGCTTTTTCGCGCGCTTGACGGTCCCGCCTGCCGTGACACGCTCATTGCCGCGCACGACAACCTTCTGCGGCTTCGGCCGGCGCACGGTATCCGATTGCGACAGCTTGACCACTTTGACCACGCGCGGGGCCGCGCCGCGCTTGCCTGTATCGGCCGCCGCTTCGCGCGCAGTCGGCATGGCGCCCTTCTTGGACTTGGTGCCGGCGGCCTGGGTCACCGGAGCCGCCTGCGGCTTCCAGATGACGAGCAACTTGCCGATATGCTGGATCGGCGCGGCGTTCAACGCGTCGCAAATGTGCTCGTAGATGGCGACGCGCGCATCGCGTTCGTCGCCGAACACGCGAATTTTGATGAGCTCGTGCGCGGCCAGGTGGACTTTGATCTCGGCCAGCACGGCGTCGGTCAGCCCTTCGGCCCCGATCAGCACGACCGGTTTCAGCGCATGGGCTTTAGAGCGCAAATCGGCGCGTTGGGCGGGGGAGAGTTTGAGGGCGGGCATAGGGCGATGAACGACTCGACTAAAATGGGGGCGGCTGCGCAACGGTGCGCGGAACCGATTCGGCTGGCCGAGTTTTTGCCCGGCGGGACCGGACGGCGCGCCGGCAAAACGCGTATTATCCGCCAAAAGTCCGCCAAAAGTGCGGGTAGACGTAGTAATAGCTCACCTTTCGATGGCAAAAAACCGCTTTAACCAATCGTGGTTGCACGATCACATCAACGACCCCTACGTGAAGCTCGCGCAACGCGAGGGGTACCGTGCGCGCGCCGCGTACAAGCTCAAGGAAATCGACGAGCAGGACAAGCTCATCCGCCCCGGCCAACTCATCGTGGACCTGGGCTCCGTCCCGGGCAGCTGGAGCCAGTACGTGCGCAACAAGCTTGCGCAAGGCGCGCGGCGAGACGCTACCCGTGAGGGCGGGATCGACGGTACGATCATCGCGCTCGACATTCTTCCGATGGAACCGATTGCCGACGTCCACTTCATCCAGGGTGATTTCCGGGAAGACAGCGTGCTGGCGCAGTTGGAAGAAGTCGTCGGCGAGCGGCGCGTGGACCTTGTAATTTCCGACATGGCGCCCAATCTTTCTGGCGTGGCCGTCGCCGACGCGGCGCGGATCGAACATATGTGCGATCTCGCGCTCGAATTCTCACAGGCGCATCTGACGCCGGAAGGCGCCTTGCTCGTGAAATGCTTTCACGGCAGCGGCTACAGCCAGATCGTGGAGAAGTTCAAGCGCCAGTTCAAAACGGTCGCTGCCCGCAAGCCCAAGGCGTCGCGCGACAAGTCGGCCGAAACGTTTATTTTGGGCAAGGTTCTCAAGCGGCCCGCGTGAGCGGGCGGCGAATGTTGGCGATCTGGCCCGTGTCGCGGCGTTAAAACGCCGTCGGCCTGTCATAAAACGCTATTTTCGTGGTAGCGAAACGTTATGGCGGGGGCTAGCCGACTGGATTAGAATGCTTTTGTGGTGCCGCAAGCTAAATGTAGGCACCCGTCTATGAGGAAGGAGTGGGCTTTGAACAACAATATGTTTTCGAAGGCAGCAGTGTGGCTGGTGATCGCACTGGTGCTGTTTACCGTGTTCAAGCAGTTCGACAAGCCCCGCGTTCAGGAAGGCGTCTCGTATTCGCAATTCATGGATGACGCCAAGAGCGGCAAAGTCAAGAGCGTCATCGTTCAGGGACGTAATCTGACGGTCACTCCTGCAGACGGTCAAAAGTACCAGATCGTGTCGCCGGGCGACATTTGGATGGTCGGCGATCTGATGAAATATGGCGTTCAGGTAAGCGGCAAAGCCGATGACGAGCCGAATGCGTTCGTCTCCGCCCTGTACTATCTCGGGCCGACGATACTCATCATCGGTTTCTGGTTCTACATGATGAGGCAAATGCAGGGGGGCGGCAAAGGCGGCGCTTTCTCCTTCGGCAAGTCGCGCGCACGCCTCATCGACGAGAACAACAACGCGATCAACTTCACCGACGTCGCCGGGTGCGACGAAGCGAAGGAGGAGGTCTCCGAACTCGTCGACTTCCTGCGCGATCCGCAAAAATTCCAGAAACTGGGCGGGCGCATTCCACGCGGCGTGCTGCTCGTCGGCCCGCCGGGCACTGGTAAGACACTGTTGGCGCGTGCCATTGCCGGCGAGGCAAAAGTGCCGTTCTTCAGCATTTCGGGTTCCGACTTCGTCGAGATGTTCGTCGGCGTCGGCGCGGCTCGTGTGCGCGACATGTTCGAGCAGGCCAAAAAGCATGCGCCATGCATCGTGTTCATCGACGAAATCGATGCGGTCGGGCGTCATCGCGGCGCCGGCATGGGCGGCGGCAACGACGAGCGTGAGCAGACGCTCAACCAGATGCTCGTCGAAATGGACGGCTTCGAGGCGAACTCGGGCGTGATTGTGATCGCTGCAACGAACCGCTCGGACGTGCTCGACAAGGCGTTGCTGCGTCCGGGCCGTTTCGACCGCCAAGTTTATGTCGGGTTGCCCGATATCCGTGGGCGTGAGCAAATTCTCAAGGTTCACTTGCGCAAAGTGCCGATCTCGAACGACGTCGATGCGTCGGTCATCGCGCGCGGTACGCCGGGCTTCTCGGGCGCCGATCTCGCGAATCTCGTCAACGAAGCGGCGCTGTTTGCCGCGCGGCGTGGCAAGCGCATCGTCGAAATGCAGGACTTCGAAGACGCGAAGGACAAGATTTTCATGGGACCGGAGCGCAAGTCGGCGGTCATTCGCGAGGACGCGAAGCGCGCCACGGCGTATCACGAGGCCGGTCACGCAGTCGTGGCCAAGCTGCTGCCGAAGGCCGATCCTGTGCACAAGGTCACGATCATTCCGCGAGGTCGCGCGCTGGGTGTGACATGGCAACTGCCCGAGCACGACAACGAGACGTATTCCAAGGATTATTTGTTGGATCGGCTCGCCATCTTGTTCGGCGGCCGCGTGGCCGAAGAGCTGTTCTTGAATCTCGTGAGCACCGGTGCGTCGGACGATTTCAACAAGGCCACGCAAACGGCGCGCGCGATGGTGGCTCGCTTCGGCATGACCGATGCGCTCGGGCCGATGGTGTACGTCGACGACGAGAACGAAGCGTCGCCGTTCGGCCGCGGCTTCACGCGGACCATTTCGGAGGCCACGCAGCAGAAGGTCGATGCCGAGATTCGTCACTTGCTCGATGATCAATACGGTCTTGCGCGTCGCTTGCTCGAAGCCAATCGCGACAAGGTCGAGGCGATGACGGCCGCGCTGATGGAGTGGGAGACGATCGACGCGGATCAAATCAACGACATCATGGCGGGTCGTCCGCCGCGTTCACCCAAGAACGTGTCGTCGCCCGACGCGTCCTCGGGCGGGGGCGGCAGCGCCGGCGCAGAAGTGCGGCCGGGCAACGCGACCGCGCCGGCGTAATCCGGAGCGCGAAGCGATAACGGGTCGGTGCGAATCAGCGCCGGCCCGTTTTTCAATGGTGCCTCGCGCCGCTCGTTTCTTCGCTTCTTCGTTTCTTCATTCCCGCCGCTTCGTGTCGACTACCGCCTATTCCCGCTTCGCCATACCCGAGCCGCTCGTCTGCGGTCGATTCACGCTGACGTTCGAACGTCCACGCGTGATGGGCATTCTCAATGTGACGCCCGATTCGTTTTCGGACGGCGGACGCTTTGTTGCCCGCGACGATGCATTGCGCCAGGCTGAAGCCATGATCGGCAATGGCGTAGACATCATCGATATCGGCGGCGAATCGACACGCCCGGGTGCCCCTGCGGTCCCGCTCGATGAAGAGCTGCGGCGTGTCGTACCCGTCGTCGAGGCGCTCGCCGGTGCCGGCGTGCCGTTATCGATCGATACGTACAAGCCCGAGGTAATGCGCGCGGCGCTCGCTGCCGGCGCCGATCTCATCAACGACATTTGGGGCTTTCGTCGTGCCGGCGCACTCGATGCCGTGCGCGACGCGAACTGCGGGCTGTGCGTCATGCATATGCTCGGAGAGCCGCAGACCATGCAGCGCGGCGAGATCGATTATGAAGACGTCGTCGCGGATGTCCGCGCGTTCCTTCAAGCGCGCGTCGATGCCATGATGCAGGCCGGCATTGCGCGCGCGCGGATCAGCGTCGATCCCGGCTTCGGTTTTGGCAAGGCGACGCGCGAGCACAACTTCGCACTGCTTGCCCGCCTGACTGAGACTGCGCCGCAGCTCGGCGCGGGCGAAGCGCCGTTTCCGATCCTGGCCGGCGTGTCGCGCAAGTCGATGCTGGGCGCCGTGACCGGGCGCACGACGCCGGCCGAACGAGTAGCGGCCAGCATCGCCGCGGCGATCTGCGCGGTCGAGCGGGGCGCGGCGATCGTGCGCGTCCATGATGTGGCCGAAACGGTCGACGCGCTAAAGGTATGGGCCGCCGTTCGCGAAGCGCAAAACATCGCCCGCTGACGGGGATACGAACAACGATTCTGCGGAATCAATACGCGAAATATTCAGAGCAAAGGAAGACTAGGATGGCACGTCGTTATTTCGGCACGGATGGCATTCGCGGGAAAGTGGGTGAGGCGCCGATCACGCCCGACTTCGTGTTGCGGCTTGGCTATGCGGCAGGCAAGGTTTTGGCCGAGGGGGACCGGTGGTCGAAGGCCGGTTCGCGGCCGACTGTACTGATCGGCAAAGACACGCGCGTGTCCGGCTACATGCTCGAAGCCGCGCTCGAATCCGGCTTTTCGGCCGCCGGGATCGACGTGATGCTGGCGGGGCCGATGCCAACGCCCGGCATCGCCTATCTCACGCGCGCGCTACGGCTCGCGGCGGGCGTCGTGATCAGCGCATCGCACAACCCGTACTACGATAACGGCATCAAGTTTTTCAGCGCCGATGGCAACAAGCTGCCCGACGAAGTCGAATCGCGTATCGAGGAGCAGCTCGAGCAGCCGCTCGCCTGCGCCGCGTCCGAACAGCTTGGCAAGGCGCGGCGCCTTGACGATGCCGCCGGACGGTACATCGAGTTTTGCAAAAGCACGTTTCCGGCGGCCTTCGATTTGCACGGGCTCAAGCTCGTCGTCGATTGCGCGCATGGGGCGGCCTACGACATCGCGCCGCATGTGTTCCACGAGCTCGGCGCCGAAGTGGTGTCGATCGGCGTGGCGCCCAACGGTTTCAATATCAACGACGGCGTCGGCGCGACGGCGCCCGAAGCGTTGATTCGCGCGGTCCGTGCAAACCGTGCCGATCTGGGCATCGCGCTCGACGGCGACGCGGACCGCCTTCAGGTGGTCGACGCAGCGGGCCGACTCTACAACGGCGATGAATTGCTCTACGTGCTCGTGAAGGACCGCATGAAGACGGACGGCCGCGTCCCCGGCGCAGTGGGCACGCTGATGACGAATATGGCCGTGGAAGTTGCCCTGGCGCGCGAGGGGGTGCCCTTCGTGCGGGCGGCCGTCGGCGACCGATATGTGCTCGAGCAGTTGCGCGAGCGCGGCTGGCAACTGGGCGCCGAGGGTTCGGGGCATATCTTGTCGCTAGACCGCCATTCGACAGGCGACGGCATTGTTTCCGCGTTGCTCGTGCTTGCCGCGATCAAGCGCAACGGCCGCACGCTTGCGGATCTGCTCGAAGGCGTCACGCTGTTCCCGCAGCAGCTTATCAACGTGCGGATGCGCCCGGGGGCGCAGTGGAAGCAGAGCGAGACGATCAAGCAGGCAGTGGCCGATGCCGAACGCGCGCTCGACGGCAGCGGCCGCGTCCTGATCCGTGCCTCCGGCACCGAGCCCGTACTGCGCGTGATGGTGGAGGCGAGCCAGCGGGAAGCGGCCGTGCGCCACGCCCAAGACATTGCGCGCGCCGTGGAGCAAGCCACTTCGTAATGCAGGCCGGCCAAAACGCCGACGACGGGTTCGCCGCGTCGGCGTTTTTTTGCTTAGGCTTGTTCGCCGGCACAGGTCGGCTTCTTTTCCTATCTTTCCGTAACTGCTTCGATCCAGCCCGAACTGCGCGGTCGCTTTTGCTTTCTCGCCAAACTGTCATGTGACGTTCATCGATCGTCATATTACTGTCACAGTTTGGACCTACTCTTCGCGGTGTCGCGTTTCGACGACCACACCACTGGGGGTTAATTCCATGAAATTGATGCAAACCGCGTTTGCTGGCATGGCCGGCGTGCTCTTCGCCCTTTCCGCGCAAGCCGCCGACATCACCGGCGCGGGCAGCACGTTTGCGGCACCGCTGTACACGAAGTGGGCCGACTCTTACGCAAAGAGCGGCGGCGGCAAGGTCAACTATCAAGGGATCGGGTCGTCGGGCGGCATCAAGCAGATCGAAGCGAAGACGGTCGATTTCGCCGGCTCGGACATGCCGCTCAAGGATGACGAGCTTGCCAAGCAGGGCTTGTTCCAATTCCCCACGGTCGTGGGCGGGGTTGTGCCTGCGGTCAACCTGCCGGGCGTGAAGGCCGGTGAGCTCACGCTGTCGGGCGAAGTGCTGGCCGACATCTATCTGAACAAAATCACGAAGTGGAACGACCCGGCCATCGCCAAGCTGAACCCGGGCGTGAAGCTGCCCGATACGGCGATTGCCGTGGTGCGCCGCGCCGACGGTTCGGGCACGTCGTTCATCTGGACCAACTACCTCTCGAAGGTCAGCCCGGAATGGAAGTCGAAGGTCGGCGAAGGCACGACGGTCAAGTGGCCGACGGGTACGGGCGGCAAGGGTAACGACGGTGTCGCAGCATTCATTCAGCGTTTGCCGGGCGCGATCGGCTACGTCGAGTGGGCCTATGTGAAGCAAAACCACATGGTCTACACGAAGATGAAGAACGAAGCAGGCGCCGTCGTCACGCCCGATACGGACACGTTCAAGGCGGCTGCCGCCAGCGCGCAATGGAACAAGTCGTTCTATCAGATCCTGACGAACGAGCCGGGCCAGAACGCATGGCCGATCGTCGGCGCGACGTTCGTGCTGGTGCACAAGACGCAAGAGAAGCCGGCGCAAGGCGCCGAAGCGCTGAAGTTCTTCAAATGGGGGTTCAAGAGCGGCAGCGATGCCGTCAACTCGCTCGATTACATCCCGCTGCCGGCCTCGGTGACGGCTGAAATCGAGAAGCAGTGGAAGGCCAACGTGAAGGACGCCTCGGGCAAGGCAGTCGCCGAGTAAGCAGTAGTAAGTACGCGCAAGCACTAGCAAGCAGTAGCATGCAGCAAGTAGTGCGGAGGAAAGCCCGGCAAGGCGCATACGTCTTGCCGGGCGTTGCATCGGCCGCGCCCATCCCGGGTGCCGCAACAGCAAACGGATTTCGTATGTCCGACACTCGACTCATGTCGCCCGCTCCAGCCGAATACGCGCAACGCGCGCCCAGCCACGTTGGCGATTTCATCTTCGGCAATCTCGCGCGCCTCGCCGCGATCGTGACCCTGCTGCTGCTGGGCGGCATCATCGTGTCGCTGATCGTCGAATCGTTGCCGACGATCGAAAAATTCGGCCTGCACTTTTTATGGACGTCCGACTGGGATCCGCCCAGCGATATGTATGGTGCGCTCGTGCCGATTTACGGCACCGTGGCCACCTCGATCATCGCACTCGTCATCGCCGTGCCGGTGAGCTTCGGCATCGCGCTCTTCCTGACCGAGCTCTCGCCGATCTGGCTGCGCCGGCCGCTCGGCATCGCCATCGAACTACTCGCCGCCATTCCGTCGATCGTCTACGGCATGTGGGGTCTGCTGATTTTCTCGCCGATCTTCGCAACGTACTTCGAGCAACCGCTCGGCCGCTTGTTCGGTTCGGTGCCCATCATCGGCTCGCTGTTTCAAGGCCCGCCGATCGGCATCGGCATCCTATGCGCGGGTGTGATTCTCGCGATCATGATCATTCCATACATCGCGTCCGTCATGCGCGACGTGTTCGAAGTCACCCCGGTGCTGCTGAAAGAGTCGGCATACGGGATCGGCTGCACGACGTGGGAGGTGATGTGGAAGATCGTGCTCCCATTCACGAAGAGCGGGGTGATCGGGGGCGTCATGCTCGGTCTGGGCCGCGCGCTCGGCGAGACGATGGCCGTCACGTTCGTGATCGGCAACACGAACTTGCTCGATAGCGTCTCGTTATTCGCGCCCGGCAACAGCATTACGTCGGCCCTGGCCAACGAATTCGCCGAGGCGGGTCCTGGCCTGCATACGTCTGCGTTGATGGAGCTCGGCTTGATTCTTTTCGTCATCACATTCATCGTGCTTGCGATCTCGAAGTTCATGCTGCTGCGCCTCGAAAAGGCGGAGGGCGCGAAATGAGCGGATCCTCGATGCACATCCCCGGCTCCGCCGGCCCTGAAATCTTCGCGGCTAGGCGCGAGCGGCTGCAGCGCCGCCGCCGCACCGTCAATGCGATCGCGCTGACGATGTCCCTCGCCGCCATGGCGTTCGGGCTGCTGTGGCTGGTTTGGATCCTCTATACGACGCTAAGCCTCGGCGTAGGTGGGCTGTCGCTCGCGCTGTTTACGCAGTCCACTCCGCCGCCCAATACCGACGGCGGCGGTCTTGCCAATGCGATCGTCGGCACGCTCATGCTTGTCGGCGTTGCGACCGTCGTCGGCACGCCGATCGGCGTGTTGGCCGGCGTCTACTTGGCCGAGTACGGCGGCAAGGGCTGGCTCGCCAACTCGACGCGTTTTATCAACGACATTTTGCTGTCGGCCCCTTCGATCGTCGTGGGCCTGTTCGTCTATGCCGTTGTCGTGGCGAAGATGGGTCATTTCTCGGGCTGGGCCGGTGTCATCTCGCTCGCACTGCTGCAGGTGCCGATCGTCATCCGTACGACCGAGAACATGCTCAAACTCGTACCCAACGCACTGCGCGAAGCCGCGTTTGCGCTCGGCGTGCCGAAATGGAAAATGATCCTGTCGATCACGCTGAAGGCGTCGATGGCGGGCGTCGTGACGGGTGTGCTGCTCGCGATTGCCCGGATCGCGGGCGAGACGGCGCCGTTGCTGTTCACGGCTTTGTCGAACCAGTTCTTCTCGGTCGACATGAACCAGCCGGTCGCGAATCTACCGGTCACGATCTATAAGTTTGCAATGAGCCCGTTCCCGCAGTGGCAGTCGCTCGCGTGGGCCGGTGTATTCTTGATTACGCTCGGCGTGCTCGGATTGAATATCCTTGCCCGTTCGATGTTCGGCAAGAAGTGAAGCCACGGAGCGCCTTATGAATATGGCTGAGAGTCACCTTTCCCAAATCGAGCGTCCCGCGTCGCCTGCCGGGTTCGATCCGGCAAACGGCGAGCAGTCGCTGTCGCCCGCTGCGCCGAAGATCGAAGTGAAGAATCTGAACTTCTTCTACGGCAAATACCATGCGCTCAAGAACATCAATCTTGCGATTCCCGAGGGCAAGGTGACGGCGTTCATTGGCCCCTCGGGCTGCGGGAAATCGACGCTCTTGCGCACCTTCAACAAGATGTACGCGCTCTATCCCGAGCAGCGTGCCGAAGGCGCGATCATGATGGACGGCGAAAACCTATTGACGACCCACCGCGACATCTCGCTGCTGCGCGCGCGCGTGGGCATGGTCTTTCAGAAGCCGACGCCGTTCCCCATGTCGATCTACGACAACATTGCGTTCGGCGTGAAGATGTTCGAATCGCTCTCGCGATCGGAGATGGACGATCGCGTGGAGTGGGCGCTAACCAAGGCCGCGCTATGGAGCGAAGTGAAGGACAAGCTCGGCCAGAGCGGCTACGGCCTCTCGGGCGGCCAGCAGCAACGCCTTTGTATCGCGCGCGGCATCGCGATCCGCCCCGAAGTGCTCTTGCTCGACGAGCCGTGCTCGGCGCTCGATCCCATCTCCACGGGACGTGTCGAAGAGCTGATCGCCGAGCTCAAAAACGATTACACGGTCGTCATCGTGACGCACAATATGCAGCAGGCGGCGCGCTGTTCCGACTACACGGGGTATATGTACCTCGGTGAGCTGATCGAGTTCGGCGACACCGAAAAGATATTTATCAAGCCCGTCCGCAAGGAAACCGAGGACTACATCACCGGCCGCTTCGGCTGATGCAATAAGGAGGCAACCATGTCGGACAAGCATCTGTCGAGTCAATTCGACGCGGATCTCAACCTGGTTTCGTCGAAGGTTTTGGAAATGGGCGGCCTCGTCGAAGCGCAGATCACGCGCGCGATGCAGGCGCTGAACGAATTCGACACCGGCATCGCCGATCAGGTGATCCTGGCCGAGGAAACGGTCAATACGATGGAAGTCGAGATCGATGAAGAGTGCAGTAATGTCATCGCACGCCGCCAGCCGGCCGCGCGCGACCTGCGCCTCTTGCTCGCGATCTCGAAGACGATCACGAACCTAGAGCGCGCCGGCGACGAAGCCGAGAAGATCGCCAAGCGCGTCAAGCGTTTGACCGAAGACGGTGCCGCGCGTACGGTCAACATCGCTGAAATCAAGGTTTCCGGCGACATGGCCGTGTCGATTCTGCGCCGCGCGCTCGACGCATTCGCTCGGCTCGATACGGTCGCCGCCGCGCAGATCGTGCGTGACGACAAGGCGATCGACGAGGAATTCCGCGCGTTCGTGCGCAAGCTCGTCACGTACATGATGGAAGACCCGCGCACGATTTCGGCGGGGCTCGAATTCCTGTTCATTGCTAAGGCGATCGAGCGTATCGGCGACCATTCGAAGAACATCGCCGAGTTCATCATCTACATCGTCAAGGGGACCGACGTGCGTCACAAATCGCGCGATGCCCTCGAGCGCGAAGCCCTTAGTTAACTTAGCTAAACGTATTAAACGTATCCAGAGGTAGGTGACGATGCCGAGCAGCATTCTCATCATTGAAGATGAGCCCGCCATATCCGAACTGATTTCGGTCAACCTGCAGCATGCGGGACATTGCCCGATTCGCGCCTACAACGCGGAGCAGGCGCAGTCGCTGATCAGCGACGTGCTGCCCGACCTTGTTTTGCTGGACTGGATGCTGCCCGGCAAGTCGGGTATTGCATTCGCGCGCGACCTGCGTAGCAACGAGCGCACGAAGCACATCCCGATCATCATGCTGACGGCCCGCGGCGATGAGCAGGATAAGGTGCTCGGCCTCGAAATCGGTGCCGACGACTACGTGACGAAGCCGTTTTCGCCGAAGGAGTTGATGGCGCGGATCAAGGCCGTGCTGCGTCGGCGGGCCCCGCAGTTGACCGAGGACGTCGTCGCGATCAACGGGCTCAAGCTCGACCCGGCCACGCATCGCGTCGCGGCGCACGCATCCGGCAGCGAGATCAAGCTCGATCTCGGCCCGACGGAGTTCCGGCTGCTGCACTTTTTCATGACGCACCCGGAGCGTGTGCACAGCCGCACCCAGTTGCTCGATCAAGTTTGGGGAGACCATGTCTTCGTCGAAGAACGCACGGTCGACGTGCACATCAAGCGGCTACGCGCGGCACTGAAGCCGGCGGGGTGCGATGCTATGATCGAGACGGTGCGCGGCAGCGGCTATCGTCTCGCCAAGAGCGCGTAATACGCTCGAGCGCTTTGCGCGGGCGCCCGCCCGCGGTGCTTGCAGCGACGCTCGCCGTCGCCGCACGCCTTTCATCCGGTTCACCGATTACGCCATGAATATTATTTGGGCGCGCTCGATCGTATCGCTCTTGCTGCTCGCGCTCGTATGCGCCGCGATCGCTGCCGCCACGAGCGTGCGTACGGCCTTGATCGTCGCAGCGATGGCGCTGGTCGCGCAGACACTGTTCTCGACCTACCATACCGAGCGTCTATGGCGCTTGCTCGATGCACCCGTATACGGGGAAGTGCCGAGCGCTCCGGGTGTATGGGGCGAAATCTATTATCGGCTGCATAAGCTCGCCAAGCGCTGGCACGCGCAGGTGCGCCAAGTCGAGCAGCAGCACTCGCGCTTCATTCAGGCGATCCAAGCGTCTCCCAACGGCGTCGCGATGTTGGACGATCACGACCAGATCGAATGGTGCAACGCAATCGCGGAGCAGCACTTCGGCCTCGACGCGAAACGCGATCTGCGCCAGCACATCACGCATCTCGTGCGGCATCCCGATTTCGTTCGCTACCTGAATTCCCATCATTACGACGAAATGCTTGTCATGCGCGGCATGGGGGATAAGCGGCAGAACGTGCTGTCCGTACAGGCGTTCCCTTATGGCGAAAATCGCAAGCTGGTGCTCTCCGCCGACATCACCGAGCTCGAGCGAACCGATGCAATGCGGCGCGATTTCGTCGCGAACGTCTCACACGAATTGAAGACACCGCTCACCGTGCTCTCGGGCTTTTTAGAAACGCTGCGCGAGATTCCGTTGGAGCAGGCCGATCGCGACCGCTACTTGGAAATGATGGATCAGCAGGCCTTGCGCATGCGCAATATCGTCGACGACTTGCTGGTGCTGGCTAAGCTCGAGGGCGATGCGAAACCGCCGAGCGATCAACCGATCGACATGCGAGCCATTCTCGCTCATCTAAGAGAGGATGCCGCCACGCTTTCCGGCGGGCGGCATCGCATCGCGTTCGCGGCCGACGAAGGGTTGACCGTCACCGGCGTCGAAACCGAGCTGTTGAGCGCATTGGGCAACCTCGTGACGAACGCAATTCGCTACACGCCGGACGGCGGCTCGATCGAGGTGGCCTGGACGCAGGTTGCGGCCGAGGCCGTGTTTTCGGTGACGGACACCGGTTTCGGCATCCCCGCGGCCGACATTCCGCGCTTGACCGAGCGCTTCTATCGCGTCGATCGCAGCCGCTCGCGCGATACGGGCGGTACGGGCTTGGGCCTGGCCATCGTCAAGCATGTGCTGCAGCGGCACGATGCGACGCTCGAGGTGAAAAGCGAAGAAGGCAGGGGCAGTACCTTTAGCGTGCGCTTTCCCGCGAACCGCTCGATGCGCCGCCAGCCGGTGCACGCTTGAACCGAACGCCTTAATTAGCAGCCGAATTTCAGCAGCAAGCCCATTTGCGCGTTGCGCGACGTTTTGCCGGGACGGCTGCGGCGATAGTGGCCGTCGCTTTGCATGACCCACGCCGCCTGATTGTCGCCGATCAATACCGATAGCCCCTCGGCGATGACGCGCCGTTTCAGGCGCCGATCGTTGATCGGGAACGCGACTTCGACCCGGCGGAAGAAGTTACGGTCCATCCAATCGGCGCTCGACAGGTACACGCGCTCGTTGCCACCGTCAAAGAAATAGAAGATGCGGTGATGCTCGAGAAAGCGCCCGACGATCGAGCGCACGGAAATGTTCTCCGACAGCCCTTGGACGCCGGGCTGCAGCGAGCAGACGCCGCGCACGATCAAATCGATTTTCACCCCCGCCCGCGACGCTTCGTACAGCTCGGCGATGACGGTCGCCTCGAGCAGGGCATTCATCTTCGCGACGATGCGCGCCTTCTTGCCGGCGCGTGCGTGAGCGGCTTCGGTGCGGATCGCCTCGATGAGCTTCGGATGCAGCGTGAACGGCGATTGCCAGAGCTCGTGCAGCTTGAGCTCGCCGCCGATACCCGTCAGTTGTTGGAACACGTGGTGGACGTCTTCGCAGATGCGCTGATCGGCCGTCATGAGGCCGAAGTCCGTATAAAGGCGAGCCGTGCGCGGGTGATAGTTGCCGGTGCCTAGATGCGCGTAACGCTTGAGCATCGATTTGCCGTTTTCGACGGTGCGGCGCACGATCAGCATCATCTTCGCGTGGCACTTATGGCCGACGACGCCATATACGACGTGCGCACCGACAGCTTCCAGTTGCGAGGCCCAATTGATGTTGGTCTCTTCGTCGAAGCGCGCGAGCAGCTCGACGACGACCGTCACTTCTTTGCCGTTGCGCGCCGCTTGCATGAGCGCATCCATGAGCGGCGAATCGGTGCCCGTGCGATAGATCGTCTGCTTGATCGCGACGACGTTCGGGTCTTGCGCGGCCTGCAGCAACAGCTCGAGCACGGGCTGGAAGCTTTCGTACGGATGATGCAGCAGCACGTCGCCTTGATCGAGCGTATCGAACAAGTTCGGTGTGTTTGCGAGCGAGGCCGGCGTCGCGGGCACGTGCGGAACGAATTTCAGGTCCGGCCGATCGAGGAGCTCCGGTAACTGCATGAGCCGCACGAGATTGACCGAGCCGTCCACGCGATAGCAGTCCTTCTCGGTCAAACCGCTTTCGTCGAGCAGGCGCCGAACCAGATGCGGCGGCGTGTCGGCCGACACCTCGAGACGCACGGCGTTGCCGAGATGGCGCGCGGGCAGCTCGCCTTGCAGGGCGACGCGCAAGTTCGTGATTTCGTCTTCATCGACGAACAGCTCGCTGTTGCGTGTGATCCGAAACTGGTTGCAACTGCGGATCGTCAGAAACGGAAACAGCTCGTGCACGAAGCGCTGCATGAACGAACTGAGCAGCACGAAGCCGTAGGCGAAGCCCGACAGCGCCTGCGGCATGTGCACGAGCCGCGGCAGCGCGCGCGGCGCCTGCACGATACCCATCACGGCTTGGCGGCCGAATGCATCCTTGCCCTCTAGCTCGACGACGAAGTTCAAGCTCTTGTTGAGCACACGGGGGAACGGGTGCGCGGGATCGAGGCCGATCGGCGTCAGCACCGGCAACAGCTCATCGACGAAATAGCCGCGCGCCCATTCCGTCTGGGCATCCGTCCACGATTCCGAGCTATGGAAGTAGATGCCTTCCTGCTCGAGCGCGGGCAGCACCGTTTCGTGCAGCATCGTGTACTGGCGATTCACGAGCCTGTGTGCGCGCTCGGCGACCAGATCGTAGACATGCTGCAGCGACATGCCATCGGGCGACAGCGTGCCGGGGTTGTCGCGCATTTGCTCCTGCAGGCCCGCCATGCGCACCTCGAAGAACTCGTCGAGGTTGCTGCTCGTGATACAAATGAAGCGCAGGCGCTCGAGCAGCGGCACGGAAGGATCGGCGGCTTGGGCGAGCACGCGCTCGTTGAAACCGAGAATGCCTAGCTCGCGGTTCAGCAGGGGATAGCGCAGCGACATCGGTATGGGATGAGAAGGGTCGGATGAAGAAACGAAAGGACGCTCGGACATTCTCATGATTCGGTGTCATTGCGATGAAATACGATACTGGCACTCATTTTACGGGCATTTGAGGGCGCGTTGACGATGCTGTCTGCGCGAGGGCGACCCTGCCTGGCGCTGCGCGCCGCGGCGCGCCTCGCCTCATGCTGCATAAGGAATGCCACATTCGCTCACCGAGGCGAAATACTATGTGCTTAAAATGGCGTCTTTGAACAGCGCTACGCGGGCCTCGAGCAATCGCCTGGGCCGGTCGTACGCGCGTATGTACGGGAGCTCGCTGATCTAATGCCCAATACCCCGCACCTTCTTGCATCGGTCGACCTCGGCTCGAACAGTTTTCGGCTCATTGTCGGGCGCGTCGAGGAAACGCCTGCCGGCGCGCAGATCTACCAAGTCGATGCGCTGCGCGAGGCGGTGCGGCTGGCCGCGGGGCTCTCGGCCGACAAGATGCTCGACCGCGCATCGCAGGTGCGCGCGTGGGATGCGCTCAAGCGCTTCGGCGAGCGGTTGCGCGATTTTCATCCCGACCACGTACGGGCTGTGGCGACGAACACGTTGCGTGTCGCCAAGAACGCAGCTGAATTTCTCGGCGAAGCGCAAAGCGCACTCGGATTCCCGATCGAAGTCATCGCGGGCCGCGAAGAGGCGCGGCTGATCTACGCCGGAGCCGCGCATTCCGTGCCGGCGATTGCGGGGAAGCGGCTGGTTGTCGATATCGGCGGCGGCTCGACCGAGTTCATCATCGGCCAACACTACACGCCGCTGGTCATGGAGAGTTTGTACATCGGTTGCGTGAGCCATAGCCGCACGTTCTTCCCGGCCGGCAATGTCGACGATTACACGATGCGTCAAGCCGAGCTCGCGGCCAAACGCGAAATCCAAATCATTTCGCGCGAATACAAGCAGGCCGGTTGGGATCAGGCGATCGGTTCCTCAGGCACTGCGCGGGCGCTGGCCGAACTCGTCGAAGCCAACGGCTTCAACGAGCCCGGCATCACGCACGGCATTTCGCGCGGCGGGCTAGAACGGCTCAAACGCGCGCTCATCAAGGCCGAGAACGTCAACCGGCTCAAGCTCGTCGCACTCAAGCCCGATCGCGTGCCGGTGCTCGCCGGTGGCTTGTCGATCATGCTGGCCGTGTTCGAGGAACTCGGGATCGAATACGTCGATACCACCGACGGGGCGCTGCGTCTCGGCGTCTTGTACGACTTGCTCGGCCGCACGCAGCACGAAGACATGCGCGCAGTGACGGTCGAAGGTTTCATGCGACGTTACGGCGTGGATCGGGCGCAGGCGGAGCGTATCGGTGCTCTGGCGGTCAGTTTTTACGATCAACTCGGCGAGTCCGATCCCGAGCGCGTGGAAGAAGGGCGCGTGTTTTTGGGCTGGGCGGCTGCGTTGCACGAGATCGGCTTGTCGATCTCGCACAGTGCCTATCATAAGCATTCCGCCTATATCGCGAGTAACGCCGACATGCCCGGCTTCTCGCGCACCGATCAAGCGCGGCTGGCGGCCCTCGTGCTTGGGCATGCCGGCAAACTCGGCAAGCTCGCGCAAGCGCGCGAGGTCGAATGGCCGCTGCTGTTTTGCCTGCGGCTCGCGGCGCTACTGTGCCGCCGGCGCACCGATGCCGGGCTGCCCGGCATCCGCGTGGCGAAATCGAAAGGCGGCTACGAGGTGCGGTTGCCGAACGATTGGGTCTCCGGCAATCCCTTGACCGATTACAGCTTGATTCAGGAAGCGGCGGAGTGGGAGAAGGTCGGCATCCACTATCGCGTCATCTATACGGACCAATAAGCGACGTTGCCGGCCCGTGCCGCCGCTCGTCCTGGCCGGATGCAGCGCGGCGTCCGCGCGCACGTTGACGTTAGCCGAGGAAGTGACGGGCGTAGCGTGCGTTGATGTCGGCGAGACGGAACAATGTCAGGAAATCGGCGCAGTTGAAGTCGGGGTCCCAAGCCGGTGCACCGCAAATTTTCGCGCCCAGACGCAGATAGCCTTTGACGAGCGGCGGCGGCGCGACCCGCACGCCCGTGCGCAGTTCGTTGACCGGCAGCGGAGTATGCGCGAACGCGCGGTACTCCGGGCTCGTCAGCGCGTTTTCGCGTAGGGACTCATACAGGTTTGCCGCGAAATGGCCGCCGTCGGCCATCGGCACGCTCGCGCAGCCGAGCATCGTCTCGTAGCTGTTTTGCATCATGTAGGCGCCAAGGCCACCCCATAGCGACAGGATGACCGAGCCGGTGCGATAGTCCGCGTGGACGCACGAGCGGCCCACTTCGACCATCTTCGAGCGTAGGTGCGCCAGGCGCGATAGGTCGAATTCGCCTTCCGCGTACAGCCGCCCGATGCGGGCGGCTTGATGGGGCGGCAGTACGCGGTAGGTGCCGACCACTTGCAGCGTGTCGAGGTCGCGCACGAGCAGATGATCGCAATAGGCGTCGAACGGATCGACGTCGAGGCCGGCGGGGCCGGAGACGCTTGCGCCCATTTCTTCGGCGAAGACGCGGTAGCGCAGGCGCTGCGCCTCGCGCAGCTCCTTATCGGTGCGCGCCCACGCCATTTGCAGACGATGCTCTTGCGTGACGGTTTCTTGCTCGCGCGGCAGGCGACGGCGCGAATCGAGCGGAATCGAAGCAAGGGGCAGGGTGGGCATCGGCAGGTCTCGCATAGAGGTTTCCGGGTTCCTAATGACGATGAAAGGAATGCTGGGTCCTCGCCAATGTAGTAATGGGCGATGACGCTTGCATGGCAAACGCGTGTCGATGCGATGACATGTCGCGTGGCCGACACGCGCATTTCACGAGGGCTACACCAAGTCGGGGGAAATGACGGCGCGTACGATGACCTGGTTCGGACCGTTGCGTCCGGGGCTACCGCGTTCGCGGCCCGCGAGCCACCAAAGGCCGCCTTTCTTGATCGTCCATTCGCCGCTGTGGCCCGTGACGAGCCGCGCGGCGACCTGGCCGAGCGTCGGCTGATGTCCAACCACGACCACTGTGGAGGCGATGCCCTCGGGCCACTTTACGGCTTCGAGCAAGGCCTCCAGTGTGCCGCCGGGGGCGATGAGCTCCTCCGTCCGGTATTGGTCGGTCAGCGTTTCGACGGTTTGAACGGTACGCGCGGTGGGGCTCGCGAGAATCGTGGCGTCGGGTGGAAGGCGTTGCCTGAGCCATTTCGCGACGGTTTGCGCGTGTTTGCGCCCGCGTGTGGTGAGTTGGCGCGCGAGGTCGCTCGAGGCCGTATCCTCGGCTTCGGCGTGGCGCCAGAGAATCAACTCCATGTCGTTGCCTCCCGTCGGTTGCGGCACGCGAACGTGCGTGCCGGTGATCTTCGGATGCAAAAACGGCTACAAGGGATGACTTCGAATCCTACGATTTTTGACGCGGTCTGCTGTTCCGTCTCATTGCGATTGACCCCGGCTCGCGGGGCGGCTAGAATCGCGGTTTCGTCGGAGCGTAGCGCAGCCTGGTAGCGCATCTGATTTGGGATCAGAGGGTCGAAGGTTCGAATCCTTTCGCTCCGACCAGTAGAATCAAGCATTTAGCCTAGTCACTCGACTAGGCTAAATGCTTTTCGGAGCCCGCGGAACCGCGCTCAAAGCCAATCCCGTTCAAAATAAGATACAACATCGATCCCGAGGCTGCAGGGAAGTGGCAAGTTGGCATACGCCGCGATGGCATCCGACTACGTTGTCCTTATGCAGCTAGACGCTTCGCTGGCTTTACTTTCGCTGTGCTTCGTTGCTCGGCGTGCCACAAATCATATTGCAATTGCGCTCGTAGCCAAATTTCGGGGCTGCCCTGCAGCCACTGCGCTAGCCGGATCGCCATTTCGGCGCTGATAGCGGCGCGCCCGTTCAATACGCGCGATAGCGCAACGCGAGATACGCCCAGTTGCTCGGCCGCCTCTGTCACGCTTAATCCCAACGCAGGCAACACATCTTCCTTGAGCGTTTCGCCGGGGTGCGGCGGGCTATGCATACGCATGATGATTCCTAGTGATAGTCCTGATAATCGACAATCTCGGCGTCCTGGCCGATGAAACGGAAAGTCAGCCGCCAGTTCGCGCTCGCCCACACCGACCAGTGCCCGACCATGTCACCCTTCAACGGGTGCAGCCCCCAGCCTGGAAAATCCATTTCCTCAGGCTTTGTCGCCACGTTGAGCAGCGCCAATTGGCGGGCCAGCTTCCCGGCATGGTCGGGGCAGATTCCGGACTTGCTGCCGGTCCTGAAGTACCGTTCAAGCCCCTTGTGAGCAAAACTTCTGATCATGGATATTGTATCTCGTAGCGTTACAGTATTCAACGGTTGTTTAGCCTCAGGAGTTCATGCCCAGTTTGATCCGGTAAGAACGTGTGCCCACTAGCGAGCGCGCCATGCCTAAATTCGGGTAGCGATTCGCGACCTTCGCGTTCTTGCGCTCCAAGGCAGGCGCTTGCGTTCGCGCGTATCCTCATCGCATCTCGTTTGCTCGTGCAGGGTTGCACCAGAAATAGGACGCTTGTCCGTGAGAACGGATATCGAAGGCGGGGGCGGCTGTGCCGAAATAGCGGACGGACACTGGGCGGCTTTTAGCCCGCTCGGCCAAGCATCGATGCGAGTGCATCCGATATGTCAGCGCGCAGGCTATCGTTCGCCGCTTCTCGGCGGCCGCCGCAGCGCACGAGCCACTCCCGCACGCGCTGAATGAGTGCGATGGCGTCGTCACATAGTGCACGATCGAGTGTGCTTTGCGCGGCGGCAATCCCGTAGGCGACTGCTTCCTCGAACGCCCCAGCGAGTGCGAAATGCTCGGCCACCTTCAGCGCACGCGGCCCGGCCGCGCCATCGCAGCGAGACGCGAGTGCCCGCGCGACGCGCGCGTGATTGCGCCGTGCGCTCGAGCGCGGCATCGATTCATACGCCGCATCGCGAATCATCGCGTGACGGAAGGTGTAGGACGTGCCGCCGAGCCGGTGCTGCGCATACACGATTCGCGCTTCCTGCAGGCGCCGCAGGTGTTCGCGCAGTACGGCGGGCTCGTGGGGCGAAGCGGTGGCGAGCAGAGCGCCATCCACCTCCATACCGATTGTGGCGGCGAGTTGCGCCGTATCGCGAGCGCCGTCGAGGCGATCGAAGGCGAGCTCAAGCATATCCTTGAGGCTGCTCGGCAACGGATAGTGGTCGGTCGACGATAACCCGCGCAACGGCTGACCGGGCTCCGTCAAGGCGCCGCTCACAATCAGTTCTCGCACGATTTCCTCGATGAACAGCGGGATGCCGGCGGTTCGCTCGGCGAGCATATCGAGGGCGGTGGGATCGATGCCGGGGCGATCGAGCAAGGAAATAAGCAAGCTGCGGGTATCGTTACGTGAAAGGCGGCGCAGTGTCAGGCGCGTGACGGTCTCGTGC
>Ga0157370_10001016_pt1 | contig 35350 bp, 13 predicted proteins | sample C35metaG_FD_113463 | JGI IMG/M metagenome (GOLD analysis project Ga0157370, IMG submission 113463) | Corn rhizosphere microbial communities from Kellogg Biological Station, Michigan, USA - C3-5 metaG | ecosystem: Host-associated > Plants > Roots > Rhizosphere > Soil | place: USA: Michigan... | reverse complement strand
TGTTCCGCACCGTGGCCTTTGGTGAGCGCGGCCTGGTCGGCGCCGACGCCAAGGTTGAACGGCGACGCAAATGGCTGGCGCGCGGCGCCTTGGCCGCCACCGTACTGGTGGTGTTGGTGGTGGCCGGCGTGTGGTTTGCCAGTTACCGGGCTAACCAGGCCTATATCGCCGCTGTCGAACAACGCGTGCAGCCGTTGCCAGCGGCGCTGGAAATTTTGAGCCCGGCGCAGCGCGACGTGCTGGCGGTACTGCCGCTGCTTAACGCGATCAAGAACGTGGCCGGCGATCCGCCCGGTTGGGCCGAAGGTTACGGCCTGTACCAAGGCGACATGCTTGGCGAGGAATCGGCCAGCGTGTACCGCAAGCTGCTGATTGCCGTGTTCGCCCCGCGTTTGGTTACGCGTATGGAAGAACAGCTGCGCTCCGGCGGCAGTTCAGACTTCCTCTACGAAGGCCTCAAGGCTTACTTGATGCTCGGCAGCCCGGACCATTACGACGCCGACTTCATCAAAGCCTGGATCGCTCTGGACTGGGACCGCGCCCTGCCCCGCGACCTGGCGCCCGAGCAGCGCCAAGCCTTGCACGAACACCTGGACGCCCTACTGGAACGTCGGCCGCCGAGTGCGCGTCTGGACGAAAACCTGGTGGAAGACCTGCGCCGGCAGCTGCAACGCCTGCCGGTGGCGCAGCGCGTATACGACCGCGTGAAACGGCAGAAACTGCCGCAAGGTTTGCCAGACTTTCGCATCAGTGAAGCGGCCGGTCGCGATGCGCCGCTGGTGTTCACGCGCAAAAGTGGCAAGCCATTGAGCGAGCCGTTGAGCGGCTTCTTCACCTACCGGGGCTACCGCGAAGTGTTCCTCACCGCCAGCCTCAGCCAGGCCGGCACCATCGCCGAAGAACAGTGGGTGCTCGGGCGCACGCTGGACGACGTGCAAGGCGTAGCCGGTTTGGCCTCGGAAGTGCGCAAACTGTATTTCGAAGACTACCTGCGCCAATGGGAAGGCTTGCTCGGCGACATTGACGTGGTGCCGATCAGCAACGTGGCGCAAGCCGCCGACGTGCTGCGCGTGCTCTCCGGGCCGAACTCGCCATTCAAGAAACTGCTGGTGGCGGTAGCGAAGGAAACCGACCTGCAACAGGCCGACCGTTTGCTCGCCGAACAAGGCAAGAAAGTCGACGGCACGGTAGACAAACTCAAGCAGCAACTGGGTTCGCTGGTCGGCGAAGAACAAGCCACGCAAAGCGAAGCGCCGGCTGAAACCGACCCTATCAGTGCGCGCTTTGCCGAGCTTAATAGCCTGGTCGCCACCACCGGCAACGAACCGCCGCCAATCGACACCTTGCTGGCCGATATGAACGCGCTGTATGTGCAGGTCAGCGGCATGGTCGGCGCCAGCGGCGAGGCCTTGCTCGGTGAGTCGAAAAATCAGGTAGCCGCTGCCGCCTCGCGCGTGGCGCTTACCGCTGAGCGTCAGCCGCCCGTGGTGCAAGGGCTGGTGAAGTCGGTGGTCAACTCCACCACCAACAGCATGATGGGCGGCGTGCGCAATCAATTGAACGGCGCCTGGGTCAGCGAAGTGGTGAGCGTGTATCGCCAGTCCATCGCCGACCGTTACCCGATCAACCCCAGCAGCAGCCGCGACGTGACGCTGGAAGACTTCGGTCTGTTCTTCGGCACGGGCGGCGTAATGGACAACTACTTCCGCAAGTACTTGCAGCCCTACGTCGACACCTCCGCCGCGACCTGGCGCTGGCAGCCGGGCGCGGCGCAGAAGCTGGGTATCAACCCCAACGTGCTGGGCACCTTCCAGCGCGCGGCGGCGATTCGCGATGCGTTTTTCCGCGCAGGCGGCACGCAACCGGCGGTGCGTTTCGAGCTGCGACCTGTGGCCATGGACGCCAGCATCGAGCAATTTCTGCTCGACCTCGACGGCCAGCAAATGACCTACGACCACGGCCCGAGCCGGCCCGTGGCGATGCAATGGCCAAGCCCCAACAGCACCGGCGGTGTGCGCGTGTCGATTCTGCCGCCACCCACTGGTGGCCGTTCCGGGCTGACACTGGATGGCCCGTGGGCCTGGTTCCGCCTGCTGGAACAATCGGAACTGGAACGCGGCAACGCCCCGGATCGCTTCACCCTGCGCCTGCATGTGGATGGTGCGAGCATCTCCTGTGAGCTGCGCGCCAGCAGCGCCTTCAACCCGTTCAAGAGCCGCGTGCTGTCGGGTTTCAGCCTGCCGGAGCGGCTGTAAATGAGCGCTGGGTTTTACGGCAAGCTGGCCGCCCGTGGCGACTTTCTCAGTCGCGACCTGCCGCCCACGTTTATCGAAGCCTGGGACGCTTGGCTGGCCGCTGGCATGGCCGCCAGCCAGCGCGAGCTGGGCGATGCCTGGCTCGACGCCTATCTGGTCAGCCCGCTGTGGCGTTTCGCCGTGCCGGCCAACCTGCTCGGCAGCCAGCCGGTGGCGGGCGTGATGATGCCGAGCATCGACCGCGTCGGCCGTTACTTCCCGTTGACCATCGCCTGCCTGCTGCCGGCCGATACCGACATCGCCAGCGTGGTCGGTGGCGACGAGCAATGGTTTGACCGCGCCGAAGCCTTGCTGCTTTCAACGCTGGAACCGGACGCTGACGTCGAGCACTTCGAGCAGGCCGTCAGCGCCCTGGGTGAGCCTGCGGTGGCGCCTCGCGCCCATGTCGGTGGGCTGGGCACTTTGTTGCGCAGCGACGTCACCACACCCCACGCGCGCTTGGCGCTGTTGGCTCAACTGAGCTGCGATGGCTTCAGCTGCTGGTGGGGGCACGGTTCCGATCAGGTCGCGGCCGGCCTGTTGCGCTGCCACGGCTTGCCGGCGCTGGAAGATTTTGCCCGCCTGCTGATGGGCGAGCGCCGCAGCGGCCTGAGGGATTCGCCATGATTAGCGCGTATGAGGCCGCCAGTTACAGCCACGTCGGCATGGTGCGCCAGATAAACGAAGACGCGTGCCTGGAACTCACCGAACGCGGTTTGTGGGTGGTGGCCGATGGCATGGGCGGTCACGCGGCGGGTGACTACGTCAGCAACCTGATCGTCGACACGCTGCGCCAGATTCCGGCGCCCCAGGAATTGGCCGAGTACGTCGCCGCCCTGCGCGCGGCGCTGGCACAGGTTAACGAACAAGTGCTGCAAGAAACCGCGCGCCGTGGCGTGAGCATGATGGGCAGCACCGTGGTGCTGTTAGCCACGCGAGGCGAGCAGGCCGTGTGCCTGTGGGCCGGCGACAGCCGCCTGTACCGCCTGCGCGACGGCCAACTGGAAATGATTTCCCGCGACCACAGCTACGTGCAAGACCTGATCGACAACGCCATGCTCAGCGAAGAAGAAGCCCGCGTGCACCCACGCGCCAACGTCGTCACCCGCGCCGTGGGCGTGTTTGAACAGCTGGACCTGGCCGAGGTGAGCTTTACCGTGCAGCCCGGCGACAACTTTCTGCTGTGCAGCGACGGCCTGAACAAAACCGCCGACGACGGTGAATTGCGCGATGTACTGAGCAACGCCGAGCCCTACGCCATGGTGAGAAGTCTGGTGCACCTGGGGCTTACCCGGGGGGCGCCGGATAACATTACGGCGATTACGGTTCGGGCTTTGTGAAAGGACCAGAAGAGCATCGCGGCTAAAGCGGAATGCCGCCCAGCCGTTCCCACAAAGACCGTGTGCTCTTTGTGGGAGCGGCTTCAGCCGCGATGCTTTTGAACGAAAAACTAGCCGCCTCATAAGAGCAGTAAAGGCATGCAAATCGAGATACCTGGATACGACATAGAACGCGGCCTTGGCGAAGGCGCCATGGCCACGGTTTATCTGGCCACGCAGCGCTCGTTGCAACGCAAGGTCGCGCTCAAGGTGATGGCCAGTGCGCTGGCCGCCGACCCGAGTTTTTGCGAACGCTTTCTGCGCGAGGGCCGCATGTTGGCGCGCCTGTCGCAGCCCAACACCGTGACCATTTTCGACATTGGCAACGCCGGGCCTTGGTACTACATGGCCATGGAATACCTGGCCAACGGCACGCTGAAAGAACGCATCGAAGAAGGCCTGAGCCCGGAACAGGGCTTGTCGATTCTGCGCCAGGTGGCCTCGGCGCTCGGCTACGCGCACTCGCAAGGGCTGGTGCACCGCGATGTAAAACCGGCCAACATTCTGTTCCGCGCCGACGGCACGGCGGTGTTGTCGGACTTCGGCATCGCCAAGTCGATTGAAGAAAGCACGCAGTTCACCCAGGTCGGTTTTGCCATCGGCACGCCCAGCTATATGAGCCCCGAGCAAGCCCGTGGTTTGCCCATCGACGGCCGTACCGACCTCTACGCCCTCGGCGTGGTGCTCTATGAAATTCTCACCGGCAAGCTGCCCTATGTCGGCACCGACTCGCTGTCCACCGCCCTCGCCCACCTGACCGAACCGCTGCCGGAACTGCCGATTAACCACGGCCGTTATCAGGACATTCTGCGCAAGCTGCTGGCGAAGAACCCGGACGAGCGTTTCCCCACCGCCGGGGCGTTTATCGCTGCGCTGGATCACCTGGCGCCCAGCGCCATGGAAAGCACACAGATTCGCCCGCTGAACCTGCCGCCGACACCGCGCAGCGAAGAAGCGCCGACCGCCGCCACGCCGGTGATTACCGCCGACACCGGTGGCCTGACGCCGATGTCCATCGACATGCCGCCGCTGCACGCCACCGACGCTGGCGCCACCCTGCCGCCGCCCGCGCCTACGTACACGCCGCCCATCGAGAAGAAACGCTCTGGCAGCAAAGTGCCGTTGATTGCCGGCGCCGGTTTGGGCTTGCTGCTGATTCTCGGCGGTAGCGGTTATTTCCTCTTGAGCGGTTCGCCGAAAGCCGACAAACCGCCAGTTGCTCAGGCGCAGCCCGAGAAGAAACCGGCGCAGCCGCCTGCTTCGACCACGACGGCATCAACCACAACCGCCAGCGTCGCCCCGGCCGCCAATCAGGACGGCGGCAACAAACCGCTGCTGATGGCCGGCAAGAAAACCCTGTTCCAGCGCGTGCTGAGCAAGCCCGGCGCGCAACTGGCCCAAGAAGCCGGCGGCAAAGCCGGCAGCACGGCGTTGCCGGCGTTCTCGGTGCTGTACGTGTACGCCCGCCAGCAGGTCGGCGGCGAACCGTGGGTGAAGGTCGGCGCCTCCAGCGATGGCCGCAGCGAAGGCTGGTTGCCCGCCGCGCAGGTCAGCGACTGGAAACAGAGCCTGGTGCTGAAATTCACTGAGCGCTCGGGCCGTGGTCCGGTGATTTTCCTGCGCAAGGCCGACGACGTGGAACGCCTGCTGGCCGACACCAACGCCGCGCGCAACGAAGTGACCAAAGCGCAGCGCGACGACGGTTCCAGCCAAAACGTGCTGGCCATCGAGCCGCAAGACATGGCCATCGCCCAAGACCAGTTTTATCTGCTGCCGATTTTCGAGTCGCGCGAAAGCTTCGACGCCGACGGCCAGCCGGCGCAGTTGCTTAACGTCGCGTCCATCGACCCGGGCAACACGCCGCAGCTCAATGGCGCCGGCGCCAAGCTCGCCAGCAAGCCCGACGCCTTCCGCACCGGCATCGTGCTGGTGGTGGACACCTCGGTGTCGATGCAGCCGTATATCGACCAGGTCAACGACGTGGTCAAAGGCCTGCAAGAACAAATCGGCGCCCGTGGCGAGCTGGATAAAGTCAGCTTTGGCATGGTCGGTTTCCGCAACAACACCGACAAAACGCCAGGCCTGGAATACGTCAGCAAAACCCTGGTGCCGTTGCAGCAAGACAACGACCCGCAGCGCTTTATCGAGCTGGCGCGCAATGTGAAAGCCACCACCGTGTCGAGCCATTCGTTCAACGAAGACGCCTTTGCCGGCGTAATGGACGCGGTCGACAACATGGACTGGTCGCCCTATGCCGGCCGGGTGATTTTGCTGGTGACCGACGCCGGCGCCCTGCGCAAAAACGATCCGCTGGGCCGCACACAAATGAACGAAGCCCAGGTGCGCGAAGCGGCGCTGCGCAAGCAGATCAAAATCTACGCCCTGCACCTGCGAACCCCGGCCGGCAAAAACAACCACGGCTACGCCGAGCAGCAGTACCGCAGCCTCACCGCCGACGCCAACCCGAAAATCGGTGACCTGTACATTTCCGTGGCTGGTGGCGACGTCGGCAAGTTCGGCAACACGGTCAATGAAATCGGCTCGGTGTTTGCCGACCTGGTGCACAACGCCGGCCAACAAAAAGCCCAGCCGGCGCCGCAGCTGCAAAGCGGCCTGAGCCTGGCGGCGAAAACCGCCGCCATCGGCTACGCCATGCACATGGACTTCCTCGGCCAGCGCGGCGCTGCCCACGCGCCGCAACTGGTGACCGCCTGGACCGCCGACCGCGACCTGACCAACCCGGCGCTGCCGGCATTTCAGGTGTGCGTGCTGCTGAGCAAAATGCAGCTCAACGACCTGCAGCAATCGCTGAAACTGATCGTCGACGCGGCGCGCCGCACCCAGAGTTCGTCGAAAGACTTCTTCGAAGAAATCGCCACGGCCAGCGCCTACATGAGCCGCGACCCGTCGAAATTGGTGAAGGGCAGCAACCTGGCCCAAAGCGGCATTCTGGGCGAGTACCTGGAAGGTCTGCCGTACCGCAGCAAGTCGCTGAACATGACCCAGGAGTTGTGGCTGTCGCTGAGCGTGGCCGAGCAGGAAGACTTTATCGACGAGCTGGATTCGAAGATTCGCCTGTACGAAACCTTCCACAACGACGTTGCCAACTGGGTGCGCTTCGGCGACGCCGAGCCGGGCGATGCCTTGTACCGCGTTCCACTGTCGACCCTGCCCTGATGCTGCGCCTGCGCGACATTCAGAAAACCCGTGGCGCCGGCCGCCTGCGTTACAGCCTGAACATTCCCCGGCTGGACCTGGCGGCGGGCGAGCAGATTGCCGTGGTCGGCCCCAGCGGTTGTGGCAAAAGCACGCTGCTGGATTTGCTCGCGCTGGTGCTGTCGCCGGACAACAGCGGGCAGTTTCACTTCGAGGTCGACGGCGGCCAGTTCGACATCGCCGCGCTGTGGCGCGCCAACAACCACGACGCCCTGGCACGGTTGCGCAGCAAAGCCTGCGGCTACGTATTGCAAACCGGCGGACTGCTGGAATTTCTCGACGTGCGCGGCAATATCGAGCTGCCGCGCCGCCTGTTGAACCTGGCCGCCGACGAGCAGGTGCAGCGCCTGGCCGAGCACCTGGAAATTGCCGAGCAACTGGACAAGCGCCCGAGTCGGCTGTCGGTCGGCCAACGGCAACGGGTGAGCATCGCCCGCGCCCTTTCGCACCGGCCGAAACTGGTGCTGGCCGACGAACCCACCGCCTCCCTAGACCCGGCCAACGCACAGCGGGTGATGCAGCTGTTGGTTGAACAAGCCAGGGTTCATCGCACCTGCACCGTCATCGCCACCCACGACGAACCCCTGGCCCGCAGCGCCGGCCTCAGCGTGTTGCCGATTGAATGGCGGCGCGATGCAGACGGCGGCGTAACCGCGACACTTACGCAGGCGGGGCACTGATGCGCCTAGGTTTGTTGCTGTCACTGGCCTGGGCGGATTACCGCACCGAAGCGCGCTTGTCGTTGTGCGCGGTGTTGGCGCTGACCGCCGTGATTACGCCGCTGCTGGTGTTGTTCGGGCTCAAGTTCGGCCTGGTGACCACGCTGACCGAACGCCTGGAAAACGACCCGTCGATTCGTGAAGTGATCACCCTGGGTGGCGGCCGTTACCGCGCGGCCGATGTCGCTGAATTGAAACTGCGCGCGGACGTGGCCTTCGCCCTGCCGCGCACCCGGCAGATTGCCGCCACCACCGATTTGTCGGTAGACGGCAGCGGCCAGTCGCTCACTGTCGAGATGATTCCCACCGCCGAGGGCGACCCGTTGCTCGCCGATGTGCCGCTGCCAACCGGCGAGCAAATTGTGTTGAGCCAGAGCGCTGCCGAGAAGCTCGGTGTAGCAGCCGGCGAGCGCCTGAGCGCGCGTTTCGGGCGGCAGCAGAACGGGCAAGTGGAGTCGCGGCAGATCAGCGTGACGGTGCAGGCGGTGTTGCCTTTGGCCACCTTCAACCGCGATGGCTTGTTCGCCCCGCTGAGCCTGCTTGAAGCCGCCGAGGATTACCGCGACGGTCGCGCTGTGCCCGTCTTCGGCTGGCCGGGCGAGACGCCGTCGGTGCCGGGCAGTCGTGTGTACCCGGGGCTGCGCGTGTATGCAGCGGACCTCGATGGCGTGGAAAGTTTGCGTCAGCACTTCGCCGGGCTCGGCCAGGAAGTGGCCACGCAAGCTTCAACCATCGCTCAGGTGCGCTCGCTCAGCCATAACCTCACGCTGGTGTTCTGGCTGATTGCCGCGCTGGCCGTCGGCGGTGCTTTTGCTGCCGTGGCCGCCAACACGCTGGCGGCGGTGGAGCGCAAACGCAAAGCGCTGGCCGTGTTGCGCCTGCTGGGTTTTCCCACGGCCGCGCTGGTGGGCTTTTTGTTGCTCTTGGCGCTGTACAGCGGCGCGTTTAGTCTGCTGCTGGCCGGCTTGTTGTACGCAGCCGCCGGGGCCGGGCTGAATCAGTTATTCGACACGGGCACCGGCGAGTTCGTGTGCCAGTTATTGCCCATTCATTTTGTTTTGGCGGCGCTGGCCACCCTGACCTGCAGCGCCCTGGCCGCTGCACTCGGCGGTTGGCGCGCGGCGCAGATCGAAGCTTCGGAAGGATTACGCGATGTTTAAGCGGTTCACGGCAGTAGCGGCGCTGGCCCTGGCATTGGGTCAGAACGCCTGGGCGGAAGAACCCTCGGTGGACAACCCCAAGCCGCTACCCGACGACGTCAGCCTGCCGCTGCCATGCGGCGGCAATCTGGTGATGCGCTACGTCTACGTGCTGGCCAACGGCGCCCTGGACGACCGTGAAATCAGCCTGGGCTACCCGTTCGCTGAAGGTGAAAGCGGTTACCAGCAGTCGTTTATCTCCGGCTACCGCCGCGACTTTATCAACGGCCAGTTCACCCTCGCCGACTTGCCGGAAACCTGGCGCGAAACCCTGAAACCGGCGCTGCCAAAGAAGGAAGCCGGCACGCCGCTGTCGCCCATGCTGTATTTCATCGGCAAATACGAAGTGACCGCCCGCCAGTACGCCGCCGTCATGGACCAGGCCGCCTCGTTGGCCGGCCAGGGCGAACCACCGGCCTGCCCGGAACCGGCCACCGGCGCAGCGGCACGCTTGCCGAAAGTGAAGGTGTCGCACTTCGACGCCGAGCGCTTCGCCGCCGTGTACACCGCCTGGCTGATGAAAAACCACCGCGACCTGCTGCCCGTGAGCGGTCGCACCGCCAAAGCCGAAGACGGCGGCCTGAGCTTTGTGCGCCTGCCTTCCGAAGCCGAATGGGAATTCGCCGCCCGTGGCGCCCAGGCCGTGAGCCGCCAGGAACTGGAAGGCCGGCTGTTCCCGCGCAAAGTCGAAGGCAGCGATCAGGAAGGGCCGCTCGGCGATTGGGCCGTCTACAACCAGGTCGCAGGCGGCAGCGGTCAGGCCGCGCGCTTGCTGCCCATCGGCACCAAACTGCCCAACCCCATCGGCCTGTACGACGTAATCGGCAACGCCGCCGAAATGGTTCAAGAGTCGTTCCAGTTGGTACACGCCGGTCGCCGCCAAGGCACCTACGGCGGCTTCGTGGTGAAAGGCGGCAACTACCTGGAAGGCGAAACCACGCTGTTCACCGGCATGCGCCGCGAATACCCGCTGTTCGCCGCCGACGGCACCGAGCAAGCCAACGAAACCACCGGTTTCCGCGTGGCCCTGGGCGCCCTCTCCGCCCCACGTTCGCGCTACAAAGAACTGCTCACGCAATGGCAAAAAGAAGGCCGCCTGGCCTCGCTCACCGACGCCATCGACGACACCGCCGACCCGACCAAAAGCCTCGACAGCCTGATCGCCGCCAGCACCGACCCGGCGCTGCAAGCTCAGCTCGGATTAATTAACGAAGAATTGAAACGCAACGTCTCGCTGATTGCCCAACAGCGTGAAGAAGCGGCCGGCAACCTGATTCAGTCGGCGGCATTGGTGGCTGAAACCATCAACAACTACAACATTCGCCTGACCAACCTGAAAAAAAGTCAGGAACAAGCAAAGGCAAATAAGGACGAAGCCTCAGCTAAGCTGTTTGCCACCGCGATGGCCAACGGCCGAAGCGCACTGGATGGCGCCGTACAGATTTACATCGACAACCTGGCCACCGGCACCCGCTACACCGATGCCGTGATCCAGGCGCAGCTGCAACGCATAAAAGAAGAGCTCAACCGCAAACCAGTGCTCGGCAAGAGCCTGGTCAAACGTGCCACGCTGTTCGTTACGCACGTAGGAAAGTATCGCCAGGAAAAGCGTGCCGATCCGGCGGCGATTCTGGAGCAGTTGCTCGCGAACGGCGAGCGTTAAGGAAGCGTTTGCGGCCGGGCTCACCGGGCCGCGAAACACACAACACCAAGAACGGGAAAAAACCATGAAGCAGGCAAGCATCAACAAAACACTTAACTCGTCGGCACGTATGGCGGTGTCCTTTCTGGCCGCCAGCTGCATCTTCATCAGCGGTTGCGCCAGCACCGGCCCCACCTCGAAAGTAGCGGCCACCACCACCGCCCAGTACTACCCAGCGTGCTACGAACCGGTATCGCACCTGCGCGGCACCGAAGACGCGGTGAAAAACTCAGCCGTGACCGGCGCCATTGCCGGTGGCCTGATCGGCGGCCTGGCCGGCGGTTTGTCCGGTGACGACCACGCCGCACGCAACGCCCTGATCGGCGCAGCCGGCGGCGCCCTGGTCGGCGGCGCAGCGGGTTACTACGTCGAGAAGCAAAAACAGATCACCGACGACAACCAGCGCATCGGCTCCTACGCCACCGACATCGACCGCAGCACCGGCGAAATCGACCGCAGCGTCGGCTACGCCAAAGCCGCCCAGGCCTGCTACCAGCGCGAATTCGCCAGCCTGCGCGATGCCCGCAAAGCCAAGAAAATCAGCGAAGCCGACGGCCGCGCCCACCTGGCCGAGATCGTCAGCGGCCTGAAAGAAACCAACGCCCTGCTCGCCGCCGCTGACGGCCGCACCGGTGAAGACCTCGACGCCTACACCCAAGCCTACGAAAAAGACCTGATCGCCGTTGGCGTGCAGCGCGACACCGTAGCCAAAGTGGCTGAAGCGGACGCCGGCAAGAAAGTGACCGTCACCAAAGCCCAACGCGCCAAAGTACCGACCCAGGCCGTCGCCACCGAGAAAGCCGCGCAAAAAGCGCAAACCTCGCGCACCGAAAGCCAGAAAGTCGCCACCCAAGGCAAAACCATGATCAACGACGTGTGCAACAACCCGGATATGGGTGATTGGGCACCGGAGAGTTGCGCTAAGGCGTAACGCGCTGCTGGTCTGAGCGAGCGGCGCCACTGCGGTCCTTTATGGGGCACGGTGGCGCCGCTTTTTTTTGCCTGCGATTTGCCTTCTCCCTCGCTGCACGCCCGTTATCGGCCGCCATACACCTGTCGCATTACCTATGCGACAATGCGCGCCCTGTTTGGCATGAACCCCGCATCAAACGCCCGCCAGCGCCGCCCGAATGGGCACACGCTGCGTTGATTTCATGCCCGCCGGACCCATTTACGCTCCGCCTGGAGCGGACAGGAAACGCTGAATATCGGTCTCCAATCGGTATCAGGCAACTCCTGACACCTTTACGTTATTGATAGGTAAGCCCTTTGATTTCCACCGCTAACATCACCATGCAGTTCGGCGCCAAGCCGCTGTTCGAAAACGTTTCCGTGAAATTCGGCAACGGCAACCGGTACGGCCTGATTGGTGCGAACGGCTGTGGCAAGTCGACCTTCATGAAGATTCTCGGTGGCGATCTGGAGCCGTCCGGCGGCCAGGTGATGCTGGAGCCGAATGTGCGCTTGGGTAAGCTGCGTCAGGATCAGTTCGCGTATGAGCAGTTCACGGTGATCGACACTGTGATCATGGGCCACGAGGAATTGTGGAAGGTTAAGGCCGAGCGCGATCGCATTTATTCGCTGCCGGAGATGAGCGAAGAAGACGGCATGGCCGTGGCCGAGCTGGAAACCGAGTTCGCGGAAATGGACGGCTACACCGCCGAGTCCCGCGCCGGTGAGTTGTTGCTGGGTCTGGGCATTCCGTTGGAGCAGCATTTCGGCCCGATGACCGAAGTGGCGCCAGGCTGGAAGCTGCGGGTGTTGCTGGCGCAGGCGCTGTTTTCCGATCCGGAAGTGTTGCTGCTCGACGAGCCAACCAACCACCTGGATATCAACACCATCCGCTGGCTGGAAAACATTCTCACGGCGCGTAACAGCACCATGATCATCATTTCCCACGACCGTCACTTCCTGAACAGCGTGTGCACGCACATGGCCGACCTGGATTACGGCGAGCTGCGTCTGTTCCCGGGTAACTACGACGAGTACATGACCGCCGCCACCCAGTCGCGCGAGCAATTGCTGGCCGACAACGCCAAGAAGAAGGCGCAGATCAACGAGCTGCAAAGCTTCGTCAGCCGCTTCTCGGCCAACGCCTCGAAAGCCAAACAGGCGACGTCGCGCGCCAAGCAGATCGACAAAATTCAGCTGGCCGAGGTCAAGCCGTCCAGCCGCGTGAGCCCGTTCATTCGTTTCGAGCAAACCAAGAAGCTGCACCGCAATGCGGTGATGGTCGAGAACATGGCCAAGGGTTTCGACGGCAAGCCGCTGTTCAAGAACTTCAGCTTCCAGGTTGAAGCCGGCGAGCGCGTGGCGATCATCGGCCCGAACGGCATCGGCAAAACCACGCTGCTGCGCACGCTGGTGGGCGAGTTGACGCCGGATTCCGGCAACGTGAAATGGACCGACAGCGCCGAACTCGGCTATTACGCCCAGGACCACGCCCACGACTTTGAAGACGACGTGAACCTGTTCGACTGGATGGGCCAGTGGACCCAGGGCGAGCAGATGATTCGCGGCACCTTGGGCCGCATGCTGTTTTCCAACGACGAAATCCTCAAGTCGGTCAAAGTGATTTCCGGCGGTGAGCAAGGCCGTATGTTGTTCGGCAAGCTGATCCTGCAAAAGCCGAACGTGCTGGTGATGGACGAACCGACCAACCACTTGGACATGGAATCCATCGAAGCGCTGAACCTGGCGCTGGAGAACTATCCGGGCACGTTGATTTTTGTCAGCCACGACCGCGAGTTTGTGTCGTCGTTGGCGACGCGGATTATCGAATTGTCGGCCAGTGGCGTGGTGGACTTCAGCGGCACCTATGACGATTACTTGCGTAGTCAGGGTGTGGTGATTTAAGCGCTGCCAGTACCGCTGTTTGCGTGATGCTCTGATCCGTGAATGCACAAAGACCCGACACACTCCGGTGTGTCGGGTCTTTTTTTTGCACGCCTTTTAGCTAGCGTCGTGCAAGGTGTTCACCGCGCGCGGTTTTACTCCGGCCCCTTTTCCGTATCGCTGTGATCGGCGTGTTCAACCTCGATCGGGTGGCTAGGCCAGCCACTGTAGTCATACGAGTCGCCGTAGTCATACAACAGCGCTTCACCCGCCGGGACTGCCCGCAGAGCCATCAGGTACAGCAAGGTGCTACCCAGACGTACGGCGGTCAGGTTGTTCTGGGCGTCATCCATCCCCTTGTTGGTCAGACTGGATATATTGCCGACGCCGTCTCCGAAGGCACTGATGAGCGAGTTGTCGCTCTTGGTGCCAAACGTATAGTTGGTAAAGTTCATGCCGACCTTTTTCCATTCGGCATTAATGGCTGCGTCGCCTTTCAGATATTTGCCGGCGTAAGGTGCCAATACCGTGAAAGGTGGAATATCGCGAGCCGCCTTGATGCCTCTTCCCATGCCCGGAACGTCTTCGACTTCCATCCAGCTTTCCATGTACCGAGCCCGTTCTTCACCCGGCACGGTGGTCAACCAGCGGGCTTGCTGGGCGATATCGTCTTTGATTTTCTTTGTGCTGGCGCGCACGTTGCCAGCCCCGGCCAGGGCTGCCTGCGCCGCGATGGCCTCATTAACGTCGGCACCCAACGTTAGCGTCATACGGTCAAGCAGCTCCTTAACGCTCCCGGCCTGCCATTTTTTCTGCACAGGTTGCAGGGCGGCGAACAGGACATCTTCACCGTTCTCCCCTTGCAGAATCGGCACGGTGTTGTCGATGCTGTGGCGCAATACGGGCACTTCTTCCTTCACCGCCAGATCGACCTCCAAGGGTTCGGGAACGGGCGTTGGACTTGGCACCGGTGATGAGTCGGGCTCTGTTTTTATCCAAGGCTGGAAATAAGCGTTCTGTTGCGACGGCATCACGACGACGTCGGGGCTTTGCGGCGGCGAATCGGCGTTAGACGGTGCGGTAGCGGTTGCTACCATCGGCGGACTGTCATCGCGGTCTGGCTCAAGTGGGATCAATGGCGGTGCGTTGACATTGATGTAGCTGTCGAGATCCACCTGTACCACTTCAGGCGTTTTCGGCGGCATGCCCCCCGTCGCGGAGGCGACGCTGGAACTGTCCGATGGCCTAGCGTGCGGTGTTTCCGGCCGGTTGACATCGCCGGGTTGAGTATCCAAGTGTTGTCCCGACGCTGGCACCACAGGTATGTGCTGTTCGCCAGCACGCGCGCCTGCTAATCGGGCCATTCCCGGGGACAGCGTTAAAAGGTCGGGGCGTTTCTCTACCAACTGGAGCATCACTTTTTGGTGCACATCCTCAGCCCCTCTGATCCACGCTCTCGAAGTCAGTATCCACTTGTTCAGGCTGTGTAGCTTCACACCTTGCTGTTCTGCAAACGCTTTAAGCTTTACGTCCGCCGCCTGCTCAGCACTAAGGTTGTAATAGCGCATTGCAGCTAGGTAGGTTCCCTTGCCGTCCAATGCGTTTGTAATATTTTCGTATGTTTTACGTGCCCCACCTTTGGCATTCTCAGGCGTAGCCCTCACGATTTCTCGCATGACGTTGGATCGATCGAATACGTCAGGCACGTTTCGCAATATTCTGTCTATCTTGCTTTGCAAACTCTCGATACGTGGCGCCTCTACCGTTTCTAGCGGAGCAGGCTGTTTAAAACTATTCGGCTCAGAAAAACCACTAAAAAGCTTTGGGCGTTTGGCGTGAAGTTGCTCTGCTACTTTCCGGTGCGCCTGCGGTGAACCCAAGGACCAAGTTGCATCGGTGCGTATCCACCTACTTAGCGTGGTGCGATTCAAACCGGTCTGCTCGGCAAACCCAGTAAGGTCATGAAATGCCGGGGCATCCGGCGATAACATGTGAAACTGCAACGCCCCCAAATAAGGCCCCCTGCCGTCGAGCGCTTTGCTTATTTCCCGGCTGTATTTTTCTACATAGCGGTTATTTAGTTCTGAGTCGGTGTTGAGCATAGCGAACGCCGGGCTGTTCACATCAAAAACATCTGGCGCCTGGAGTATCCAATTATCGAAACTCTCTCGCGCCGCGTAGGCCGCCTCTCTGCGCTCTTTATAAGAGGCAGCCCCCGATGAGTTTGTGGCGTTGTCGACAGTCGGGTCGAAAGTTGTCGTGGGCCGTGCAGGCTCGTCGACCGACTTCAAAGCCGGGTTTAAACGTTGCGAAATAAGTGAATCTTGCACGTGCCGGAGCTCTACAAGAAATTGGCGTACCGGAACACCATGCTCTAAAGCGAATTTGCTTGTATTGGCCGTAGACTCACCCTTTAAACGCGCCGCCATAAACGCCTTGGCAGCTTTCACGGGGTCCGGTTTTTTACCGCTTACAGTAGCCTGATAATTGTTCCAGAGTTTGCTCGCGCCAGTGACAGGAACATTTTCACGTTTCAGGTAGCGCCAGAAATCAGCTCTATCGTTAGGGTCTACCGCCGTTTTGCGCCATTCGGTGAGAACTTCGTATTTCCAGGGTTGGTTTTCTCCCGAATCAGAACTTCGGTCTGTCTTGCGCTTATGCTCCTTAGGCGGCGCCGAGACAGTGGAAACTGCCGACAGCGCATTACCAACAGGCTGGGTTACCGGACGCTGCGCGCGAGCAGCGTCCCCCGTGCTGACGGGCCGCATCTGCCCATTGGAATGAGTGACAGGCTGGCTGGGTGAGGCCAGAGGTGCTTCGGCATCCCGCGGCGGTTGCGCTTCCATCCAGGCGCCAGGAGCGTGTTCAGCCAGGCTTGACGAAGGCGAAAGGTTGTAACCGGCAGGCATCGTCAGAGCGTTATTGGCCGCCGGTGGCGGTGTCGTGGAGTGCTCAGCCAGGTAACGCTGCAAGATCCGCCGCTTTGGGTTCAAAGGCGTCGATGCCTCATCAGCGCTCTGTTGTATATCTGCCGCGCGCTTGCCCAGCGCATCGGCCGCCTCTGCGGTAGTGGGTTGTTTATGCCCTTGGACGTCCACCGCTATTGGCGAGTCGTAGCCTTTCACCTGAGTTAAAGCCCCTTGCATGTGCAAAACGGCGCCGACTTGATTCACCAGGCTCGGCCCGTCGTTCGCGCAAGCCGTGCCACAGCCTACAAGTGTCAGTTTGTCGATACGGCTGTCACCGCCATTGGCCAGTGTCTGCACCACGTCACTGATCTGTTTGCTGTCCAGGCCCCCAAGTTTCAAGCCGGCACTATGGCCCACCACCTCGACTTTCTTGCTACCGCCGTCGACCAGCACACCGCTCAATACCTGGACGCGGCCGTCACCGATGGGAGCAATTACGACGCTGGTGTCGGGGTGTTTGTTGGCGAGGTTTTGCGCGGCTTTGTTGACCACCGGATTGCTCGCGTCAGTGTTGACGATCACGCGCTGGCCAAAGGTTGCCAAAGAGGTGGTGGGTTGGCCAAGAGCGGCGTCGGAACGAAGGCTATACGGCTGAGGGGACAGTAAATAATCGGCCAGGGAGTACGGCGAATAATCCGGAAATGGCAACAGCTCGGTCGCATCTGGTCTCGCCGGGGCATTTGATTCGCGGCCCCCTTGAGATGTGCTTGTTGAGGGCTCGTTCACTTTCTGGGCAGCGGCGTCTAGTACCGGCGTTGCGGTCGACAAAAACCTGACGCCCGCCTTCGTAAGCCCCGTATCTTTAAGATATCTCACGGCACTAGGCGCATATATGCTTTGACTGTTCGCCCACGCTCGCGCACCGCCTGCGTCGTTCCTTTGCTCCTGTGTCATCTGCTGCCACGTCATCAACTTTGGCAACGCGTCCAGCCCAAGTTTATCCTGGCCGAGATAGGTCAACCCCCTATTCGTAAGCGTGTGCTTGGCACTATTGGGGTCGATCCCCTGACTTTTAGCCCATGCCATCGGGCCTCCTACCGCGTCTCTCTGTTGCCGAGTCATCTCTCCCCACGTTTTCAGGTGCACGGCGGTTATTTGAAGGCCATCGTGTTGCTGCTTGAGTTGCGCCTGCGTGGATAGGATCCGTTCGGCAGCGCGAAACGCCCGTCTCTTCTCGGCCGTAGCGGCTGTCTTAGCGCCTTTATTAGATGCAGCGATCTTGTCTTCGCCCTTTATGGTCAGTCCCTTGTCAGTGATGTGTTCTGCGGCATTGCGAAGTTTAAGTCCCTGGCTCAACGCCCAGGCTTCACGTCCGCCAGCGTCTTCCCTTTGCTTCTGAGTCATCGCTTCCCAAGTTTTTAAATGCTCGACAGTGATGGGGCGACCTTCGGTATTTAACTGGGCTCGACCAAGTGTGCTAAGGCCTGAATTTGTTAAGCGGGATTTGGCGGTTCTCATGTCGATATTTTGCGATATCGTCCAAGCAACCCATCCGCCAGCCTTGTCTTTTTGCACCTGCGGCATATTTTCCCACTGTTTTAGCTGTTCAGCGGTAATAGGACGACCTTCGGAACTCAACATGGCTTTTTGATAGGGGTTAATGCCGGAGTTATTTAACCATCGCCTGGCGCTTGTGATCTCAATCCCTTGAGCTTCAGCCCATCCCCTCCATCCCCCAGCGGCATGCTTTTGCTGTTGAGGTAGTGCTTCCCATGTATCTATCTGTTTGCTAGTAATCTTGGTACCGGTTTTGTTAAATGTGACAGCTACCTCGTTATTCGTACCATGGTTGTTGAGAAAACGGATGGCGCTTCCTAGTTTAATTCCTTGTTTCTGTGCCCAACTTACCCACCCGCCTTCGCTATGGCGCTGCTGTTGAGACATCGTTCTCCAGATATCAACTTGCTCTGGGGTAATGGACTTACCTTCTGTTGACAACCTTATCTTTCCCCTCTTGCCGAGTCCGCTGTCTGCCAGATAACCTCTCGCTTTTGCCGTATCGATATTCTGAGTCTCAGCCCAAGCCTTCCACCCGCCGGCATTGTTCCTCTCTGCTTTGCTCATTGAGGCCCAGGTGGTTAATTGCTCGTCTGTAATTACGCTGCGCCTCCCAGGTTTCGCTGCCTGTGACGTGGCCGAAGACGAGTTGTGCACGTCGTCCTGAATTTTTGCGTTTTCAGTGCCCGCTAACTGGGTTTGCGATTCAAGCGGCGATTTTGCAGCTTGAGCGTCAGTTGCCACAGCGTTGACCGGATTGTTTACAGGCTCCAAGCCAAACAGCAGATCGGATACTTGCAGGTTATCCAAGTCATGCGGGATCCTGGCCTTTTCAACATCTGTTAACGCGTTCTTCGGCTGAAGTGTCGGTTTGTCATCTCCGGAGTTAAGCAGCGGTTGTTTGTCCGGCGTCTTTCCAGTCTCCACTCCAAACAGCAAGTCAGATAGCTGGAGGCTGTCCAGATCGGGCGCAATCTTAGACATTCCACTATCCGCTACTGCTGTCTGCGGCCGAAGTGTCGGTTTGTCGGGTGCTAAGTTGGTTCGCAGGTCGTCTGCCGGAGTGCTTATCGGCTTGGGGCCAAACAGCAATTCGGAAACTTGGAGATTATCCAAGTCATGGGGAGTTTTAGCCTTTTCAACGTACGGTAAGGTTGCCTGCGGCTGGATCGAGGGTTTATCAATTCCAGCGTTGGCGGCCACATAGCCGGTCGGGGTGCTTACAGGCTGAAAGCCAAACAGCAAATCGGAAACCTGAAGGTTATCCAGGTCGCTGGGAATGGCCGCGCTTCCCAAGTTCGCCAGCCCCTGTCCCGGCGGTGGCCCATATAAACTTCCTGCCAGTAAATCTAACGAGGCGGGGTCTGAATGGACGGTTGGGGCGGACATTGAAAGTTCTTGGGCAAGTTTAAGTATTGCTAATCGGCTGTCCGTTTCTACGGTTCTGATTGGCAATCTCGATCACTGGCACGCCGCTGATAGCACTGGACACAGTTGCTCCGCCGCTGCGATCCAGCAGAATTTCCGCCGTCCCCCAACCGGGCGTGCCGGCCAGCACCAGGGAAAGTACGAGGCGTTTTAGCGAAAAGATGGGAGGAAATAACGGAAGGGAAACGCGTGACACCGCTTGATGTCGGCCCGGCTTGCCCTGGGCAGTTGTGATTTCGGCGACGGGAATTAAAAAGCCAAGTGGCTTGCTGAAAATAAGGCGAAAGCAGCGCTTGTTCACGACCAACATCCAATTGCGGGGAATAGTCGGTCAACGGTAGAAACTCAATGACGGGGAAACTGTAAGACCGCTCGGATAAGAATCCGACCGGCCAGAGATATCGTTCGACGCAATGCCTTGCATGACGGCAGAACCAAACTCACAGGCCTGCGGAAAAATCGCTACGCGACCTTCATCCCCCGTCGATAGCGCATCACAGCCCCAATACCGCCACGAAACCTGCTCGCGAACACGCCACCGTTCACATTTGCGACGTTTTCCATCATTTCAGCGACCTTATTGTGACTCAAAGGTCAGCTCCGGCCATCAACACTCCTGAAGGCCCCAGTAGCGAAGATTCGCTCCAGCGGCCGCTTACTGTTTGGGACCCATCGGAGAAACGACCCCATGACTACCCCGCTCCGTGTTAACGAAGCTTTGTTGATTGCTCACCGCGCTTTTCAGCCTTTTCAATGTGTTGCCTGGGCGCCGCAAGATGGCAAAGGTGAGTTGAATTTTTCTGTTATCGACCGCACCAACACCCGCCTGCTCGGCCGTACTCAAGTGGCCAGCAGCGCGTTTACCGATCCAACCCAACTCGAGCGTTTGCTGAAGCAGTCACGCGATGAGTTGAACAAACAAGGTTACGACCTTGAGCCTTGGCAGATGACCGCCTAAGGCATCACACGCAACACCCTACGGGCAGCCTTCGAGCTGCCCGTAGTCGTTTTCGGGGGACGGAAACCGTGGGCAAAAAAAGGCCCGCCGAAGCGGGCCCAAGTCAGGAACAACGGGTTAGACGGTGTCGGTTTTCAGGGCGTGGTCGCTGATCATGCCGTTGATGACCGTCGCCGCATCGGTGCTGCCGTAGTAAGCGCCGCTGGAAAGATCGACGCCGCTCAATACCACCGATTGCTGAGCCGGCCCGCCAGCGATGGTGGAAATACCGATGGTGGTATTGCCGCCGCCGAAGTTGAAGCTCAGGTAGTCGTCCAGGGCATTGCCGGCCTGCGCCACGCCCGAGAGCAGTTGCGACAGGTCGAGCACGTCCGAGCTGTTGCCGCTCAGGTCAACGTGGAAGTCGTTGATGGTGTCGGTGCCACCGAGGCCGCCTTTCTCCCATACAAAGGTGTCGTTACCGGTTCCGCCCGTCAGCGAATCATTGCCAAGCCCGCCGACGAGGACGTCATTGCCTGCTCCGCCATTGAGGGTGTCATTGCCGGCGCCGCCGTGGATGTAGTTGCTGAGGCCGTTACCCGTCAGGGTGTCGGCGTAGTCGGAGCCGATCAGGTTTTCGATGCTGCTGAAGGTATCGGCACCCGCCGCGCCGGAGGACGAGCCGCCCGTTGCGGTGAGGATGGCGGTCACGCTGCCGGTGGCGTCGTGGTAGCTGACGGTGTCTATGCCGTTGCCGCCATTAAGCGCGTCGTTGCCGAGGCCGCCGACCAAAATGTCGTTGCCCTCACCGCCGTTTAGCGTGTCGTTGCCGCCCAGGCCCAGCAGGATGTCGTCACCGTCATTGCCGTTGAGGGTGTCTGCCGTTTCGCGGCCCAGCAGCACTTCGTTGCGGAAGGTGCCGTCGAGGGTACCTTGGCCAGACTGAGTACGATCAACCGTGACCACCGCCGTATCCAGCGCGGCATGGCCATCAATCGAGGCGGTGTAGGTGAAGCTGCCGCCATCGCGCGCAGTGGCGTTTTCTTCGCCGAATACTTGCGCCCCAGCGGTGTGGTTCACGTTGCCGTCCACGGCATTACCGGCCGCGATAATCGATAGCAGGTTGTGGCTTGGGCCGGTGTCGTTGGCCAGCAGTGCCCAGGTGGGGATGCTGATCTGGTCGTCGCCGCTCTGGGCGGCGGCGTTGCTGAGTACCAGGTCGTCGCGCACCACCATCGGCGCCTGGCCGGCATCAATGGCGATGTTCAGCGCGGCGCTGGCGGTGTCGCCGTCCAGGTCGATCAGGGTGAAGACGATGCTCGCGGCAATGGCTGTGCTGATCACGCTCGGCGGCGAGAAGGTGTAGGCGCCGCTGTTGACGTTCACCGCCAGGCTGCCGCCTGAGGCCAGGCCCAGGGTGAGAATGCCCGAGCTGTAGGTGAACGGCGCGCCGCCCGTGGCCGTGACGCTGTTGGCGGTTTTGTCGTAGGTGAAGGTTTTGCCGTCAACGGTCAGCGCCCGCACATAGCCGCCGTCAGCACCAAAGCTGCCGCCGCTGGTGAGGTTGCCCGACAGCGGTGAGGCCTGCGCCGTGCTTACCAGTACCGAGGTGAGGTTGTTGAGGTCGCTTACCACCTGGCCGCCGGTGTTGGTGTGGGTGACGCCGTTGTAGGCGATGGGGTCCAAGCCGCCGACGCTGCTGCCGGTGCCCATGCCCAAGGCATACGAGCGCACGTTGTTGGCGTTGAGGAAGTTGACCCATGCCTGCTCTTCCGACGCGCCGCCGTTGGAGTACGGCGTTGGCCAGCCGCTGGCACTGCCTGCGGCGTTGGAGATGCCGGCATCACCGTTGGGAACGTTGGGTTCGCCGTCGGAGAGGAAGTACGCGACGTTCTGCACGTTGCCGGCGGCGATCTTGCCGGGCTGGCCGTAGGCGTTGATCGCGGCAATCAGCGCGGCGTCGAAGTTGGTCGAGTCGGCCGGTTGCAGGGCCAGAATCGCGGCCTTGGCGTCGGCGATGTTTACCCACACTTCTTCGGTGGTGGCGTTGGTGGAGAACGACACCAGGCTGACTTTTACATCGCCCAGCGCATCGTATTGCTCGAACAATTCCAGCAGCGAATTCTTCGCCACGTCCAGGCGACTCATGTCGCCGACACCCGCGTTGTTGTCCATGCTGCCGGAGACGTCGAGCACGATCATCAGGTTGGTATTGAGCGCGGTGCTGGCCTGGCCGTTCTGCACGATGTTGGCAGCGGTTGGCGCGTCGTCGAGGAAGCTCAGCGAGTTGCCCAGGTTCAGCGCCGTGCTGGCGGTATCGCCGTCGTGGTCGGTGACGGTGGCCACCAGTTGCACCAAATTGGCGGCGCTCAAGGTGGTCGATTGGTTCGGCCCGGTGTCTGGCGAATGTTGCAGCGCCAAGGCTTGATCGAGGCTGACCTGACCGGTGCTGGCGTTCACGGTGAGGGTGAACGAAGTCGCCCCGCCCGCGCCGCCGACTTTGCCGACAATGGCGTTGCCTTCTTTATAAAGCAGGATGTCGCTGCCGCTGGCCGCGTCTTTCAGCCCACTGGCCACGCCGGCCGAGCTGACGTTGAGGCTGTAGGTGGTGCTGCCGGCACCGTCGCCGCCGTGGTTGACGGTAAAGGCGTTGGCAAAGTTGCCGGTGGCGTTCGCGGCCAGGTTACTGTCGTCCACTTGCAAGGTGGGCGTTTGCGCGCCGCTGAGGGCGACGGTTGGCACGTCGTCTTCAATCTGTACGAGGAAACCGCCCGCCAGGGTCATTGGGTTGTTGCTGCCGTCGACGGCGTTGAGAATGCTGGCAAAGTTCAGGCTCAGCGCTTCGGTGTCGTCGCCATTGGCCAGCGGGTGATCCAGTGGGCCTTTGAGGGTGAAGGTGTAGCTGCCGTCGGTTTGCACTTGCAGGGTGAACACCTGCGGCCCAGCGGCGCCTGCGGTGGCAGTCAGGGTGTTGCCGACCACGCTGTAAACCAGGGCAACGCCGTGCGAGGTGGCCGAGGCCAGGCCGCTGGTGTTGCTGCTCAGGCTGAATTGCGCGGTGCCCGGGCCAAATACCAGATCGCCGACATTGCCGGTGGCCACGGTGCCGAAGCCATCACCATCGGGCACGCCGCCTGGCAGTTCGTCTTCTTCCACGCGGCCCACCACGGGCGCTGCGTCTTCGACGTAGACCGTTAGCGTGGCCGAGGATGGATCGCCGTCGTGGTCGACGATGGTGTATTGGAAGCTTTCCACTTTGTCGCCAGTAACCGTGGTCGGCGCCGTGTAGGTGTAGGCACCGGTGCTGAAGTTGAACGACAGCTTGCCGCCCTCGGCTGTGACGATATTGCTCAGCGAATTGCCGCTGATGTTGGCGCCGCTGCTTGGGTCGATGGTGTTGGCACCGTCCCACGCATAGGTGATGCCGTTGATTTGAATCGACTGGATATGACCGCCGCCATCGGCGCCATAGCTGTCGTCATCGCCGCCACCGACCGCGCCGTTATTGCCCAGCAGCACGTTGCCGGTCACCAGCCCACCGGTGACTTGCGCCACCAGCGTGTCCACCAGGCCGGCAAAATTGCCCACCAGAATCGGCGCGCCGCTGCCGTCCACGTCCACTTGTTGCAGGTGCACGGTATCGATGCCGTCGCCAATGCCGATGGTGCTGACGTTGATGTGGTTGTTGCTGACGAAGTTAGTCCACTGCGACGCCACCGTTGCGCTCAGCGACGCGCCGCCAGGGCCGGTGGATTCGTTGGGGTTGCCGTCACTGATGAAGAACACCTGATTGCTGTAGCCGGCAATCGGCGTGTACGAACTGATGACCTTGGTGACCGCGTCGCTGAAATCAGTGGAGCCGCTGTAAGGCCGGGCGCCACCGATCTGCGAATTGAGGCTGTCGATTTTCGCCGCGAAGTCGGCGTAGTTATCGAAGGTCGGGTACGCGGTGGCATCGCCGGAGAACGCCACGATCTGCGCTTTCACGTCGCCACTGGTGCCATTGAACAACGCCTGGGCAGCGGTTTTCACCGCTGTGAGCATGGTGTTCAGTTCGCTGTTGTCGATGCTGCCGCTGAAGTCGAGCACGAACACCGAGTTGAAGTTCTGACCCTGGGCTTCCTGCACATAGGCGATGTCGCCTTTGGCCAGCGGCGTGTCGTCATCGACGTTAACGCTCAGCGAGCCGGTGGCTTTGTCGCCGTCTTTGTCGGTGACCTGGTAGCTGAGGTTAAACGGTTGGTTGTTTTCGGCCTCGCCCGGCGTGTGGTTGATGGCCGCGTTCTGCACCACGTTGTAGGCACCGGTGGCGCTGTTGAGCGTGACGGTGAGTACGGTGGTGGCGCCCTGTTTCACCAGCAGCGAGGTGCCCGAGGTTTCGTAGCTGAAGCCACTCGGTGCGCCGCTGGTCAGCCATTGAATCGAGCCCGCGCCATCAGCGCCGAAGCTGTGCGCGAGGGTGCCGCTGCTATTCACCGAATCGGCGTCGTCGCCAATCCCGCTGGCGTTGCCGTTGGCCAAGGCATCGTCGTCCAACAACACCGGGGCGTTGCTGCTGACGGTGGGGCCGTCATCTTTGAAGCTGATGGCGTTGCCCAGGTTGAGGGTGGCGCTGCTGCTGTCGCCGTCGTGGTCGATGATGGTCGCGACCAACTGCACCAGGTTGCCGGCGCTGAGGGTGGCGGCCTGATCGGGGCCGCTGTCCGGGGTGTGGGCGATGGCGCGAACCTGGTCGAGGGTGACCACGCCGCTGGCATCCATTTTCACGGTAAACACCGTGGTGCCGCCCGCGCCGCCGTACTTGCCGACCACGTCGTTGCCGATTTTGTACAGTTGGATGTCATTGCCGGTGGCGCTGTCTTTCAGGCCACTGTTAACCCCGGCGCTGCTGACGTTCAGACCATAGGTGGTGCTGCCCGCGCCATCGGCGCCGAACTGGCCGGTGAAGGCGCCGGCAAAGCTTTGGCTGGCGTTGGCCGCCAGGTTGGTTTCATCCACTTGCAGCGAGCCAGCTGCCGCATTGCCAGCGGCAATAGTGGGAATGTCGTTTTCGATCTGCACCAGGAAATCACCGGCCAACGGCAGCGCATTCACGCCGTTGGTGGCCTGCAACAGGCTGGCGAAGTTCAGGGTTACCAGCGAGTCGTCGCCGCTGCCTGCGGCATGGTCCAGCGGTGCTTTCAGGGTGAAGGTGTAGTCGCCGTTGCCGGCCACTTGCAAGGTAAACACTTGTGGCCCGCCGGCACCGGCTGTAGCCGTGAGTGTGTCGCCGGCCACGCTGTACACCAACGCCACGCCATGGGAGGTAGCCGGAGCCAGGCCGCTGGTGTTGCTGCTGAGGCTGAACTGCGCGCCACTGCCGGCGGCGCCCAGGTCGGCGACGCTGCCGGTGGCGACGGTGAAGGTGCCGTCGTTGTCGGTGATGCCGCCGGCCAGTTCGTCTTCATCGACGCGCGCCACAATCGGCGAGGCATCTTCGACGTACACGGTGAGGCTGGCGCTGGATGGGTCGCCGTCGTGGTCGATGATGGTATAGGTGAAGGTTTCCACCTTGTCGCCGGCGATGGTGTTCGGCGCGGTGTAGCTCCAGGCGCCGGTGCTGAAGTTGAACGACAGCGTGCCGCCCTGCCCCGTGGCGATGTTGTTGAGCTGGTTGCCAACGATGTTGGCGCCGCTGCTTGGGTCGATGGTGTTGGCACCGTCCCAGGTGTAGGTCACGCCGTTCACTTCAATGGACTGAATGCGCCCGGCGCCGTCGGCACCGAAGCTGTCGTCATCGCCGCCGCCCACCGCGCCATCGCTGCCGTTAAGCACGTTGCCGTTGACGAAGCCGCCGGTCACTTGGCCAACCAGGGTATCGATCAGCGAGCCGAAGCCGTCGACCAGAATCGGTACACCGTTGCCGTCCACGTCCACTTGTTGCAGCGGGCCGGTGGCAATGCCGTCACCGATGCCAATGGTGCTGACTTGAATGCCATTGGAATTAACAAAGTTGTTCCACTGCGCAGCGGCTGCCGGGTTCAATGCCTCGCCGTTAGGGCCGAGCGATTCGTTCGGGTTGCCGTCGCTGATAAAGAACACCTGGTTGCTGGCGCCGGCAATCGGGGTAAAGGAATTGACCACTTCCTGCACTGCGTCGCTGAAGTCGGTCGAGCCGCTGTAAGGCCGCGCGCCGCCAGGCAGGTTGGTGTTCAGGCTGTCGATTTTCGCCGCGAAGTCGGCGTAGTTATCCACCGGCAGGTACGACGTGGCATCGCCGGAGAACGCGACGATTTGCGCGTGCACATCGCCCGTGGTGCCGTTGAACAACTCCTGCGCTGCGGCTTTCACCGCCGCGAGCATGGTGTTCAGTTCGCTGTTGTCGATGCTGCCGCTGAAGTCCAGCACAAACATGGTGTTGAAGCTTTGGCCCTGCGCCACCTGCACCTGAGCCACGTCGTTTTTGGCGATGGGGGTGTCATCGTCGACGTTCACTTGCAGGGTGCCGTTGGCCTTGTCGCCGTCTTTGTCGGTGACTTGGTAGTTGAAGGTAAAGCCCTGGTTGTTTTCGTTGTCGGCGTTGGCGTGGTCGATGGCTGCGTTTTGCACCACGTTGTATTCGCCGGTGCTGCTGTTCAGCGACACGGTCATCACCGTGGTGCCGCCCTGCTTGACCAGCAAGTCGCTGCCCGAGGTTTCGTAGCTGAAGCCGGCCGGTGCGCCGCTGGTGAGCCACTGAACCGAGCCTGCGCCGTCAGCGCCGTAGTTGTGCGCCAAGGTGCCGCTGGCGTTGGAGGAATCGGTGTCATCGTTGACCCCGCCGGCATTGCCATTGGGTAACGCGTCGTCGTCGAGCAGCACGGTGCCGTTGCTGGTCACGCTTGGGCCGTCGTCGCGGAAACTGATGACCTGGCCGAGGTCGACGGTGGCGGTGGCAGTGTCGCCGTCGCCATCTACTACGGTGGAGCCGAGGCTGATATGCCCCGCGCCCAGGTACGCCGCTTCGTCCGCGTCACCGGTGGGGTGCACGATGGCGCGAATTTGGTCGAGGGTGACGGTGCCGCTGGCATTCACGCTGACGGTGAACACCAACTCGTTGCTGCCCGCGGTGCGTCCTTCGATCACGCCGGCATTCACGCTGAGAATCACGTTCTGGCCGGTGGCGGTATCCACCAGGCCCGAGTTGGCGTTAGTAACGCCCAGGTTGTAGGTCTGGCTGGCGATGCCATCGGCACCGGCCTGCACGTTGAAAGTGCCGGCGAAGTTGGCGCTGGCATCTGCGCCGAAGTTGCTTTCATCCACTTGCAGCTGCAACGACGAGCCCCACGTCACGTTGGTGGCAACGTCGTTGTAGTCGTAGTCGGAGCCGTTGGTGAGGTCTTCCCAGTTCTGATTGCCCGCGCTGCCGGTGTCTTGCAGGTGCGAGCCGCCGGGGTTGAGCGAGGCGTCAGTGAACAGCACATTGGCGCCATCGTCGCCCACCAGCGGCACGCCGCCCACCGAGGCCACCCACTTGCCGCCCACTTGGCTGAAGCTGACGGACGCACCGTCTACCAGGCCAGCGTTGCCGTTGGCCCCGTTGGGAATGATGAAGAAACCAGTGGTGCTTGGGTCCAGGCTGCTGATGTCGGCGGTGTCGCCGGCGGTCTGGTCCTGCACGTTGGCCCAGATGATTTTGCCGTCGACCGGCAAGCCATCCGGCCCTTTGGTGTAGTAGCCATAGCTACTGGCGTAACCCGCACTGGTGCCGTTAAAGGTGACCTGCGAGCTGCCGCCCAGATCGGACGCCTGAATGGTTGGGCTGTCGTCGTTGATATTGACCGCCAGGTTGCCGCTGGCCTGGTCGTTATCGCGGTCGGTGACGGTGTAGCCGACGTTCAGCTGCAAGGTGTCTTCGGTGCCGGTTGTCGGGTGCATCAGTGGTTGCAACAGGCTGACGGTGTAGGCGCCGGTGCTCGGGTTGGTGAGCTCAACGCGCACCAGTTCGCCACGGGCGGAACTGATGGTCAGGGTGTTGGTGCTGGCATCCCACACCGAGGTCACCGCCTCAGTGCCCAGGCTGCTCGGCCCGGTGAGCGCGATGCTTTGCAGGCCATCGGCGCCAGCGGCGAAGTTTAGCGTGCCGCTGGTGGTGGTGGCCGCGCCGGCGACATCGCCCGGGCCGCCGTTAATGCCGCCGAGCAGGCCTTCGTCGTCCAGCGTGGCGGTGGCCGTGGTTGGCGAGACGGTGGGTGCATCGTCTTCGAAACTCAGCGCGCCGCCAATATTCACGGTGGCCGAGGTGGTGTCGCCGTCACCGTCAGTGATGGTGCCGGTCAGTTGAATCAGGTTGCCCAGCAGCGAATCGCTGGCTTGGTCCGGCCCGGTGTTGGGCAGGTGGGCGATGGCCAATTGTTGGTCAAGCGTGACCACGCCGGTCGCCGCATTCACCGAAACGGTGAAGGAGATCGGGCCGCCGGCATCGCCGACGCGACCAACCAGCAGGTCGCCTTCTTTGAACAGCACAATGGCGTTGCCGCTGGCGGTATCGACGAGGCCGGTGTCGGCGCCCGGTGCGCTGACGTTCAGGGTATACGCCACATTGCCCGCGCCATCGGCGCCGAACAGCGGCGTAAAGGCGCCACTGAAGTCGGCGCTGGCGTCGACGTTCAGGTTGGTTTCGTCCACCACCAGCACCGGCGGCAAGCCGGTGCCCGGGTCGATGATGGGCGCATCGTCGGCAAAGCTCAGGGTGCCGCCGATGTTCAGGTTGGCGGTGGCGCTGTCGCCGTCTTTGTCGGTGACGGTGGCGCTCAGCTGCACCAGATTATCGGTGAGCAAGCCGGTGGTTTGATTTGGCCCGGTGTCCGGGTCGTGCACGATGGCGCGCTGTTGATCCAGCGTGACCACGCCGGTCACTGCGTTCACCGTTACGGTAAAGGAGATCGGGCCGCCGGCATCGCCGACGCGGCCCACCAGTGTGTCGCCTTCTTTAAACAGCACGATGGCGTCGCCGCTGGCGGTGTCCACCAGGCCGCTGTCGGCGCCGGGGGTGCTGACGTTCAGTTGATAGCTGACGCTGCCGGCGCCATCGGCACCAAACACGGGCGTGAACGCGCCGCTGAAATCAGCGCTGGCATCCACCGGAAGCACGCTTTCATCCACCACCAGGGCGATGCCGGCCAAGGTGCCGGGGGTGATGCTGGGGCCGTCGTCACGGAAGCTGATGGCGTTGCCCAGGTCGAGGCTGCCGCTGGCCGTGTCGCCATCGCCGTCAGTGGCCGTGGCGACCAGGTTGATGTGGCCGCTGCCGAGCACATCGACATCGTCGGGGTTGCTGCCGTCGTCATGGACCACGGGGCGAATCTGATCGAGGGTCACGGTGCCGTCGGCGCCCACGCTCACGGTAAACACCAGTTCGTTGCTGCCTTCGGTACGGCCTTCGACCACGCCGGCATTAACGCTGAGCACCACGTTCTCGCCGCTGGCGGTGTCCACCAGGCCGCTGGCCGGGTCGCTGACGGTCAGCTCGTAACTCACGCTTTGCAGGCCATCGCCGCCGGCTTGCACGTTGAATGCATCGCTGAAGTTGGCCGAGGCGTTGGCGCCCAGATCGCTTTCATCCACTTGCAGCTGGGCTTCGGTGCCCACGGTGCCAATGGTCGGCACATCGTCTTCGATGTTGATCACAAACAGGCCACCGGCCGTGCCGAAGCCTTGCACCGGATCGCCGTCGAAATCGGTGGCGGTCAGCAGGCCGGTGAAGTCGATACCCAGCACGTTGCCATTGCCGAACAGTTCGCCGTCATCGCCATTGGCGAGCGCGTGGTCCAGCGGCCCTTGCAGGGTGAAATTGAAACTGCCATCGGTGCCCACTTGCAGGGTGAACACGTCGTAGCCCGGGCCGCTGGCGGTGAGTGTGGTGTAGCTGCCATCAGCCGACACCACGACTGAATAGGTCAACGCCACGCCGCCCGAGGTCAGTCCCTGGGCATCGAGCACGGCGGTGGCGGCAGCGGTGCCGACCAGGCCGAAGCTGCCAATGCCATCGGCACCAAAGTTCACCAGACTGGTGAGCGAGCCGGGGCCGGATTCCACGCCGACATTCACGGTCTGCGCGGGGTTGCTGTCGGAACCCGGCGCATCGCCGTCTTCGTTGTTGCCCTCGTAGGGCGCGGCAACCGCCACGCCGGGAAGACCTGACTGACCGCTGGCCGGCAATTGGCTCAGCGCGTCTTCATGGACGATGCCGCCCACGAACGGCGAACCCTCACCGCCGGTATTCAATTCGGGGCTGTCGTCGTTGATACCCACGGCCAGGGTGCCGCTGCTCGGCGTGCCGTTGCCGTCGGTAATGGTGTAATCGAGGTTGAGGTTTAGCGTGTCTTCGGCGCCGGCCACTGGATGATCCAGCGGCAACTCCAGGTTGAAGTCGAAGGCGCCGGTCAGCGGATTGGTGTTGGTGGCGGTGAATACCACCGGACCGTCAGCGCCGCCTTGGTGGGCCGTGAGCGTCAGGCCGTCGGCACTGATAACCACCACCAGCGGTTGACCTTGCGAGGTGATGCCAGACAAATCCACCGCGTTCCAGGCGAACGCCCCCGGACCGTCCGGCCCGAAGTTATAACCCAGGCTGCCACTGAGCGAAGCCGGCACGCCGGGCTGGTCGTCGCCGTACGGGCTGCCTTCGATGCTGCCGGGCAGGTCGCTGTCTTCGTCGAGGGAAATGGATACGGTGCCGGCGTCGGGGTCGCCGTCGGGGGCAGCAGGATCAGGCAGGTTACGGGCTGCCGGGTCGGGATCGGGAAACTCGGGGCCGCGCGCCAAGCCTTCGGTGGGGAAACCAATGTTCGGGGTCACGGCGCCGCCGACTTCGGTCAGCAGCACGAAGGAACGGCCGCCGCCTGCACCGCCGGGGCCGCCTGCGCCTGCACCCGGGCCGGCAGCGGTGGCTTCACCGGCTTGGGTCGGGTCTTGGCCCGCCTCGATGGCCGCTTGCAGTTGCTCAACGTCAGTCAGGTCGTCCTGGCTGGGCGTGGCCGGTGCAACGGGGTCTTGAACGATCACCTCGTTACCGCTGCCGCCGTTGAGCAGCGCGGTATCCAGTTCCAGGCTGCTTTCGCGGCCCAGGGTCAGTTCACCGCCATTGGCCAGGGCCACGGCAACGGCGCCTTGAGCGCCGGTGTCCAGTTGCTCGCCCGCGTATACGCGGTCGCCTTCAGTCAGCGCGCGTCGCGATCCGTCGCTCGCTACCGCAAAGACCTCGCCGATTACTTTACTGACGACACCAATCAACGTAGCCATGATTCCTTCCTCACTACTGCTGCCAACGACCCGTCGACACGCATTTTCAAAAGGGCCAACAGCCTTTCAAAACCTGAGGAATACGAAAAACCCGCCGAAAGTTAGGCAACGATGATTTGCATCAAAAAGCCATGACGTCAAAAAACTACCGCCCTAGCGCTGCTCAAACTGCCCGCAGTGTTTCTCCCCGTTCCAGACGCTCGAAACCGCAATTGACCGTGATTTGCAAGCCTCGCCAGCGTCAAAGACCCCGGTAAACGTGACGTGCAGGCAAAAACAATGTGCTCGTTTTCACATACTGCATAAGAATAAATATTCATAAGGTTTGTTCCAAAAATTTCTTAGGTTCTTCTAAAGTTGTTCTTAGCTGGAATGTTACAAGCCTGAAACGGTCTAGTAGGCGCATAAGCCAATTTATTGGCATACCAACACAACGTTCACACCTATGGAGAAGTACCCATGCCTGCAATAAAACCGCTATGGACTAGCGTGCTGTTGGCTGTGGTCTGCGCACAGGCGCAGGCCATGACCCTGTCCGAAGCCATCCAGAGCACCATCGACACCCACCCCGAGCTGCAAGCCAGCATCAACGACCGCCGAGCAAGCAAGGAGCAGGTCGGTGTCGCGCAAGGGGGTTACTACCCGGTGGTCGACGCCATCGCCGGTTACGGCCGCGAAGAAACCGACAACCCCACCACCCGCGCGCGCGGCAATGGCCTGAACAGCCACAACAAGGAACAACTCGACTACGGCACCTCGCAGCTGCGCCTGCGGCAAATGCTGTTCGATGGCTTCAACACGCCGAACGAAATTGCTCGCACCGAAGCGGTGGTCAATTCCCGGTCTTATTACATCCAAGGCACCGGTGAAGACCTGGCGCTGCGCACCGTGCAGCTTTACCTCGAGGTGCTGAAACGCCGCGAGATGGTCGACCTGGCCCGCAATAACTTGCAGGCGCACCAACGCATGGGCGACCAGATCAACCTGCGCAGTGAGCGCGGTGTGGGCAGCAACGCCGACTCCGATCAGTCGTCCGCGCGTTTGGCCCTGGCAGCCAACAACCTCTACACCGAGGAAGTGAACCTGCAGGACGCCGAAGCCAATTTCTTCAGTGCCGTTGGCCGTCCGGCCGATGAGCTGGAAATTCCGGCCTCGATCAAAGGCCAGATTCCCGAAGACGTGAACGAAGCGCGCCAGCGCGTGGTGGATAACAACCCCATGCTGAAATCGGCCCAAGCCGACGTGATCGCCGCCGAGAAACAATACGAAGTGGCCAAGTCGCCCTTCTACCCACGTTTCGATGCTGAACTGGCGGCCAACGCCAACAACAACACCGCCGGCGACGAAGGCCATGACAACAACTGGCGAGCGGGCGTGGTGATGACCTACAACCTGCTCAACGGCGGCCGCGACAAGGCCAACCTGCAATCCACCGCCTACCAGATCAACCAGGCGATGGACATCCGCAACAACGCCCTGCGTCAGATCAACGAGAACGTGACCCTGGCCTGGAACGCCCTGCGCAACGCCCGCCTGCAAACGCCGCTGGCCCGCGACTACGCCGACTACACCAAGCGTGTACGCATGGCCTACCAAGACCAATTCGGCCTGGGCCAACGCACCCTGCTCGACCTCCTCGACAGCGAGAACGAACTGTTCACCGCCAACCGTCGTTACGTGGAAGTGCGCTACACCGAGGAATTCTCGATGTACCGCCTGCAATCGGCCATGGGCGAGTTGCTGCGCAAGCAAGGCACCGTGCTGCCCGCCGAAGCGACCGCACTCAACGAAGTGAAAAGCACCGCGCAACTGCCGTCGATGAAATAAGCGACGGCAGCCAGCCACCCCACCCCGCCCTTGTAGGAGCGGCTTCAGCCGCGATGCCCTTGATCTTCAATCCAGAGCATCGCGGCTAATCGGAATGCCGCCCAGCCGCTCCTACAACAGTGCCGGGGTGGCGCCGGTTCCGGCTGTATCAGTCCTCGGTGAACTCGCTGAATAATTTGTCTGAACCACAGTGGCACAGTGCGATCAGACAGCAGTCAGCCGAGTGCTCAAGGTCTGAATGAGGAGTAGTGAGACTGTGACCACCATGGAACGGACCGGCCCGTCCGGCGACCCGCGTTTAGACCACGATGACCCGCTGCTCGATGGGTTGTTGATTTTGTGCAACCTGCACAACTGTTCGGCCAGCCGTGGCAGTTTGAGTGCCGGCTTGCCGATGCCTGAACAACGTCTGAGCCCCGATTTATTACCTCGCGCTGCAGCCCGCGCCGGCTTGCAAGGCCGTTTGCTGCGCCGTGAATTGAATGCCATTTCCGCCCTTAACCTGCCGGTGCTGTTGGTGCTCAAGGGCGGCCGCTGCGCCGTGCTGCGCGAGTGGCGCGCCGATGGTCAGGCGCTGATCCTGCCCAGCGAAGCCGAAGGCGGCGAGCAATGGGTAAGCCGCGAGTTGCTGCAAGCCGAGTACGCCGGCCAGGCGCTGTTTGCCCGGCCGCGCCATGAACTGGAAGACTTGCGCACACCGCTGGTGCCGCGCGTGGAAGCCTGGTTTCGCGACACCTTGAAACTGTCGCGCTGGCTGTATGCCGACGCCATTCTCGCCAGCCTGCTGATCAACCTGCTGGGCATGATGGTGCCGCTGTTTGTGATGCAAACCTACGACCGCGTGGTGCCCAACCAGGCCATTTCGACCTTGTGGGTGCTGTCCATCGGTTTGCTGTTGGGCACGATGTTCGAATTGCTGCTGCGGGTGCTGCGTTCCCATCTGCTGGATGTCGCCGGCAAGAAAACCGACGTGGTGCTCTCGGCCACCTTGTTCGAGCGCATCACCGGTATGTCGATGAGCGCCCGGCCGGCCAGCGTTGGCGGCTTCGCCCAGAGCATTCACGACTTCCAGGGCCTGCGCGAGTTTCTCACCGCCGTGACCCTGACCAGCATCATCGACCTGCCCTTCGCCCTGCTGATGATTGTGGTGATTGGTCTGCTCGGCGGCTGGATTGTGGTGATTCCCCTGCTGGCCTTTCCCATCACCATTATTTTTGCCCTGATCATTCAGTCGCGCCTGCGCGACACCGTGCAAAAAAGCCTGGCCCTGGGCGCCGAGCGTCAGGCCTTGCTGATCGAAACCCTTAGCGGCTTGGAAACCCTGAAAGCGTGCAGCGCCGAAAGCGAGCGTCAGCACAAATGGGAAACCACCCACGGCGCCATGACCCGCCTCGATGCCCATGCGCGAAACCTGTCGGCGCTGGCCACCAACGGCACGCTGTTCCTTCAGCAGTTCTCGGGCATGGCGACGATCATTGCCGGCGTGTACCTGATTATCGACGGCAACCTTAGCGTCGGCGCCCTGGTGGCCTCGTACATGCTCGGCAGCCGCGTGATGGCGCCACTGGGGCAAATTGCCGGGCTGATTACGCGCTACCAACAAGCGCAAATCACCATGCGCAGCACCGACGCCATGATGTCCATGCCGCAAGAGCGCCAAGCCAAACAGCGGCCGCTGGAGCGCACCCAACTCAAGGGCGCGCTGGACATGCACAAGGTCAGCTTTACCTACCCCAACGCCAGCGGCCCCGCCCTGGTCGGCGCCAGCCTGCATATGCAGCCGGGCGAGCGCATCGGCATCATCGGCCGCAGCGGTTCAGGCAAAAGCACCCTGGCGCGGCTGATCATGGGCTTCTACACACCCGAAGAAGGCCAACTGCTGCTCGACGGTCTCGACCTGCGCCAACTCGACGTCGCCGACCTGCGCCACCAGATCGGCTACGTCGCCCACGACCTACCGCTGCTGTCGGGCAGCCTGCGCGACAACCTCACCCTCGGCGCCCGCTACGTGAGCGATGCACGGATGCTCGAGGTGGCGGAAATGACCGGCGTCAGCGAACTCGCCCGCCAGCATCCGCAAGGCTTC
>Ga0157370_10001015_pt1 | contig 35406 bp, 31 predicted proteins | sample C35metaG_FD_113463 | JGI IMG/M metagenome (GOLD analysis project Ga0157370, IMG submission 113463) | Corn rhizosphere microbial communities from Kellogg Biological Station, Michigan, USA - C3-5 metaG | ecosystem: Host-associated > Plants > Roots > Rhizosphere > Soil | place: USA: Michigan... | reverse complement strand
GTGCGTTGCTGCGGTGGGCGGCGGTCGGGCGTGCGGTGCACCCGCAGTTCTTCCTGGAAGCGCACCACCGGGTCAATGCCGATGTCCTTCAGCAGGCCACGGGCCTTGGTGAAGTCATCGGCGTGCTTGACCCACACCTGCGGCCACGCATCGCGATCGTTGTTGCGCTCGGAATAGCTGAACCGCTGGTACGTGGGCCGGTTCCAGCTCGACCGGTTGGTTACCGTGGTTTCAATCGCGTGCTCGGTGAGCAACGCGACCACACGGTCGACGTTGTCCTGGCGGGGGGAGGTATATATCTGGCGCATGGCCCGATTCTACGGCATCCCCCCGCCAGGATGCCGCTAGGGCGAAACCAGCGCCGCCTTCACGTTATCCAGGTGCCCATCGTTCGGCAGCGGGGCGATCCCGAGCAAGTGGGCCAGCAGCGGGTACACATCCACGTTCTGGAACGGCGGGACCGTGGCGCCGCGGGCAAAGGCCGGGCCATGCCCCACAAACAGCGCGCGCATGCTCGGGTCCTGGTTGTCATAGCCGTGCTCGCCGCGGGACATCGGGTCCTTGCGCTTGGCCAGGTCGGCATGGCTGATGATCGACCAGCCCACGTCGGCCAGGCACAGGTACGGCGGCACGCGTGGGTTGTGGCCGTAATCCAGGCGTGCCGGCAGGTCTTCCTTGCGATAGCAATGCATGTGCGCATGCGGGCCCAGCAGCTGGGCCACGGCCGCTGTCGCGTCATGGCCATCGCGCGGGGCGAACGTGGCCATCACGCCATACGAGACGGTATCGAGATCGTCGAGGTGGGTCTCCTCATCGGAGAACACGATGTTGCCCTTGGGCACATCGGCCATGCCGTGATCGGACACCACCACGATGTTCATGCCGTCATACAGGCCGCGCTGGCGCAACTGCGCCACCAGGTAGGCCAGCGCATCATCCACTTCGCGCAGCGCCGCGTTCACTTCCGGCGAATCCGGTCCGAACTCGTGGCCGGCGTGGTCTACCGCATCGAAGTACAGGGTTTCGAACGCGGGCTTCGGGCCCGGCTCGTCGATCCACGACAGCAGCTTGTCCACGCGCGCCTTCGAGCTGAGCGAATCATCGAAGGGAATCCAGTGGTCAGGCCGCACGCCATGGATCTCGGCCTCGGTACCGGGCCAGAACATGGTGGCGGTATGCAGGCCCTGCTTCTGAGCGGTGACCCAGATGGGCTCGGCTTGCGCCCACCAACGGCCATCGCTGGTGGCCGCGCGGTTGCCCAGGCTGAACTTGCCCAGCGCCGGATCGCGCATGGTGTTGTTCACGATGCCGTTGCGATCAGGCACGCGGCCGGTTACCAGCGTGTAGTGGTTGGGGAACGTCAGCGAGGGGAACGAGGGCAGCATGTACGGCGCGTGTGCGCCGTCATCGGCCATCGCCTGCAGGGTCGGGGTCAGGTGGCGGTCCAGGTAATCGGCGCGGAACGCATCGATCGAGACGAGCAGGACAGGGTGGGCAGCGGGCGTGGCCGGGTGAGCGGGGTGCGTGGCGCACCCGGCCAGGGCCACCAGCAACAGCGCCGTGAAGAGGCGTGGCAGGCGGGAAAACATGGCATTCATGGGGAGAGGCTTAGGCTCGGTTCTAAAGACAATCCTTTCATGATGGACGAGTCAGATGACCAACGCATCACGCAAGTTCATGCTGATCCTGCTCGCGGCGCTGCCCCTGGCGGCGTTTGCCCAGGCCGCCACCCAGCCGAAACCGGCGCCGAAACCCGCGCCGCGGCCCAAGGTGTACACCCCGGTGGCGACGCCCAGCCAGCAATGGCAGAACCAGGCTAACCAGCAGCAACTGATCAACCGGCAGAACCAGAATGCCGTGCAGGAGCAGTTGCGCCAGAACAACCTGAACCAGCAACGCAGCAACGCGACCGACCCCGCCCTGCGCAGCCAGCTGGATAACGCCGACCAGTCGCAGCAACAGCAATACCGCGCCCGCCAGGACAACGCCGCCCGCCAATACCAGGACAAACAGACCACCCAGCCCGCCAACGCCACCAGCCGCCCGTAAGCGTATTAACGTGCTGCGACGCAGATAGCCCCTCGCGGCCGGGCAGCCCATAATCGGGGATTCGCTTCCACACCCCCACGGAGCCCCCGATGTCGGCCTTTACGCGCATCGATACCACCCGCACGGTCCGCGCGCCGCGCGGCGCCGAACTCACCTGCAAGAGCTGGCAGACGGAAGCGCCATTCCGCATGCTGCAGAACAACCTGGATCCGGAAGTGGCCGAGAACCCGGCCGAACTGGTGGTGTATGGCGGCATCGGGCGCGCGGCGCGGAACTGGGAATGCTTCGACGCCATCCTGCGCAGCCTGCGCGAGCTGCGCGATGACCAGACCCTGTTGGTTCAGTCCGGAAAGCCGGTGGGCGTGTTCCCGTCGCACCCGGACGCGCCCCGTGTGCTTATCGCCAATTCGAACCTCGTGCCGGCGTGGGCCAACTGGGAGCACTTCAACGAGCTCGATCGCAAGGGCCTGATGATGTACGGCCAGATGACCGCGGGCTCGTGGATCTACATCGGTTCGCAGGGCATCGTGCAGGGTACGTACGAAACCTTCGTGGAAATGGGCCGCCAGCATTACAACGGGAACCTGGCCGGCCGCTGGGTGCTCACGGCAGGCCTTGGCGGCATGGGCGGCGCACAGCCGCTAGCCGCCAGCCTTGCCGGCGCCAGCTCGCTCACCATCGAGTGCCAGCAGAGCCGCATCGATTTCCGCATCAAGACCCGCTACGTCGATGAGCAGGCGGCGGATCTGGATGACGCGCTGGCACGCATCGCCCGCTATACCGCCGAAGGCCGCGCGGTGTCGGTCGCCCTGCTGGGCAACGCGGCCGATGTGCTGCCGGAACTCGTGCGCCGCGGGGTCCGCCCGGATGCCGTGACCGACCAGACCAGCGCCCACGACCCGGTGAACGGCTACCTGCCTGCGGGCTGGACGGTCGACGAATGGTTCGAGCGCCGCAAGAGCGACCCCGTGGGCACCTCGAAGGCGGCCAAAGCCTCCATGCGCAAGCACGTGGAAGCGATGCTCGCCTTCCACGCGCAGGGTGTGCCCACGTTCGATTACGGCAACAACATTCGCCAGATGGCCAAGGACGAAGGCCTCACCGATGCCTTCGCCTTCCCGGGCTTCGTCCCCGCGTTCGTGCGCCCGCTGTTCTGCCGTGGCGTGGGCCCGTTCCGCTGGGTGGCGCTGTCGGGCGATCCGGAAGATATCTACAAGACCGATGCCAAGGTGAAGGAGCTGATTGCCGACGACCCGCACCTGCACCGTTGGCTGGATATGGCGCGCGAGCGCATTAGCTTCCAGGGCCTGCCGGCGCGTATCTGCTGGGTAGGCCTGGGCCTGCGCCACAAGCTGGGCCTCGCGTTCAACGAGATGGTCCGCAATGGCGAGCTGAAGGCGCCGGTGGTCATCGGCCGCGATCACCTGGATTCAGGTTCGGTCGCCAGCCCCAACCGCGAAACCGAGGCCATGCGCGATGGCAGCGATGCCGTGAGCGACTGGCCGTTGCTCAACGCCATGCTCAACGTGGCCGGCGGCGCCACGTGGGTCAGCCTGCACCACGGGGGTGGCGTGGGCATGGGTTACAGCCAGCACAGCGGCGTGGTCATTGTGTGCGACGGTAGCGAAGAAGCCGACAAGCGCATCGCCCGCGTGCTCTGGAACGACCCCGCGACGGGCGTGATGCGCCACGCGGACGCCGGCTACGAAGACGCCATCGCCTGCGCGAACGAGCAGGGCCTCGACCTGCCGATGCTGCGCTGACGCAACACGGCTCCGTGTAGGAGCGCGCTTGCGCGCGATGGGTGCTTGCGGAAACCCCCATCGCGCGCAAGCGCGCTCCTACATGTCTTTTACCGCCCGTTCGCCCAGGCCGGCGTGTACATCTCCGGGTAAATCCGCTGCAACGCCAGTACCTTCGGCCGGTCGTTGATGGCGATGTACATCGCATCGGGGTTCAGGTGCATGTAATCCTGGTGCTCGTCCTCGGCGTTCCAGAAGCCCTTGAGCGGTACCACCTGGGTCACGATCGGGGCGCTGAAGGCCTTGGCCGCCGTGAGCTGGGCCACATAGGCGCGGGCCAGCTTCTCCTGCTCCGGTGTGGCGTAAAAAATCGCGGAGCGATATTGCGTGCCCATGTCGGGGCCCTGGCGGTTGAGTGTCGTGGGGTCCATGGCCACGGAGAAGAACACCTGCAATAACTGGCCGTAGGTCACCTGGGCGTGGTCGTACACCACGCGTACCGATTCGGCATGGCCGGTGTCACCGTCGCTCACATCATCGTAGTTGGCATGGGCCGCATCACCGCCGGTGTAGCCCGAGCGCACACTTTTTACGCCCTTGACGTGCTGGAATACACCTTCCACGCCCCAGAAGCAGCCCCCGGCGAATACCGCGGTGGCCTCGCCCGGTGCGCGGGCGGCATCAACGGCTGGCGTGGGCAGCGTCAGGCCTTCATCGCGGGCGGCAGCGGCCGAGCAGGCGGTGAGGGCGGCAAGTACGAACGGGAGCAGGATCGGGCGGCGCATGGCGGTTCTCCGACGGGGGATAAGCCAATAGACCGGGGGCGGCATGGTTTTATTACGCGGCTACCCCTACAGTACGCCGCCCCCTGGCCGTTACATACCGAACGGCGTGGGGATTCCCAGCGAGAAGGAGGCACGGGAAGGTGGCGTACGACCTGGTGGAGCGACGCGTGTTCGTGACCGATCTGCAGATCGGCATGTTCGTCAGTCGCCTGGATTGCGAGTGGTCGGATACCCCGTTCCCTTTGCAGGGGGTGCCGATCACCTCGCGCGAGGATATCGATAACCTCGCCAAATTCTGCAAATACGTCTTCGTCGATACCCAGCGCCAGGTGGCCACATCGTCGTGGCTCGCGCCGCCCTCCGTGGTCAAGCCTGCCGCTGCGAAGCCACCCCCGCCCCGGGTCCCGCTGAATACGCGGCTGATCACCCAGCACGCCTACACGGATACCGCGTCGTTTGATGACGAGATGCCCCGGGCCCGTGAGGCTTTCGAGACAGTATCGAAGTTTGCCGAACAGCTGGTGGCCGATATTCACGCCGGCAAGTCGATCGACCCTCAAGCGCTGGATGCCGCCGTGCGGCCCATGGTGGCCAGCGTGCTACGCAGCGGCGATGCGTTCTTCTGGATCGAAAGCCTGCGCCGCCACGATAGCTACACGTTTCGCCATGCCGTGGGCTGCAGCACGCTGGCCGCATCCTTTGGCCGGCACATGGGCTTTAACGGCGATGCGATCGTGAGCCTTGCGGCAGGCGGCCTGCTAATGGACGTGGGCAAGGCCCAGTTACCCCGCGAAATCCTGGAACGCCAGGGGCCCCTGAACGACATGGAGTGGGACCTTGCCCGGCACCACGTGGAGGAGGGCGGCGCCATCCTCGATGCCGCCGGCGTGACGGACCAGGAGGTACGCGACATGGTGTTGACCCACCACGAGCGGTTCGATGGCTCCGGCTACCCGGAAGGCCTGGCAGGTACCGCCATCCCGCTGGCCGGCCGCATGGCCGCCATTATCGACACGTACCACGCCATGTGTACGCCGCGCCCCTACCGGCCGGCCGTATCGCAGCACCTTGCGCTGCGCCAGCTGTACCAAGGGCGCGATCGCGAGTACCAGGGTGAGCTGGTCGAGCAGTTCCAGGCCTGCCTGGGGGTGTACCCCACGGGCTCGCTCGTGGAACTCAACACCGGCGAGGTGGCCGTGGTGATGGTGCAGAACCAGTCCCGCCGGCTGCAACCGCGGGTGGCGATCCTTGTTGGCGCGGACAAGGTCGAGCTTGATGAGTTTCGTATCGTCGATCTGATGCGCCAGGCCGAAGGCATCCATCGCGAGATCCAGCGCACGCTGCCGGCCGGCAGTTACGGTATCGACCCTTCAGAGTATTTCCTGGCATGAGCGAGTTAGCCCACCTCCTGCCCGCCGTGCAGGCGCGCATTGATCGCGCCCGCCAGGAGCCGGGGCTATGCGCCGTGCTGGTGGTGCGCCTGCGCGGCATGCGCGAAGCGCAATTACGCCATGGCTACGAATTTGGCGATGAGATCATGCTGGCCGCGCGCGAGCGCATCGTTGGCGTGGTGCGCCATGTGGATCTGGTGTACCTGGCAAGCGATGACAGCTTCCTCATCGTGTTGCCCACGGTGCGTAACCGCACCCATGCCTTGCTGGCCGCCACGCGCATCGTCGGGGCCATTGACGATACGCCGCTTATCCATGGCGACCGCAACTGGCACGGGCGCGTGGTGGTCGGCGTGGCCCTGTGCCCACCGCACGGTACCGACGCCGAACTGTTGTTCCGCCGAGCAGAGCTGGCCCACGACGAAGCCGTGCGCATCGGCGAGCCGTTCGCCTGCTACGAGCCCGAATCCACGCCGGTGGAAATCCTTTACGGCGAGCTGCGCGATGATATCGCGGCCAACAAGCTCGATGTCATGTTCCAGCCGCTGTACGACCTGCGCCGCGGCAAGGTGGTGAGCGTGGAATCGCTGGCACGGTGGAAGACCTCGGCGTACGGCGAAGTGCCACCCTCCGATTTTGTACCGTTTGCCGAGCGCAGCGACCTGATCGTTCCGCTCACGCGGTGGAGCCTCAACGCATCGCTCCGCCATGCGGCCGCACTGCACCGCGGCGGGCGCCCGCTCGACGTCGCGGTGAACCTTTCGCCGCGTGTATTCGCCGAGCAGGGCTTCGCCGAGCAGTTGCTTGGCGCGCTCGATATCTGGGGCGTCCCGGCCGATTCGGTGATCGTGGAGATCACCGAGACTGCGCTGCTGACCGACCTGGACATGAGCGTGCGGGTGCTGCGCCGTCTGCGCGATCGAGGTATCCGCGTCGCCATCGATGATTTCGGCACCGGCTACGCATCGTTTGCTTACCTGCGCCACTTCCCGGCCACGGAGCTCAAGATCGATCGCACCTTCGTCGATGCGATGGTGAGTGATTCGCGCACCGAGCAGGTCGTCCGCGCGATGATCGAAGTGGCCCACCGGCTGGGCCTGGAAGCCGTGGCCGAAGGCGTGGAAAACGAAGAGACGCTACAGCGCCTCGTGGCGATGGATTGCGACATGGTGCAGGGCTACCACATCGGCCATCCCATGCCGGCTGAGGATTTCGTGGCCCAAAGGCTGGCGGCCGCACAAGCTCCTACAGGCTGAGCTCGAGGTATCGCGCATGCAGCGCCGCGACCCGCGCCGCCAGCTCCGCCTCATCCCCGTGGTTCTCGATCACATCATCGGCAATCGCCAGCCGCGCCTCGCGGGTGGCCTGTACTGCGATCATCTTCCGCGCCAGCGCTTCATCGATGCCGTCGCGGCTCATCAGTCGCGCAATGCGCACATCCTCCGGCGCATCCACCACCAGCACGCGGTTCACCCACCCGTAGTGGGCGTGGTTTTCTACCAGTAGCGGAATCGAAAGCAGGCAGTACCGGCCGGTGTCGCCTTCTGCGGCCTCACGCAGCCACGTACGGATACGCGGGTGCAGAATGCCTTCCAGTGTCGTCCGTGCACCCGGGTCATCGAACACTCGCTGGCGCATGGCGGCGCGGTCAAGGCGACCCTCGTTGTCCAGGGCACCGGTACCGAACACGCGGGCGACCTCTGCCAGCGCATCCGAGCCGGGTTCCACCACGGCACGTGCAGCGACATCCGCATCGTAGGCGTGCACGCCCAGCGCTTCGAAGCAGCGCTCCACCGCACTTTTGCCCGCGGCGACACCGCCGGTCAGCGCGACGACAAAGCGGCTCATTGCAGACCGGTAAGGTGCATGTACGCGCCAAGGATGCGATCGCCGCCCATGAGCCACACCCAGCCCGCGGCCGCGATGTAGGGGCCAAACGGGATGGGTACATCGCGCTGGTGCTTCAAGAACAGCATCATCGAGCCGCCGACCAGCGCGCCGATCAGCGAGGAGAGCATGATGATGGGGAGCAGGGCGATCGGCCCCATCCATGCGCCCAGCGCGGCCAGCAGTTTGAAGTCGCCGTAGCCCATGCCTTCCTTGCCGGTAAGCAGGCGGAACGCCTGGTAGACGCTCCACAGGCTGAGGTAGCCAATAAGCGCCGCCAGGATGGCCGAGGCGGGCGCGACGGGAAGCGGCTGCCAGCCCGGGAGCAGGGTAAGCCCCAGGCCGATCCACAGCAGTGGGTAGTTCAGCTCATCGGGGAGCAATTGGGTGCGCGCATCGATACCCGAAAGCGCGATCAGGAACCACGTGAAGACCAGGGCGGCCAACGCACCCGCGGTGGGCCCGAACCGCCACACCACGGCGGCGCTGGTCAGCCCGGATAGCAGCTCCACCAGAGGGTACTGTTTCGAGATGGGTTCCTTGCAATAACGGCAGCGGCCGCGCAACAGCAGCCAGCCCAGCACGGGGATGTTGTCGTGCGCGGCCAGCGGATGCTTGCACTTCGGGCAGTGCGAACCCTCCACCACCACACCAGGTGGCCGGGCCTCATCCACCTCGGGCAGCTCCAGTACTTCGCGGGCCTGGCGCCGCCAGTCGGCCTGCATGCGCGCGGGCACACGCAGTATCACCACGTTGAGGAAACTGCCAACGAGCAGGCCAAGGGCACCGGCGAAGGGCACCCAGAGGGCGAGGGGCAAATCAGGCATGAAAAGTCCGTGGTCCCAAGAAAAAACCCTCCGCCCGGGGGCGAAGGGTTCCTATTGTGCCTTGCTTAGGCGGCGGAGCGCTTAGACCGTGCCGGCCAGCTTGAAGATCGGCAGGTACAGCGAAATCACCATGCCGCCGACGAGCACGCCGAGGATGACCATGATGAACGGCTCGAGCAGGCTGCTGAGCGTATCCACCGCGGTATTCACCTCTTCCTCGTAGAACTCGGCCACCTTGAACAGCATGTGGTCCAGCGAGCCGGATTCTTCGCCGATGGCAGTCATCTGCACCACCATGTTCGGGAACAAATTCACCTGGCGCATGGAGAGCTGCAGCTGGTGGCCCACCGAGATGTCGTCACGCATCTGCTTCACGGCCTCGCCGTAAACCACGCTGCCGGTGGCGCCCGAGACCGCATCCAGCGCTTCCACCAGCGGCACACCGGCGTGGAAGGTGACGCCTAGCGTACGGGCGAAGCGGGCGATGGCGGATTTGTGTAGGAGATCGCCGATGACTGGCAGCTTCAGCGAGAAGCGGTCGAGGAAGTGGGCGAACTTCACCGAGCGCTTCTTGAGAGTGATCAGCCCGAAGACAGCCCCAACGATGCCGCCGATGACCGCCCACCAATACGCCTGCATGAACTTCGACGCGGCCACCACGAACTGGGTGGGCGCCGGCAACTCGGCCTTGGCATCGGCAAAGGTCTGCTGGAATACCGGCACCACGAACAGCAGCAGGATGGTCGATACAAGCAGCGCCACGACAAGCACCATGATGGGGTAGAAGAGCGCCTTCTTGATCTTCGACTTGATGCTCTCCATGCGCTCCTTGTACGTCGCGACCGTATCGAGCACGGTATCGAGCACACCCGCGGATTCACCCGCATGGACAAGGTTGCGGTAAAGCTCGTCGAATTCGACCGGGTAGAGGGCCAGGGCTTCGTGCAAGGACGCGCCGCCTTCGATGCTGGTCTTTACATCGATCAGCATGTTCTTGAATTTGACGTTCTTCTGGCCGTTGGCAATGATGTCGAACGCCTGCACCATGGGTACGCCGGAGGCCATCATCGTCGCGATCTGGCGGCTGAAGATGGCAACATCCTTAGGCTTCACAGCCTTGCCGGCCGAACCGAACAGCGGTTTGGCCCTTTCGCGGACCTGCTGCGGGTTCATACCCTGGCGGCGCAGTTCAGCCTTGACGAGCGAGGCATTCTTGGCCGCCATCTCGCCCTTCATGCGCTTGCCGCGCTTATCGAGGGCAGTCCAGTCGTAGGTTGTCAGCTGGCTGACGGCAGCACGCGCGGCGCCGACGGCGCGCGCATTCTTGGTAGCGGTGGCGGTGGCCATGACGCGGTGTTCCCCCCGGGTGAATTTCAAAGGAGTCCAGCCCGGCCGGCTCCCCCTGTCTCTTATTCTAGTGTGAAGCTTTGGTCTACGCCTTTCTGCCGTCTGGCGCACAAGAACAGCGGACCGCCGGCCGCCAAGGGGTGTCAGTCCTTGGTGACACGGTTGATTTCGGCCAGGCTGGTGACACCGTTCTTCACCTTGAGCAGAGCCGACGCACGCAGGTCGTTGATGCCGGCCTTCTTGGCCACCTCGGCGATCTGCATGGCGTTACCCCCCTCAAGGACGATTTTCTGGATGTCCTCGACCATGGGCATGACCTGATACAGGCCGACGCGGCCCTTGTACCCCTCGTTACAGCCATCGCAACCCACCGCCTCGTACACCGTTATACCCGCATCGATCTCTTCCTGTGTGTATCCTTCGGCCAGCAATGCCGCGGCGGGCAGCGTGATCTCACGCTTGCAATCGTGCAGGCGGCGGGCCAGGCGCTGGGCTATGATGAGAGTGACCGACGAAATGATGTTGTAGGGCGCGATGCCCATGTTCATCAGGCGCGCGATGGTCTGCGGCGCATCGTTGGTATGCAGCGTGGAAAGCACCATGTGGCCGGTTTGCGCGGCCTTCACCGCAATCTCGGCCGTTTCCAGGTCGCGGATTTCGCCGACCATGATGACATCCGGATCCTGGCGCAGGAACGAGCGCAGGGCCGCCGCGAAGGTCATGCCACGCTTGACGTTCTGCTGGACCTGGTTGATGCCCTCGACGCGGATTTCGACCGGGTCTTCCACCGTGGAAATGTTACGGCCCTCGGTATTGAGGATATTCAGCGCCGTGTACAGCGACACGGTTTTACCTGAACCGGTGGGGCCGGTGACCAGCACCATGCCGTAGGGTTTTTCGATGGCTTCCAGGTAGAGGTTCTTCTGAATTTCCTCATAGCCGAGCTTGTCGATGCCCAGCTTGGCCGACGAGCCATCCAGCACGCGCAGGACGATTTTTTCGCCGAACAGCGTAGGCAGCGAACTGACGCGGAAATCGATGGCCCGGGTCTTGGTGAGGTTGAGCTTGATGCGGCCATCCTGCGGCACGCGGCGCTCAGCGATATCCAGGCCGCTCATCACTTTCAGGCGGGAGGCGATGCGGGTGCCCAGCTTGATCGGCGCGGATGCCACGATGCGCAGGATGCCGTCCATGCGCAGGCGCACGCGGTACACCGTCTCGAAGGGCTCGAAATGGATATCCGAAGCGCCACGCTTGATGGCATCCACGAGGATCTTGTTCACGAATTTGACGATGGGAGCATCGTCGTTCGTATTCGCATCGATACCGGTGCTGGGGTCGCCATCATCGGGGCCCGCATCCAGGGCCAGGTCGTCCAGGACGCCGTCGTCGAAAGCCGGTACATGCGCGTTTACTGCGGAAAGGGCGCTATCGATGACGCGGCGCAACTGGCCGCGCTCGACCAGTACCGGCTCCACCATATGGTTGGAGTGGAACTTGATCTCGTCCAGGGCGTGCGACTGCATCGGGTCGGCGATGCCCACGAACAGGCGCTTGCCGCGCTTGAACAGGGGCAGGGCCTGGTGCTTGGTGACCAGGGCCTCGGTCACCAGATCCAGTGGCATGTTGGCCGGGACCATGTTGCCGATATCCATCAGCGGCATGCCGAACTCGGCGGAGGCCACCTGGGAGAGCCGGGAACTGTCGACGAGGTGGTGGTCAACCAGCCAGGCGGAGAGGGAGGTGCGCTTCTCAGACGCATCCTGCACGGCCTTGCGAACCTCGGCCTCGCCGAGGACGCCTTCGGTCACAAGCCGCCTGGCCATGCCGGTCAGGCCCGCAAGCGTGGGCTGGTGCATCTGTGTCGCCATGGTCAGTCCGATCCCCGAGTATGGCCCTGAATCTACTCTAGAATGTGGTATTGGTCACGTCGAATTCGTGAAAAATGCGCGTTGGGCGCAGGACCGCGCCCAGAACCCGGATTCATGCCTTATCATGCAGCGGCCAACGGGGACTAACCTTGAGTCGTATCAGCATTATCCTGCCCGCCAAGAATGAGGCGGCCGCCCTTAAAGACCTCCTGCCACGCCTTACCGCTGCCCAGCCCGGGGCGGAGATCATCGTGGTGGATGATGGGTCGACTGACGATACGCGGGCCATATGTGCGTCCGCCGGAGTCATTTGCCTCTCGTCTCCCTATTCGATGGGGAATGGTGCCGCCATCAAGCGGGGTGCCCGCGCTGCCAGTGGCGATGTCCTAGTTTTCATGGATGGCGACGGCCAGCACGATCCCGCAGATATCCAGCGCTTGGTGGGCCGGCTTGAGCAGGGCTTCGACATGGTCGTGGGCGCCAGGTCCTGGGAAAGCCAGGCCGGCGTGGGCAGGGGCGTGGCGAACACATTTTATAATTGGCTTGCCAGCCGGATGACAGGCCATGAAGTCGCGGACCTTACGTCCGGGTTTCGCGTTGCACGCGCGGCACGTTTCCGCGAGTTCATTCACCTGCTTCCGAACGGCTTTTCGTACCCTACCACGAGCACGATGGCGTTCTTTCGTAGCGCCTACGGCGTGGCTTACGAACCGATCAAGGCGGCCGAGCGGGTGGGCAAGAGCCATATCCGGCCGTTCAAGGATGGTATTCGCTTCCTGCTGATCATCTTCAAGATCGCCACGCTGTACTCGCCACTCAAGCTGTTTGGGCCGGTGAGCGTGCTGTTCTTCCTGCTTGGCTGCGGTAACTACCTTCGTACCTACCTCATGGATGGCCGTCTCACCAACGGCAGTGCACTCATGTGGAGCGCGGCCGTGATCGTATTCCTCATTGGCCTGGTGTCCGAGCAGATTACATCGCTCACTTACAAGCGCGATGAATGAGGCCGTCCGCAGGGCAGTCGTTGCCCTCACGACGTCGTACCCCCTGCGCCGTACCGATTGGGCGGGCATCTTCATTCAACGCCTGTACGCCGGTTTCGAACACACTGGGGTGATCGTGGTGTGCCCGGCCGTTGACCGGGCGCCCGAGCCATCCGAGGTGCCGCATGTTCAGGTCGTGGCAGCGCGCTACGCGCCCACGGCCTGGCAAACCCTGGCCCAGCGTTCCGGCGGTGTAGCTCCCGGGTTGAAAAAGCACCCGTGGCGTATCGCCATGTTGCCTGGCTTGCTGCTTTCTATGGCGACCCAGGTCTGGCGTGCTGCGCGGCAGGGCGATCTCATACATGCCAACTGGGCCGTGTGCGGGGCCATCGCCGCGCCAGTGGCAGCGGTACGGGGTTTGCCGTTGGTGACGACGTTGCGCGGCGATGACGTAAAGCGAGCGGGTGTATCGCGTATTGATCGCTGGCTGCTCGAGGTGGCCTGCCGGCGTAGTCGAGTCATTGTCTGCGTTTCCGATGCCATGGCCGCAAGTCTCAAGGCCATGTTGCCCGGTATCGAGGCGAAGGTGCATGTCGTACGCAATGGCGTCGATGATGTCTTCCTCGCCGTGCCGCGCGAAGCGCGTGCCGAAAACGCCCCGGTGCGCATCGGAGCCATCGGCAGCCTCATCCCGCGTAAGGGGTTTGATGTATTGCTGCGGGCGATCCATCACATGCGCCATGTTCCCGCCGAACTCACGATCGTTGGCGCGGGGCCGGAAAAAAATGCACTGATGGCACAGGTGGTGGCCCTTGGGGTGGAGGAACGTGTGACGTTCGCGGGTGAGCTGCCGCCTGCCGACGTACCGGGATTTCTTGCAAGCCTGGATATTTTCGTTCTGTCGAGCCGATCAGAAGGGCGGCCCAACGTGGTTATCGAGGCGCTTGCCGCGGGCCTCCCGGTTGTGAGCACAGATTTGCCCGGTGTCGCTGGCCTGATCGGGGATACGACCGGGTGGCGCGTGCCGACGGATGACGCGGTCGCGCTTGGGGCTGCCCTTGACGACGCATGTTCAGATACCGATCGGTTGGCGCGGATGGGCGCATCGGCGCGTAACCTGATGCTGGCCGACGGTGGCTGGCGGCGGGCTGCGGCAGAATACGAAGCACTCTTTGCCCATGCGATCGCAACACACGAGGAGACACGCTGATGTGTGGCCTGGCTTTCCTGATGGACCGCACGACAGCGGACGGCCACGCGCGCGTGGCCGCTGCGCTCGACTGCATGCGTTATCGCGGCCCCGATGCCATGGCCATGGTGGATGGCGAAGGTTTCACGGCGGGGCACTTGCGCCTGGCCATCGTGGACCTCGTGGGCGGCCAGCAGCCCATGCGCGATACCACGGGCCGGTGGACGCTTGTGTTCAACGGCGAGATCTACAACCACCGTGACCTGCGCACCTCACTTGCCGACCGCTGGTCGTTTCGTGATGCCAGTGATACGGAAGTGCTGCTGGCGGGGCTCGTGCTCGAGGGGAAGGCGTTCATCGAACGGCTTGACGGTATGTGGGCGTTCGTGTTGCACGATGCCGCGACGGGGCAGCTACTCGCATCGCGCGATCGGTTCGGCAAGAAGCCGCTCTACTACCGGCATGGTGCGTTCGGTATTGCCTTCGCCTCGGAGCTGCCGGCGCTGCGACGCATGTTGCCGGATTTCGCGTGGGAAGAGAGCGAGGAAGATATTCCGGACTTCTTCCGCTATGGCTACGCCATGCCGGGCCGCACTTTCTTCGCGGACACCTTTGAAGTGCTTCCGGGACACTGGATGTTTCGCGATGCCGCAGGGAGGCTTGAAGAGCGGCGCTATTGGCATCCCGCGACCGAACCCCTGACTATCGGTTTCGACGATGCCGCCGCCGAAGTGCGCCGCCTGCTCGAGGCCGCCACCACGGCAAGGCAGTTGTCGGCCGATGTCGAAGTAGGTGCGTTCCTGTCAGGTGGGGTCGATTCCACCGTGGTATGCGCGCTTGCGCAACGGAACACCTCACTACAGACCTTTACGGCCGGCTTTGCCGAACGTAGCTACGACGAGCGACCGTGGGCGGCTCGTGCCGCGGCGGAGATCGGCACACGCCATATCGCCGAAAGCCTGGATGAGCGTGAGGCGGGTGTGCTTGCACGCGAGCTCGCCGTGCGCATGGGCCAGCCGTTTGGTGACGCCTCGCTGGTGCCTAGCGCCATGGTCTCTCGCGTGGCGGGGCGCCATGTGAAGGTCGTCCTTACAGGCGATGGTGGCGATGAGGTGTTCGGGGGATATGCCCGTTACAGTGCACGCCTGGTCCGCGAACGCTACCAACAGTTGCCAGGCATGCTTCGCGCCGTGATCGAACGTAGCGTGTTGGCGTTCGACGAACCGATGGCGCACCACAGCGGCAGCCTGCTCAAGCGGGCACACCTGTTCGTGGCGTCGGTGCGCGAGCCCCGCGGTAACTACGTGGCGCCGCCGGCTATCCGTGCCGCGACGCTCGCGCAGCTCGTTCCTGCGATAGGGGGCGGCAGGGGCATGCCCGAAGGCCCGTGGCTGACGCAGGGCGATGACGTGCGGCAGATGATGCTGAACGATTGGCTCGTTTGGATGCCCCAGGACATCCTGGCAAAGGTCGATCGCGCAACGATGGCATTTTCGGTGGAAGCGCGAAGCCCCTTCCTCGATCGTGCGCTGGTTGAGTTCGTGCTCCGCTTACCGGTCGCGTGGCACTTCGCCGGCTTCAAGGGCAAGCGTCTGCTTCGCGCCGCCATGTCCGGCCATGCGCCTTCGTTCATCTGGTCTCGTCGAAAGCAGGGGTTCGCATCGCCGGTATCGCACTGGATGCGAGGCGCCATGGGGGATGAGCTGCTTGCCCTGGCAGCATCGGTCCATGCGCCGCGTCTGGATCGGGCTATGCTCGAACGGCTTGTCGCGGAACACCGCCGCGGCGGAACCGATCATGCGCAGCCACTCTGGCTTGCCTATACCTACCTGTTGTGGCGGGAGTCACTGCAAGGATGAAACGCGCGGCCCACGTGGCACTCGTGCTCCCCGATCTTCGGTTCGGTGGCGGCCAGCGCGTCATGCTTGAACTGGCCCGGCGTTTCGTCGCAGCTGGCGTGCGTGTTGATCTGATCAACCTCGCAGGCGATGGCGAACTCGTCGGTGACGTTCCACCAGGGGTCCGCTACCTGCCTGTGGCGCCAGGGAGCAGCGGCCTGCGCCTCGCCGTGGTGTCGGTGGCGTGGCTGCGACGCTACCTGAGGCAGGCAAAGCCCGATGCCATCCTTTCCACGATGACCGGCGCAAACGTCGCGACGCTCGTGGCGGCGAAGCTGGCGCGCTTCCGAGGTAGTTGCGTCGTGCGGGAAGCGGCAAGTACGTTGAACGCCAGTGCTTTCCGACGTTTCCTGATGCGCTGGGTTTATCGTTGTGCCAGCAAGGTGGTCACGGTGTCGCAAGGCGTCGCGGATGATCTATCCGCACTCGGCATACATCGCGTCAACATGGTGGCCATTCCCAACCCCATCGATGTGGATCGTGTTCGCTCGCTTGCTGCCGAGCCAGCCGAACTGCCGGTACGGCCTTACATCGTGGCGGTAGGCCGACTCACGATTCAGAAAGATCATGCGACGTTGTTGAGGGCCTACGCAGTAAGCGAGGTCAGGGCAACGCACTCGCTGGCCATCGTGGGGGAGGGGCCGGAGCGGCCCGCCCTGGAATCGCTTATCGCCTCATTGGGATTGGGGCACGATGTCATCCTGGCCGGGAGCCTGGTGAACCCGTATCCATGGGTGCGCGGCGCAAGCCTCATGGTGTTGTCATCGCGATGGGAGGGCTATCCCAACGTGCTGCTAGAGGCCTTTGCGCTGGATGTCCCCGTGGTGTCGACCGATTGCCCGGCCGGGCCGGCCGAATTGCTCAAAGGCGGAGCGCATGGCCGCCTCGTGGCGGTGGCCGACATCGACGCACTCGCTCGTGCCATGTCGAGCGAGCTTGCGGCGCGTTCGGGCGGGTACGCAGCCGTCGTCAACGAACATCTGCCCGACATCGTGGCTGGGCGATATCTCGAGGTGCTCAGCATCGCGGGGCACGCGCCGTGTTGACAACGAAGTGGAGCATCCGCCACGTCGTGTATGTTATCGCCCTCGCGGCTGCGGCCGGCGCGATCGCGTACTGGTTCGAGCCGCTCGTGCGCATATGGAAGCTGCACGCCGGCTCACTCGTATTCACGGTCCTGTGCATGCTCGGGAGCATCGTCGTGCAGGCAGTGAACTTCACGGCGTTCCTGGGTAACGTGCCAGTTCGGCCCGGCTTGTGGACGTTGTCGCGTGTGTGGGCGCTGTCGTCGCTTGCCAACTACCTTGGCCCCCTTCAACCTGGCATTGCAGTACGCGTGGCTTACCTTGCCCGCCTTGGTATTGGCTGGCGCACGTCGTTGCTTGCCACATGGCGTCAGCTTTGTGTCAGCGTTTGGGTGTCGCTCGGCGGCTCCGCGCTGGGCCTGGCCGCCGGCTTTTCCGGCGACCACCGCTTGCTCGTGTTGGCGGCAGTGCTCGGTACGGCTTTCATTGCGGCGCCGTTCGCCCGTGGCCTCATTCTCGCTGCGCTCGCGCGCGCTTCGCGGCCGGCGTGGCTGGTATCCAGGCGAGAGGTGTTATCTGAAGCGCTTCGTGGTATGCCGTCGCGAGGCGTCGCCGGCGTACTTGCCCAATACGCTATTGGCGCCGTGCTTCTTTGGGTGGTGTACGGCGCATTTGGCGCATCCATCACGTGGGGCCATGCGCTGGTACTCGCGTGCATGGTCTATGTGTCGTCGCTGGTCGCCCTGCTGCCTGGCAACCTTGGCCTTCTCGATGCCATATACGTGCTTGGTGGGCATGGCCTCGGTCTTTCCGTTCCCGAGGCCGCCGCGCTGGCCGTATTGCTGCGCGCCGGCCAGATCGTGGCCTGCGCCATCCTGGCCCTGGCAGGGCCGATCAGGTCACGCGCTCAGGCATAACGGCGCGTGATGATGCCTTGCCCCGTGGGCAGCTCAAGGATATCGATGCCGTGACTGGTGGCGAACTCGTCGGCCGCTTGCCTGGCGCCTGGGCAGGTCATCAGGCCGTAGTCGTCCATGACGATCGTGCCGCCATCGACAAGGCGCGGATAGAAGAACTCGATGCTGTCGCGCGTGGGTTGGTAAAGGTCTACGTCGATATGAACCACGCGGAAGCGTCTTTCTTCGACGTCAGCGAACCGTGTGGGGATCCAGCCGGCGTAATACTCCACCGCATTAAATCCCGCCAGGGTCTGGCGCACCGTATCTTCACCCGCAGCCAGGTCACCTTCGGCCCACCCCATTACTTCGGCGTCGCTGGATACATCATTACTGGCGGGGCGAGAGATGCCGGCGAAAGAGTCGAACAGGCATAGCGTCCCGTGGGTGGATGCCTTGGCCATGAAATATGCGGTGGCGCCCTGGTAGCAACCACATTCGGCGAGATCGCCCTCTAGGCGATTACTCAGGCGCACGTATTCGCGCAACGTCCACTTACGGTCTTCGGAATAAGGATTGCCTGGCGACAGGCGCTTGTAGTCGGCCAGGAACGCCTTATCTTCGCGCCAGTATTTGTAGTCGTCGCTCAATGGGTAATCGCCAAACAGCGACGCCGAAAAGCGTGCCATTTCCTGTCGTACACGGCGCCGTTGTGCAGGTGTGCCGGACACAAGCCAATGGGCCGCGCGGAATGCGCGCTTCAGGTTAATTGCCATGATTGTTGGTAGTGCCAGGGGTAAGGAGGAAGAAGACGGCGCTACTGCCCAATAGCCGGGCTAGGCGCCGGCGGGCAGGGGGGCGCATGGCCGTACCGAGGTTTTCATTGCCGGTGTATACGACGCCGACGGGCACAATTTCCTGAACGACCCAGCCCGAGCGAGCAAAGCGTTCTGCCCAGCGCCGACGGGTGAACAGGAAGTGCTCCCCTAGCCAAGTGCCGTGCTCACCGTGCCGCGGCGATACCAGCCCCAGCTTGAGCATGCGCGCGATGCGGCCCAAACGGCCGTGCGCCGACTGGAGCCTTTCTTGCAACGCCGCTTGCGGCCGCCCGCGGCCGATTGCCATGCGGGCCATCATCTTGGCGGCATAAACCGGATGCGTTGCGGAAGTCCAGAAGCGCCACACACCCGACGGAACACAGTGCAAAGCGATGCCGCCAGGCCGAAGCACGCGTGCCAGTTCACGCTGCACCTGCTCGAAGGCCTCAACGTGTTCCATTACGTTAGACGAATACACTGCATCAAACGTGGCATCGGCGTATGGCAATGTATACCCATCGTATAGGCCGACGGGGTAGGCAGGGGTGGGGCCGATACGCTCGGCATCCACATCCACGGCGGTAACGTGGAAGCCAGCCTTCGCGAGGTTGTTCGCTTGCCAACCGTCGCCTGCACCCAGGTCCAGGACCTTGCCACCCCTAGGCAGCAAGTCGTACGCGATGCGTAGCTCCTCGGCGCGCATCACGTGCGTGAACTTACTGCCCACGGTAGTCGTCGCCCCGGAGTGAAAGCACGAACTCGTTACAGCCCCAGCCGCGCGTAATGGTTTCGCGGACAACGGTGAAGCCGCCTGCGCCAAGCCGGGACGCCATGACGGCTGGCGTGGCGACTTCGAACGGATAGCCGCCAAGCCAATCCTTCCAGTCATGAACGAGCGACATGCCGCGGCGTTCCGCATAGTTCCGTGCGTGGGTCCCTGGTGCATGGCCTCGTTTCACATCGAGCCACAGCGCGTAGGTCGCGAACAACGGATAGAACGCGCCGATCACCGCGGCACGTCCCAGCGTGCTACTGCAGTAGATTCGCTTGATGTGGTACCAAGCGCGTGAACGCCAGCCCTGGTCGTTGTAGATGGCGATCACGAACGTACCTCCGGGCTTCACGCGCCGGGCGGCCTGGTCGATGGCGTCCCACATATCACCGGTGTGGTGCAGCACGCCCCACGCATACACAATGTCATACGTACCGAGCGAGGCCATGTAGGCGTGGTCGAGCACGGAACCCTGGGCGACGCGCCAGGCATCGCTGCCTGGATCGAAATGGTCGCGAAGCCGTTGCGTGCACGCAACGGAATCCACGTCGTAGTCGAACGATGTCACGTCGGCGCCGAGCCGACGGAAGGCCAGGCTCGACAGTCCGCTTCCGGATCCGATGTCGAGCACGCGCAAACCGTCGAGGCGCTCGACGCCAAGCGACTTCTGAATCGCCAGGGTGGACTCACTGATCCTGCGATCGTCCAGGCGATCAAGGAAAGAGCGCCAATTCTTGCCAAACGCGAAGCGCATGATTCTCTCTAAACGGCAGTGCCCGGAGGGCGTCAGGGGTTAACTCGAGCGAGGGGTAGCGAGCTGGCTCTCGATCGTGGCGATGTCGCCGTCAAGCCAACCGCCGACGTTAGCGGCCTTTATCCATTGAAGCTGTTCCCGGATGCAGGGCGTGTCGCCCAACGCGATGCACATGCGCGCCAGGCCAATACGGTATGCCGGTTCCGAAGGCGCGGCCTTGACGACTTCGCGCTGGACAGCCAAGGCCAGCGTACGATCTTCGAGACTATTCCATGCGAAATCAGCGTACATGGCCTTCAGGCGCGGTGTTGCATCGGCGTGCGAAAGGGCCGCAAGAAAGGCGTCCATCAGGCTCGCGGCGGGGAAATTGCAGTCTGCCGTACGCAGGCAGGTGCTCAGGGCGCCAAGGGAACTCTCATCCTGGATACTGGCCGGCCGGGCCGTGAGTTTTGCCCTGATGCTAGTCCACCACGTGTCTTTTACCGGAAGGCCCATCCGCGCATTCATGAAAATAAGCGCCTGCTCAGGCAGGATCGATGCCTTCGGCAGAGCTGCGGCCTTTTCCAGCGGGGCGTAGGCGCGGGCAGTGAAGGGTGACGTGGCATCGTAGCGGCCCATGATGATAAGAGTGCGGCCGAGCTCATATTGGGCGCGCGGCGAGTTGGGCCCTCGGGTTGCCAACTCTTGCGCGAGCGACAGGGGTGAACCCCATGCTTGTGCGGTCCCAAATGTGACGCCCGACCAGAGCAGGACCGCCAGGACAGCAACGAAGCCCGCCAATACATTGCGTTGCGGACGGGTACGCTGCAGTGCTAGCGAAGTGCCTGCCAGTGCGATGAGCAGACCGAGGCTGGCGAAATAGTTGCGGTGCTCGTAAACGAGTTCTAGCGGAAGCACGGTCGCCGTCATCACGTGGCCGGCCAGGTAAAGCGCGAGGCCCAGTGCCACAAGCGGTGCCCGGCGGCGAAGAAGCAACGCAGCCGCTACCCATGCGGCCAGCACGACGATGCACAAGAAGGTGGATGCCGGTGAAAACAGGCCGGACGAGATGGCGAAGTCGTCGTGATAAAACGACAAAGCTCGGGGGACTGGGGCGAGCGTCCACACCACGTAATCCATAACGACGCGCGCCTCGGTTAGCAGGCGCGTGCCCAGGGTGAAGTCGCGCGTCGCCCAAAGCTTTGGATCCATTACACGAGGGAAAAGCCATGCGCTTCCGATGACCAGCGGCAGCGCCAGGCCCACCATGAACATACCCACGATTCGCTTGTCCAGTGGAGCGGCCTCGTCGGGCGCTGTGCGCCCCCGGAATACGAAGGTCTCGACCAGCGCGGCATAAAGCGGCAGGAGAACGGCGGTCTCCTTTGCCAGAAGGCCGAGGATGGTGCCGGCTGCAAGGCTCGCGAGAACAAGCGCGAAGCCACGTTGCCCGTTGCGCATGCGCACACGGCCATGGACGTAGCCCCACAACCCAAGCATCACGGCGAGGTTCGCCATGCTCTCCATCCGTTGCACGACGTACAGCACGGCGGTCAGCTGTATCGGCAAGACCAGCCAGCACACAGCAACGATCGCCGCATAGCGCCGCGCGGTGAGCCGGGCGGTGCCGACCGCTTGCAGCAGCGCAGCCAGGAAGAGGTAGGCCGCGACCCCATTGGCCAGGTGGAAGGCAATGTTGGTTGCCTTCATCGGCCCGGGGGCCAGGCCGGTCGAGATATAGTTCAGGGCGAAGCTCAGCGACGCGAGGGGCCGCTTGAACTCGCTGGCCGGTGACGACATCGCTGCGCTGATCAGGTTGCCGAGGGTCGCCGAAGCGGGTTTTACGCCGGGGTTGTCAACGATGTTCGGGTAATCATCGAACAGCCATCCGCCGTGGACGCCGGGCGCATAAATCGCAACAGTGAGCAGGAGCCCCGCGAAAAGCCAGGCAAGTGGAGAGGCCGCAAGGCGACGGAGTGCCATCATGGTGATTCGTTTTCCGCTTGGATGAGCGTGTTTTCCAGCACTGCCCGTTCGTGTTCCCAATATTGCTGCTCGTCCAGCACCCACCTGTGTAAGGCAGGCATGTTCAGCGCTAGCCCATTGCCTTTCGGCTGCCGTGGTAGGCCATCGTAATGCGCGAGGTGAGCAAGGCCCAGCGTCGGATACCCGTACTCGCCCAACATGGCCGCCTGCGCCAGGGCGGTTTCCAACTGGGGATTGTAATCCAGGGCGGCATTAAAACTGGCCAGGGCGTCACCTGGTTGGCCCGATGAGAGGTCAACCACCCCCTGAGCATGCGCTAGGTCCTGACGGCGGCCGGGCGGATAAAGTGGGTTACCCGTCCCGTCCCGGGCCAGCTGTTTCAGGTCGCCAAGCGTGAGCCCACGGCATGTCCCAGCCTGAACGATTGGGATGATCCGGTCGTACCAGCTGACGATCAGGGCGCCGGGATCGCGGCTGTGGCGCAGCGAGTAGCTTGCGGCCGCGATGTCATCAGGCGTGACCGTCCCAGTCGCACAGTGTGCGGAAAGCAGGTTGAAGCTGAGTTGCACTTCGTTCGGATGCAGTACGAGTAACGGCGTGAGGCGGCGGCTCGCGCCCCCAGGGTTGCCGTGAGCCATCTCGTAGGCCGCCGCCGTGACCTGGGCTCGCGCGGAGTCAGGGTTCAAGCGTGCCCAGATGAGCGCTTGAGTATTATCGTCACCCCAGATGCGGGCGTTCGCAAACGTCATGGTGGCCAGTGTTGCCAGTGCCACCACCGAGATGGCAGCGCGCCACGGCCACGCGGAAAGAAACACGGCCGGTTTGTCGGAGGGCTGGGTGGCCTGAAGCCTGAGCCCTGCCAGCCACGCGGCAGCGGGCAGGAACAACAGCATCGACGGTAAGTAGTTGCGGTGCTCGAAGTACAGCTCAAGCGGCACCGTGGTCGATTCGATCAGGTGTCCGCCTAGGTAAAAGAGCACAGCGGCTGCATACAGCGGTAACGCGCGCCGCCACGCGAGGGCGCTGGTGGCAAAAAGGATGATGCCTACGATGGCAGGCAGGGTGGTCCAGGGCGTGACCAGTGATGTGGACACCGTGTAGGCATCGTTGAAGAGGCCAGCGCTGTAGGCTTTGGGGATCCAAAGATCATACAGGTACGTCCAGAGTATTCGCGGCTCAGTCAAGAGCCGCTGGCCCTCGGTCCACGTTCGGTAGTCGATGCCAGCGATCGTGTTGGCGACGCCTTGGTAAACCACGTACGCCGCAAGTGCCGCGAATACCGTCCAGCAAGTGAGGGCGCGCGTGCGCGCGTGCACACTCTGGCCTTGGGCGAGGGGGGGCAGCACGGTGTATTCAAGTGCCAGTACTAGCACGGGAAGCAGGATGCCATTGGCTTTTGACAGGGTGGCTAGCACAGTGCAGATGGCGAGCGACCCGAACTCAAGCAAAACGCCTTGGCGGTACTTATCCTGGGCCAAAAGCCTGCGGCCGGCGAGCCAGCCAAGCACGCCGATCAGTGTGAACGTCGCAGGTAGCATCGCTTCGCGCTGCACGATGTACAGCGTGGTGGACACTAAGCGCGGGTGCAGAAGCCAGAACGCCATGGTCAGTGCGGCGGTAAGATCGGCGGCGGTCGTACGGGCTCGATCGCCGTGGATCGTTATGCGCAAAATGGTGCGCAGCACTGAAAACAGGAGCAGGCCGTTTAAAAGATGGACGATGACATTGGTGCGCTTGAAGGGCAGCGGGTCGGCCGGCCAGTCTTGGGCATCGATAAGGAAGGACGCGACCGATATGGGGCGGCCTGTTGGATCTGCGGTTCCAGAGGTGACATAACGCAGGAACGATGGTGTGTCGCGCACGGGCCCTGTGGCACCGAGCGATGGGAGGTTCGCGAAGTCATCAAAGAGAAAGCCGCCACGCAGGCCTGGCGAATATACGAACCAGGCCACTACCAGGGCGAGTGCGGCAACAACTGAGGGGAGCAAACGCATATATCTCATCTTGCTCCCCGCAAGCTTTGAAGCGAACAAAAGAAGGGCCGCCGAGGCGGCCCTTCTTGATGGCGTGACACCGTTGGCGCCACGACTACCGCAATTGAAATTAGCGGCAGCTGGACGGCAGGTACTTGCTGACGACAGCCGTGCCGGTGACGCCAGCCTTGCAGGTCCAGGAGACGCTGCCAGCCTTCGTGATCGGCGAAAGCGAGACGGTCTTCTGATCAAGGTTGCTGTTGGCCTTGGTACCGAAGCCGTTCGAAGCGCCGGTCGAACCGTACTTGACCGTGATGATGCCGCCGGTACCGACGGTCACGCTCTGGGTGTAGCTACCACCGATGCTGGCCGCAGTGGCGACGCCAGCAGTCTGGTTCGAAGCCGGGAGCGTGCCCTTGTTGGTGTAGAACTCGGCAACGGCGGTCTTGGCACCGTCAGCAAGGGTCAGGCCTTCCGAGACCTGCGCACGGATGGCGTAGTCCTGGTAAGCCGGGATGGCGATAGCGGCGAGGATGGCGATGATGGCCACCACGATCATCAGTTCGATGAGGGTGAAGCCCTTCTGCACAGCGTTCTTCATGGTTGTTCCTTTGGCGTGTTTGTGGTTTTACGAAGCAAAAAAAGTGACGCCCCCTTGAGCCCTTGCCCCCCTGTGTCCCTTCGGGATCAGGAATGCTCCTTCACTTGCTTGGTCAGGAACGACCAGGAAGCTCGTCGCGGGTGCTGCATGTTGCGTGCCACATCGGTGCGACCCGTATATTCCCTCATATTCCGATGCTGGCCGATTGTGCACAGGGTCACGATTACGTGGCAACAGGAAAATTTCGCTGATTCAGTGGCTTTGGCTTGTTTTTCAATGTGACGCGGAGGGTCATGTTGTGACGCAATTTGCCACAGTGACGAGCCATCAAGTGCGGCAGTTGGTTGGCAGGTAACGCGCTTTCATTGCCGTGTTACCCGCTTTGCAGGTCCACAGAATGCTTCCAGCCTTGGTGGTCGGCGACATCGTGAGGATTGCGCCCTGCAGCCCTGAGTTCGTCTTGGTGGCAGAAAATGCAATGTTCACCGTGCCTGTGGGCGTCACCGTCACGGAAGAAGCGTAGCTCCCAGCGATACTTGCCGGCTGCGCGAGCCCTGCGGTCTGATTCGACGTCGGCAGCGTGCCGTGTGATGCGATGTAATCCCAAACAGCTGTTTTTGCGCCTGTACCAAGACTAATACCCTCCGCAACCTGCCCTCGGATGGCGTAATCCTGGTAGGCCGGGATAGCAATGGCCGCAAGGATGGCGATGATCGCGACGACGATCATCAGTTCGATCAAGGTAAAGCCAGAGGTCTTAGGCGGCATCTGGTGAGGCTCCGGGAAGTTACCCGAGCCCGTAGCATGATCTGTACCACCGACGGAGGCCTGGCGCGCGTGGGTGCCATACCGTGATGGCCATCACGAGGGTAGGTCGGCTCGCTGGTTGTGTTGGCTGGCCCGGCGCCGTTCAGACGCCCAGTTGACCACCGCCGCCGCCGCGCTGGCCGCAAGCAGCATCTCCAGGGTTCGAAACGGCACGGAATACCTGGGTTCCGACTGCAGTACCGCGTAAACCAGGGTCACAATGAGTAACGTGATTCCGGTGCCGACCTGTTCGATATCGGGTGAACGCGCCAGGACGAGCACTACTCCGCCAAGGGTCAGCAGCATCAGTAGGGGATTGAGTGCTACGCACAGGCTCTCGATGACGCGCCAGGCGGGTAGGTTCTTGAACGGAGAGTTGCGGGTGGGGTAGACGTAAATATCTCCTTGCCCAATGCGAATGTCCCAACCCCAAAGCAAGGCGGGCTTGCTCGCATACCATGCGGCCATGCGCATGGGCATGTGCGCCATACGGGTCGCCAGGTTGCTGAGCCCGGGGGCCATGCCCTGCTGGAACGTGGCGATCTCGGCATCGATCGCGTCGGATGTCTGCTTTCCAACGGGGTCACCTTTCATGGCCAGCTGGTAGGCGGCGTGGTAAGTCGGCCAGGAACCCTGTACGAGGTTGATGACCGCCCGTTGGGATGAGGTCGCCCCCGATTCAAGCGTGGCATTGCGCACCCACCAGAGGGTGGGCAGCGCCAGGGACGCAGCGAGGAGGAGGACTGCCGCCCGCCAGGGCACGCAGCGTCGCCATACGAGAAAGACCGCGATACAGGGCGCCACAGGCAGCAATACGGAGTTCGTAAGGCCCGCCGCGCCAAATACAATTCCTGGGATGATCAACCGCCACGCGCTTTTCGAACGCGGTGCCCAGCGCAGTGCGAGGATGCCAAGCACCACGAGGAAGGCGACAACGTTCTCCGATAGCACGTAGCTGCACATGGCAATGCTGTGCGGCCATACGGCGGCCAGCAGCAGCGCGCCGGCGAGCCATGGGTTGGGCATGCGGCCCGCGAAAGCAAGCCCTGCCAGGGCGATCGCGATGCCACCCAATAGCGCCTGTGCGATCAGGATGCCGGCGTACCAGTAGTCGTAACTCGCCGTGGCGTGCAGCCCGATGGCGAGGAATAATGGATAACCCGGATCCCTGAAGCTATCGGGGTGGAGGGTAGCGGCCCCCGGCAAATCACTCGCAAAGACGCCGTGGTGGGCCAGGTTCCACGCATAGCGGTAGTAATCGACCGCATCGGCCCGGGCGTTGGGTAGGTCGAGCGGCTGGAACACCTGGGCGTGTGTTACGTAGTACAGGCGCAGCAACACGCCAATGATGCCGGCCGCGATGGCAATGGCGACGGAAAGCCGCCGGCTTCGTGGTGTCTGGGGCATTGCGAGCATGCGGAATCCGGATGGGGGCCATGGAAATCGCGGACGAGGATACGCGAATCGCAAACTGCCCCGCGCCACGCCTTGAAAGCTGCGCCCCACCCCCGTACCGTGCGATCACGCATTACCAAGGGAAACCCCATGAAACCTCTGTTTGCCGCGCTGGCCCTCGCGCTGGCCTCCGGCCCCGTCCTGGCCGCCGATGCCGATTCGGCAGCCACCCACCCCTTCTCCATCCGCGACCTGGTCATGATGGACCGGGTGGGTGACCCGCAGCTCTCGCCGGACGGCCGCTATGCGCTGTTCGCGGTGCGCGCCACCGATTACGCGGCGAACAAGGGCGTGACCTCCCTGTACGTCATGGATCTGGATAAACCGCCCCAGGCGGTCAAGGTCGTCGAGAAGGGTTCCTCCGCCCGCTGGGCGCCCGATGGCAAATCCATCTACTACGTGGCGCCGAAGGACGGTACCGCGCAGGTGTTCCACCGTGCCTTTGATGCCGGGCAGGGCGGCAAGGGCCTTGCCCTCACGGTTGCCACGGGTGATGCCATTACTGACGCCCCCCTGGACGTCAACGCCTACAAGCTCTCCCCGGATGGTTCCAAGATCCTCCTGAGCTATGAGGTTTTCGCCGATTGCGCCGACCTGAGCTGTACCAAGGAGCGCCTGGACGGCCGCGAAAAGGACAAGTCCACCGGTACCGTCTACGACAAGCTGTTCGTCCGCCACTGGGACACCTGGGCTGACGGCCGCCGCGCCCAGCTCTACATCGCCGATGCCAACGCCCCTTCGCAGCCGGTGCTGCTGAGCAAGGGCATCGACGGCGACGTGCCGAGCAAGCCGTTTGGCAGCGAAGACGAATTCACCTTCTCGCCCGATGGCAAGACCGTGTTCTTCGATGCCCGCATCGCCGGCAAGACCGAACCCTGGTCCACCAACTTCGATATCTTCAGCGTGCCCGCGGATGGTTCGGCCAACCCGACCAATCTCACCGCTGAGAACCAGGCCTGGGACGCCAACCCCCTCGTCTCGCCCGATGGCAAGACCCTGTACTACACCGCCATGAAGGAGCCCGGTTCGGAAGCTGATCGCTTCGGCATCTGGGCCCTTGACCTGGCAAGCGGCAGCAAGCATGAAGTAGACCCGCAGTGGGACCGCTCGGCCGGCACCCTGCAGATCTCCGCCGATGGCAAAACCCTGTACACGACCACCGACGATAACGGCCAGCATCCGCTGTTCGCGATCGATGCGGCCACCGGAAAGGTCACCACGCTGGTCACCGATGGCAACGTCGGCGCCTTTGCCCTTGGCGAAAAGAAGATCCTGCTCTCGCGCGACGACCTGAAGCGCCCGGCGGATCTGTACACGGCCGACCTGAAGGGCAAGAGCCTCAAGCAGATCACCCACTACAACGCCAAGCGCATGAAAGCCGCCCAGGTCGGCGAGCCCGAGTTCTTCACCTTCAAGGGCTGGAACAACGAAACTGTGCAGGGCTACGTGGTCAAGCCGGTCGGCTACAAGAAGGGTAAGACCTACCCGGTCGCCTTCATCATCCACGGTGGCCCGCAGGGCGCCATGACCAACAGCTGGAGCTACCGCTGGAACGCCCAGACCTACGCCGGTCAGGGCTTCGCCGTGGTCACGGTCAACTTCCACGGTTCCACCGGTTACGGCCAGGCCTTCACCGATGCCATTTCCGGTGACTGGGGTGGTAAGCCCCTGGAAGACCTGAAGGCCGGCTGGAGCGCCGCGCTGCAGAAGTACAGCTTCCTTGACGGCAATCGTGCCTGCGCCCTCGGCGCGAGCTACGGCGGCTACATGGTCTACTGGATGGCCGGCAACTGGAACCAGCCCTGGAAGTGCTTCGTCGACCACGATGGCGTCTTCGATGCGCGCGCCATGTACTACGACACCGAAGAGCTCTGGTTCGAAGAAAAGGAAAACGGTGGAACCCAGTACGACCACCCGGAAAACTACGAGCGCTTCAACCCGATCAACCACGTGAAGGACTGGCGCGTGCCAATGCTCATCGTGCACAGCGGTCACGATTTCCGTATCCCCGATACGCAGGGGCTAGGCGCCTTCACGGCCCTGCAGCGCCGTGGCATTCCCAGCAAGCTGCTGCATTTCCCGGATGAAAACCACTGGGTGCTCAAGCCGCAGAACAGCGTGCAGTGGCATGAGACGGTGAATGCTTGGTTGAAGGAGTGGACGGCTCCGGAAGCCAACGCGAAGTAACCTCTGCGTCAGGAGGTAAAAGGAAACGGCGGCTTTGGCCGCCGTTTCCGTTGATCCACATGCAGACTTCGCTGCAAGACCGGTCGATGATCTGCAACGACAAGGAAGCGTAATGACGAACGGCGAGTGGGTATTCAAGACGGGCGACGCGGTCATCATGTGGATGCTCGCACTTTGCGTCCTGATCATGGCTCTCGTCTTCGCCAGCCATGAAATCCGCCCTTCAGACGATTGGGCACATCGCCTTGGTACCTACGCCATCGCCATGGGCTTCGTCGCGGCCTACGGTCTTCCCGCGATTTTTTTGTTCCCCTCGATAGTCGTCACGCCCCAAGGCATGGCGCGTCAGCATTACGGATTCCGCTCCGGGTACGTGGCCTGGGACGACATCGCCTGCATCCGTTGCCTGGACATGGGCCGATTCAGCGCAAGGGAATACCGCATATGTACAAACACCAGCCTGAGTACCTGGAGGCTCATGTTCCGTGGCGACTACGACAACGTCGATAAGCTGATCGAACTGATCCAGGTACAGGTGGCATTACGTGGCATTCCCGTCTATTCGAGCCGGATTGGACTCCCCGTCCTGATCGACCACATCCCACTGCCCGATGAACCGGTCAAGAATCTGGGCTGAGCATTGTTCAGAGATCCAGGGCAGGACGCCAAGCCGCGCCATCGCCGGCGCCGTGAATCGCGCGCAAGCGCGCTCCTACAGACAGCGGGTCAGTCATGTAGGCCTGTGCGCCAGGAGTGGGGCGTTCGGCCGGCGAAGCGTTTGAACACGGTGGTGAAGTGCGCCTGTGTGCGGAAACCTACTTCCATGGCAATGTCGATCAGGGAGCGATTGCCTTCGGCAAGCAAGCGCTTGGCTCGTTCGATCCGGCATAGTTGCAAATACTCATGCGGTTTTTGCCCCGTAGCAGCACGGAAGCGCGCCGCGAAGTGCATGGGGGAAAGGCCGGCGGCGCGAGCGATATCCGCCAGCGTGATGCGCTTTCCAAGGTTCGCATCCACATAATGGGTAACCTTAACCAGCCGCCAGTTCTGCAACATGCCGCGGTGCTGGTCCGGGTGTCGTCGTGCACCATCGGCGCTGAGGTGACGCAGGCGCGCCACGATGGGCTTACCAAGGGATTCCGCGCATCGCGTCATACATCCTGCATCGTGCGTAGCGAGCAGAGCACGGGCGAGCTTGTCGACGGCTTCGTCGCGGTAAATGCCCGCTTGCAACGGCGTGGCAGCGATCTCGCGGGCAAGCTCGGCGTCCGCGGCCACGAAGGCGTTATCCATCCGCAGGTGCAGGCTATCGACCGGCTCGAAGAACTCGGCGGCGACCTGCTGCTCGGGTATGGTCACCACGGCTGTCCCCGCAGGAATCGCTCCGGCGTGCCAGGGGCGCCCATCAACGCAAATCACACCACGCGTGGCTCGGAGGAAGATGGCAACGATATGGGCGCAGGGCGGCGTGGTCGCTATCAGCCCACCCACGGCAGGCGAGGTCCAGCGCGAGGCAATGACCGGTTCGGTGCACCGTCGGGGTACACGAGGCATGCGCCATGCCAGTTCCCGTTGAACAACGGAAAGGGGTGTAACAGGGTCTGTGTCATCCGTGAAACAACCTTCCAGGCCATCACTGTGATTTTCGACACGACGCATCGCCACGGCCGCTCTCCCTCTAGGCGAGACCGTTGACCCCCTGGATCTGGCTGCCAGCCTTCGCGCATCCCCGCGAATTAACGGCTGGCGTCATCTTGTCGAAATAGTAGCCACGGATTTGCCGAAACCGCAAGATCATGCCCTTTGCGGCTGTGAAGACCATCCGGAAGGGGCGGCCGGCTATCGGAGATACCCGGCGCGCCCACCCGAACACATCACACGTCAGTGCTGCTGCGATGCATAGGCGTCGTACTCGGCCTGGTTGAGCTTGCCATCGTGATCGAGATCCGCATCGTCCCAATGCATCTTCATGCCCTCCAGGCGCGGGTACTTCTTCTCGAGCGCAGGCGTGATCGCGTCGCGATCAATCATCTTCTGACCTTTGGAAATGGAAGCGAACGAGGGGTAATCCTTGCTGCCATCGGCCAATGCGGGAGTAGCAAACGACGTAGCGCCCACAAGCGCAAGGGCGAGCAGGGTATAGCGTGGCGAAGTGAACATGGGTTGCTCCTGTTACGTGGGTGGCGCCGGCGCAGCCGGCAGTGAAGTGGCGCGCTCTACCGGTGCGCCTCAAGCGTGGCCGCCACGCGGGCTGCCACATCCTGTTCGGGAAGCTTGCGTCCGTAGTGATCCAGCAAGGTGCCGTCAGCGCCCACCAGGTACAGCACGGTGGAGTGGTCCATCAGGTAACCGCCTTCCGCAGGCACCTTGTTGAAATAGACGTGATACGCATCCGTCACTTGTTTGATCTGCGTTTCGGAACCGGTGAGGCCAACCACTTCGGGCCCAAAGGCGCGCACGTACGCTTTCATGCGCGCAGCGTTATCACGCGCGGGGTCCACGGTGACGAAAACAGGGGTTACCGCGATGCCCGTGTTCTCGCGAACACGGCGCGCGACCTGCACGATCTTCGCGACATCCACCGGGCAGACGTCCGGGCACGACGTGTATCCGAAGTACATCAATAGCGGTTGCCCGCGATACGTCTGATCGGTGACCGCGTGCCCATCTTGGTCGAGCAGGTGGAACGGCCCACCCACGTCGATATCCGCGGCAAGCGCGGGCATGGCGGAAAGCAGGCCGAAAAAGGCGATCCAGCGCGTCATCAGAACGCTCCGTTGAATACGAGCTGCACACCCAGCAGGTTCGAGGTCTGCCCCGCCTGCCGCGAGCGGCCTCCGGAGAACGCGACATCGATCAACCCGGTCAGGTGGTACACCACGCTGGCTTCGGTGAGGTATTCGGTGCTGCTGCCGGTGCCGGCGGGCGAGATGTGCCGGTTGGTGTGGGTCAGGCCCCACGCGAAGCGCCCGGTATCAAGGGTGAGCGACGTGGTGAGATACGAGGTGTCGTACCCAGGCACGCCGTTCTCGTTGTTCGTGCGCACGTACTCAACGAACGGCACGAGATCGATATAGCGCGCTGCCAGGGTGGGCGACAGCAGTGTCGTTTCTGGGACAGGGATGAGGTAACGAAGGGATGCGGTGCGCGATTGTTCGTTCGCCGCCGTGGGATTCGCGGCGCTCGTATCGCCCTTGTGGTTGGCCATGTAGCCCAGCTGCACTTCGACATACGGCAGCGCTGCCGGCGCGCGCCAGTTGAGCACGGCCGCCACGTTATTCGGCTTGCCAGTGTTGGTTGCGCCGCCATCGGAACGGCGCGCCTGCGTCGAGGGCCGGAAGAAGGCATTGCTGAGGATCGAGGTGTCGGCGGCGTACACGCTGACGCTCGGCGCCAGGGTGCCGAGCGTGTACGAGGAGAAGCGCCGCGCATAGCTGCCGCCGATTACGCCGCCGAGTGCATAAGGCGCCACGAAGCCACCGGTGTACAGGCCGGGTGCCGCGCTTTGCGCGCGGCCGAACGGCAGGTCGAGCTTGCCCAGCCGCCACGTATCCTTCTCGCCCTGGTGGTACCAGTTGAGGTCAGCGATCTGAACGCCCGTGCCGCCGAGCCAGCGGCGCTCGCCAGGGCGTGCCGAGGTGACCGGGCTGATTTCGGTGCTCAGCCAGATTTCGTTGTTCGGGTTGAAGCGGAAATGCAGGTCGTTGGTGATGTCGAAGTAGCCGTTGGTGGTGACCTTGTTTGATTGATCCTGTGCTTTCAGTCCGCTGAAGTCGTACTGGATGGCGGTGCCGTAATCGATGCCGAAGCCGGGGTAGCGGCCGGTGGAGGCGGTGGCGGTACCGCAAAGTAGCAACACGGTCGCGCCGCTGATCGCGCGCAAGCGCGCTCCTACATGAACGTGCGGGCCCCTGTAGGAGCGCGCTTGCGCGCGATAGGTGCACGCGAACGCCTTCACGGCGCACCCCCCAACGGCCGCGCATCCACCGGCGCGGTCTTGTCGATCGCCTCACGCCCGGTGTTACGCAGGTACGCACACGTCTGGTTATCGCCGTAAATACCGCCCAGCGGCTCCAGCTTCACGGCCTGTGCATAGTCCTCAGGCTTGACGACCTGGATGATCTGCATCATGCCGCCATCTTCGTGCTCCATGATGTGACAGTGGTAAACGAACTTGCCCAGGATCACCGGATCGGTAAACGGAATGCGCAGGGTGATGGAGCCCAGCGCCGGAATGAACACGTTATCCCGGTAGCCAATGAAATCCACCGGCTTGCCGTTGATCTTGGTGACCTGGAAATCGAGCTGGTGGATGTGGAACTGATGCAGTTCCTGGCTTGGGTTGAACAGCGTCCACTCTTCGACATCACCCAGCTTCACCGTGGTATCCACGCGACCCGGATCAAACCGGCGGCCATTGATGTAGAACGTATTGCCGTCGTCCTCGGCATCCTGGAACACAAAGCGACGGCTCGCCGCGATGGGGTCCTGGCGAAGATCGCGCACCGACGGGTAGGCGCTGGTGATGTGCACCGTGGGTATGCTATCGCCGGCGGAAACGAGGGTGCCGAGTGTCGTGGCGGCGTAGGTATCGCCCGCCGGACCGGTATTCGCTGCGCTCATCGTTAGTGGATACCGCCCCGGGGCAGGCCCCGTGACCAGGATGCTGATGCGCGCCGAGGGCCCCACCAGCATCTCGTCGATGCTCACGTCCTTTACGACGGTATCCGCATCCTGCGACAGCAGCTGCACATGCATGCCGGCCAGGTGCATACGGAAATACTGGTTCGCATCCACGTTGAAGATGTGCCACAGCTGTGTTTCGCCTGGCTTGATCGATATATCCGGCTGAAGTTGCCCGTTGATGGTGCGGATGGAGGGCGAGCCGGTGACGATTTCACTGGCAAGCCTGCCCGTGGATGTCTTCTGGAAATTGCGCAGCACGAGGATGCGTTCGCGCACGGGGCGCAATTCGGGGAACTGGTCTTTCAGGCCATCCACGAGGATGGGGCCCGAAAGGCCGCCGGAGACCTGGCGTTCGGCACCGCGGTGGAAATGGCTGTGGTACCAGTATGGGCCGGGCGAGTGATCATCCGGCAGGCGCAGTACGTATTGGCCTTGGGTATGCGGACCGGTGTCGCGGAAAATGCTGTCGCCTTCATCCAGTGGCGAGACCTGCATGCCGTGGAAATGCAGGTTGGTGAGCTCATCCATCTGGTTATCGAGCGTCAGCCGGATCGTGCCGCCGGGGCGCGTGCGAATGAGCGGCGCATCGTAATCGCCGTTGAAGACCAGGGAGGTGTAGGGCGTATTGCCCACCATCACCCTGGTTTCGGCGGCGGTGAGCGTCACCGTCGTGACGCCATCTGCCCCGTAGGTATATTGCTTCGGCTCGCGCAACTCGGCCGCCTGCGCTGTACCCGCGAGCAAAAGCAGCACAACCCATGCTCTTGCAGGAGCGCGCTTGCGCGCGATCCAGGCCGCGGCACGGCCTATCGCGCGCAAGCGCGCTCCTACAGGGGCAGCGCGAACGAACATTACCAGTTGCGGTTATGTTCGTTGGCCACATCGGCGGCCAGGCGCACTTCGGTATCCGCCTGACTCAGCAGATCCTTGGCGCGCGCGGCGTGGCCGCCCAGTTCATCGTTGTTGGCCTGCTGGCCACGGCTCAGTGCCTGCCACGCGGCCACGATGTGCTGCTGCGCATCGCGCAGGTTGCCGTGGCGTTCGCCGATATCGACGAACGGGCGCTCTTGCGCGACGGCGGCGCAGCCGACAGAGATGACCGCGCCGAACAGCGCGCCGGCGAGGAATGCATTCGCTTTCATGGTGTGCCCTTTTGGGTATAAGCCCCGGCCGGGATGGCCGGCGTGCTTATGGTCCGGGGCAGGGCCATTTGGGTCTTTCCAGAAAGCAGTGTTTGTTTCGGATTCGAACGGCTTTAGCGCAGGGCGCCCATCCAGATAGCTACCGCGACCGCGCCGCCATCGGCGATGCCTAATGCGCGGTCGCCCAGGTAGGCGGCGCGGCCGGCACGGGCCTTCAGCGTCGCTGTTTCCTCCGCCCCACGGGTGGCCGCAAGGTGCAAGGCCTCCAGTGCCTCGAACGGCGTCATCTTCGCTTCGAGTGCCGCTTTATAGGCATCGGCCGCGGGGTAGAGCGCATCGAGCATGGTGCGGTCACC
>Ga0157370_10001012_pt1 | contig 35495 bp, 34 predicted proteins | sample C35metaG_FD_113463 | JGI IMG/M metagenome (GOLD analysis project Ga0157370, IMG submission 113463) | Corn rhizosphere microbial communities from Kellogg Biological Station, Michigan, USA - C3-5 metaG | ecosystem: Host-associated > Plants > Roots > Rhizosphere > Soil | place: USA: Michigan... | reverse complement strand
GACCGACGGAAGCGCCATGTTCGCGTACCCGTTATTCTCATCGGCGACATACACGAGGTTGCGGAACCACGGGCGCGTCCGCAAACCAGCCGGCCGCGTGAGCGCGCGCTCCACTCGCATCAGCGCCTCGTTCGTGCGCTTGAGCGCCGATGTCGCCGGTGCACCGGCGAGCGCGGAGTCACGCTCGCTGTTGAACGCGGCACCCTCTTGTTGAAGCCGGTCGATCGCGGCGCGTAGCGACGTCGTCGGAATGTTCCAGTGATGCTCGCCGATCGCGCGATCGACCGGATCGAGGTAGCGCCGCATGGTCTGCGCATATTCCACGTAGTCATACGGCAGAATGTCGGCGTTCGCGATGCGGAGAACCATCGCCGTACCGATTCGCGCCGCGGCGGCATGATAGTGAAAGCCCGGATCGCCGAACTTCGTCATCCACGCATAGCTGTCGTACTGCGAATGGTAGACGCCTCCGGGACCGCCAAACCCCCATTCCGCGATCGGGATGCCGAGGTGATTGTAGAAGCCGGCAAAGTCCGAGCCGCCACCCGGATCACCCATCGCCGGCTCCGCGGTGTCCGCGACGGCGCTTGCGCGGCGCCACTCGCTGTACACGCTTCCCTTGCCGTTCGGATCCGGAACCAGTCGAGCGACGTCACGGAGTGTCGAGCGTAGCGACGGAGACCCGCCACCGCTGAAGCGAGAACCTTGCGCGGCAACATCCTGATTGAAGTACGCGACGGCGTCGCGGGCGAGCCGCAGCGAGTCGTCCTCGACGAACTCCGTCGAGCCGAGCAGCCCCCATTCCTCGGCATCCCAGGTCGCGAAGATGATGGTTCGCTTTGGACGCACGCCGGCCTTCACTTCCTCCGCCACGGCACGCGCCGCTTCCAGCACACTCACCGTGCCGCTCACGTTATCGGCCGCGCCGGGACCCCAACCGTCGCGATGTCCACCGATGATGACCAACTCGTCCGGGAACTCGCTGCCGCGAATGATGCCGAACGTGTCATAGATCGGCTTGAGCGCCTTCGTCGACCGATCATCCTTCACCGCGACGCGGGCCCGGACCGGTCCGGGCCCGACGTGATAGTGAAACGGCAAGCCGCCCTGCCAGCCGCGCGGCACACCGGAACCACGCACATAGCTGAGTAGCTCGCTGGCGTTTCCGTAGCCGATCGGCACGACGGGGATGTGGGAAATCTCCATTTGAGCGGGCGCAAGACGTGGAACACCGGGCTTGCTCGCGTAGCCGGGAGTGGATGGATCACCGTCGGGGTTCAAGATGCTTCCGCGTTGGACTCCGGAACGATTGCGCATCGGCCCATCCGGATAGACGTCTCCGACGACATAGCCGTCATCCTGCGGATCGCTGTAGATCAACAGCGCGACTGCACCACGCTTCTCCGCCTCTCGCGCTTTGATGCCGCGATACGAGCGCCCGTAGCGCGCGATCGCGATCTTGCCCTTCACCGACACGCCCATCGAATCCAGTTGCGCATAGTCTTCGATCAAGCCGTAGTTCACGTAAACGACGTCGCCCGTCGCGTCGCCTTGGCCGCTGTAGCCGTTGACCGTCGGATACTGCGAGAGCTTTGATGTCGGGTCGCCGGCGACGACGGGCTCGGCGAGCGATAGTTCCTTGGGCTGCGGCGAGACTCGAGCCACATGGACCGAGGTTGGCTGCGGCATCCAAACGTCGTAGGCGCGTACCTCCGTCTCGAGCGCCCAACGTTTCATTTGATCGATCACGTAGTCGCGCGTACGCGCCTGTGCCGGTGTCCCCGCCACGTGCGTTTCCCGCGACAACTCTTTCGAGTGGGCGGAAGCACTGATGGGGGAGGGTCGCTGGATTGCGCCTGCCTCGAGCTGGCGCTCGCGCGCGGCACCAGTCGTCGTGTAACCGACCATGGCCTGCTGCGCTCCGGCAGATAGCCTCGCGCCGGCGAGCAGCGCAAGAACGATGCGAATTCGCACGTGGAAGTCCCTGTGTGATGGGTGAATCAACTTACCGCGACGGCACCTGTGTCGCTCACTCGCACTGGTCCAACGCGGCGCGGATCGCCGTGCGGAGTCGATCCTCGCGGCCGGGAGCATCGCCGATCGACGCGGCGATCGCGCCAAACTGGCGAAGCATCTCGCCCTGGAGAAAGGCCGACGTGTCTTTCAGGCCAAGGCCTTCCAGGCCGCGCTCGGCGAGATCGCGAAGCATCGCACGTGTTTCGTCATCCAGCTGGTCGAGTGACGGGGGAATTGCGGGCGCCGGCGCGATACCGCGGGCACGATTTCGTCTGGGCGATTCCCAGAGCGCGGACAGCGGCGCCGGTGTCACGACGAACGACCCCGCGGTGTGTTCCTCATGACCGGTGATCACGCCGCGACGCTTCAACACGTGAAGAAGGCGAAGGATCGCGTCGCGAACGACGGAGATGCCACCCTCGCTCTGATTTCCGCGGCCAGTGATGATGAGCACTTCGTCGGCGCGGTCGACCTGCTGCTGGCGCAGCCATGCTTCCGCGCGAGCCGCGGCGTCCGCCGGTGTCGGTAGGGATTCGCGCAGATTGAGCGTCCGTTGCGCGCCGAAGCGCACCTCGTCGAATGCCTGCCGAAGCCCTTTGAGCCCGTTGCGGCGATCCTGGCGGTCCATGCCGGAATCTATCTTGTGCGCACGCGACGACGCGGGCCCCGTGCTACGCCGCCGCGCGCGCCTCCAATCGTAGATTCTTCGCGAAACAAATCTCGTTGCACGCGAAGCGCCGCGCACAGGCGAGACAGTCGCGGCGGATCTTTTCGGGATAGCGCGCCCGATCGACCCGCTGATACCCGATCGCCGCGAAGAATGCCGGCTGCAAGGTGAGCGCAAAGACATCAAAGATTCCGCGCTTGATCGCCAGGGTCTCGACGGCGGCGACGATTGCTCGGCCCACGCCGCATCCGTGGACATCGCGCGAAACGGCAATCGCGGCCACCTCCGCCACGGACGGCGAATATTCCTTCAGCGCACCGCAGGCGACGATCGCCCCGCGGCGGGATGCTCCGACCACGTAGTCGTCGATCGCCAACTCGACCATCTCCGGAGTCCGGCGCAGCATCAGAGCATCATCGGCGAAAACGTCGATCAGCCGTGCGACGGCCTCGGCGTCTTCCGGGCGTGCGCGCCGGATGACGACGTCCGCAGTCATCAGAGGACCTCTTCGAGAATCTGCAGGCCGGCCGCCAACTCCTCGCGCGTGGTGACGAGCGGCGGCAGCAGGCGCACAGTGTAGTCGCCGGCCGAGCAGGTCAGGAGTCCGGCCGACAGCGCCTCGGCGACGACGTGCGCCGCGGTCCCCATGACGTCGATGCCCCAGATGTACCCGAGTCCGCGCACGGCACGGATCCGACCTGTCCGATGCGCGATGTCGTTCAACTGCTTCCCGAGCCATTCTCCGTTCTGCGTGATCGTACGAAGGAGTACTGGATCTGAGAGCCGACCAACGACGTAGTTCGCGATCGACGCGACGAAGGGACCGCCGCCGAACGTCGTGCCGTGGTCGCCCGGTTTGATCGTCGACGCGACCTCGTCGGTCACGAGTACTGCTCCCATGGGAAGGCCGCCGGCGATCGGTTTCGCCAGCGTGAGCATGTCCGGCTCGACGTCGAAATGCTCGTATGCGAAGAGCGTCCCCGTGCGCCCGAGTCCGCACTGGATCTCGTCGAAGATGAGCGCGACGTCCCGCTCCTTCGTGAGCGCCCGAACCTCGCGGACGAATCCGGCGTCCAGAACGCGTACACCCCCTTCTCCCTGCACGGGCTCGAGAATCACTGCCGCTGCGGTCTCGGGGCTCAGCGCCGCCGCCAGATCCTCGATGTCGCGCTCGGCGATCGAGATGCCCGGCGCGAGCGGCCGGAATGGCATCCGGTACGACGGCCGGTCCGTCGCGGCCAGAGTCCCGAACAATCGTCCATGAAACGATCCTCGGAGCGCGATGATCTCGTGCTTCGTGTCGGCGCGCGTGCGGCCCCACCGCCGGGCAAACTTGAACGCTGCTTCGTTGGCCTCCGCCCCGGAATTACAGAAGAACACCTTGGACGCGAATGACGCGCCGGCGAGCGTCGCCGCGAGCTGCTCCCCCGCCGCCGTCGCGTACAAGTTGGAGACGTGAATGAGACCGTCGGCCGCGTCGTGGAGGGCGGCGCGTAACCCGTCGTCGCCGTAGCCCAACGCGTTTACCGCGATGCCGCTGACGAAATCCAGGTAGCGCTTCCCGTCGGCGTCGATGAGGTATACCCCGTCACCGTCGACCAGCGTGATCGGCGCGCGCTTATAGTTGCCGAGCAGCGCGTCGGCAGCGGGCGTTGTCGAAAGGGTCATGTCAGTTCTCCAATACCACGTAGAGTCGTGCCGCGCTCCTGATCGGCGATCGCGGCGAGATCGGAAATCCGAACACGAGAGACGCCGCCCTCGATCGCCCGGAGCGCGGCGTCGAGCTTCGCGCGCATGCCACCGGCCGCCGTACCGTCGGCGAGGAGCCGGCGCGCGTCGTCCGGCGTCAGCTCGGGGATTGTCTTCCCGTCGCACATGACCCCCGGGACATCGGCCACCAGCAACAGCTCGACGGCGCGTATGGCGACGGCGATGGCGGCGGCGGCATCGTCGCCGTTGACGTTGAGCGCGCCGCCGTTCGTTGCGCTGGCGTCGCGACTCACCGGCGACACGACGGGCAGGTATCCACCCGACAGCAGATGGCGCAGAAACGCCACGTTGACGGTCTTCGGAATGCCGACGTACCCGAGCCGGTCGACATCGACGGGCGACGCGCCGATCAGCGCCGCATCTTCACCGGAAAGGCCGACCGCGTCGATCCCGCTGCCGACGAGCACCGCGACGAGCCGCTTGTTCGCGCTGCCTGACAGCGCCATCCGGACAAGCTCTATGTCGCGCGCGCTCGTGACACGGCGGCCGTCGACGAACGCGCTCGTCGTGCCGAGGGCGGCCTGAAGGCTCGTGACCTCGTCGCCGCCGCCGTGAACCAGCACGAGGCCGCCCGCACCGGCATTCCATCCCGACGCGATGGCGCTGGCCAACCGCGGATCGTTTTGTGGTCGTCCCCCGATCTTGATGACCCGCGTTGTCGTCATACGGGCAGCCCTGCCGTTTCATCGAGGCCGAGCATCAGGTTCGCGTTCTGAACGGCTTGGCCGGCCGCGCCTTTCAGGAGATTGTCGATCGCTGACGTGACGAGCAGCATCGGCGTCCGCGTGCCCGAGAGCTGCGCGGCCGATATTCGCACCACGTTTCGATGGATCACATCGCGCAGCGATGGCGGCGCCGCAGCGATCTCGACGAAGGGCTCCGCGGCGTACGTCGAACGCCACGGATCGAGAACGTCGTCAAGGGGCCGCGTGAGCGGCACGGCGATAGTGGAAAGAATCCCGCGGGCGACCGGCAAGAGATGCGGCGTGAATACGAGATCCGCGTTCGCTCCCCACGACTCGAGCGTTGACCGCATCTCATTGAGATGACGATGATCGTTCCCAACGCCGTAGGCGCGAAAATCCTCGGTAACTTCAGCGAAGAGCATCTCCCTCTTCGGTGAGTTGCCGGCCCCCGTGACGCCGCTTGCCGAATTGGCAACGACCACCGCGCCGTCCGGAATCAGTCCCTGCTGGACGAGCGGCGCGAGCGCAAGCAGGATCGACGTGGGATAACACCCCGGGTTCGCGACAACCCCCGCGTTGCCGATGCCTTGACGATTGAGCTCGGTGAGGCCATAGGCTATCCCTTCGCAGCCGTTGCCGGGCCGCAAGTCGGCCGACAGGTCAACGCCGCGTGCGCCGGCCTGCTGCGCACGCGCGATCCATTCCTTCGAGGCTCCGTGAGGAAGGGCGCTGAACACCAACTCGACGTCACCCAACGCGGCATCTTCGGGCGCAACGAGGCCGATGTCGCGCCCCGCGATACGACTGGTCGTGCCGCGCTGTTCGTTCGCCGTTGCAAAGGCGAGCGACATGCGCGGGTGGCGCAAAACGAGTGCACAGAGCTCGCGGCCGGCATATCCGCTGGCCCCGAGCACTCCCACTGGAATCTTATTCACAAGTAATGCATAATAATGCAGTTGAATGAAGTCAATGCCCGCATGTGTGCCGGGCCGTGCGCTGTCAGCCCGGGCCCGCTCTTTCCAAGGATCGGATGAGCAAGAAGCGCGAGCGCCAGAACGCAGTCCTCGAATTGATCGGCAGCCGCCAGATCTCGAGCCAGGAGGAGCTGAAGCAACTATTACTGGCCAAGGGATGGACGGTGACTCAGGCGACCCTGTCGCGCGATCTGCGCGACCTGGGCGTGGTGAGAACGACCTCCGAAGGGGGCGTGAGGTATCTGCTGCCGGAAATGGTCGTCGATGACTCTAAACCATCGCTGGAGAGTCTGTTACCACAACTCTTCTCGCACATCGACGGCGTCTCCGAGCTCATCGTTCTGCACACGCTCCCGAGCGGGGCGCAGCCGATCGCCGAGGCAGTGGATTCGCAGGGATGGCCCGAGATAATCGGGACCCTCGCCGGTGAGAACACCATTCTCATCGTCTGCCGATCCGCGGATGCGCGGCGGGTCCTCACCGAGCGTCTCATCGCACTCTCCCAGGGGAAGGACTAGCTCCAGGGGGCGGGCCAGACGATGTCTTGACTGCTGGCCAGTGACTGATTAAATATACGCTCTGAATGCATAATATTGCCAACCGAGGAGCGCTCATGCCCCGCACCATCGTCCTGGCCTATTCAGGCGGTCTCGATACTTCGATCATCGTTCCGTGGCTCAAAGAGAACTATGGCGGCGCACGCGTCATCTGCGTCGCGGCTGACATTGGGCAGGGCAGCGGCGAGCTGGCTGGGGTTCGTGCGAAGGCGCTCGCCTCGGGCGCCGATGAATGCTATGTGGAGGATCTCCGCGAGGAATTCGTCGAGTCGTTCATCTATCCCACGCTGCGCGCCGGCGCGATCTACAATCGCAAATACCTGCTCGGAACATCGATGGCGCGGCCGCTCATCGCGCGCCGTCAAGTCGAGATCGCCCGCCAGGTCGGAGCCGATGCGCTGGCGCACGGATGCACGGGCAAGGGAAACGATCAGGTTCGCTTCGAGCTGACCTTCGCCGCCTTCGCCCCCGACCTTCCGGTCATCGCCCCCTGGCGCGAGTGGAACATTCGCAGCCGCGAGGACGCGATCGCGTACGCGGAGGCGCGCGGCATTCCGATCGCGGCCACGCGTCAAAAGATCTATTCGCGGGACGCGAATCTCTGGCATCTCTCCCACGAGGGCGGCGTGTTGGAAGATCCGAACGCCGCTCCTCCTGACGATCTGCTGATGCTCACCCGCCCGGTAACGAAAGCCCCGGACATCCCCGAGACGGTCGTCATCGGATTCGAGAACGGCACGCCGGTGTCGGTGAACGCGTCGCGGCTCTCCCCGGTCGATCTCATCGCGGCGCTCAACGCCATTGGTGGAAAGCACGGCGTCGGCGTCGTCGACCTCGTGGAGGATCGGCTCGTCGGAATGAAATCGCGCGGTGTATACGAGACACCGGGCGGGTCGCTGCTGTACGCCGCCCACTCGGAGCTCGAGCAACTCGTTCTCGACCGGCGCACCCTGGCGGCCAAGGACGTCATTGCACCCCGCTACGCCGACCTGGTGTACGAAGGCCGTTGGTGGACCACGGAGCGGGAGGCGTACGACGCGTTCGTCAATGCGACGCAAACGCGCGTCACCGGGACTGTCTCGCTGCGCTTGTACAAGGGGTCGACCGCCGTCATCGGGCGGGAAAGCGAGCACGCGCTGTACGATGAGCGCTTCGTGACGTTCGGCGAAGACGACGTCTATCAGCAGAGCGATGCGGCCGGTTTCATCCGGTTGTTCGCGCTGCCGGCTCGCGTGCGCGCGCTCAAGGACCAGGAGCTCGGCCTGACCCGGGCTCCGGAGGCTGTCGAAGTGGCGCCGAACGAGCCGGCGTTACAGATCGCATGACCACGATGACGCCGCCCACGGCGTCGCCGACGGCGCACAAACTCTGGGGCGGCCGATTCGCCGGCGGCCCCGCTCCGGCGTTCGAGGCCCTCAACAGCTCGATTGGCGTCGATTTTCGTCTGTGGCCGTTCGACGTCCAGTTGTCGCGGGCGTGGGCGATGGCGCTCTACAATGCGGGCGTCCTAACCCTCGACGAATGCGGCGAGATCGAGACGGGCCTCGATGCGGTCGCGGCCAGACTCGATGCCGGCGAACAACCGGCGGCGAGCGATGAGGATGTGCATACGCTCATCGATCGTCTGCTGCATGACGAGATCGGCGACACCGCCTCGAAGCTGCACACGGGAAGAAGTCGGAATGATCAGGTCGCGACGGCCACGCGCCTTTGGTCGATGGATGCGGCGACTCGATTGGACACGGCGGTGCGCGATCTCCAGCAGGTGATGATCGACCAGGCGCACGGTCTCGAGACGACGCTCATGCCGTCGTACACGCACATGCAGCGCGCCATTCCGGTATCTGCGGCACATTGGCTGTTGTCGCATTTTTGGCCCCTCGCGCGCGATCGCACTCGGTTGCGCGCGGCGCAGCGCGCGGCCGGAGTTCTCCCGCTCGGGTCGGGGGCCGTCGCCGGCTGCGCCTATCCGATATCGCGAGTCCTCCTGCAGGGGAGCCTTGGCTTTGGAACGCTGACGCAAAATTCGATCGATGCGGTGAGCGATCGCGATTTCGTCGCCGAGCTCCTGTTCTCCGCCGCGATGATCTCCACCCACCTGTCACGCCTCGCCGAGGATCTGATCATCTTCGGCTCGAGCGAGTTCGGCTTCGTGCGTTTCGGCGACGCGTATTCGTCCGGCTCGAGCATGATGCCGCAGAAGCGGAATCCCGACGCGTTCGAGTTGGCGCGCGGATCGGCGGCGCGCATGCTGGGCGACCTGACGACACTCCTCGCGACGCTCAAGGGATTGCCGACCAGCTACAACAAGGACTTGCAGGACGACAAGCGCGTGTTGTTCGACGCCGTCGACACGCTGCTGCTCGTTCTCCCCGCAGTCGGGGGTGGGCTCGCCGAGTGCGAGTTCAACCCGCAACGAATGAGAGCGGCGCTCTCGAGCACGATGATGGCGACGGATCTCGCCGACTACCTCGTACGCAAAGGCGCCACGTTCCGCGAGGCCCACGGCGCCGTGGGTCGCTTGATCCGGCAGTGCGAAGACGGCCAGCTGGATCTACATACGCTCCCGCTGGCCGCCTTCACTGGTGCCCATCCGCTGTTCGAGCAGGACGTGTTCGATGCGTTGTCCGCGCTTCACTCCGTCGAACAACGCGAGGTCGAAGGCGGCACCGGGCCGAGTGCCGTCCGTGCACAGCTCGAAGCCGCGCAGAGCGCGCTGGGTTGACCCGGTCCGGGCGCGAGCGACTCAGAAGATCAGGCCAAAGCTGATCGGCACAAAGTGCACGTCCGCGTTCGACACGCTATGGTAGCGCGCCTCGATGTATGCCGAGAATCCGGTGAGCGGGAACTCGAATCCGCCGCCGACGTTCCAGCCGATGTTCGTTTGGCTCTCGGTGAACAGGAACGGTTCGCGCGTGCTGTAGTAGCCGATTCCGCCGATGAGATAGAGGCCACTGGGATTGTTGCGGGCGTTCGTCGACAGGGCGTAGGTGACGTTGCCGGTGATGCCTGCCGCATGGGACTTGTCGCTCGTCCCCTTCTCATTGAACTCGTTGTAGATTCCCTCGGCCCGAAATCCGAGCGCTGAGCCCGGCTGCCTGACGCCGAGTCCCAGGATGAGGTTATATCCCGCATCATTGCGGTCGCCGAAGGTGCCGGTCGGGAGGGTGAGGCCAGCCGCCAGGTTGAAGTGCGTAGCATTGGATTGCGCGCGCGCCCAGTTCGGAGCGAGAGCAAGGGCGCCAGCCACGATGGCCGCGCTAAGGATTCGAGACACCGGATTCTCCGAGAATGGTCGGTAGGGCTCGCATCCAGATTTGTGCCAAGCGTTGTACGCTCTTTGGTCCGAGGGACTTGTTAAATATCCTATCACAACAGGATATTACAGAGACAGGTGGAGCATTTAATACATTTATTTTGTAGGATCATTATGGCACGGCTCTATCACGTTGAAGTAGCACGACATGCCGCCGAGACAGACGTGAAGTGGATCGACAACCTCCTGTCGCACTTCGATATCCCTGGAGTTGAGGGAGGCCGACAAGGGGTTGCTCGAAAGATCTCCCGAGACGGCGTCCGTCATATCGCCCTGATTCGCAGACTCAACCGCGATCTGCGAGTCCCCGTATCCCACGCCGCAGCCATTGCAACGCGCCTCCTCGCCGGCGAGTCCGCACGAGCGATTGTCGGTTCGGGACTCGAGTTGCATATCGACCGCCTAGCCCTCGATGAGGAAATCGACCGGCGCATCAGCGAGGCGGTCGAGGCCAGCACTCTGCCCCGTCGCGGCCGGCCCAAACGCGGCGTTGCCACTGCGTAGGCCGTCAAGACACGACGGGGCGCCTCAGCGAGGCGCCCCGTCGTGGAACATCCAAGAGTGGTGCGCGGTCAGGCCGCGGCCACCTTGCTCACGTTCTCCGCGGCAGGTCCCTTCTGGCCTTGAACGAGGTCGAACTCGACGGGGTCGCCCTCGGCAAGCGTCTTGAAGCCGCTGCCTTGGATGGAGCTGTAGTGGACGAAGCAGTCCTTGTCTCCGCCATCCGGTGTGATGAACCCAAAGCCCTTGGCGTCGTTGAACCACTTCACCTTTCCGGTCGCGCGCATGTCCCACTCCTGAAGAACTCTCCGGCACAACACCATGTTGTGCGGGCTCACAACGCTGGAACCCCGTGTCCGGCACCCCCGGAGTTCTTGGGTTCCATGCGCCGGCCAAGGTAGCGTTTCACGGAATTTCGGTCAAGCGCCTCTCGGGGCTGGTCCGTACTCCTTAGTATCTTTCCACCGTGAATCCAGAGCGAGAGCAGCCAGGTGTCATTCGGTAGTCGGCGGCAGACGGTGATGACGAAGATCGGCGACGTGGCCATCGGCTCGTCTGCCCCAATCGTCGTCCAGTCGATGACGAATACGGACACCGCCGATGCCCCGGGAACGGCGCGCCAGGTGGTTGCGCTCGCAGGTGCCGGGTCGCAACTCGTGCGCGTGACGGTCAACAACGACGGCGCCGCCTCCGCCCTGCCTGAAATCGTCGAGCGAGTGAGGGACGCGGGCGTCGTCGTACCCGTCGTGGGTGACTTCCATTACAACGGTCACCTGCTCCTGACCAAGTACCCGGAATGCGCCCGACAACTCGCGAAGTATCGGATCAATCCAGGTAACGTCGGCGGAAAGCGACGCGATGAAAACTTCCGAACCATCGTGCACATCGCCGTCGACAACGACAAGCCCGTCCGTATCGGTGTGAACTGGGGATCGCTCGATCAGGATTTGCTCACGCAGATGATGGACGAGAACGCGCGCCGCAGCGAACCCCTCGACGCAAAGGACGTGTACATCGAGGCAATGCTCGCGAGCGCGCTCCGCTCCGCCGAGCTCGCCGAGACCGTAGGTCTGCGCCACGATCAGATCATCATCTCAGCGAAAGTTTCCGGAGTTCAGGATCTCGTCGACGTCTATCGCCGCCTGGCCGCACGGTGCGACTATCCGCTGCACCTCGGACTGACCGAGGCCGGGATGGGAATGAAGGGCATCGTTGCGAGCACGGCCGGCCTGTCCATTCTACTTGCTGAAGGCATCGGCGACACGATCCGCGTTTCGCTCACGCCGAAGCCGAATGGCGACCGGACCGAGGAGGTCCTCGTGGCGCAGCAGGTTTTGCAGTCGCTGGGGCTCCGGAGTTTTACGCCGCAAGTGACCGCGTGCCCCGGCTGCGGACGAACGACGTCGACGTTTTTTCAGCACATGGCGGAGGACATTCAGACGTACATTCGCGAACAGATGCCGGTGTGGCGCGATCGGCGCCCCGGAGTCGAGGAGCTCAAGGTGGCCGTCATGGGCTGCGTCGTGAACGGTCCGGGGGAGTCCAAGCACGCGAACATCGGCATCTCCCTTCCGGGAACGTTCGAGGAGCCGAAGGCTCCGGTGTACGTCGACGGCAAGCTTGTCACGACGCTTCGCGGCGACACGATCGTACCCGATTTTCTGAAGATCCTCGAGGAGTACGTCGCGACGCACTACGCGCCGGCGGCGAGCGTCACGGCGTAGGCAGTTCGGCTGGCGCGCGTGCCGTAGTGTCCGTCCACGTCTCGAGATCGGTGACGACCTGCTCGAGCTCGTGCATGATCTCGCCGCGAAAACCGACCTCGCGCAACCGATCATAGACGCGGCGATACCACTGGATGGTCGAATCCTTTCCGCCGGTGAATCGACTCCACACGCTGTTCGGTTCGATCGTTCGCCGGACGTCAGCCAGAATGGTGCCGGCATTGTGCAGCTTGTCGGCGGCGCACACCCACCACGCGGCCTCACCCGCCTGCTCGAGGCGATCGAGATAATCGTCGCGGCGATCGTCGTGCGAGAGCTCGACACCATCGTCGTCGAGCCGGCGAAAGGTCACCGTGAGCACGGTATCGAGTACGTCGGTGCCGAATTTGTCTCCGATGCGCCGCTCGAGCGTCTCGCGCGTGTAGCCCTCACGAACGCAATCCTCGATCACGTCGTGCAGAATGCCGCTGACGACCGTTTGATCGTCGCGACCATAGCGCGTCAGAATGATCGCGACACTCGCCGGGTGCGTGAGATACGGCGGCCGCGTTCCCCTGCGCACTCGCTGATCGTGATGCTTCGCCGCGAACGCAAGTGCGTGATTGATGCGATCCGAATACCCGGTAATTGTCATGGCAGGATCCCCAGCCTACACCCCGCGACTCGGCGCGTCAACCGCGCCCTTCGCCGGCGAACCAGCGCACCATGCGTTCGAGCCCGGCCGCATCCTGCTGGTCGAAGGCGGCCCGGCGCGTCGAGTCGATATCGAACACCGCAATGAGTGAACCGCCGCGATCGAATACCGGAACGACGATCTCCGACTTGGAGCGCGGATCGCAAGTGATGTGGCCGGGATACCGCTCAACGTCGGGAACGACGATCGTCCGCCGTTCGGCCGCGGCGGCTCCGCACACACCACGGCCGACGGCGATCTCGAGGCACCCCACCGTTCCCTGATACGGACCCACGCGGAGCAGCCCGGCGTCAACGGTGCGATAGAAACCTGTCCAGAGATGCCCGAACGCGTGGTGAACCAGAGAGCTCATCGTCGCCATGCCGGCGATGTCGTCGTCGATCCCCGCCAACACGCCGATCAGGTGCGCGTGCAGCTGTGGATATGCCCGATCCTTCGGCGCGTGCCGAAGATCCAATGTCGATTCAGCCATTGTACCTCATTACCTCATTACCTCGACACCATCGACGCGAACTGAAGGTCGATGAGCAGGAGCCCGAGACCCTGCACCAGGATGCCGACTCCGGCGCCGACGGCCGCGGCATTGCGCGCCAGGATTCGGCCGCACAGGGCAAGGACGCATCCCATGCCGACGAATCCGGCGTCGAATCCGATGTTCATCCACACCAGGCGCTCGATCCGGGCGGCCCCAGAAAGATCGCGAAGATGCAGTCCATGCCATTCGAGCGCGGCAATCGAACCGAGCACGAGGCCCCAAAGCGCCATTTGCAGCGCGAAGTGCGACAGCAGCGCGGACCGCAGCCGCCGCAGGGTGATCATCGCGGCAATCGCCGTGGCAGCGAGGATTGAAAGCCCCGCCCATAGCAGCAGCCGCAACAAATGTTGTTGTTCCGCGTGAAGAAACGTGTCTGACCACACGCGTCGGATGCTAGTCTCGCGCCGACCTGCGAGGAAGTGGCCGCTATCGCGCCGACGTGATCGCCTTCATCTCGGCCGTGCGCAGCGGTCGTGGCGCGGTGGCGAGCCGCTCCGGCGTCGCCAACGTCGGCGGCAGTGCGTCCCATAGTACAATTCCGAGCGGCGCTCCACCGGCGGCGCGGATGCCGTCGAGCGCGGCTTGTAGATCCGCGAGCCGAGTATGCCCGACGCGCGCACACAGAATGGTGTCGGGGATCGGGAGCGCGCCGGGGATTCCGGCCACCGCTTGTTCGATCGACGCAACGACGATAATTGCTTCGTAGTGTCGAGCCAATCGTGACGCTTCGCGTTGAAACAGCGCAGTCACGCTGCTGCCGCTCAACGCATCTCCCGACAAGCCGCTCGGAATGACGTCGATGACTCGATCTCGTCCCACCATCGCCTGCGTCGTCAATTCGGCCCAGTCGATGTTGGAATTGATGACGTCGGTGAGTCCCGGCTCGGCGCGAATCCGAAGGGCGGCGGCGACCGGGGCCGTGCGCGAATCCGCGTCGATGATGATCACGCTGCGCGCCTCGTCCGCCGCGATGGCGGCGACATTCATCGCGATCACGCCGACGACGCCCATGTCGGCACCGGCGATCGTGAGCACCAGACGACTGGCCCCTGCCCGCGCGACGTGTAGATAGGTGAGTTGATATCCGTCGGCACCGGGATCGAAATGCGGCGGCGCCTCGCGATCGGCCCGACGGCGGCGGCGGTCGGGGTTGTGCGGGCGAGGAGTTATCGTGGCCAGCACGCGTGCGCCGGTCACGCGTTCCACCTCGTGCTCGTCGCTCACCCGCGGGTGGCGCATCTCGCCGTAGAACGCCGAGCCAAATCCAAGAACGACGCCGAGCACGAGCGCAGCGCCGAGGAGAGCGATGGGCGGTGCGGTGAACTTTGCCTCTTCAGATGCACGCACGATTGCGCGATCGAATTCTCTCGCCTGTTCTCGTGCCTGCGCAACGGCCGCTACCGCCTCGCGAAGATGTGATTGCGCCGAATCGCGCTCGGCCATCCACGCAACGGTGTCTGCTCCCGGCCCGTGAGTCGTCGTCTGCGGAGTCGTCGAGGCGTTGACCCTGGCGATCTCCAGGCGCAGAGAGTCACGCCGCGCTTGGCCGACGGTCTGAATGGTGCGACCAATCTCAGCTGCGCGCGACGTGAGCGCGAGGTAGACGGGATCGGCACCGCCTGTCGTGCCGAACGCTTCTCGGTCGCGCTCGACCTCGGTCAAGGAGTCGAGTAGCGCTCGTGCACGCGCACTCGATGCTAGTTGCCGGGATTCGGCAAGCGCCCGATACGAGCCGGTGACGGGCGCTGTCTCGACGCGCGCCAGGAGCGCATCGAGGTCGTTCACGTCGCTTGTGAGCGAATCGCGCCGGGCGCGCAACAGCGGATTCAGGCTATCGGCGGCGGCCGACGCGGCCGGAGCCGTGTTGGCCCGCGCGTACGCCAGCGATGAATCGGCGGCAATGAGGCGCTGGCGCGCTTGCGCGACCGCCGCGACGAACGTCATGGTGTCCGGACGCATGCCGACCGCCGGCGCCGGCGCCGGGGCCGCACGCCTCGCCTCTTGGGGAGCAATCACGAGCGCCACCAGGGCCGCGACGAACGTCCCAAAGCTCACGGCACCGATGAAGACCGGACGATGCACGGTGTTCCGCGCCCTCGCGGTCAGCCAGACCGGCCGTGGGATGGCTCGCGGAAATTCACCGGTCATCTGAGGCATTCAGCGATTCTCTCGAGCACTTGGAACGGCGTGCAATGACGTAGAACACCGCCGCACCCTGCGCCAGTGGGTTCGCAGATGGCGGGCCATCGCATCGCGGCAGACTCCTAGAATACGCTCGGCCGCATCTTAGGATACGAAAAGCGGAGCCTTGCGGCTCCGCTCCGATTCGTGCAGATCAGCCCACGGTCCCCGGATGCCTACTGCACGGTGATCGTGCCTTTCATCCCCATAGCCAGGTGGGGCGTGCAATGGAACGGGTAGACGCCCGGTTTCACGCCGCCGAAGGAGATCACGTAGGTCTCGTTTGGGTTCATCATCATCGGGCTCGAGAGCTCGGAGATCTTCTGATCCATGTTCGCATCCAACTGGTTCTTCGAGTCGGCGGGCACCGTGCTTGGATCGAACGCGACGTTGTGCGGGCCACCGCTGACCATCGTAAAGCGTACGGCGTCGCCCGGCTTGATCGTCACGGTCGCTGGCTCAAAGCGATATCCCTTGTCATCGCCGATCATTTTGATGTCGTGCGTTGCACCGGTCGCTTCGACTTTCGCGACTGCGCCAGCCGGTGCGGCAGCGGGTGCGGCAGCGCTTGGAGCCGCGGCCGGTGCAGCCGCCTCAGCGGACGGTGCTTTGGTAGTATCTGTACCTTTGTTCTCGCCGCCGCCGCACGCGCCGAGGACAGCCGCGCTCGCCAGGAGCGCTAGTCCGTAGAACCGCATTTCGTATGGCCTCCAGAAGTGCCTAGCTATGTCGTTGGGGTATTCACCGCACTTTGCGGCAGAATGTGAAACTATTCACAAAGTCCGGGCCGCGCAACGCGAGTCCCGCCAAACGCTCGCCAGCACGACCGCCCCGCTCCCAGCCCGCAGCAGCCACCTCGAGCTCATCATGATCGCGATCCCGACCATCGACCTGCAAAAGGGTACCTGCGTCAAGCCACCTGGCTCGCCGCTACGCGCCCCGGTTCCAGACGCTCCGATTGGCGATGTGATCGGTGTGGCGCGCACGTGGGCATCGAACGGGTTTTGCCGCCTTCAGATCATCGACCGAGATGCGGAATCCGGATTCGGATCGAATGCCGGGCTCATTGCGGACGTCATCCGCGAGGACACGGTCGAGATCCAAGTAGCCGGCGGGATACGGACGCTGGAGCAAATCGAGCAGCTCGCCGACGCTGGTGCAAGCCGCGTCGTCCTCGACCCCCACACCCTCGACGAGCTGGATTGGCTTGCCGACGCCGCAGATCTCTTTCCTGGACTGCTGGTCGTCTCGACCGATGTTCGCGAGCGTCGCATGGTGACGCGTGGTTGGGTTCGCGGTCTACCGCTCGACATTCTCGACCTGGTGAGCAATCTGACGGGCATTCCCTTGGGCGGGCTGCTCGTCGCCTCGGCCTATCTCGACGGTCGACACACGCTCGCCGACCTCTCCCTGCTCGAGGACGTGGCCGAGGCGTGCGACGTCCCGGTGATGTGCGCCGGTGGGGTGGCCACGATGGATGACCTGCGCGCCCTCGAACATCGCGGTGTCGCCGGCGCGGTGCTCGGATCAGTTTTTCACTCTGGAGCACTCGACCCGCGTGCCGTTGCCCAGGCGTTCGGCTCGTAATCTAGAATTGATCGACCAACGCCGGCGACAACAGATCGGGCTTGCCCAAGTAGACGAATCGAAAATCGTGCATATACTGGCGCGCCACCCTCCGGACGTCTTCCGGGCGAACGCGACGCAGATCATCGACAAAGCGGCTCGCGGCCCGATAGTCGCCTTGGTAAATCTGTGCTCGCGCGAGGAACGTGGCCTGGTCGCCGTTCGTCTCGTTCTTGAGGAAATAGTCCGTAATGAACTGCTGGACGAGACGCTCGAGTCCCCGCGGATCGATCAGCTCGCGCTGTAGTCTGTCGATTTCAGCGCGCATGAGCTGTAGCGTCGTGTTCGGGTCGACGGTGGTGACATACACGCCACCGCTCGCGATGGCGCGCTCGATGAACGGCGCGTCCACCTCGTACGAGAGATTCCGGCGCGAGCGGATCTCGGTGAAGAATCGCCCGGACAAGACCGCTGTCGCGACGTGGAGGGCTTGGTAGTCGGGATCGTTCGCCGCGGGACCAGCGTAGTAGCCCCGGATGTAGTTGGTCGGCAACTGCGCCTCGCGTACAACGAGGGCGCGGCCAAGCTTGGCGGGCGCGTGCGGCGGAGTCCAGGTATAGTTGCCGCGTGGCAGGTGCGCGAGCGTGTTCTGCACCAACTGTTCGATTCGGCTCCGTTCGATGTTGCCGACGACGACGACGAGCATGCGCGACGTCACCATCTGCGTCGCCTGATAGTTGCGCAGATCGGAAAGTCTGATCGAGCGAAGGGAGGATTCGGTGCCGTCGGGTGCAAATCCATACGGATGTCCGACGTACGCGAGACTGTCCGCGAGCCGGCTGACCAGCGGATCGGGACTCGTTTCGGCGTCGCGAACGGCGCTGATCATTCGGGCCCGGACGAGCTCCACCTCGTTGGAATCGAGCGTCGGGGCCATGAGCCTGTCGGCGAGGATTGCCCAGGTGGAATCGAACACGGCGCGGGTCGTCGTGAACCCGATCAACGTCCAATCTTCGGACGGCCGAATGACGATCGTGCTGCCGAGCCGGGAGAGTTGTTGGCGAACCGTCTCGCGCGGAAAATTCTTCGTGCCTCGCTCCGAGGCCTGGAGCAGAAAGTCTTCAATTCCCTGAATGGCCGGCGTCAGCTGCTGCGTTCCGCCCAGCAGGTAAACGTTGGCCGCGACGACATCGTTCGCCGTATTCCGCCGCACGATCACCTGGAGCCCGTTGACGTCGAACCTCGTTGTGGCCGTGTCGGTTTGCGCACTGGCCGTGACCGCAGCGACGACGCTGGCCGACAGAACGGCGGCGCATGCGACGCGCGAGATCCAGCGCGTCATGGGTGCACTCCCACGTCGAGCAGCGCGGATGGCGTAAGATTGAGCGAGCGACGCACGTCCGGCGACAGCAACACGCCGGTCACGTGCGGCTTTCCAATGATGTACTTGTCGGCATACGTCTTGAGGTCGTTTGGCGTCTGCTTGGCCATCGTGTCGACGTAGCCGAAGAAGTAATCGAGTCCTGTCACCGCCCACCAAAAACCGAGTTGCTGCGCGAAGCCCGACGCGCGCTCGAGCCCGAGCTCGGTGCCGATGATGCGTTGGCGTTTGGTTGCGTTCAACTCGTCCGACGAGAAGTATCCGGGATCATCGAGCTTTTGAAGTTCGGCGTGGAGCGCGGCCAGGGCGTCGTGCAGACGCTGCGGGGATGTCTGTCCGAAAACCGTGATCGGTCCGACGTGATTCAGTGTGTAGTAGTTGAAGCCGACCGATTGAAACAGACCGCTGTCGACGAGTCGGCGCTGGAAGCGTGAACCGGGCTGATTGAGGACATCCGAGAAGACGTCGGCCGCGTACGTCGATGCCGGATCTTTGGTCGCACTCGGGCCTTGCCACTGGAGCATCACGAAGACGCTCCCGATCGACTGTTCGACGATGATGGCCGTATCGTGGGCCAGCGGCGGGATCGGGGGGATCGGATCGCTAGCGAACGGATCCGGCCCGGCCTTCCATGCGCCGAACGTAGTCCGGGCCATGGCGAGCGCCTTGTCGGGACTCACGTCACCCGTGATGATGATCGCCGTGTTGTTCGGGATGTAGTACCGCTCCTCGATCGCGCGCATCTTCTCCGGTGTCGTGCTTTCAATGATCGCGCGCTCGCCGAGCGGGTTCTTTCGACTCCACGCCGTCGTCCACAGCGCCTTGCTCATGGACGTGTTGAACTGAAAGAACGGACTCGACTCGTTGCGATCGTACTCGCCGATCACGACCTCGCGCTCCCGGTCGAGCTCGTCTTTGCGGAAGAGAGGGGTCATGAGGGCCGCCCCGAGAAAGTTCATTCCCCCCTGGATGCTGTCGGCAGGCACCGTGAGGTAGTAGTTGACGCGCTCCTCGCTCGTCGTGCCGTTGAATTGCGCGCCGAGCTCCGACGCGCGGGCGACAAAATCGTCGGGGTTGGGATACGCGGCGTTCGCCTTGAAGAACATGTGCTCGTACAAGTGCGAGAGTCCCTCGTACTCGGGCCCCTGGGTGAAGGAGCCGTTCTTCACGTCGGCTTCGATCGTCACCAGTGGCACCCCGTGATTCTCGACGATGATGACCTCGAGACCATTCGGCAACGTCGAGCGTCTGATGTGACGTTCCAGCTCCGCCCGTTGACCGGCGAGAAGCGACGGCAGCGCAAGCAGCACGGCGACCGCGAGGGTCTTCATGACGCCGCGGTGCTGCGAGGTCGGTGGCGTCTCCAAGTCGTTCATAGTTTCTTTAGTCCTCAACATGTCCATCTCCGATCCCACGGCACTCGAGCGTCTCGCGGCGCGGCTGGATGACCGCCGCCTTCGGCGAAACGAGCCGCTTGCTCCATACACGACGTTTCGAATTGGCGGCCCCGCCGATCTCTTCTACGAGGCCGCGTCGGCCGACGCGCTGGCGAACGCCATTCTCGCCGCCCGCGAGAACGATGTACCCTACTTTGTTCTCGGGCTTGGCGCCAACATTCTCGTCGGGGATCGCGGGTTTCGGGGCCTGGTGATTCGAAACACCGCCCAAGCGTACGAGTTCCGGGAAGAGGGCGAGCGTTGCCACCTCTGGAGCGAGAGCGGAGCAATCATCAAGACGCTCATTCAGCAATCGGTGGCTCGCGGCTGGTCAGGGCTCGAGCATTACGTCGGGATTCCCAGCACGATCGGCGGGGCGGTGTGGCAGAACCTGCATTTCCTCTCGCCAGCCCCCGAGCGCGAGCGGACGATGTTCATCGCCGAGGTCTTCGAGTCGTGCGAGATTCTGTCGGAGGAGAACGAGCGCAAGACCGTCGGGGCCGACTACGTCAAGTTCGGCTATGACGATTCGGTCTTTCATCATCGGAAGGACGTGGTTCTGTCGGTCACCTTCGGGTTGACGCGAGGCGACCCGGCCGCGCTCCAGCGCATCTTACAGGAAAATCTGAGCTGGCGTGGCGGAAAGCATCCGTGGCTCGATTGGCACCCCAGCGCCGGATCGATCTTCAAGAAGATCGACGGTGTCGGTGCCGGGCGGCTGGTCGACCAGTGCGGGCTCAAGGGCTTCCGGCGGGGCGGCGCTCAGATCTCGCACATTCACGCCAACATCATGGTGAACCTCGGCGGAGCGACGGCGAAGGACGTTCGCGAATTGATCGCCATCGCACAGGAGAAGGTCGAGACCGAATGCGGTGTGCATCTGGAGCCGGAGATCGCATTTGTCGGGGAGTTCTAGTCTAGAACGTCGCGCCGAATCCGACGACGAGCTTCCACGGCGCAGGGTGATCCACCGGCCGCGCAATGCCAACATGCATGATGTCGGAGAACAACGTGATGCCGACACCGACCGTCGCCCGTATCCCATTCGTGGTCTGAGCAAGGTGCGGCACACCCAATGTGCTGAGGAGCTGCGTTGCGGCGTCGCGCGCGCCGGCCGACGAGAGCTGCGTCCATCCGCCCTGCGCGCTGACCGCCAGTCCGGGTCCGAGTCCCGGACTGAAGTAGTTTCGCCAGACGCGCACCGGTCGGCGCCAGACCGGAAACCGGTAGCTGGCGAACGACCGAAATAGCACCGCGCGGTCGCCCACGAACTGCTTGTAATCGTACCCGGGCAAGAGCTCGTTGCCACCAAGCTCGAACAATGTTTGCGGCGGAGGATGGTCTCCCGTGACGGTACCTCCGTCGGCATGCATCGCGATCGACACCGGGCCCCAGTACTTGCGCGCCGACAGTGCCAGCTCCGTGCGCTGCCATCCGAGATCGCCCGCCGCCCCTTCATAGTGAAGGCGCGCGCCGAATCCAGGTTGGACGAAATCGCCAGTCACGTTTGGATGGAGCTCCACGTCCGCCGACGCAAGCGCGTAGCCGCCGCTCGCGACGCCGCGATTCGGCCGAAAGCCGGCCGCGCCGGAAAAGAGGCCTTGTGACAGGCGAGCATGTTCGCCTCGATCATCCGCGACCGCGAGCTCGACCGTTACCAGGCCGACATCGACCGCGCCAAGGATTCGCGTGAGCGCGAGTGACACACGCCGCCGGTCGACGTAATCGTAATCGTCGATCGACCCGAGCAACGCCGCGAACCCGGGATCGTCGTCGAGCGGCAACGCAAAATCATTCGTGGAGACGAGTGCCCGATCGGCGCGCGCGCCCGTCGTCCACTGGCCTCGATTGTACGACACAAACGCGCCCGCGCGCGCAGTCTGCTCCGTCCAGGCGATTCCAACGTCACCGCCCGCCGTCAGACCGGGCGCCGCGCTGCGAAAGCTTACCGAGGGCGCGATCCCCGTGAATAGCCCTTCGACTCGATTGAAACGAACCATCTTGCGCGTCTCGTTTGGGAAGAGATTGAGACGCGGCGGCCCGTCGGTGCGCCAGACGTCGGGCGCCATATCCTGAAAATCGTCGGAGTGGACCGAGCTGGTCTCGATTCCGACGTCGTGCCGCCATTGATCGTATCGACTAACGCTGTCGCCCTTCGCCCAGCTGACGACAACCCGCAGCGGTTCCGGCGAATCCGTCGGCGGGACGGTTCCAGTCTCGCCCACGGCGATGTCGTCGATCGTCGATACGAGCCGAAGGATCGGGCGCGTCTGTCCGAGCAACGGAAAGCTGGCTTGAAACTCCGTGCGCTGAAAAGCGGGCAGCCAGTATTTCCCGTTCACTTCGGCGTTCACGAATTCTACATACACGACGCCAACAACCCCTGCCGCTCGCGCCAGCGCCTCGCGTCTGCTGGCTCGCTCGCGACCGATCACGAACTGGCCGCGCATGCGGATGATCTGGCCGCGTTCAGCGTCGATGTCGATCTCGCCGTCGAAGGCACCGAGCCGTGTCGCCTCGCGAAAGCTCGGGCGGGCTCGAATTCGCGCGATCGGAATACGCCGCGACCCGGCGTGAAGCGTCGCGACGGTGTCGCCGCCGGAGAAACGATAGAATCGGTCGCGATCAGCCGCGAACGGATGTACGGCGATGAGCGTGTCGCCTGTTCGCGACCTGGCGAAGTAGGCGCCCAGGGACAGGCGATCGCCGTACAGCGATGGCACAGTCCACGCGCGAACTATGCTGAGGGTCGAGTACGGAACGCCGACACTTTGCGAGCGGTAGCCGACGACATGCAGCTCGTATCGGCCGCTACGGTCCCACGTCGCCCTTGTCGCAAGCTGTTCGACCTCGGCCGTATGCTCGCGACCGAGCGTGTCGCGCAGAATGAGCGACAACTCGGTCTCGATATGACTCTGATATGAGCGCAATTCCGGGGGCGGGCGCCGGTTTGCCGCCGCGGCCGCGGTAACCATCCTCTCGAGGGCGGGGCTCGAGTACACGGAGTCGGCTGGAGGCGTCGAGACACCAGTGACGAGTTGCGTACACAACAACAGAATCAGCATGCCTGCCCTGAGAATGCGCTCCTACCGTGTGGTGGAATTCAACGCGTCCAGGGCTTCGCTCGCACCCCCCCACCTCTCGAGAGCCTGTTCCAGCTCTCGCTTCAACCGCTCGAGGTCCGTGCCCAATTGGGCAGCCCGAGCGGGACCGTTGGCCTGCATATAGAACTCGGGGTCCTCCAGCGTGCGCGTGAGCTCGTCGATCCGCGACTCGAGCGAGCTGATTACCGTCTCGAGCTCGGCCACGCGACGACGCGCGCTTCGAAGCGCGCCACGCTCGTCGCGATCTGCCTCATCGTGTCGGGCCGTCTTCTTTCGTTCCTGAACGCGGCGCAGGGCTTCCTCCTCGGCCGCCTTCACAGTGGCCGCGTGCTCACGCTCGTTCGAGACGAGCTCCCACGCGCCGAAGTTGTCGGCGAAATCCGTGACGTGCCGGTCATGCAGCACCCAGAGACGCGTTGTGAGCGCGCGCAGGAGCTCGCGGTCGTGACTCACGAGCAGCACGGTGCCATCGTATTGGTCGATCGCATCCTCGAGTACCTCGATCGATTCGACGTCGAGGTGGTTCGTCGGCTCGTCGAGGATGAGGAGATTCGCACGACCGAGCATCAGCATGGCCAGTGCTATGCGCGCTCGCTCGCCGCCGGATAGCGAATCGGCTCGACGTTGCACCTCGTCGCCGGAAAATCCGAATCGCCCGAGGTGGCCCTGGACGAGGCGCCGATCCCAGGTCGGGCGGAGGTCGTTGATCACCTCGTACAGCGTCTTGTCCAGCGGGACTTGCGTAAGGTCTTGACGGTAGTAGCCGACGACGATGCCGCCGCCAAGCCGGAGCTCTCCGCGCGTGACGGGGTGGAGCCCGACGAGCGCCTTGATCAACGTGGACTTCCCGGAACCGTTTGGCCCGAGGAGGCCAAGAGTGTCGCCGCGCATGAGCGTCGCCGTAAAATCCTCGACAAGCACCCGCTCACCAACGGTGATGGTGGCACGGTCGGCGATGGCCACGCGGTCGCCCCCTCGATCGGGAGCCTCGAAGCGAACCGCCATGGTCGCCTCATCCGAAACCGGCGCGCTGAGCCTGGGCATGCGTTCCAGGCGCTTGCGTCGGCCCTTTGCCTGCTTGCTATTCTGACCCGCGAGGTTGCGCGCGATGTAATCTCGTTCGCTGGCAACCTTTCGTTGCTGCTGCTCATACTGGCGAAACTGCGTGAGCCGTCGCAGCGTTCGCTGCTCGACGAACGACCCGTAGCCGCCGTCGTACGCCGTTGCCGTGTCGCCCTCAAAGTGCAGCACGTGGTCGACGACTGCGGCAAGAAACGCGCGATCGTGCGAGATGAGCAACACCGTCGCGCTGACTGAGGCCAGATACTCTTCCAGCCACCGCGTCGTTTCGAGATCCAGGTGATTCGTCGGCTCGTCGAGAAGCAAGACATCCGCCGGGCTGACGAGCTGCCGTGCCACTCCAAGTCGCCCGCGTTCGCCGCCGCTGAGCACAGCGACCGGTGTGGAGCGCGCCATCGCCGGATCGAACCCGAGTCCGTGCAGCACGGCATCGACCCGCGGCGCGATGGTGTAGCCACCCTCCCGCTCGAATCGCTCGAGGTCGCGCCCGTAACGATCGAGCGCGCCTTCGCTGGCATCGTGTTCGAGGCGGGCGGCCTGATCCATTAACGAGCGCTCGAGGGCGAGCAAGTCAGCAAACTGCCCGGCCGCAGCCTCCCAGATCGTCACGGCCGCGCCAAAGTCGCGATGCTGCTCCAATAATGACACCCGTATGCCCGGCTGCCGCGCGATCTGTCCGCGGGTCGGCGCCATCTCCCCAGTGAGCAGACGAAACAGGGTCGTCTTCCCGGTGCCGTTGCGCCCAACGATTCCCCATCTCTCGCCGGCAGCGACGGTGAAGGTCACGTCCTGGAACAGTTTCGTTGCGCCAAACTCGACGGCGACCCCAGAAGCGGCGAGCTGGGTCATTTGCCTATCCAGGCCTTCCACTCGGCTTCCGCCGAGCCAATGGCCAGCAGATTCCCACATCGTACCAGTGGCGTTCGAAGCAGGAGAGGTTCGTCGGCTAGCTTCTCCAGCCAGCGTTGATCCGATAGCCGCGCGTGGCCGAGCCCGAGCTCGGCGAATCGTTTCGACTCGCGATCGATGACCCGGTCGAGACCGAATTTCTGCACAAATCGGCTGAGCTCGCCGAGTGAGGCGGCCCGTTCGTTCAGGTCGACGAAATGGGTCTTGATCCGTCGTTCCGCGAAAAATCGGAGCGCCTTCCGTGTGTCCGCGCTTTTCTTGGTACCGAACACCTGAACTTCCATCGTCCTCGCTCTGCTGTTATTGATCGCGGGGCAACCCTTTTGCCCGGATCGCCCTTTCGTGTCATCCAACCGACGAAGCGAGTATACCTACCGCCCCGCATGGTGGGTACCGGGCGCGCACGCGCAAACGCTCTGGGGAAAGTTTTTTCGACCACGTGCGGCGCCGCCCACACGCGAGGAGCGATGGGACACGCCCGATGGCGATTTCATCGACGTGCACCGTCTCGACGGACCGAGCGGCGCGCCGCGGCTCCTGCTCTTGCACGGACTCGAAGGTTCGATTCAGTCGCATTATGTCTCGGGATTCTTCGGCGAGGCGCAGCGCCGCGGTTGGGGCGCCGACCTGATGATTTTTCGCGGATGCGGCGCCGAGCCGAATCGAGCCGCGCGGTTCTATCACTCGGGTGAGACTACGGATCTAGCGTTCATGCTCGATCGCGTGCTCCGCGAGCATCCTCGCTCACCCGTCGTGCTCGCCGGCGTCTCGCTCGGCGGCAATGTTCTGCTCAAGTTCCTGGGCGAGCGCATGGACGATCTGGCGCCCCAGCTCCGCGCGGCGGCGGCGGTCTCTGTCCCGTTCGACTTGGAGCGCGGGTCTCGTTTCATCGCTACCGGAGTTTCGCGCATCTACGATCGTCATTTCCTTCGCACCCTCCGGCCGAAGGCAATTGCCAAGCTCGAACGCTATCCTCGGCTGTTCGATCGGTCGAAGCTCGAGCGCGCTCGCTCGATCTACGACTTCGACGATGCGGTCACTGCGCCGATTCACGGGTTCACCGACGCACATGACTACTACACACGCTCCAGCTCCCTGCATTGGATCGGACGGATCCGCCTCCCGACGCTGCTGCTGAGCGCCATCGATGATCCGTTCCTTCCCGCGGAGGTGTTGGACGAGGTGCGCGAGGTCGCGGTGGACAACCCAGCGCTACGCGTCGAATTCACGAGGCGCGGGGGACATGTCGGTTTTGTTGCCGGTCGTTGGCCATGGACCCCATTTTACTACGCCGAATGGCGGGTCTGTGAGTTTCTCAGCTCCGTCCTGGCATCGTGAGATGACTCGGGGTCGCACTCCGCTGACGATCGGCTCGTTCCGTGGGTACCTTGGAGCATGACGGTTCTCTTTCTTGCTTGCTTCATCGCCGGGCTTCTGTTGGCGGTCCGTATCATGATTTACGGCGTCGAGCGTCCCCGTGAAGCCCACCCATCGGGCGAGCGTTCGTTCCGACTGTCGCCAGCGCTCGTCGCGACCTCGTCCGTGGTGTTTGGGGCGGCGGGCTACGCGCTGACGAAAGGCGGTGTTGGCGGCATGGCCTTACGGGTTGTTCTTGCTGCGGCGCTCGGCCTGCTTGCCGCCGGCGTCGCGGCACGGCTCGTGAGGAGATGGTGGATGGTCACGCCAGAGCACGACGTCGACGACGAACGGTACATACTGCAAGGCCATTTGGCGCGCGTGACGAAACCCATTCAACTGGGTGTTGAAGGTGAAGTCAGCTTCGAGTTCGCGAACGACCATCGCGTCTTGCGGGCGCGGAATCTGGACTCGGAGGCACTCGCCATCGGGACGGACGTCGTCATCGAACGAATCGAGGGTGACCTGGCGTACGTAGAGTCGTGGGCAGAGGTCGAGAAGCGGCTATAGCTGCTGGGAGGCACGATGTGGGACGCCGTTTTGTGCATCGTCATCATCGGCGGGTTCTTCGTGCTTCGAGGCATCCTCGCCACGGTCTTTTTTTTCTATTTGCTTCCAGACGGCGATCGCTGTCCGAATTGCGACGCGGTGACACTGCGGATTCAGCGCCGAACGTTGAACCGGCTCCTGCCGATGCTTCGCACCAGTTGGTGCTACGAGTGCGGTTGGCACGGGCTGCTTCGCCACGGGCCGTTGTCACCGAAGCCATCGGCCGCCGAGTTGAGTAAACACCCCCGCTGACTCATCGAGCGGCCGCGTAGAGTCGCAGCCAATCCGGCCAATTGCCGCTGAGCTCGAAGAAATCGTCAAAGTAGGCGAGTCCCGCGCGTTCGAGCTCGGCAATGAACGCCGTGAGGACGTCACCTTCGCCTTCGTAAATCGGCCCAATGGCAATCAGATCGCCTTCGACGCGGAACTCTTCGGCCGTCAAGCCGAGACGCTCGTCGATCGCCGCCCGGGACAGATCGCTGGATTCGTATGCGGCGCGACGGAGAAAGAGCGTGGGCGCGCCAATCGCCACCGGAAGGGGCATGGTGAAAGCTCCAAATGCGGGTTGTTCGTGGTCATGCAATATACCGGAGCCATGGCGTCGGCGGCCTTTGGCGCTCGCTCGTTTTTGTGATCGTCCCTAGCTTTTCCAGACATGGTCATCCACGGATCCTCCGATCTCGAAGCGGCGTTTGATGTGATCGTCGTCGGCGCCGGTCACGCCGGCACCGAGGCCGCCGTGGCCGCGGCACGATGCGGCGCGCACGTGGCGATCGTGACGAGCGCGCTAGAGACGATCGGTCAGATGTCGTGCAATCCGGCGATCGGCGGCATCGCAAAGGGCACTGTGGTCCGCGAGGTCGACGCGCTCGGCGGCATCATGGGCCGCGCCACAGATCTCGCCACGCTGCAGTTCCGAATGCTGAACCGCAGCAAGGGCCCGGCGGTCTGGGCGCCGCGCGCGCAATGTGACCGTGGCCTCTATCGTCGCGCCGTACGCTCGCTGCTCGAGGAGCATTCGAATCTTCACACGATCCAAGGCACGGTCGCCCGCCTGCTGTTCGATGAGGAGGGCGGCGCCGTCACGGGCATCGAGACGCTCGAAGGTCGCCGTTTCGGCGCTCGGTCAGTCGTGATCACGACCGGTACGTTCCTGCGTGGCCGGATCCACATCGGCACCGAGACGAGAATCGCAGGCGGTCGCGCCGGCGAGTCGGCGGCGACGCACCTGGCGGAGCAACTGGACCGTGTCGGCCTGACCGTGGAGCGATTCAAGACGGGGACACCGCCGCGAATCGACGGGCGATCCGTGGAGTTTGCGCGATTGGAGCGCCAGGAGAGCGAGATCGACGCGTTCGATTTCTCGTGGTCGCACTTTTGGACGACACCACGCGGGACACCGAGCGGAACGCGGCATCCCGCGCAATTGCCTTGCTGGATCACGTTCCTCGACTCGGCGGGAACGGACATCATTCACGACAACATTGGCAAGTCCGCGATGTACGGCGGCGCGATCACCTCGCGCGGGCCGCGGTATTGTCCCTCGGTCGAGGACAAGGTCGTTCGATTTCCCGGGGCCGTGCGCCACCAGTTGTTTCTCGAGCCGGAGGGTCGCGAGACAGCCGAATTGTATGTGAATGGGCTGTCGACGTCGCTGCCCGTGGACGTGCAGCTCGAGATCCTGCACTCGATTCCGGGTCTCGAGCACGCGCACATGACGCGCGCCGGCTATGCGATCGAATACGACTATTATCCACCGACGCAACTCGACGCGACGCTCCAGGTCAAAGCGGTTCCCGGATTGTTCTTCGCAGGCCAGATCAACGGCACCACGGGATACGAGGAAGCGGCCGGGCAGGGAGTCGTCGCTGGATTGAATGCGGCGCGGCGATCGCGCGGTGAAGCCGGTGTCGTGCTGGGGCGAGAGACGTCGTACATCGGCGTGCTGATCGACGATCTCGTCACGCGGGGAGTGGACGAACCCTATCGGTTGTTCACGTCGCGCTCGGAGTTCCGGCTCACGGTTCGCCAGGACAACGCGCTGCGCCGTCTTGCGCCGATCGGTATCGGGCTTGCTCTCTACTCCGAGCGAGAGCGTTGGATGATCGAGCGCCGATTCGCCGACGAGGACGCTGCACGGCGTCTCGCCGAGACGACGAGCGTCCTTCCGGCGCAGATCGCCGCCCTGCTCGCCGCGGCGCCGAGCGCGCCGCTGGCGCACTCGGTCAAGATCGCGGAAGTCGCAAAGCGGCAGAACGTCGCGCTGGCGGAGGTGTTCGCGGCGGTGGGCGTCGGCGCCGATCTGGCTCGCGACGCGATGGTCACGGCGGAGCTCGAGCTGAAGTACGCTGGCTATTTCTCGCGCGAGCGCGAACAGGCGGCCAAGCTCCGGCGCATGGGAGAATTCGCGCTCGAGGACGCGACGCCTTACACGCAGATGCAGTCGCTGTCGCTGGAGTCCCGGCAGAAACTGTCGGCGATTCGTCCGTCGACGCTGGCTCAGGCGGCGCGCATCCCCGGGGTGAGCCCGACCGACCTTCAAAATCTGGTGCTGGAGATCGAGAAGGGTCGGCGGCAGCGCACAGCGACCGAGTATTAGTGTTTGTTAATAATGCATTGCCAATACCTGCTGGTGAATAAGTAGCGTTGTGCTACTTACGGCGCGCACGATGCTTGCGATGCCGGCCAACGACGGCGCCAACCGGAGGGTCCTTGTGCGAAAGACAATCGTTCAGCTGTTTCCATCCATTGCTGGCATACTGCTCGCCGCGACGAGCATGCGGGCGCAGGTCGCCAGTGGTCCCGCGACACCTCAGATCGTCACGACGGGGACCGGAGAGGTTCGGGTTGCGCCGGATCGTGCGACGATCTTCGTTGGGGTCCGGAGTCGAGCGGCAACGGCGGCGGCGGCAGCGTCGGACAACGCGAGGCGGCAGCGAGCAGTTCTCGATACGCTGCGCTCGCTTGGGCTCGGGTCCGACCAACTGTCCACGATGAACTTCAACGTCGCTCCGGAAATCCAATACAGTCCGAACAACCAGCCGCCGAAGGTGACGGGTTATACCGTCACGAACACGGTGCGCGCCGAGGTGCGACGACTGCCGGACGTGGCGCGAATCATTGATGCTGCTCTGGCCACGGGGGCGAACGAGATTTCCGGATTGCAGTTCTATTCGTCCAAAGCCGATTCCGTGCGACGCGCGGCCATGGCACTCGCAGTGACAAACGCGCGGGCGGACGCCGAGACCTTGGCACAGGCCGCCGGTGGCTCGCTGGGCGCACTACTCGAGCTGTCGACATCATCCGGCATCCGCCCTGGACCAGAAGTCATGGGAGGCACCGCAATGGCCGCGCGCGTGCCGACCCCGATCGAACCCGGCCAACAGGCGGTGACCGCGACGGTGACGGCGCGCTGGGGGTTCGTCGCGCGATAGAGGGCACGGTGCTGGGGTTGGCTGCGCCAGCGTGTGCCACGTGGCACAATTGGGGGACGTTCCACGTGGCACATTGTTCGGGGCGGTCTCACGGAATAGATTGGCGCCGACGGTTCGATCGCTCGCCGCAGGGCGACGGACTCCTACGTCACCGCTCGGACATTCCCAGAAAATCACGCACTAGTGGCCCGTGTCATAGCAATCGCGAACCAGAAGGGTGGCGTGGGGAAGACAACGACTGCGGTCAATCTCGCCGCGAGCCTCGCTGCCGCCGAGCAACGAACCCTCCTCGTCGACGGAGATCCGCAGGGCAATGCCACGAGCGGCGTAGGGGTTCAACCGGCTCAGGTGCACGCAACAACGTACGACATCCTGATCGGCGACCGCGCGATCGAGGACGCCATTATCCACCAGGTGAATTTCAGGCACTTGGATGTCGTTCCAGCTACGGCTGATCTCGCCGGCGCTGAAGTTGAGCTGGTCGAGCGACCGAATCGGGAGCGGCTGTTTCGGACGGCAATTGCCGGCATACGGTCGAATTACGATTTCATCCTGATCGATTGTCCGCCGTCGTTGGGACTCATCACGGTGAACATGCTTGCGGCGGCCGACGCCCTGTTCATCCCGCTTCAGTGCGAGTATTACGCCCTCGAGGGCCTGTCTCAGCTGCTCAACACCGTGCATCTGATCCAGAGAAGCATCAATCCCGAGCTCGCAATTTACGGTGTGCTGCTCACCATGTACGACGCACGACTGAACCTATCGCGGCAGGTCGCCGCCGAGGCCAGGGAGTATTTTGGCGCCGAGGTCTTCGAAACGGTCGTCCCTCGTAACGTGCGATTGGCCGAGGCCCCGAGCTTCGGCAAGCCCATCATTCTGTACGACGTAGCTTCCGTGGGCGCACAGGCATACATGAACGTCGCGAAGGAATTGCTTCGGAGGCGAAAATGAGCGCTGAAAAGCCCAGGCGGCTCGGGCGCGGATTGGAAGCGCTCATCGCGAGCGCTTCCGGAGCGACGAGTCTGGCGGATAGCGACGTTCAGCGAATACCGGTGTCGAGAATTCGACCCAATCCGTTCCAGCCGCGCCGCCAATTCAATGCCGCCGACCTCGGCGAACTTCAGGCCTCTCTCGCCGCGAGCGGATTGCTGCAGCCGATCACGGTACGCCGGCGCGGAGACGCCTTCGAGCTCATCGCTGGTGAACGACGTCTGCGGGCCGCGATCAACATCGGCTGGACAGAGATTTCCGCGATCATCCGCGATTTCGACGACCAGGCCATGCTCGTGCTCGCTCTCGTCGAAAATCTGCAGCGATCGGACCTCAACGCCATTGAGGAGGCTAGAGGGTATCGGCGGCTCATCAATGACTTCAAGCTGACGCAGCAGCAAGTGGCGGAGGCGGTCGGTAAGGACCGCACCACGGTGACGAATCTCCTCAGAGTACTGTCGCTGCCCGAAGCGGTTCAGCAGATGGTGGAGCAGGGAGCGCTGAGTACGGGTCACGCTCGCGCTTTGCTCGCGCTTGACGTCGCGGCGTCGGTCGTCGAGATCGCCGGCGAAGCGGTCACTCGTGGTTTCACCGTTCGCCAGCTCGAGCAACGCGTCCGCGAGCTGAACGGCAAAATGAGCCAGGCGAAGCCGAGTGGTAGTCGCGCACCGGCGAGCGCTTCGGTGGCCGCCGATCCGGGTATTCGGCGGATCGAGGACGATCTGCGCCGGTACCTACAGACCGACGTGCGGGTGCTGGTAACCGGCGAGGCTAAGGGCCGCGTGGAAATCGCCTTCTACAATACGGATGATCTCGAAAGGGTATTAGAGCTGATACTTCAAGGCCGGAACAGCGACTTCTGACGCCATAGCGCCATCATACAGTCAACAACACGCCAAATTGTCGAGATCTGAAAATTGACGAATCTGAACCGCAGGACAGGTAGCCCGACTCATCAACACCTGTCACATTCACTAAACCAAACTCCCGCATTGAGTAAGCTCATCAATACGTCGCCAAGGCGCTTCTTTTCCACAATTCTCCTGGCGGTGCTGCTCACGCAAGCCACAGCGTGCGGGCGCGGGCGCCAATCGACCACCCAAGACAGCACCAGAGCCCCGGTCTTCAAAGTCGCCTTGCTTACCCCGGGACCGATCTCCGATCAATCGTGGAACGCCGGCGCCTACCAGGGTTTGATCCGCATCCGGGATAGTCTCGGAGCGCAGATCAGCCACATTCAGACGAAGACGCCCGCAGAGTTCGATGAGAACTTCAGGCAGTACGGCATCCAGGGCTACCAACTCGTCTTCGGCCACGGATTCGAGTTTCAGGACGCGGCCAAGCGGGTCGCCCCTGAATTTCCGCGAACCATCTACGTGACGACCTCCGGCACCACGGCCGGGCCCAATCTGGCCAGTATGTCGTTCGGCTTCGCCGACGCTTCGTACCTTGCTGGAATGCTCGCCGCCTCCGCGACGAGAACCAACAAGGTGGGCGTCATCGGCGGTACCGAGCTGCCCCCGGTCGTCGAGAGCTTTCGCGCATTCGAGCAGGGCGCGCGCGCTGTAAACCCGGCGATCTCGGTCATTACCTCGTACGTTGGAAATTGGGACGACGTCAGTGCAGGCAAGGAGCAAGCGCTCGCCCAACTATCGCGCGGCGTCGACGTCATCTTTCAGAACGCCGACGCCGCGGGGCTTGGCGTGTTCCAAGCGGCGAAGGAACACCCAAACGCCTTCGTCATTGGATCGAACTCGAATCAGAACGCCGTAGCACCCGATGTCACCCTTGGCAGCGTCGTCATCGATCTTCCTCTCGCGTTCCTCACGCTTGCCAGAGAAGTCAAAGCCGGAACCTTCAAACCAGGGGTGCTCGAGCTGGGCGAGAAGAGTCACGTCGTCACACTCGTGCTCAACCCGGCATTGTCGGCAAAAATTTCGACAACCGCGCATCGGCGCATCGACTCGCTGCAGACACTGATGCTTCGAGGCGTCTACACCATCGCGCCGCCTCGCGGCAGCGCTCCGCCAGCGCGCTGATCATGCCTGCCCTCGCGCCGCTTGCCGCGTTTCTTGATGCAACGCTGAACATCGCCGGCATTCCCGACTACCCGAACGCCGTCAACGGTATTCAGGTCGCAAATACCGGCGACATCCGACGCGTCGCGACGGCGGTGGATTTTTCGAGCGAAACCGTCGCCGGCGCGGTCAGCGCCGGCGCCGGTCTCCTGATCGTGCATCACGGAATGTTCTGGGGCGGCGTTCAGCCCATCGTGGGCGCGCGACGCCAGCGGCTGCACGCCCTGTTGTCGAGCGACGTTGCCGTATACTCGGCGCACCTTCCGCTCGACGTGCATTCGACGCTGGGCAACAATGCGCTGCTCGCAAAGCGCCTGGGACTCGAGCCATCGTCCGGGTTTGCGAAATACGGCTCGATCGACGTCGGCCTGAGCGGCGCATCCGATGTTCCTACGAACGTGCTGGCCGCGCGCGCGCAGCAGGTCGCGAACGAGTCCGGCGGATCTCTCGTTGCCACGCGCTTCGAACCCGACCGCATCACGCGCCACTGGGGGCTGTGCACCGGAGCGGGCGCCGATTCATCGACACTTCGCGAGGCGGCAGAGCGGGGACTGGACACGTTGATCGTCGGCGAGGGACCGCACCACACGGCGGTCGAAGCACGCGAGCTTGGGATCGTCATTCTCTACGTCGGCCACTATGCGAGCGAGACGCTCGGGGTTCGCGCGCTGGGCGAGGTGCTCGCGGCCCATTTCGGCATGACGTCCATCTTCATCGACGTGCCGACGGGGCTGTGACGGCGCCGCGCAGCCGGAACGCCGGTGACGCCGCGGTGCTCGCACTCTCACGGGTCACCAAGCGATTCGGAACCTCGATCGCGCTCGACGACGTCTCGCTCCGGGTAGCCGCCGGCACCGTGCACGCGCTCGTCGGAGAAAACGGCGCCGGGAAGACCACGTTGATGCGAATCGCCTTCGGCCTCACTCGGGCGGACGCCGGCCGAGTGGTCGCCGCGGGCTTCGCGCGGCCGATCGCCTCGGCCGCCGACGCGATCGGCGCCGGAATCGGGATGGTGCACCAGCATTTCAGCAACGTGCCGGCCATGACGGTCGCCGACAATGTGGCGCTCGGCGGACGCGGGCTCTTCGACATCACGCGCGCCGCGCGGCGAGTCATCGAGATCCGCTCGCGCACCGGCCTGGAGCTGGACCCGCTGGCCCGCGTCGAATCCTTGTCCGTCGGGGCGCAACAACGTTTAGAGATCGTGAAAGCCCTCGCACGTCGGGCGCGCACGCTGATCCTCGACGAACCCACCGCGGTCCTCGCACCGGCCGAGGCGGACGAGTTGCTCCGCTGGCTGCGCGCGTTCGCCGATCAGGGCAACGCCGTGGTGCTCATCACCCACAAGCTCACGGAGGCGCTCGCGGTGGCCGACGCCGTGACTGTCCTGCGCCGTGGCCGTGTCGTTCTCGACGCGGCAACCGCTGACGTGACGCTACAGAGTCTGGCTGCGGCACTGCTCGGCGAAGAAAGCATCTCGACGAACCATCTGACGCCGACCGTGAGCTCCGGAGCGATCGTCGCGTCCGCCACAGGCGTCGAACTGCTCGACGAGCGCGGCGTGACGGTGTTGCGAGAGGCAGAGTTCGAGGTTCGCCGCGGCGACATCGTCGGCCTAGCGGGCGTCGAGGGGGCGGGGCAACGCGAGCTCCTACGCGCGCTGGCGCTGCGATCGCGCGTGCATCGAGGCCAGATCCGTCTTCCGGCCACCGTCGGTTTCATTCCGGAAGACCGCCATCGTGAGGCGCTGGTGCTCGACTTCTCGCTCGTGGAAAACGTGGCCCTCAGGGGAGCCGGCGCGCGGCGCGGCCGTTTGCCGTGGCGCGAGCTCGATCGGATCACTCGAATGCTCATTCGCGATTTCGACATTCGCGGCGGAGACGCGATCCGGCCGGCCCGCGCGCTGTCGGGGGGCAATCAGCAGAAGCTGG
>Ga0157370_10001011_pt1 | contig 35525 bp, 32 predicted proteins | sample C35metaG_FD_113463 | JGI IMG/M metagenome (GOLD analysis project Ga0157370, IMG submission 113463) | Corn rhizosphere microbial communities from Kellogg Biological Station, Michigan, USA - C3-5 metaG | ecosystem: Host-associated > Plants > Roots > Rhizosphere > Soil | place: USA: Michigan... | reverse complement strand
CTTCGATGATTTTCTGGGGGCCTCCCGGAGTGGGGAAAACGACACTGGCATATATTATTTCGCAGGCATTGGATCGCCCGTTTTTTAACCTAAGTGCCATCAATAGCGGCGTAAAAGATATTCGGGAAGTGATAGATAAAGCTGCTGCGCTGAAAGATAGTTTTTTAGGGTTACCGATACTATTTATTGATGAGATCCATCGTTTCAGTAAATCGCAACAAGATAGTTTGCTGGGTGCGGTAGAACGTGGCCTGGTTACATTAATCGGCGCAACAACAGAAAACCCATCCTTTGAGGTTATCTCCGCTTTACTTTCCCGTTGCCAGGTTTATATCTTAAAATCTTTAACAGAAGAAGAACTGGCTGGCCTGTTACAAACGGCGATTAAAAAAGATGTCATTCTTTCCCAAAAGAAGATCAAAATTCAGGAGCACGAAGCACTCATCCGCCTCTCTGGTGGTGATGCACGTAAGCTTTTAAATGTACTTGAAATTGCCGTTAATGGGATTGGTGGTGATAAAATCACCCTTACCAACGAAAGCGTTTTGGCTCACGCACAGCAAAACCTGGCCTTATATGACAAAGCCGGCGAGCAACATTACGACATTATTTCTGCATTCATAAAATCCATCCGCGGGAGCGATCCGAATGCTGCCGTTTACTGGTTAGCCAGAATGATCGAAGGAGGAGAAGATCCACTGTTTATTGCCAGAAGGTTGTTGATTTTATCTTCGGAGGATATTGGAAATGCTAATCCAAATGCGCTATTATTAGCCAACAATTGTTTCACGGCTGTAAATGTAATCGGTTATCCGGAAGCCAGAATTATCTTGTCGCAATGTGTAACCTATCTTGCCAGCTCACCTAAAAGCAATGCTGCTTATGAGGCCATCAACCATGCCCAGGCTTTAGTGAAGCAAACCGGGAATCTACCGGTTCCGCTACACATCCGCAATGCGCCAACCAAACTGATGAAGAACATTGGTTATGGAAAAGATTATAAATATTCGCACGGCTATGAAGGAAACTTTGAAGCGCAGGAATATTTCCCTGATGAATTAAGCGGAACTAAAATCTACGATCCTGGTAAAAACCCTGCCGAAGAAAAATTACGCGAAAAACTCAAACAAAACTGGAAAGATAAATACAACTATTAGTGTAACAATTCAAAACAATGGGTTACTAATATATAACTATTAACAAACACCTAAACTTATATGCTCAGTACTTTCTTAAGTCATCAAAAGAAATCTTTTTGGCGTTCGCGAAACCGTGGTGGCAGCATTGCTGCCCAGGTTGTGTTAGGCTTCTTTATGCTCTATTTTTTAGTGGTTGCCGGCTTGATGGGCTTCGGAATGACAGTACTACTTCCCAAAGTTTTTCCAAAACACGATGTCATAACCAGTTTCAATGGCATTATCCTTTACTATTTCGCATTCGATTTCCTGATGCGGTTACAACTTCAGGAGTTACCTACATTAAGCATTATCCCTTACCTCCACCTTAAGATCTCGAAGAGTAAAATTGTAGACTTCTTAAATATCAAATCACTTTTTTCTGCTTTTAACCTCTGGCCATTTTTGCTGTTCCTCCCGTTTTGTTTCATCACCATTTCAAAACAATATGGCAGTTTGGTCGTTTCAGCTTATATCGTGAGCATATTTTCTTTAATGCTACTTAATAATTACCTCATCTTATTCATCAAAAGAAAATCCATATCAAATATCTTTTTTACGCTTGGCGGCCTGATTATCATTTCAAGTTTTGCAGCTTTAGAATACTTCAAGATAATATCCATTACAGCTGCATCTGATGTTGTGTTCAGAGCCGTTGCCAAACAACCTTTACTGGCTTTGATATTTCCCGCATTAACATTTTTAGTATATAAAATAAACTCGGCCTTTTTACGCAGAAACCTTTATGTTGAGGAATTAAGCGCTAAACAGGAGAAGAAAGTCAGTACCGATTATCCTTTCTTTAACCGCTTTGGTAAAGTTGGCGAACTTGCAGCGCTAGAACTCAAACTCATCATCAGACATAAACGCCCTAGAAATACCGTTTTGATGGGAACCATCATTTTAGCTTATGGTTTCCTTTTTTATAAACCACAAGTATTGCAAACGAACTCATTTGGCATGATGTTATTTGCAGCTGTATTTATGACGGGCATGTCTATTATCAGTTATGGGCAATTCATGTTTGCCTGGCAGAGTGCTCACTTCGACGGCCTGTTGAGTAAGAAAATAGATTTCAAAGACTTCATTAAAGCTAAATTTCTCCTCTTCACTATTGCCTCTACCATTCTTACCATTGTGGCAAGCTTTTACTGCTTTATAGATGCAAAATTAGTTTTACTTCACCTGGTAGCCTATTTATATAATATCGGTTTTACCACGGTGATGGTTTTGTTTTTAGCCACTTACAATTACAAAAGAATTGATGTATCGCGAAGCGCTAGTTTTAACTGGCAGGGAATGGGTGCAACACAATGGATCTCGATTTTCCCTTTTATTCTGCTCCCCATATTAATCTATTGGGCATTTAACCTATTCCATCTTCCTTATGTTGGCCTGGGAGCTATTGGTTTGTTTGGCCTGGTGATGCTGCTGATGCGTGGCTTCTGGGTAAACTTTATCGTAAAAAGATTTGAACAACAACGTTATAAAATAGCCGAAGGCTTTAGAGAATAATTATGATTTTAGAAGTTAAAAATTTAAGGAAAGTTTATGGCGACAAAACAGTTGTAAACATAGAAAATATTCAAATTGAACAAGGTGAAACAGTTGGCTTAGTCGGAAACAACGGTGCGGGTAAAACTACCTTTTTCCGGATGTTGCTGGATTTAATCAGGCCAACCGACGGTGAAATATTATCTAAAAATGAAAATGTTTCGCAAGGTGATCACTGGAAAAGTTATACTGCGTCTTTTTTAGATGAAGGTTTTTTGATTGATTACCTTACTCCGGAAGAATACTTCACCTTTATTGGCAGTTTAAATAACCTGAGTATTGCTGATGTAAGTAGCTATTTAACACAATATGGTGAGTTTTTCAACAATGAAATATTAAATAGCGGGAAGTACATTCGTGATTTCAGTAAAGGCAACCAGGTAAAAGTGGGTATTGCCGCCGCATTAATGCAAAAACCAGAAATCTTAATTTTAGATGAGCCATTTGCCAATCTGGATCCAACTACTCAAATCAGACTGAAAAACTTACTGAAAGCACAAGCCGGCAGCATGACTACCTTTATATCAAGTCATGATTTAAACCACGTAACCGATGTTTGCAACCGAATTATCCTGGTTGAAAAAGGAAAAGTAATTAAAGATTTTAAAACCGACGAAAACACCTTAAAAGAGTTGGAGAATTACTTCTCTGCCTAACGTCTGTACTAAGAATGATACAACTTTGTTTAGCAGGGATATTTAATAGGATTAGTATTCGCTGAAACTATTCTTTCCATCAAGAATTGCTCAAAAATTTATATAAATCTTTTTTTTGGCATCGTGTTTGAATATGAACGGTTAGAATTTAAATATAAATAATCATGAGTATCTCAAAAGTAAGAATAGCAACACTAAGTATAGGATTAGCAGTAGGTTCAATAGCATTTCAAAGCTGTGATAGCTTAACCAAAACGCAAAAAGGTGCAGGTATTGGTGCAGCAGCAGGTGGTGTAGTTGGTGCGTTAATTGGAAAAAAAGCAGGTAACACTGCAGTGGGTGCGTTAATTGGTGGAGCAATTGGTGGTACTGCCGGTGCTTTCATTGGTCGCAGAATGGACAGACAGGCTGCTGAAATTCAAAAAGCTATTCCTAATGCTGAGGTTATTCGCGAAGGAGAAGGTATCATTGTAAAATTTGATAGCGGGATCTTATTCGATTTCGATAAAACAGCGTTGAAAGATGCCGCAAAAACAAACGTTCAAAGTTTAGCTTCATCATTAAACCAATATCCTGATACTGACATTAAAATTATCGGCCACACGGATAGTAAAGGTACAGAAACTTACAACCAGGGTTTATCTGAAAGAAGAGCAGCAGCTGTTAAAGCTTATGCAGTTTCTCAAGGTGTTCCATCATCAAGATTGGTAACTATTGGTAAAGGTTTTTCTGAGCCAATTGCTGATAACGAAACTGATACTGGTCGTGCAGCAAACCGTCGTGTTGAAATTGTAATCGTTGCAAACGATGCATTAAAAGACACCGCTAAAAAACAAGGATAATATAAGCAATTACCCTCTACCTATGAGGTCAACATATATCCACCCCGATACCAAAAAGTATCGGGGTTTTTATTTTAAAGCACATTATATATCGGGTTATTCCGAAGAATGATCAGCCAATTGCTCGTATTCGCCCTTCCAGGCGTAGAAGCCAAAAATCATCAATCCAATACTGATTGGGAAAAATATAAACAAGATGATCGCCCATTGAAGAATGGTATTTGTTCTTTCTATTTCACTGTGTGCCAAACCTACTTTATCGATCGCCTGCGTCACAAGAAAAGCCATGGCGAGCGGTCCAAGCAACATCCAAACTATCCCTAAAATTTTTTTTAACGTATTCATAGTTAATCGTTAATGTTTTCGTCTCTTTTATTTGATAAATAGATTGTTCCGATAATTAGACTTAGCGTTGCAATCCCAATAGGATACCACAAACCCGAAAGTGGCGTAGCGCCCGCAAAACTGGCAATTAAAGTAGCTATAAACGGAACCAATCCCCCAAACACTCCATTGCCGATATGGTAGGGCAACGACATAGAAGTATACCTGATCTTCGTAGGAAAAAGCTCAACTAAAAACGCTGCAATTGGTCCATAAACCATCGTAACCAGTAAAATCTGGAAGAAAATTAAGCCGACGAATTTCCAGAACAAAGGCGTAGGCAAAACCTTATCCTTTATCATTTCTTTTCCTGTTAAAATACCCGATTTTTGTGAAACTGTATCCACCTGAAATTTATTAAACGAAGCCCCACTTTTCAAGATCACGTTTGTAGTCGATAGGTAAAGGCTATCTGGTGTGCCGGATAAGGCCTCATGTTTTACAACAGGCTTTGCATATACTGCTCCCGCCAAATCCATTTTTGTAGTGTCTGTATCATCCAAAAAAGCCTGATAAATTGGCCGATAAAACACAATACCTAAAAGCATCCCGGCTAACATAATCCATTTGCGACCAACCCGATCGCTCCAGGCACCAAAGATCACAAAAAAGGGCGTTGCAAAAGCAATTCCCCAAAGGAGAATGTAGCGTGAATCATTGAAATCAAGCTTACAGGTATTTTCAAGAAAGGATTGCGCATAAAATTGGCCAGTGTACCAGATCACCCCCTGTCCCATCGTAGCTCCAAATAACGCCAGCAACACCATTTTGAAATTGGCCTTATTATTAAAACTTTCCTTTAGCGGATTTTTAGAAACATTTCCCTCTGCTTTCAGCTTGGAAAACATCGGTGATTCGTGCATTTTCATGCGGATGTAAATTGACACCACGACCAAAAGAATAGAAAGCAAAAATGGGATTCGCCATCCCCAATCGGCAAAAGTATCTGCACCAAGCACATTCTTAGTGATTACGATAACGCCAAGTGATAAGAATAAGCCTAAAGTTGCTGTGGTTTGAATCCAGCTGGTAAAAAAGCCCCGTTTATCTTTTGGTGCATGTTCTGCTACATAAGTTGCCGCTCCGCCATATTCACCACCAAGCGCCAGTCCCTGTACCAGTCTTAGTATTAATACCAGAATTGGCGCCGCATAGCCAATACTTTTATAGGATGGAATCAGACCAATTAAAAAGGTAGAGCCGCCCATTAACACGAGCGTGAGCAGAAACGTATACTTTCTCCCAATCAGGTCGCCTAATCTACCAAAAACCAAGGCTCCGAAGGGGCGAACAATAAAACCCGCAGCAAAAATAGCAAGGGTATTAATTAAGGCAGAGGCACCGGCATCTTCCGGAAACAGCTGGTGGCCGATAATCACGGCTAAGCTGCCAAAAATGTAAAAATCGTACCATTCAATTAGTGTGCCCAGTGAAGAGGCACCAATAACTTTGAAAATGTTATTCTTGGGTAACGTTTCGCTCATAAATTCGGAATATTTGGTTTTCTAAGATAAACATTTGAGTGCTAAAAAAAATTAAATACTGATTTAAATTCCTACTATCAAACATTTTGGATTCTGTTTTGTACTTTCATACGGAAAACCAAACTTATGCTTTTAATACAGAACATCAGATTAAGTAGAATTTTAAGAAATACCTGGCATGTTGATCTGATCATGATCGCATCCTGCACCGCAGCCTATTTTGTGCGCGAATATTTAATCGCACATCATTTCGAGATCCCATCTATCATACCAACCGTTTTAGGTACCGCAATCGCTTTTTTTATTGGCTTTAATAACAACCAGGCTTATGACAGATGGTGGGAGGCCAGAAAAATCTGGGGGGCGATTGTTAATGATTCCCGATCATTTGCACGGGCTTTAATTAATTATGTAGATGAAGATGAAGTAAGCAGCAAACGCATGATATTCAGACACATTGCATTTCTTTATGCATTAAAAGCAAGCCTTCGGGGAACTGTTGACGAAATTTACATCAAATATCTCCCACCGGAAGATCTTCTGGAAATAAAAAAACATACCAATAAACACAATGCTATTCTGAATATCCAGTCCAGAGAATTACAAAAACTTTCGAAAGAAAACAAAGTAGATGGGTTCCGTTTCCTCGAAATTAATGAGATGCTGGTTCGCTTTTCTGATTCGATGGGCATGAGCGAAAGAATTAAAAATACCATTTTTCCGACTACATATACCTATTTAACTAAAGTGTTTATCTGGCTTTTTGTGGTGACTTTCACATTGGTAATCAGTCAATCTGCCGGCCCGGCCTCTATCTTTCTGGGTTGGTTAATCGGCTTTGTTTTTGTTTCCACTCAAATAAACGGAATGAGCCTGGTAGATCCGTTTGAAAACAATTCTGCAGGTATTCCCCTGAATCAGATTACCCGAACAATCGAAATTAACTTGCTGCAAATGCTGGAAGAAACCGACATTCCTGAACCCGTAAAACCGATTAATGAAGAATATGTGCTCTAATTTTACCAGGGCTGAAGCTTAATTATAAATGATCATAGAATCAACCATCTGTCATCGGATGAATATAGCTAAAGTGCCAGATATTCATCCGATGACGGACCGAGACCTATTGCTTTGGCATATTCCTTAATTCAATTGGTTTTTTGGTATTCTTTTTCATTTTTAAGTTTAGCATTTCTACTAAAACAGAGAACGCCATCGCGAAATAAACATAGCCTTTAGGGATGTGTTGATCTAATCCTTCAGCTAATAAAGAAACACCAATTAGCAACAGGAAAGAAAGTGCTAACATTTTCACTGTAGGGTGATTGTTTACAAACTCGCTGATCTTACCCGCTGAAAACATCATGATGATCACAGCGATTACCACAGCTGCAATCATGATTTCAATATGCTCTGCCATTCCCACCGCTGTAATTACGGAATCCAGCGAGAAGACAATATCTAATATTAAAATCTGAACGATAGTTGCCCAGAATGAATGTACTTTCGCTTTGCCTTCCTCATCTTCTTCGCCCTCTAATTTATTATGAATTTCGTGCGTACTTTTATATATTAAGAACAAGCCACCAATAATCAGAATCAGATCACGACCAGAGATCGCTAATTTTTCATACCATTCTCCGCCAGTCATACCAATCCAGCTTCCAATGTTAAATAATGGCGAAGTAAGCGTCATGATCCAGCTGAGGGAAAGCAGCAGCAATACCCTGGTAATCATCGCAAGCCCCAAACCTAACTGACGCGCTTTTTTTTGCTGATCTTTTGGCAATTTACCTGAAAGGATGGAAATAAAAACAATGTTATCAATGCCCAAAACAATTTCAAGAAGTGTAAGGGTTAGGAGTGAAATCCAGGCTTCTGGAGTACTTAAGAAATCCATATAATAATTTTATCTGATAAGGCGAAGATATGTAAATCAATACCGTTTATGGAAACATCTTTTCAGCTAATTTAGTTTTGGCTTACCGCTTGAAGTTTTTAATCTCAGTATGGAGTTTTGATTCGAAAGTTATTGATTTTGCTTTAAACTCCTGATCGATAAGAGAAAAGTTAGCCATTGCAAAAAGTATCTTCCCATCTCTTCCAACCAGGATATTTGATGGAAAACCATGGTTAATATTTAATTTCGAAATCTCTTTATTAGTAAGCGAAATAATCTGATAATGATAAGGTATGCGTTTTTGAAAGTTTTTGGCTTTTCTTGGTAAATCGTGTGTAATACCAATAAAACGAACGTTCTTACCAGCGTATTTTGCAACTAACTTATTTAACTCCGGCATTTCATCAATACAGGGCGGACAATTCTCAAACCAAAAATTGATCACTACTACCTCACCCTCCAACTGCTTCGCAGAGAATTTTTTTCCGCCTGTCGTTGTTCCCTCAAAGACTGGTAATGTTCTACCAGCTAACTCTTCAAAAAAGGTCTCCTGGGTTGCCCATTTAACTGGACTTTCTTGCGCATTAACAACAGCACCGAGAAGGAGAAAGAAAAATAAGGACAGAAATTTCATAGGTTAAATATAAAAAAAGTCCGGACAAATATGCCCGGACTATATTCCTGATCGTTTAAAGAGTTATTTAAAAGTAACAGACCCATAGGATGTTTTGATATTCACATTTCCTGAACCTCCGCTACCAATTTTGCCGGAATACCTTTTCTCTTCATCATCTCTACTGCTTAGCGAAGCGGAAACATTTGACCCATATTTAAAGCCAGAATAAGAAGTTGATACATTAAAATTACCATTATATCGTTCTGCGAACCCTAAGCCTACACTTACGTATTCCCCGCCAAAAGTGAAGTTTTTGCAGGCTGGTGTAATCTCACTAACGCTTAAACGATTATAATCCATCCTAATATTCGCATCGCCGTTTATAGTACCTAGTGTTACATTTGAATATTCTGCATCCACAGCTATTTTACCAGAAGATGCAATATTTAAATCGCCGTAGGCTTGTTTGGCAACCAGGTTACCTTTAACCGTATTGATATTTACCTTTGCATATTCGGCATTCAGTAACAAATTGCCGCCGATAGTGCCTACAGTTAGCCCCTTACCATACTGAATTTTTAAATCAGCTGACCTGCGAATAGTATTAATGTTTACCCCTACATACTCAGCATCCAGTTCTAAAGTACCCGCACTACCGATATTTACAGGGCCGTTGTAACTGTGCTTCACCACACCTACATTTAATTCCTGAATATCACATTTACCATATTGAACATTAATGTAGTTATTGCTATTGGTCAGATTACCAGCAATCAAATTACCATATTGCACTTTTAATGAAGTCGGGCCAGAAAAATTACCCAGATCTACATTACCATATTGCTGAGAAACAGTAAGCGAATTTGCCGGGGGCATATAGACCACATAGTTAATTTTCACTTCCCTTCTCCAGGTGGTTACGCCGTTTCTCACCCCACGGCCATAACGGCCATTCCTTTCGCTCATGTTCGTTCTAAATGAAACTACATCGCCATTTTTACTGGCATCGATGGTAACTGCATCTATCATTTTTTGCACTTCATTATCTGAATTGCTGAAAGCTTTGATCTCTATATCTACCTTAATCTCTTTTCTATCCCATGTTTTGATCACGATTGAACCATATTGATTATTTAGGTTGATTTTATCGTTTGGATCCAAGCTGAAACTTTTGCTAAATGATTTTGACTTTTCTGCATCGCTACCATTCATTTCCTCGGAAGCAAGCCTACTGGTTACTTTACTGGTAGTTGCAGAAATCTTTGTATTTACAGCGTAGCTTTCTGTTGGAGTATCTGCTACAACGCTTTGTTGTGCATTACTTCTTACGGCAATGAATGCCATAACGGCTAAAAATATTTTTATTGCTTTCATTTTTTTGTCTGTTAAAACATTTAATAGCAAACCTGCCGACCGGCCTGCTTTAAACGTAGTGAGCTTGTGTGTGTGATTGTGTTGATTAGCGGGTACAAATGGTAGGTATCGGGTATCAAGTAGCGAATATTTGATACGTTACTAAATTTGATTCACCTTTTTATAATCGTCTACCTGATTAATAATCAATAATTGTTGCTTTAATAATTGCAGCTGAATTTCACGATTTTTAACCATTGCCTTTACCACAAAGGTTTGGTTAGGCGATGCGGGTAATTCGCTTTTTAAACGTTCGTATTCCTCATCAAGCTTCTTTAAATCTGCAGTAAATTTTTTATACAGTTCCGGGTTAGCAGAAGCGAAAATGGCCAGACTATCTCTTTTTTCTACAATCAGGCCAGCAAACTGTACTTCCTTTTTAGCGTAAACAGTATTGACATCAGCGATTTCCATTTCGCCTTTTTGCATTCTTCCTGCATATAACCAGCCTAAGCCGAAAACAACGAGAATAGCCGCCGCCACACTCATCCATAAATAAAGCTTTACCGGCTTTTTTTCTTTTTTTTGATCTAATCCTTGCTCAATCTTTGCCCAAAGCCCTGCTGATGGTTCCATCACATCAAACGATCTTCGGTTATCTTTAACAAATGTTTCTAATCTATTATTCATCTCTCATCCCTTTCAAATCTAATATACTTTTCAATTTCTTTTTCGCCCTCATGTACTGGGTGCGGCTTGTGTTTTCACTAATCTTTAAAATGTGGGAAATCTCTTCGTGATCATATCCCTCCAATAAGTACAAACTCAATACCACTCTGTAACCATCCGGCAGTTGCGTAATTGCCTTTCTTACTTCTTCCGCTTTCAGCTGATGATCATAGTCGTCAAAACTTACATCATCCGGTACTTCCGAAATTTCATCCGTACTTACGAATTCCATTTTTCGTTTTCGCAGATAGTTGATCGATTTATTAATTACAATCTGTTTCAGCCACAATCCGAAGGTTGTTTCTTGTCTAAAATCAACAATTCGGGTAAAGGCATCTAAAAACGATTCCTGCAAAACATCTTCAGCTTCTTCTTCGTAATTTAAAATCCGCAACGCTACGTTATACATCGCCTTGGCGTACAATTTGTATAACTCAAACTGCGCCGCCCGGCTGCCCTGCATGCATGCTTTAACCAATTCCAGGTTTTTATCGATATATACCGTTTCCAAATTTTCGAAGATTCTGATTATAAGACAGGAGGATTTTTAAAACGTTGCATCAATGTATAAAAAAGTTGAAATAAACTTACAACATTACAAGCTATTTAATTACATCTAAATCTTTTACTGGCCTCATCTGTTATTTTGTAATAATGATCGATTGATTATTATATTTAAAGCCTGATGGAAACTTTAACTTAATACGATGGAAACTGATTTAATTACCGCAGAGATAGATACAATACATCAAAAAGCAAATTTAGCTTTTGAAAGGAAAGACATTGGTATTTACATGAGTCAATTCGATGATAGCATTCAGTACACCAATGCAAATGCAATAGTATACGATAGAAAGGAACTCGTTTACCAAACTGAAAAATATTTCAAAAAAACCAAGGAAATCTCCACCACCTATTATCGAATCAAATCATCTTTTGAAAATGAAATTTTTACTGAAAAAATTGCACGCAAATCAATTGTATTTGAAAAAGGGATAGTGTTTGCAAAAAAACAAACGGTGCAAACAGAAGAAATTTTCAATTGGAAAAAAATAGATGGAACCTGGAAAGCTATAGGCGTTCAGGTAGTGTTGGAAGAAAAGTATTAGCGAATAAAACTCAATATTTATTGACCTACATCAAAGTTTAGCTTTTTTTATCCACGCACCTTTGTTTCAAACAAAGAAAAATGAAGAAAGTATATTTTAAGTACCTCAATACCTTGCTAGTAGTTATACCAATGACTTTAATTATGGCTTTTGTAGGTTTGATGCGTAATTACGGCTTTGGTGAAGACTGGTTTTTCAAATTCCTTAAGGCCTGGAGCGTAATGGTCCCTGTATCATACCTCTCAGCTTTTATAATTATTCCAAATGCCCGCAAACTGGCAGAAAAAATTGCATCAAAAAGCTAAATACGCTAATTTGCAAGCTATGCATAAACAGTTTTCTCATTACATCAAAAATCGTATCGAGATTAGCGATGAAGATCTGAAAACTGTTTTTTCATTCTTCAGGCCGCTAAAGGTGAAGAAAAATGAATTCCTGGTTAGCCCTGGAAAAATCAACAGCAAAATTTATTTTGTAATTAATGGTTGTCTGAGAATCTTTTTTCTTAACGAAAACGGGAATGAAGCGACCAGGCTCTTTGCATTTGAGAACCAGTTTGTAACGGCCTTAGTTAGTTTTGTAACGGCATCAGAATCATTGGAGTTTGTTCAAGCGGTAGAAGAGACAGAAGTATTGAGCATAAACAAAGCAGATTTCTATCATCTCCTGGACATTATCCCCCAATGGGAAAAACTTTATCGTCATTATTTGGAATACGCATATGTAACCAACACCAACAGGCTCATGTCTTTTATTACTTCTGATGCCCTGGAACGTTATCAGGAATTATTAAACAAAAATCCAATTGTTGTTAAGCGGTTATCCAATAAAATGATTGCTTCATACTTAAATATCTCACCAGAAACCCTGAGCAGATTAAAGTCTAAGGCTTAATGCATCATGATAAAGGATTGAGTTTTGAATTATTGAATGAGAGAATAGTTGTTCGTGTTTATATTTCCCTTCAAAAGAACATGCTCACCTAAACTGCGCAAGTATAAAAAAACCTCAAATCTTCTCTTCCAAAGTTTAAAACAAATTCGGTATTTTTGCCGCTCAATTTAGATTACAATATATGTTAAGAACAGTAACTTGTGGTGCGCTAACCCTTAATAACTTAGGTGAAAGTGTAACCCTGTGTGGTTGGGTACAAAAATCAAGAGATTTAGGTGGAATGACTTTTATAGACATTCGCGACCGTTATGGCATTACACAACTGGTTTTTAACATGGATGATAACCGCGAACTTTGCGAAGCTGCACGTTCATTAGGTCGGGAATTTGTAATTAAAGCAACTGGAACGGTAGTAGAGCGAAGCAATAAAAATCCAAAAATGCCGACGGGCGATGTAGAGATAAAGATTGCGGCTTTAGAAATCTTAAATGCAGCGAAATTGCCTCCTTTTATGATTGAAGATGAAACGGATGGTGGTGATGAGTTGCGCATGAAATATCGTTATCTGGATTTACGCCGTAATCCAGTCCGCAATAATCTGGTTTTACGCCATAAAATAGCACAATCCGTTCGCCGTTATTTAGATGCTTTGGATTTTATTGAAGTAGAAACTCCGGTATTAATCAAATCTACTCCAGAAGGTGCCAGAGACTTCGTTGTGCCAAGCCGCATGAATGAAGGAGAATTCTATGCCTTGCCGCAGTCGCCACAAACCTTTAAGCAATTGCTGATGGTATCTGGTTTCGATCGTTATTTTCAAATTGTAAAATGCTTCAGAGATGAAGATTTACGAGCAGATCGCCAGCCAGAATTTACGCAGATTGACTGCGAGATGTCTTTTATTGAACAGGAAGATATTTTAAATACTTTTGAAGGCTTAATCCGCACTTTATTTAAGGAGGTGCGTAACTATGATTTGCCCGAAGTACCGCGAATGCAATATGCTGATGCAATGCGTTTATATGGTTCTGATAAACCAGATACCCGTTTTGACATGAAATTTGTGGAACTGAACGACCTTGCAAAAGGTAAAGGATTCCCCGTTTTTGATAACGCAGAATTGATTGTTGGGATTAATGCAAAAGGTGCTGCCGGTTATACCCGCAAACAGTTAGATGAACTGACAGATTTTATCAAGCGTCCACAGATTGGTGCTACCGGCCTGATCTATGCACGTCATAATGAAGATGGAACGATTAAATCTTCAGTTGATAAATTCTTTAATGAAGCAGATTTAAAACAATGGAGCGAAGCTTTTGAAACTGAAAAAGGCGATTTACTTTTGATTTTAGCTGGTTCTACAGATAAAGTTCGTAAGCAACTGAATGAACTTCGTTTGGAAATGGGTAACCGCTTAGGCCTCCGCGATAAAAATACTTTTTCAGCACTTTGGGTATTGGATTTCCCGCTTTTAGAATGGGATGAAGAAACGGAACGTTACCATGCCATGCACCACCCGTTTACCTCACCTAAGCCAGAAGATATTGCACTGCTAGACACCGACCCTAAAAACGTTCGGGCGAATGCTTACGATATGGTAATCAATGGAACAGAAGTAGGTGGTGGATCTATCCGTATTCACGACCGTACGCTTCAGGCGCTAATGTTTAAACATTTAGGTTTCAGCGCAGAAGAGGCGCAAAAACAATTTGGTTTCCTGATGGATGCTTTCGAATTTGGCGCACCTCCACATGGTGGTATCGCATTTGGTTTCGATCGTTTAACTTCAATTTTTGCAGGCCTGGATTCTATTCGCGATGTAATTGCTTTCCCTAAAAATAATTCTGGCAGAGATGTAATGATCGATAGCCCAAGTACAATTGATGATAAACAGTTAAAAGAATTAAAAATTAAGACGGATTTGTAATAAGCGTTCACTGGTCATTCGTTCATTCGGCTAGGAGCAAAAAATAGCTGCGTTTATTAATCAATAGCAGAAATACGAAATTACGAGCACAAACAAAAAACTCCTGATGAATCATCAGGAGTTTTTTGTTTGTCTAATTTTTGCACCTCGCTAACTAATCAACAAATGACTAATTAACCATTATGCTAATACGTCTCGCTATCTGGCGGGATGCCATAGTCTATAAATTTCTTTGCTTTTTTATCTTTACGGGTACCAAACCAGCCTTTAACAGAATTATAGATAGCTGATAAATGTTCAGCATCCAAAGACTTACCAACTTTCCCTGAAACAAGGCCAACCGCTGCTTTTGTTAAAAAACCTGCGCCTCTAAAAAGCGTTTTGTTCATAACCATCGGTAATAGTAAAGACATTGCAGTACCACTGATGTTTAATTTATCATCTGCTTTGAATAGATTACTAGGGGTAGCATATTTCTTAATTAATGCACCAATAGTAAATTGTTTGGCAAATGTTTTAGTGTCTGCAACCAACAGGTTCTGTTTGAGTGTATATTCCACCTTAAGTTCCAGCTTCTTAGCTTGCAGATCTTCCAGATTGCTGATGTTTTTATAACTTCTCATCTTCTTCCTCCTTGTCTGCAAGTTTGTTGAAATACTTACTAATTGCGATATTTATGATTGCCTTTTCAATGTATTTGTCTTTAGTTAAATACACCACAACGGCAAGTAAAATATAAATCAATGAAACGCAACCGAACCCTCCGGTATAACTCCCTAAAACGCTGGACAAGAAGAGGGCTAAGGTTACGCTACCAAATAAAAACGCCAGGGTAAAGCATACGATTACTACCGTATTGGTAACTAAATCGGCAAAGATTTTAGATACCTTTTCTACGAGGTAAAGCCGGGTATATTCTACTCTCGCTTCTAAATAGCCTTTGGCATCCTCGAAAATATCCTCGATACCTTTCTCTTTATTTTCTTGCATAGTTAAGATGAAATTTAACTGGGCGCAGTTGTACGCCCAGCTATTATTTTATTGCTTATGCGTGCTCTACGTCGTCACTATACTCTTCTTCAACACTTCTCAATTTGGTTTTAATTGAGGTCACAACTTTATCCTTAAGACTAGATAAGCTGTTAATTTCATCAGCAGCTTTGTCTTTAATAGAATCGCCTAAATCTTTTAAAGACTGGCTTAATTTGTCGCGGGTTTCATCACCTTTATCAGGTGCAAATAAGATACCTAAAGCGGCACCAGCAGCTAATCCTGCTAAAAGAGCAACTACAACTTTCGAGTTATCGTTCATGATTATGTATTTTAAGGGTTTAACGTTTCCAATATAAGAAATACTATATTATTTAATTGTTAAGCTATGAATTATAACTCATTATGCTCAATATTTGTTTTAATTCTTTCTAATCTTTCTGATGCCAATGTACTGGATTCATAAATCTTAATCAGCAGGATAAAATAAGATAACAAAAGTGGTCCGAAAACAAGTCCCAGTATTCCGAATAATGGAATACCAATAATTACGCCAATTACAGTAATAATGGGATGAATATTTCCAACTTTTTTCGCAATAATGAATCGGAGAACGTTATCAATATTAATAACAACAATAAAACCGAAAGCAATCATCGCCCATCCTTCAAAATTATGCCCGTTTACAATTTGCAAAATAGCTGCCGGCACGAAGACTACTGGTGGCCCCAAGATGGGAATAAAGGAAATAAAGGCTGTAATCACCCCCCAGAATACAGGATCCTGATAGCCCAATACATAAAATGACAGACTTACAAGCGATCCCTGCACCAAACAGATTAAGCCCTGACCAAGTACATTTGCGAAGGTTGTATTCTTCATTTCATTCCCAAAACGAAGGGCATTCTGTTCGCGGAAAGGAGCATATTTCACCAATGATGCTTCAAATTGCTTCCGTTCAATGAGCATAAAATAGAGTAAAAAGTATACCACTAAAAGACTAAGTACAATATTTACTGCACTTGAGATTAGCGATGGAAATAGTTGGGTTGCCCAATTGCCCAGTCTGTTCAATCCTTCCTGAATTAGATTTTCATTAATTTCAAATGGTAAAAGATGCTGAAGTTTAACCAGTAAATTTTTAAAGAAGATTTCATTTTGCCGCAACTCGGAAATCTTGTTAATTACCATACTGCTTAAGGCATAAAAAGGAAGTACAATGAGCACCAAACTGATAACAATTAGCAGGATGGCAACAAAACGTTTGTTCCAGTTTTTTACTTCCGCTAAGTGAATATAAACCGGGCGAAGAATGGTATATAATACCAAAGTACTCAGTATCGCGGAAAAAATATCTTGTAAGGAATAAGCGATGAGTACGCCAAGTGCAATGATGATAACAAGATTGATATTTTGGCGCTGTTTATAAGAGAATACTGACATAAATTAATGCTCGGTACATCTTAAATAGCAAAAGCAATCAATTTGTTTTAACAATAATCAGATTGCGGTTAGCCATCTAATCTAATGGCTTTCATCTTATTGTAAAGTGTTTTTCGATCTATTTTTAAAATCTGTGCGGCTTTGGTTTTATTGAAATTCACTTTAATTAAAACACTTAAAATTGCATCATATTCTGCTTCCTGTGCTGCATTTTTTAAGCCTAAGGGCTTTTTTGCAATATCAGCTTTCATATGAACAATCGGCTGATCAGGTTCGAAAACTTTAACGTAATTTAATAACTCTAAAGGTAAAGCATCTACCTGAATTTCATTGCTGTCTGTTAGCAATGCTAATCTTCTTACTACATTACGCAATTCGCGTACGTTACCTGGCCAACTGTAATTAAGAAAGCAAGCTTTGACTCCGTCAGAAAAACCTCTTATCTTTTTATTGAGTTCGGTATTAGCAACCGCGAGGAATTTATTAGCGAAAATCAAAATGTCGTTCCCCCGTTCCTTCAATGATGGCAAATGAATAGAGAACTCATTAAAGCGATGAAATAAATCCTCTCTAAAGGTGCCTTTACCTATATTTACAGCAAGGTCTTCGTTGGTTGCCACAATGATTCTTACATCAAGTTCAATTTCTTTGGTACTACCAATTCGCTTCACCTTCCGTTCTTGAACGGCTCTTAATAGCGTTGCCTGAATTTCATAAGATAGATTACCTACCTCATCTAAAAATAGCGTACCTCCGTTTGCCTGCTCAAAATGACCTATCTTGGTAAATAACGCACCGGTAAATGCTCCTTTTTCATGCCCAAAAAACTCACTCGTGGCTAGATCTTTCGTTAACGATCCACAGTCCATTGCCACAAAGGGTTTTTCTCTCCTTAAACTATTTAAATGAATAGTTTTGGCTACACATTCTTTACCTGTACCGCTTTTGCCGGTTAAGATGATGCTATAAGAAGTTGGTGCAATGAGTTGGATCTGCTTAAATAAGCTGGATGATGCCTCACTTTTACCATCTATATATTCGTCATCATTAACCGCATCAGTCCCATGCTCTTGGGTGGCGTTGCTATCTGTACTGCTTTTTGTTTCTTTTAAAGTTTGTTGGGGCGCCAATGCTTTTTTAATAGTATTTAAAATCTCATCAGGATATAGCGGTTTCGTGATGTAATCATATGCGCCAAGTTTAATCAACTCTACAGCAAGCTTTATATCAGAGTATCCTGTAATAATGATTACGCTGGTGGAAGGATAATTTTCCTTTACTTTTATTAAAATTTCACGCCCATCTGTATCGTGAAGGCGATAATCGCAAAGAATCAGATCAAATGTTTCTTTTGAGAGAAATTCCAGGGCAGAAGCTCCGGAGACAGCGTGGGCAACTTCAAAGCCATCTCTGGTGAGGAATTTTGAAAGTAGCAATCCTATATTAACTTCATCGTCTACTATTAAAATCTTCTTTTTCATGAGCGATACACGGTAGTTTGGCTAAAAGATCTCCATGTTGGCGAATAGGAACATTTTGGAGGGCGTGGCACCATTGAATGGTATGGATACACGTTATCCGCTTAAACGTTTTTAACCGGGGAATATTTCCTTAGTTAATGTAAAAACGATATTAATCAACTGCTTTTTCTAATTCCCTTTAAAAAAAGCTTTGCGCTTATCAATAAATGCAGATACCCCTTCTTTAAAATCATTTGTTTCGAAACACTTTCCAAATTCGGCTATTTCGATCTCAAAGCCATTCCCTTCATTAACAGATGCATTAATAGATTTTATTGCAGCTGCCACCGCCAGCGGGGCACGTTGTTTAATCAGGTTTAATATTTCTTCTGCTTTTATTATTAAATCTGCTTGCGCTACAGTATGATTCACTAAGCCAATGTTTAAGGCTTCACTTGCTGTAACCATTCCCGCTGTAGTGATTAATTCGATTGCTTTTCCCTTTCCAACGAGCTGGGTTAACCTTTGTGTACCACCATAACCCGGAATTAAACCCAGGGTTACTTCAGGCAGTCCTAATTTTGCAGTTTCTGATGCTACCCGCATGTGGCACGCCATTGCCAGTTCCAAACCTCCGCCCAATGCAAAACCATTAATGGCCGCAATGAAAGGCTTGGTCGAATTTTCAATCGCATCAAAAACATTTACCTGCCCTTCCCTGGCTAAGCCCTCTCCTTGTTCACCAGTATAATCAGAGAACTCTTTAATGTCTGCACCAGCGACAAAAGCTTTTTCACCTGCCCCGGTGAGGATCACTCCCCTAACCTCTGCCGTTTTGTTCGCGTAGGCAATTACATCTGCAAGTTCGGCAAGTGTCGCTTTATTTAAAGCGTTAAGTGCCTTTTCCCGGTTTATAGTGACGTAAAGTATATTTTCTTTTATTTCCGATAGTAAGTTTTGATATGCCATAATTTAAAAATTTCTGTTCGCTATAACCCAATTTTGAATATATTCTACAATACTGGCCATGGTAGTTCCAGGAGGAAATAACTCCCCAACGCCCATTTCAGCCAGCTTTTTCCGGTCTGCTTCAGGTATAATTCCTCCTCCGGTTAATAACACGTCATCTAACTGCTTTTCTTTCATAAAATGAATAATCTTGGGAAAAACAGTCATGTGTGCGCCAGAAAGAATAGATATCCCAATGGCATCTACATCTTCCTGTAATGCTGTGTTCACTACCATCTCAGGGGTTTGGCGCAAGCCTGTATAAATCACTTCCATGCCAGCATCCCGTAGCGAAGTTGCAATTACCTTGGCGCCTCTGTCATGGCCATCCAGGCCTACCTTAGCAACCAAAACACGTATTGGCCTATTTAATACTTTGCTCATAGTGAATATTAAGTTGATGTAAATGTATTGAATTTGAAGAGATATGGAAATAGATAGTGAAGAATTGGGAAAAGAGGAAATGGGAATAGGGATGATGGGAAGAAAATAGATTGTAGTGATTTCTTATTTCCATTCTACCTCATTCCCTTTCTAACCTATTATCTATTTCCCTTTACCTGTTTCCTAAGCTAATTCACATCATCTATTTCATAATACTTACATAATTACGCTCAATCTTTTTAACTTTGCATTCCTAATTTACAGGTTTTTATGAGTGAAGAAAAGTCATTGAACTTTATTGAAGAAATTATTGAGAACGACCTAAATAGTGGTAAGTACGAAACTTTAGTTACGCGTTTTCCGCCAGAGCCTAATGGTTATTTACACATTGGACATGCGAAGGCGATATGTTTAAACTTCGGGTTAACACAAAAATACGGCGGTTATACCAACTTGCGTTTTGATGATACCAACCCGGTTACCGAGAAAACCGAATATGTAAATAGTCAACAGGAAGATATCAAATGGCTGGGCTTTAACTGGAAGAATGAATTATATGCATCAGATTATTTTGATGAATTATATGCTTTCGCGGTTAAACTGATAGAAAAGGGCTTAGCTTATGTTGATGAAAGTTCTGCTGATGAGATTGCCGCTTTAAAAGGCACACCAACGGAACCTGGTCAGGATAGCCAATACCGGAATCGCAGCATCGAAGAGAATTTAGACATTTTCACCAGAATGAAAAATGGTGAATTTGCTGACGGCGCCTATATTTTACGGGCGAAAATCGATATGGCAAGTCCGAATATGCTGATGCGCGATCCAATTATCTACCGCATTAAACATGCAGAACATCACCGTACAGGCAACAAATGGTGCATTTATCCCATGTACGATTTTGCGCATGGACAAAGTGATAGTATTGAAAACATCACGCACTCTATCTGTACTCTAGAATATGTTTCACACCGTGAATTATATGATTGGTTTATCGAAAAATTAGAGATTTTCCCCTCTAAACAATACGAGTTTGCGCGTTTAAACCTTACTTCAACAGTAATGAGTAAGCGTAAATTGTTGCAACTGGTAAATGAAAATTTAGTTAACGGCTGGGATGATCCACGCATGCCAACTATTTCCGGTTTACGCAGAAGAGGCTTTACGCCAAAAAGTGTTCGTGAATTTTGCGAACGTATTGGGATTGCCAAACGCGAAAACCTGATTGAATTGAGTTTACTGGAGTTTTGTATCCGTGAAGATTTAAATAAATCAGCGCACCGTGTGATGGCGGTTTTAGACCCGATAAAATTGGTAATTACCAATTATGAAAAGGGAACAGAAGATTTGATCGGCGAAAACAATCCTGAAGCTGAAGATGGTGGTGGCACACGTATCATCCCTTTCAGCAATGAACTGTGGATTGAGCGTGAAGATTTCATGGAAGTACCCGCAAAGAAGTGGTTCCGTTTGGCACCAGGCACAATGGTTCGTTTAAAATTCGCTTACATTGTAAAGTGCGAAGATTTTGTGAAAGATGAAAACGGAAATGTAACTGAGATTCACTGTACTTACATTCCGGAATCAAAAAGCGGGAATGATACCAGTGGTATTAATGTAAAAGGAACGATTCACTGGGTGAGTGTTCAGCATGCTAAAACTGCAGAAATTAGGTTATACGATCGCTTATTCACATCAGAAACACCAGATGCCGAAGAAGGAGATTTCAAAGACTATTTAAACCCGGAAAGCTTAACCGTTCTTCCAAACGCTTATATCGAACCGGCTTTAGCTGACGCAGATTTAGACGAACGTTATCAGTTTATCAGAAAAGGTTATTTCTGCTTAGATAAAGATTCGACAGCAGATAAATTGGTTTTCAACCGTACGGTTACTTTGAAAGATACTTTTAAGAAAGCAAAATAATTTTTTTTATAGATGGGGAGACACGGATAAGATTATTATTATCCGTGTTTTTTTTGGATTCTTTTTCATATCCCTTGATTACATTCTGTTATAGTACCTTCTCCTTATTTAAGAAAATTTAATTAAATTTGAATTAATGAAGGTCATTGAAAATCATATCGATAGCATAAAAAAACTTTGCAACACTCATCACGTTGATAAGATGTATCTTTTTGGTTCCGCATTAAATGCTGATTTTAACGAGAAAAGTGATATAGATTTTCTGGTAAAATTTAAGGCTGTCGCGCTTTCAGGATATTTTGATAATTACTTTAATTTCAAAGAAGGTTTGCAAAACCTTTTTAACCGTAAGGTAGACCTCATCGAAGAGCAAACATTAAAAAATCCAATACTGATTAGGTCCATCAACAGAAATAGGGAACTTGTTTATGGATGAACGGATTCTCAAATGGCTTTTTGATATAAAATTAGCGATAACTGAAATTGAAGACTACTTTACTGAATATCCTAAGGACTTTTTAAAATATCGTGAAAACGTGATGTTAAAGCGTGCTGTTGAGCGAGATCTGGAAATAATCGGAGAAGCAATGAACCGAATCCTGGCAAGAGATGGTGACTTTCAAATCAAAATTACAAATGCAAAACTAATCGTAGGACTTCGAAATCAAGTAATCCATGCCTACGATAACATCTCTGATGAAAGTATCTGGTCTATACTAATTAATCACCTTCCAAAGCTTAAATCAGAAGTAGATAATCTTCTTAAAGATAATTTGCCTTTTAACTAATTGTTTAACAGATAAGTAAATATTATACAAGTTATCAGAATAGGATTATTAAGACTTTAAAAACCAAAAAAAACACTTCACGGAAACCTTCTTCAAAATTGCTTATAAGAGGAATACTTAACTATCCGTTTTAGCTTCTGCCATAAAGCCAAAATAGTTACCAAGGAAATACAGAAACCTATCCAAACCGCTTGTAATGAAAATATCTAACTATTAGCTTTATCGTTTACCCTAAAAATAAGATAATCGCCACAGAAACCACTGAAACACTCTTCAAAATGCTAGTATGGGAAATACTAAGCTATTTGCCATACCTTCCACCCTAATCCCTTCTACCTTCAACCTCAGTTAGTATTTAGTATAGACATTATACAAAACCAACAAATCTACAGGTGTTAGTTTTGGTGTAATATCACTTTGTATAAAATGGCGCTTAAAACCTACAATTGCAGCATTCAGATCGCTGGTATCATAACCCATTAATTTTAATGCGTTTGGCCCGTCAAAATTTACAGGCGGGTTTAGAAGCACATCATCATACCAATAACCAAAGCCCTTTAACGCCAGTTTTTTCCATGGAAACTTATTAGGATCGGGCTTGCGTTTTGGAGCAATGTCTGAATGACCGATAAAATTTGCTGTTGGGATGTTATAGGTTTTCTTTAAAGTCTCTAATAATTTAACCAGGCTATTGATCTGTGCATCCGGCCATGGATCTGTTGTTCCGTTATTATCTAATTCTATCCCAATTGAAGAAGAATTCAAATCTGTATCTTTTCCCCATTTACCTACACCGGCGTGGTTAGAACGTAAATAATCATTTACCATGTGCACTACTTTTCCATCCCTGCTAATCACATAATGGGCGCTCGTAGCTGCTTTGGCAGAGTGAAATGTTTTAATGGTTTGTGCTAAACTATCTTGCGCAGTATGGTGAAGGATGACAAAATTAGGTTTGCGGATCCCAAAATTCACAGAACCAACCCAGGTTTGATTTGTGGGATTAGCTAAATCATACAACTGGCCTGTAGGTGGTGCAGCGGAAATGATGGCTGCAAAATCTTTTGTCTTTTGCTTATAAATTTTTTCAGTTGCTGCATATTTATTCGTGCTGCATGCAGAAATAAGTAAGGCCAATGTTAAAATAGAAGCGCCGCGGAACGAGTGAAATTTAACTGGGAACATGGTAATATTTTAATAGAATATGAAGTTACAAAGTTATACTAAACTTCATCCATTACATCAAACTTTATACAAAGCTTTCAAATTTTAGTAATTTAGCAGCGATATTTTGTAATAATGAAGAAACTATACAAACCCATACTCTTTCTGTCTGCAATAGCCTGCTCTGTCAGTTTATTTTATGCTTGCACCAATACAGGCAAACCCAATGAAGAGAAAACAACGGTTGTACAAAAAGATAGCTTAACGGATTATGTGGCCAACAGGCTCCCTGTATACGAACGGGTAAAACTGACCACCAACCTAAACCAGTTAAGCGTTAACGACCGGAAGATTTTACCACTTTTGATTCAGGCTGCTGAGATTATGGATGAACTTTATTGGAAACAAGCTTATCCACAGCGTGATAGCCTGATGGCTACAATTAAGGATGAAAAAAGCCGTGAATTTGTAAACATAAATTATGGCCCCTGGGATCGACTCAATAATGAAAAGCCTTTCGTTTCGGGAGTGGGAAATAAACCGGAGGGTGCATTCTTTTATCCAATAGGCATTAAGAAAGAAGAAATTGAAAAAGCAGATTTGGCAGATAAATTTGGTGCTTATTCTGTAATTAAGCGAGACAGTACCGGAAAACTAACCACCATACCGTACCATGTATTATTTGCTTCTGAGTTACAACGGGCAAGTTCTCTTTTAAAACAAGCGGCATTAATTGCCGAAGATGCAGGCTTAAAAAAATATTTAAACCTGCGTGCTGATGCCCTGGTAACCGATAAGTTTACAGCTAGTGATTATGCCTGGCTGGATATGAAAACAAATGGCCTGGATATTATCATTGGTCCTATTGAAAATTACGAGGATAAACTTTTCAATGCCCGTACCAGCTACGAAGCTTATGTTTTAATTAAAGATAAGGAATGGAGTAAACGTTTGGCTAAGTATGTAAAGCTTTTACCAGAACTGCAAAAGAACCTTCCGGTGCCGGCAAAGTATAAAAACGAAACACCTGGCACAGATTCTGAGCTTAATGCATACGATGTAGTTTATTATGCCGGCGATTGCAATGCAGGATCCAAAACCATTGCGGTTAACCTTCCGAACGATGAAAAAATTCAGCAGGAAAAAGGAACCCGCCGCTCGCAGCTAAAAAACGCAATGCAGGCAAAATTTGATAAAATCCTTCTTCCGATTTCTAAAGAATTAATTGATGCAGACCAACAGCAATACATCAAGTTCGATGCTTTTTTTGCCAATGTGATGTTTCATGAAGTTGCACATGGTTTAGGAATCAAAAAAACCATTACCGGAAAAGGCTTTGTTCGCGAAGCTCTGAAAGAACAATATAGCTGGCTGGAAGAAGGCAAAGCTGATATTTTAGGTCTGTACATGGTTACCGGTTTACTAAAGAAAGGTGAACTTCAGGGCGATATTAAAGATTACTACACTACCTTCATGGCCGGCATTCTACGCTCAGTTCGCTTTGGTGTTTCTGAGGCCCATGGCAAAGCAAACATGCAATGCTTTAACTACTTTGCAGAAAAGGGTGCTTTCGAGCGTACATCGAAAGGAACATATAAAGTGAATTTCGAGAAGTTTGGCGTTGCGATGAATGAATTAAGTGCATTTATTATTACTTTACAAGGAAACGGAGATAAGGCCGCCGTAGAGAAAACCCAAAAAGAGAAAGCAGTTATCCCTGCTACACTTCAGCAAGATTTAGATCGCCTGACCAGAAAAAACATTCCGGTTGACGTTGTTTTTGAACAAGGCGTAGACGTTTTAGGCGTAAAATAAAAATATAAAATCCCACGCCGCTTTTGGCTAAAACCATAACCCTCTGAATTATAGATAATTAATATCTATAATTCAGAGGGTTTTCTTTTTTTCAAAAAAACTCGTAACCTTTTAAAAAAACGGTCGTCTGATTAATAACTAAACAGCGGGAACTATTCATTCCACGCCAAACTTTAAACAAGAAGGCAAAAAAAGGGAAAACGTATGCACATGCGTTATGGAAAGCGTTTTGCCCTAATTTTAAAACTTAAGACCAAACAAATGAAAACATTTTATACGCTTATTATTGCTATTTTCTCTTCTATAAGTGTGTTTGCACAAACCACACCAAAGGTCAACGTAACCGGAACCATCCTTGATGAGAATAAAAAACCAATAGATTACGCAACGGTTGTACTCTACAAAGCAGCCGACTCCAGCATTGTGAAAACCAGTTTCACAGATCAGAATGGTGTTTTCGGTTTCAACGTGAGCACAAAAGGCACTTATTTCTACAAAGCCAGTAATATGGGCTACAACACGATAAAAAGTAAAACAATTACAGTTACAGACGAAAATCAGAAAGCAGATTTTGGTTCGGCTCAGCTCGTTTCCAGTAGCCAGAATTTAAAGGAGGTTAGCATTGCCGTAACCAAGCCATTAATCGAAAGAAAAATGGACAAAGTAGTGATGAATGTTTCATCCAGCGCGATTATGACAGGATCAAACGCTTTGGAAGTGTTACAGAAAGCACCGGGCGTTTCGGTAGATCAGAACGATAACATTTCAATGCAAGGCAAACAAGGTGTTTTAATTCAGCTTGATGGAAAACAAACCTATATGAGTAGCGCTGATGTGGCCAATTTACTTCGGAATATGCAGAGTTCTGAAATCGAAACGATAGAACTCATCACAAACCCATCTTCAAAATATGATGCAGCCGGAAACTCTGGAATCATCAATATCAGAACCAAGAAAAACAAAGCTGGCGGTACCAATGGAAGCATCAATGCAACGGCTGGTTACGGCAAGAACTTCAGAGGGAATACAGGCATAAACCTGAACCACAGGACAAAAAAACTCAATCTGTTCGGAAACTACAACTATGGAAATACCACCCGCGAGAATATCATCACAATTGATCGAATCTCGAACGGCACCCCTGATACCTATTTCATGCAGTCTGGATCTAGCTTAAGAAAGCAGCAAAACAACAATTTTAAAGCTGGTATAGATTATTTTATCAATAAGAATAATACTATAGGCGTGTTAGTAAACGGCTACTTTAACAACGGAACAGAAGCTTCTAAAAACAATACCTTAATTGGCCCGTCTTTCCAACAAGTAGATTCGACGTTAGCGTCTAATAGCCTACAAACCAACAAGTATAACAACATTTCTTATAACCTCAATTACAAATCCGTTTTAGACACGGCAGGTTCTGAAATTTCGGCAGATTTTGATTATTCTAAATACAATGGGAACGATGGTTCTGAATATGAGAATGACTACATGTTCGCTAACGGCACCAGAATACGTCCGGTTAATTATACCAGAAACGGTACACCGTCAAAAATTGACATTAAAGCCTTCAAAGTGGATTACAAGGTATCCTTAAGTAAAACAATAAAGCTCGAAGCTGGCTTGAAAAGTAGCTGGGTAAAAACAGATAATGATTTGCAGGCAGAGGAACTGGTTAACAATATCTGGCAAAATGACGTGCGCCGCAGCAATCAGTTTATTTATGATGAGAATGTAAATGCGGCCTACACCAACATCAATAAACAGTTTAAAAATACCAGTATCCAGCTTGGTTTAAGAGTTGAGCAAACCAATTCTAAAGGAAACCTCGTGACCACAAATACCGTAGTAGAGCGCGATTATTTCGACTTTTTCCCTACACTATTTGTGCAGCAAACGCTTTCGAAAAACCACCAGTTGGGTTTCTCCTACAGCCGAAGGATAGACAGGCCAAGTTATGATGCCTTAAATCCGTTTATTTATTACCTTGATCAATACACCTATAATAAAGGTAATCCATTTTTGAAACCACAGTATACCAACAATGTGGAGTTGAGTTATACCTTCATGCAAAAATATATGCTCTCAGTAGGTTACAGCAGAACCAACGATGTAATTACAGAAGTTTTGCTACCAGATTCTGCGCAAAAAGCGCTGTTTCAAACCAACGAAAATTTAGCTAAAAACACCAGTTACAATGCCAACTTAAACATCCCGGTTCAGGTGGCAAAGTGGTGGTCGATGAATAACAACTTAAATGTTTTTTACCTCAGCTTCGAAGCACCGGATTTAGCTGGTGTAGCTTTAAAAACAGGCAAAACATCTTTTCAGTTTAAATCTCAGCAAAGTTTTACCATTGCCAACGGCCTTACGGGAGAATTAAATGGAAGTTATGAGTCTCCATTAGACTATGGCACCCTGCGAATTAAAGCGCGTTATTCTATCGACGCCGGTTTAAGCAAATCACTGTTTGATAAAAAAGCAACATTGAAATTAGCTTTATCAGATATTTTCAATATGTATAAAAACGATATTTCAAGTGCATATCCTGGTTTGAAATATGAGGTACATCAGAAAAACGAAAGCCAGATCGGGAGAATCAGTTTCACTTACCGCTTTGGTAAAGAAATTAAACCTGCCCGCCGTCGCACCACGGGTTCAGAAGCGGAGCAAAACAGGATGAAGAACTAATGATCATTATTGCCCTGGGCTTAACCAGGGCAATAAACAAAAAAGGCGATGTTTCCATCGCCTTAACTATTATTATTTACTCAAATACATTGATTTATCTTTGTATAGCTTACGGAAATAAGGATCTTCCAGATCTTTAATAAAGCGAATGGCTTCACCTGTAGATTTCATTTCAGGACCTAACTCTTTCGTAACTTCAGGGAATTTCTCATAAGAGAATACTGGTTCTTTAATTGCATAACCTTTAAGTTTACGCTCGATAGTGAAATCTTTTAGTTTCGCTACACCCAACATAATCTTCGCTGCAATGTTGATATAAGGCACATCGTATGCTTTAGCAATGAAAGGAACCGTGCGTGAGGCTCTTGGATTCGCTTCGATTACGTACACTTTTTCATCTTTAATGGCAAACTGAATGTTCAACAATCCACGTACATCCAAAGCTTTGGCAATCTTAATAGAATATTCTTCCATTGCCTTTGTTACTGTTTCTGGCAAGCTAAAAGTAGGTAAAACCGCGAATGAATCACCGGAGTGAATACCTGCAGGCTCGATGTGCTCCATCATCCCCACAATATGAACATCATCGCCGTCAGAAATCGAATCAGATTCAGCTTCTTCTGCCCGGTCTAAAAAGTGATCAATCAATACACGGTTCCCGGGTAAATCACCTAATAATTTCACTACTGCTTTTTCGAGGTCTTCATCGTTAATAACGATGCTCATTCCCTGGCCGCCTAATACATAACTCGGACGAACCAAAACCGGATAACCTACTTCATTAGCAACTACAATTGCTTCTTCTGCATTCTCAGCTACCCCATATTTAGGATATGGGATATTTAATTCCTTTAACAAATCTGAGAAGCGACCGCGATCTTCGGCAATGTCCATGTTCTCAAAAGATGTTCCGATAATTTTAACGCCTATTGCCGTTAATTTTTCAGCCATTTTTAAAGCCGTTTGTCCGCCCAGCTGAACGATTACACCTATTGGTTTTTCCAACTCGATAATTTCACGAACATGTTCCCAGAAAACCGGCTCGAAGTATAATTTATCGGCCATGTTAAAATCTGTAGAAACCGTTTCTGGATTACAGTTTACCATGATCGCTTCGAAACCAGATTCTTTAGCGGCTAATAACCCGTGTACGCAAGAGTAATCGAATTCGATACCCTGACCGATACGGTTCGGACCAGATCCTAAAACAATTACCTTCTTATTTTCTGAAGGGATAGATTCATTCTCTTCATCAAAAGAAGAATAATAATATGGCGTTTGTGCAGGGAATTCCGCGGCACAAGTATCCACCATTTTATATACCCTGTTAATACCTAAGGCTTTACGGCGATCGTAAACCTCATCTTCAGTAACGTTACCCAACAACCAGGCAATCTGAATATCAGAGAAACCTTTTTGTTTGAGTGTGAAGAAGAAATCCTGCGGGATGTTATTTAATGAATATCTTTTTAACTCAGTTTCTAAAAGAACCAGATCCTGAATTTGGTTTAAGAACCATTTGTCAATTTTGGTTACCTTACGGATAGATTCCAAAGGCACGCCCATTGTCATGGCATCTTTTATTAAGAACAAACGGTTCCATGAAGCATGCTCCAGGCCATCCATAATCTCTTCAATGTTGCGCACTTGTCTGCCATCTGCACCTAGACCTGCACGGTTTATCTCTAAACTCTGACAGGCTTTTTGCAAGGCTTCGATGAAAGTACGGCCAATTGCCATTACTTCACCAACAGATTTCATCTGTAAGCCAAGTTCTTTGTTTGCACCTTTAAATTTGTCGAAATTCCAGCGTGGAATTTTAACAATTACGTAATCTAAGGTAGGCTCAAAGTAGGCTGAAGTTGTTTTGGTAATTTGATTTTCAATCTCATCAAGGTTGTAACCGATGGCCAGTTTCGCAGCAATTTTAGCGATTGGATAACCAGTTGCCTTACTTGCTAAAGCTGATGAGCGAGAAACACGTGGATTGATTTCAATGGCGATAATCTCATCATTTGCAGGATTAACCGAGAACTGAACGTTACAACCACCAGCAAAATTCCCGATTGCGCGCATCATTTTAATGGCCTGGTTACGCATATCCTGATAACAACGATCAGATAAAGTCATCGCCGGTGCTACCGTAATCGAATCTCCTGTGTGGATTCCCATTGGATCGAAGTTTTCAATCGAACAGATAATGATTACGTTATCATTGCTATCCCTCAATAACTCTAACTCGTATTCCTTCCAGCCTAAAACAGCTTTCTCTACTAAAACCTCATGTGTTGGAGAAGCTTCTAAACCCCGTTTAAGTGCCGCATCGAATTCTTCTTTTTTGTGAACGAAACCTCCACCAGAACCACCTAATGTGTATGATGGACGAATTACTAATGGGAAGCCAATTAATTGAGCAGCTTCTTTACCTTCTAAGAAAGAGTTGGCAATTTTCGACTCTGCTACGCCTACGCCTATATCCACCATTAACTGACGGAAAGATTCACGGTTTTCGGTTTTCTCAATCGCATCAACATCAACCCCAACAACCCTCACACCATATTTTTCCCAGACGCCACGTTCTTCAGCCTCTTTACAAAGATTTAATGCCGTTTGACCACCCATTGTAGGTAATACAGCATCAATGTTTGGCAGATCAGCCGAAGCAATGTGCTCTTGCAAAATCTCTTCGATCGAATCAACTGATAATGGCCGCAGGTAAACATGGTCACCGATTACCTTATCCGTCATAATCGTTGCCGGATTGGAGTTGATAATGGAAACGGTAATTCCTTCTTCTTTTAAAGAAAGTGCCGCTTGCGAACCCGAGTAGTCAAATTCACAGGCCTGGCCAATAATGATAGGTCCTGATCCGATGATTAATACTGAGCGTATTGAAGTGTCTTTAGGCATGATAAAGCTTAAACAATGATTAAAATTCTAAAGTAAACTGGCTCCATTTTGAAACCATGAAAGCAACGAGATTTTGTGCTTGTAAGAAGAAAAATCCCAACTGTTCTGTCGGGATGCAAAGATAGGTTTTTTGAAGCGTTTTTTAATTTAATTTTTTAAAATTAAAATGCACATTGAAAATTCATTAAAGCATGGTTGATTTAACTCTTATAAGCACATTAAATTTGGGCTATGAAACCATTAATTGTGAACTAAAATGAGGAGGAGAACTATATCTAAATAATGAAGAATGCATAAATCAAAAAAGGAGCATGTGCTCCTTTTTTGATTTTAATTATTTCTGTAATTTGATTTCTCCCAGGTCTGTAGTAGTGCTGTCTTTTACCGCGACATTCTCCAGGATCGAATCTTTGTATGGCGCATTCGCTTTTACCAACACCGTATAAACACCTTCTTTCAAATTAGTGAATGAGAAGGCTCCCTGATTAATTTGTACCTTAACAGTATCTGATCCTGCAACAAGTGACACACCGACCACAGCATCTGCCGGACTAACCCTGCCCACAATTCCACCCGCTTTTACGAACGTGAAAGCAACAAACAAAATAGACGACAAGATTAAGGCGACGCAAAAAACACTCAGCTTTTTCATATAATTTATTTTAGTTTACAATACCATTTTCATGGAACCCATATTAAACCGATCATACAACTAATTTGTTTGTCGCAGAAATAGAGCACTGTAGCATTTTTTAGAAACAGATAAATCTATCAGGCACATTACAAATTGGTGTACTCTCTGTAAAACGACCGCTAAAGTAATAAACAATCGTTAAATAATGTTAAAACGTAACATTAGTATAGTGTTAAAAGCACACGAAGTCATGTTTAAGTCATGAAAGATGCTTTTCTATAATATTGGCAAAAATCTTGTAATAAGCAGAACGTATATGCGTTTTGTATGTACTTTAGAAAAAGATCTAAAGCTTCCTCGCGGAGTAGTTAACCGCAATGAGGATTTCTTCATAAATAGTTTGTTTGGTTTATTATCCGGTTTGAGGAGCCCTCCTCAACCGGATTTTTTCTTTTATAGCTTTTTCTCCTACATTTGATCTATATGGTCGTATTAGAAGCGTCGTTTTTTCAATTTTTGTTATCACAATTCCATCAAACCACCACTTTAGAATGGATTGCGGTAATTACCGGCTTTATTTGCATCTATCTCGCCGCTAAAGAAAGCATCTGGAACTGGCCAATTTCTATCATAAGCGTGGTTGCTTATGGTTTTCTATTCTTTAGAGAAGCCATGTATGGCGATATGACACTTCAGATTTATTTTCTGTTCACCGCATTTTACGGCTGGTACTTCTGGATCACAAAAAAAGTAATGCACGGCAAACCGATAACCAGGCTAACCTCAAAAAATTGGCTCCTAGTTATTATTTTTGTTCTGGCATTGAGCATATTTCTGGGCTGGTTCATGACCCGCTTCACCAATAGCACTGTACCCTATGCAGATGGATTTTGCACATCAGTCAGCTTCGTTGCTCAGTTTCTGCTTACCAGAAAAATACTTGAAAACTGGTTGCTATGGGTGTTCGTTAACATTTGCTATGTCCCTTTATTTATCTACAAAAACCTAAACCTGAGTGCCCTGTTGTACGTGGTATTAATTATCATTGCCTTTAAGGGCTATTTAGATTGGAGAAAAACCTATCGTGAACAAATCAATTAAGAAAATAGCTATCGTTGGTCCGGAGAGCACGGGCAAGTCCACCATGTCTCAGCTTTTGGCAAAGCATTACAAAGTGTCCTGGGTACCGGAATATGCCCGCTACTATTGCGAAAACTTAACTACACCCTATACTTTGCAAGATGAGGTAAATATGTTTTACGGTCAGGTTGCATTGGAAGATGCCATTTTAGTTACCACTGAAAGCGACTTTATTATTTGCGACACCACATTTGTGACGGTTAAAATCTGGAGCGATGAAATGCTTGGTGAAACGCCACAACTGGTTTTAGATACATTACCAAAAAGGCCATATGACCTATATTTGCTGATGGATATTGATCTCCCCTGGCAGGATGATCCACTTCGTGATTTCCCGAACCAACGAGAATATTTCATGGAAGTGTGGCACCAGGAACTGAAGGCTTTAAATGCAAATTATGAAGTAATCAGTGGCTTAGGAGATGCCCGTGTAGCGCATGCAATTGAAGCTATTGATAGATTTTTGGAGCAGTAAGGAACTTACGTTTTTCGATCATGAATGGTCGTTTTTCGTTGATCGTTTTTCGTTGTTTAATGCTTCGTTAATAAGAGACTTATCCGCCAAGCTGCTTAATGTTCTTAATCCCTTAATGTTTAAACCCTCCCTTATCCTATATATGCATAACAATGTTGAATATTTGTGAGAATTGCAAATGCCATTGAAGCTTGATTGATTTTTTGCGCAATAAGGAACTTACGTCTTCCGATCATGAATGGTCGTTTTTTTCGTTGATCGTTTTTTGTTGTTTAGTACTCCGTTAATAAGAGGCTTATCCGCCAAGCTGCTTAATGTTCTTAATCCCTTAATGTTTAAACCCTCCCTTATCCTATATATGCATAGCAATGTTGACTATTTGTGAGAATAGCCAATGTAATTGAAGTCTGATGGATTTTTGGAGCAGTAAAAAACTTAAGTTTTCCGATCATAAATGGTCGTTTTTCGTTGATCGTTTTCCGTTGTTTAGCGCTCGTTTAAAAGAGGCTTGTCTGCCATGCGCTGAATGTTCTTAATCCCTTAATGTTTAAACCTTCATCCTATCCGTTTGCATAATAATTTGAAAACAAAAAGCCCCGATTTACATCGAGGCTTTGATATTTTTAAGTCCCTTTAAGGGATTTAAGGTTTAAACAAATTGTTTTCCTTTAACTTTACGTTCTTGTTCAGTTAAGAAGATTTTGCGTAAACGCATACTTGCCGGCGTAACCTCAATGTATTCGTCAGCCTGAATGTATTCCATAGCTTCCTCCAAAGAGAATTTAATTGCCGGAGCAATACGGGCATTATCATCAGTACCTGATGCACGCATGTTAGTTAATGCTTTTCCTTTAACAATGTTTACAACCAAGTCGTTATCACGGATGTGCTCACCCATAATCTGTCCTTCGTAAACATCAACTCCCGGATCAACAAAGAAACGACCTCTATCCTGTAACTTATCAATTGAATAAGCAGTAGTCTGACCTTTATCCATTGAAACCAATACACCGTTAGAACGGCCTGGGATAGTACCTTTCCAAGGCTCGTAAGCTTTGAAACGGTGAGCCATAATTGCTTCACCAGCAGTAGCAGTTAATACGTTATTACGTAAACCGATAATACCACGGGATGGGATTTCGAATTCTAAGTGTTGTAAATCGCCTTTTGGCTCCATAATTAACAACTCACCTTTACGCTGAGTTACCAATTCAATTACTTTACCAGAAACTTCACCCGGTACATCTACAATTAATGTTTCAATTGGCTCATGTTTTTTACCGTCGATTTCTTTAACGATAACCTGTGGCTGACCAACCTGAATTTCATAACCCTCGCGACGCATGGTTTCGATTAATACCGATAAATGGAGAATACCACGACCGTAAACCAACCATGAATCCGGAGATGCAGTTTCAATTACTTTTAAAGCTAAGTTTTTCTCCATCTCTTTGTATAAACGTTCTTTAATACGTTGAGAAGTTACTAATTTACCTTCTTTACCAAAGAATGGAGAGTTGTTAATGGTAAACAACATATTCATTGTTGGCTCATCGATACTGATTACAGGTAATTGTTCCGGTGCATCAAAATCAGAAATGGTATCACCGATATCAAAACCATCAATACCTACAACCGCACAAATATCACCTGAACTTACTTCTGTAGTACGGATTTTCCCTAAACCTTCGAAAGTATAAAGTTCTTTTACCCTTGATTTTACAATCTTACCATCGCGTTTAATTAAAGTAACCGGTTGGTTTTCTTTAATTGTACCACGGTGAACACGGCCAATTGCAATACGACCTACGAAAGAAGAATAATCTAACGAAGTAATTTGCATTTGTAAAGTACCATCGTTAATTGGCGCAGGTGGAATGTTAGCCACAACCGCATCCAATAAAGCGAAAATATCTGTAGTTGGTTTTTGCCAGTCAGTACTCATCCATCCTTGTTTAGATGAACCGTAAATAACCGGGAAATCCAATTGCTCTTCAGTTGCTTCAAGGTTAAAGAACAATTCGAAAATCTGCTCATAAACCTCTTCTGGGCGACAGTTTTCTTTATCCACTTT
>Ga0157370_10001007_pt1 | contig 35559 bp, 25 predicted proteins | sample C35metaG_FD_113463 | JGI IMG/M metagenome (GOLD analysis project Ga0157370, IMG submission 113463) | Corn rhizosphere microbial communities from Kellogg Biological Station, Michigan, USA - C3-5 metaG | ecosystem: Host-associated > Plants > Roots > Rhizosphere > Soil | place: USA: Michigan... | reverse complement strand
GCTGATGCAGCAGTTCTACCAGACCGGGCCCTCGTACTTCCTGCATCTTCGCGCGGCGCTTGCCATGGCCGTGAGGCAGCGGGTTCCGGGTGCGCGTGCCTGCTACGACTATATTCAAGGCGAGCTTCGCAGCACGACGATGCCACACTACGGCCGCCCCGGTCAGGCGCGTTTTTCGATCGATCCGGACAGCGACCATGCGGGAATGTGGTGGAACGCTCCCGCCGGCAGCGAATCGGGCTGGGGGATCAGCCTTGCGCAGCAGGCCGACGTCATCTTCGCGATCTGGTTCACCTACAATGCGGCCGGTGCTCCATGGTGGCTCGCGATGACGGCGGAGCGCACCGCCGGCAACGCCTACGAGGGAGCGATCTACCGGACGAGCGGGCCGCCGTACGATGCCGCAACTTTCGACCCAAACACGGTTTCGGTGTCCGTCGTCGGGATCGGTAAACTCGTATTCGGTGATTCGGCCAACGGCACCTTCGAGTACACGGTCGATGGCAAGTCACAGGTCAAACCGATCACCCGCTTCGTGTTCGGCAATCCTGTACCTGTCTGTACGTTTGGAGCACCTCCCGACGCCGCGTCAGCCACGAACTTTCAGGACATCTGGTGGAATTCACCACCCGGCTCCGAATCCGGCTGGGGTTTAAGCGTCACGCATCAAGGCGACACTATCTTTGCCGTGTGGTTGACGTACGACGCAAACCGGGAGTCGATGTGGCTCGCATCGACCGCCCGCAAGACGGGACCTGGCACCTATGCCGGACCGCTGTACCGCTACACGGGCCCTTCGTTCGATGCAACGCCGTTCGATCCGTCGAGCGTTGTCGCTACTTCGGTGGGCTCCGCGACGCTTGCCTTCCAGGATGGCAATTCCGCGCAATTCTCCTACACGATCGGCGCTGTGAGCCGAAGCAAAACGATCACGCGCGAGATATTCGAGTTTCCGGGAACGACGTGCATATGAGTCGCCGACTCGGCGGCGAGTGAACTACTTCGACGCGGCAGGTCCCTTGGCGCTCGCTGCGCCGGCGTGTTCGTCCGATGCGGGCTCCTCGCGCCAGCGCCCGGCGGCCTCGAGCTTATCGCGCAATCCGGGGAACGGCGATCCGAGCCGGTACGCTTCATGGGCGTTCTTCAACGCGTTCGGGTAGTCCTTGACGTCGCAATACGCAAGACCGAGGTTGTAGAACAGATTGGGATTGTCGGGTTCGTACTGCTTGGCCGCCTCCAATACGCGTACCGCATCCCGCGGCCGTTTGGTTCGGGAGAGGTACACCCCGTAGATGATGCGCACGAGGCCGTCATTGGCGGCAAACGTCAACGCGCGATCAAAGTAGCAGTCGACCGTGTAACGCGCGCCACGCGGCCTTTCGGTGTTCATCTTCAGCGCCAGATTCGCCATCGCGTTGAGCGCAAGATGGTGATTCGGGAATGCGCGCAGCGTGTAATCGAGATCGCTCCCGATCGCACCGGTCGATCCTCGTCGCAGCGCCGCGACATCAGGTGTGAAATGATAGGCCTCCACCAGTTCGAGGTGCTTCTTGTCCGTCCGATAGTCGAATGGACCATACAGATTTTTCAGCGATCCGCATCCCTGAGCGATTGCCACAAGCGGCGCAACGGCCAGGATCACCAGCGCTATCGAGCGTGAAAGCATAGGGCGGTTCTCGTCCTTTGTTGGCGAAGCACGGTCAAGAGGAGGCAGCGCCTGGCTGAAAAAAATGCCTGCGCAGCCAGTCGAGCGTGAGCGCCGAGGCACGATCGCGCCAGTCCGCAGTCGACAGTGTATGGTCTGCACCGGCGATATCGACCTGCGTAACCCGCGAATCCTGCATCACGGACCGCAACGGGCCAGGCTTCTTGACGGCCAGTCGGAATTCCTCCGCAGTCTGGTCATTCCCGCTGAGCATGACCAGTACCGGCCCGCGATGGCGCGCAAGGGCGCGGCCGAAACGCCCGGGAAGGTTTGCGGTCCCCGCCGCGGCGGCATCCGGCACTCCTGCGCGTCGAATCGTCCGCAAAAGACCTGTCAGCGATTGCGCGAAATCGACGCCGCCGATGGCAAGTTTGCGCCAGAACGCCAGAGCGAATATTCGTCCCGCATAGTAATGCCGTAACGTCGCTTCAGCCGCCGTCGCCTCGGTACGTACCCACGGATTCACGAGAATCATGCCGCCGACGCGCAGGTCCGGTCGGGCAAGCGCGCATGCCGCGGCGCCATCGCACAGGCCCCACAGTACGATCGTGCCGAGATTCGGCATTTTCTCGGCAAAGGTTTCAATCGCCGCTCCGACATCGGGTCCGGTTGCATCGAATCGCACGGGATCACCCTCGCTGTCGCCCATTCCCCGATAGTCGAACCGCATGCACGCGATCCCGGCAGAAGCCAGTGCGCGTGCGAGCAGGACGAACTGGCGATGGCTTCCGACGCGATATTGCGGGCCGCCGACGACAATGAGCACGCCGACGCGGGGCACGCTGTCCGGGCGGGTCAGCATCCCGACCAGCGTCGCCCCCTTGCAATCAAAGAACAGCGGTATCTCTTGATAGTCCATGCGCGAAGTCGGCCGAGAGCGCCGTCGCCGAGGCTTCGATCAGCGCTTTCGAGTGTTCGATTTCCGACGATTGCCAGAATCCGGGACCGCGGATTGCGGCTGCAGATATTTTCACACCGGTAGACCGCAACGCCGCGATCTTCGTTCTTGCTGCCGGCGATAATACCGGCGGGTCGGTGGGGCTCAATTCGAACCACGCTATCCTGCCTCGATAGTCGGCCGGTAGATCGAATACGGCGCGACCCAGTTCGTCGGCGAGGCGCGGCGAGATCTCGTAGCCGCCAATTTCGAGCAACTCGCCACGCTGCAGGCGCTGGCGCAGACTTTTCGTCCCGGCCCGGTCGGCGTCCAACCCGGTCAATCCCCCCGCAAGCTTCTGCCTCAACAACTGGGTCAGCTGCTGCGCGCCAGAAAGGGTCGGTTGCCACAACAGCAAAGGCGCGTCGCGAGCGCGGTCGAGAAGGGCAGGTGCGAGCAGCGCACCGGCGCGGAGGCACCAGATCCATGGTGGTACCGCGGTCTCGCCCCGCAACCGCAGCCAATCGAGTGCCGCGATCGCATTGCCGGCCCACCGAGTGACGTCGGCGTCCCGATGCGTGCCGGAACTTTCGCCGCATCCGGCGAGGTCGATCTGCAGCACGTTGAAGCCGATTGCGGCGAACGCGCGTGCCGCACGCGCAGTCATCGCACGCGCTTTGTTCATCTCGTCGCCGAAAGCCGGCAGATGGAGCATTGCCCCTACCGGTACCGCCGATCTTCGAAAGATGCAAAAGCACCTGCCGCCTTCAACTGGCAGATAGAACGCATCCTGCAGAACCTTCAATGAGTGGACCTGAGCTTGCCATCGACGAACGCGACGAGTCTGCCGACGGTCTCGAACGTGGACCCGTCGATCTCATCGTCGTCGATCGCGAACCCGAACCGTTCCTCGAGCGATGCCAGTACGCTTGCGACCGCCATGGAATCGAGTTCCGGAAGGCTGCCGAGCAACGCGGTTTCGTCACGAAAATTGCGTGCACGACCCTTCAGACTCAACACGTCGTCCAGCACAGCGAGCACATCTGCGCGGATATCCAAACGCACTCCCAAATTAAGTTGATGCGAGGCGGCAGCCACCGCAGATGATTCGCAGCCGCGCTGGCTGTCCCCAGGACTTCTCGACGCGATGCGCCAAGCCGGCTTGAAGCACGAGTCTTATTATATATTTTCACGGTGGCATCGACGCACTGGACTCGATCGCGCCTTTCCGACAAGCAGCCGTCGGTATTCGAATCGCGTTGGGCGCTACTGATATATTTTCAGTCCTTCACCACCATGTGGCGAGAACTGCTTCTTGGCCCTGCAAAAGCGTGTCTTGATGATCGCGTTCCACTTCCCTCCGCAACGCGGGAGCAGTGGGCTGCAACGCACGCTTCGTTTCGCGCGCTATCTACCCGAGTTCGGCTGGGAGCCACTGGTACTCTCCGCGCATCCTCGCGCCTACGACAGCATCGACAACGCCGACCATCCACCAGCCGGGCTCTTCGTCCACCGCGCGTTCGCTTTGGATGCATCGCGCCATCTCGCGATCGGGCGGCGATATCCGTCGATTTTGGCCCGGCCGGATCGCTGGGTGTCGTGGTGGTGGGGCGCGGTTCCCGCCGGCTTGCGGCTGATCCACCGTCTGCGCCCGCAGGCGCTCTGGTCGACGTACCCTATCGCCACCGCGCATTTGATCGGCCATACCCTCGCGCGAATCAGCGGCTTGCCATGGATTGCCGATTTCCGCGATCCCATGGCGCAGGATGGATACCCCGCGGATCCTGCGATATGGCGCAGTTTCAAACGGATCGAAACGCGTACGATCGAGCTTGCACGCCGGAGCGTGTTCACGGCACCGAGCGCCGCGCGCCAATACGAAGAGCGCTACCCCGCGCACGCAGAGCGCATGTCCATCATCGAAAACGGATTCGACGAGGAGTCGTTCGCACATCTCGGAGAAACCGGTCACCGGGCGATCGGTAGACCGATCGTACTGCTCCATAGCGGTATCGTTTATCCATCGGAACGGGACCCGACGGCTCTCTTCTCTGCGCTCGGCAACCTGCGCCGACAGGGGAGAATTGCCCCGGGCACCGTGGTCTTACGCTTTCGGGCATCCGTGCACGATGCGATGCTCAATGAGCTCGCGATGCGCCACGGGGTGAACGACCTGGTCGAGGTCCTGCCCCCTTTGCCCTACCGGGACGCGCTTGCGGAAATGCTCGCGGCGGACGGCTTGCTCGTGCTGCAGGCGGCGAACTGCAATGAACAGATCCCGGCCAAGCTGTACGAGTATTTGCGCGCCGGTCGTCCGATATTGGGGCTGACCGACCGGGGCGGCGACACCGCCGAGGCGCTCCGCACGGCGGGGATTACGCACATCGCCGCGCTCGAAGACAGCGCTACAATTGCGGACATGCTGGGACGGTTCATCGACGACCTGCACACCGGTACCGCACCATTCCCGGATCCGGCGAATGTCCGTCAAGCGTCGCGGCGAGAGCGTACTGCGCTGCTCGCTCATGTGTTGGATGCCGTGCACGAAAACGCGCAATGAGGCTGAGGGATCGCGCCTGCTTCGCACTGAGCCGGCGTCTGGCACGAGCACCTTCGGCGCATAGCGCCAAATCCCGGGCCTACGGCGAGTGGCGCAGCGATTCGCTATCGCGCAGTTGGTCTGCATTTTCCGATTCGTGCGTGATGGGGAAGGACGTTCTCGACTTTGGTTGTGGCGATGGACAGCTGGGCCTTTACCTGGCCGGAACTAAAAAGCCTCACCGGATCGTCGGTGTGGACCTGGACAACGCCAGCATCGCAAGGGCACGGGCGAAACTTGCCAACTCAGCCACAAATGCCGGCGTCGAGGTCGACTTCCTAGTCGGGACAACCAACAGGCTGCCTGTCCCCGACGAGTCGTTTGACACGCTGCTCGCCTTCGACTGCCTCGAGCACGTAATGTCGCCAGAGTCGATCCTGCGCGATTGGTTCCGGGTTCTTCGTCCCGACGGTCGTTGCCTGATCGAATGGTTCCCCTTCAAAGGTCCGTGGGGACCCCATATGGAGTCACTCATCCCGATCCCATGGGCCCATGTCATTTTCGGTGAAAGAGCGATGTTTCGAGCTGCGGAGATGATCTACGATCTCCCGGAGTTCGTTCCGCGACACTGGGATCTTGACGAACGTGGCAAGAAAAAACCGAACAAATGGCGCGCTTGGTCATCGTTCGAGGAGCAGGGGTACATCAATCAGCTTGACCTGGGCACGTTTCGGAAGCTGGCCAAAGAAGCCGGCTTTGAGATACTGCGCGAGGAACTGCACAGCTTCGGTGGCTCGCGCATCCGGCAAGTGATTGGCAGAACCTTGATGGCCATTCCATACGTCGGGGAGTACTTCGTGTCCTTCGTCATTGTCGAATTGCGGCGCGGGAGCGGCAGCGATGATCGCCGGTAATATTGTCAGATGCGTGCTGACGCACTTCGCTGCAAGCGACCGCGGAACTCTTGCCATCCCTTGACGCGCTCGAAGAGGCAATACGCCGGCTTGGCTTCGTGAACGCGGCCCTGCTCGCGGCGTCCAGGGCATTGTCAGCGGCAAGCCATGGCCGCTGTCGACTGTATCGCTATCATTTCGTTGCCCAACCGATTCCCCGCAAGCCGATCGTGCGCGCGGAGCGATCATTGACGATGCTCATCAGGCGCGTGGATCACAACGATCCACTGGTAGCGCAGTTTCCGCGACCGGCACAGGTGATCGAGCAGCGCTTTCGGATCGGCGCCCAGTGTCTCGCGGCGGAGAAGGATGGCAGGTTTGCCGGCTACATCTGGCTGAAGGAGCACGAGTATCCCGAAGATGAAGTCCGCTGCCGATACGTACTGGAGCCTGCCGGTGATGCAATCTGGGACTTCGATGTCTATGTAAGCCCGGCGTTTCGGCTTGGCCGCACATTTGTCAGGCTGTGGGAATTCGCAAACACGATGCTGCGGGCAACGGGTTACCATTGGAGCCTCAGCCGAATCTCCGGCTTCAATCCCGAATCGCTCGCCGCACACGCGCGGCTCGCGGTCCGCCAGATTGGAAGCGCGACGTTCCTGCGCCTCGGGGCCTTGCAGATCTCGCTGTTCGACCGGCGGCCGTGGATTCACGTCGGATGGCGGGAGTCACATGTCCCCTCGCTGCGGCTTCAAGGACCCCGCACGGGAAGCGCAGATGGCGGCCGAATAATCGCTTCATCGCCTCCTCGTCCCGGCTCCTCGCCATGATCACATCGACCCTCCTGCCCGAGTTAATCACGGAGTCCGCAGAGCACCGGCCGGATGCGCCCGCCTTGTCGGCCGGCGGTGAGGCACGGACCTACGCGACACTTGCGCAAGACGTCGCGTCATTCGCAAAAGGGGTCGTGCACCTGGGCCTCGGCCGCGGTGAGCGCCTCGGCATCTACCTTGAGAAGCGCTTCGAGACGGTGATCGGCGCATTCGGTGCCGCAGCTGCCGGCGGCGTGTTCGTGCCGCTCAATCCGATTCTCAAGCCGCAGCAGGTTGCTTATATCCTGCGCGATTGCAGCGTCCGCGTGCTCGTCACGTCCGCGGAGCGCCTTGCGGCGCTCGATCCGGAGCTCGATCATTGTCCGGATTTGCGCCATGTGGTGATCGTGGGCGCGCGTGAGGGTGCGAAGCCGGCAGCGCTTCGCGCCATGCATCGCTTCGACGACATCGTGGCTGATCGCAGTGGGGCCCTGCATCGGGTCATCGATACCGACGTCGTCGCGATTCTCTATACGTCGGGAAGCACTGGCAAGCCGAAAGGCGTCGTGCTTTCTCATCGCAACATGGTGGCCGGCGCGAAGAGCGTCGCCGCGTACCTCGAGAATCGCGCGGGCGATTCGCTGCTGGCGGTGCTGCCGCTCTCATTCGATGCCGGGTTCAGCCAGCTCACGACCGCCTTCCACGCCGGCGCGCGCGCAGTGCTGCTCAATCACCTGCTACCGAAGGATGTGATCACCGCATTGCGTGACGAGCGCATCACCGGGCTGACGGCGGTCCCGCCGCTGTACATACAGCTCGCCCAGTTGCAATGGCCCGCGTCGATCGGCGGGCATCTGCGCTACTTCGCGAACACCGGGGGGCGGATGCCGCTCGACACGCTGACGAAGTTGCGCGCCCGGGTCCCAGCCGCCAAGCCCTATCTGATGTATGGCCTCACCGAAGCTTTCCGCTCGACGTACCTGCCGCCGGAGGAGGTCGACCGGCGCCCGGACTCGATCGGAAAAGCGATTCCGAATGCGGAGATACTCGTGCTTCGCGAGGATGGCACGCAATGCGCGGCAAACGAGCCTGGCGAACTCGTGCATCGCGGCGCCCTCGTTGGCCTTGGCTACTGGAACGATCCCGAGAAGACTGCCGAGCGTTACAAGCCGCTGCGCGACCGCGAGACGGGGCTCACGCTTCCCGAATACGCAGTGTTTTCCGGCGACACGGTGCGCGCGGATGACGAAGGTTACCTGTATTTCATCGGACGCCGTGACGAGATGATCAAGACATCGGGATATCGCGTCAGCCCGACCGAGATCGAGGAGGCGCTTTATGCGACGAAGCTTGTCGGCGAGGCCGCCGCATTCGGTGTGCCACACCCGGTTCTCGGTCAGGCCATTATCGTCGTCACCACGCCGCCGCTCAACGGTACGGTCGATGAACGGGCTCTGCTCGCTGCGTGCCGCGACTGCCTGCCCGCATACATGGTACCCGCTAGAATCGACGTCCGGGAGGGCCCGTTGCCGCGCAATTCCAACGGCAAGATCGATCGCAAGGCGCTGTCACTCGAATTCGCCGAACAGGACGCCATTTCGACCTGAACCTTCTTGACCACTGCATCCGGAATTCCGTTGGCTGAATCACAGCACGCCGCCATCCGCGATTGGCCCACCGAGGACGATTGCCTGCAGGTTGGGGGAATGGCGTTACCGCGCATCGCGGAGCGCGTCGGGCGCACGCCGTTCTACGTCTACGACCGCAAGCGACTCGCCGCACGGATCGCGTCGCTCCGTGAACACGTTCCCGCACAAATTCACCTTCATTACGCGATGAAGGCGAACCCGATGCCGGCTGTGGTCGCCTGGATGGCGACCCGGGTGGACGGTCTAGATGTCGCTTCGGCGAGTGAGCTCAAGGTGGCGCTGGATGCCGGTGCCGCTCCGGGGAACGTCAGTTTCGCAGGACCGGGGAAGCAAGAGTCGGAGCTGCGTCAGGCAGTTGCGGCCGGGGTGCTGGTGAACGTCGAATCGCCGCGCGAAGTCGCGCTGCTCGCGCGATTGTCTTCTTCGCTGCGACTCCCGGCTCGTGTCGCGGTACGCGTCAATCCGGATTTCGAGCTCAAGTCGTCGGGAATGAAAATGAGCGGCGGTCCGAAGCAATTCGGCGTCGATGCCGAGGCGGTTCCGGAGCTGCTGCAGGAGATCGGTCGGCTTCGGCTCGTCTTCGAAGGCTTTCACATCTTCAGCGGATCACAGAACCTTTCGGCCGCGTCGATCTGCGAGGCGCAGCAGCAGACGATGGATCTGGCGATCCGGCTCGCGCAGCATGCGCCCGCACCGGTTCGTATCGTCAACGTCGGCGGCGGATTCGGCATCCCCTATTTCCCGCGCGAGCAGGCGCTCGATCTCGCACCGATCGGCGCCAACCTGCGGGGGCTTGTCGAACGCGCGCGGCGTGAATTGCCGGACGCGCGCCTCGTCGTCGAGCTCGGCCGTTACCTGGTTGGCGAAGCGGGCCTTTATGTGTGTCGCGTCGTGGAACGAAAGATTTCGCGGGGACAGGTGTTTCTCGTGACCGACGGCGGCTTGCACCACCACCTCGCCGCATCGGGGAATTTCGGCCAGGTGCTGCGCAAGAACTATCCGGTCGTCATCGGCAACCGGGTCGTGGGCAACGAGCGCGAAGTCGCCTCGGTCGTGGGCCCGCTTTGCACGCCGCTCGATCTGCTCGCCGATCGCATGGACCTTGCCAAAGCCGAGGCAGGCGATCTCGTCGCCGTATTCCAGTCCGGAGCGTATGGCGCATCCGCGAGCCCGCAGGCGTTCCTGAGTCACCCTGCCGCGGTGGAGGTGCTGGTTTGACGACGCGTCTCGCTTCGTCCTGTCCCGGTGCGGACGACGTGCCGGCCTACCGGACGAGCGCGCGTGAAACAGAGCGTGTCGCCGATCTGCTCGCGCTGGTGCCTGCTTCAGGAACAGTCGCGCTGGATGTCGGAACGCGGGATGGGCACCTTGCCCGCCTGCTCGCCGCGCGATACGGCGTCGTCGTCGCACTGGACATCGTCAGACCGCGCGTCGAGCACCCCGGCGTCGAGCGCGTGCAGGGTGATATCACGGCGCTTCCGTTCGGCGACGACCGTTTCGACGTCGTGCTCTGCGCCGAAGTACTCGAGCACATCTCCCCGGAGTTGCTCGAGAAGGCGTGCCGAGAGCTCACTCGTGTCACGAGAGGCTCACTGGTCGTCGGCGTTCCGTATCGACAGGACCTGCGTTGCGGAGCGACGACATGCGGCACCTGCGGCGCCGTCAATCCGCCCTGGAGTCATGTCAACACGTTCGACGAGGCGCGGTTGGGCGACCTGTTCGCGCCGCTGTCCGCGACGGAAACGTCGTACGTCGGATCGACGCATGAAATTACCAATCCAGTATCGGCAGCGTTGATGAATTTTGCGGGTAATCCGTTTGGCACCTACGAGCAGGAGGAAACCTGCGCGTATTGCCACTCGGAGCTGCATGTGCCTTTGGGCCGGACACGGACGCAGCGAGTCGCGACCCGCGCCGCATTCGTCATCAACAAGCTGCAACGACAGTTCGCGCGGCCGCACGCCAACTGGATCCAGATCCGTTTCGACAAGACGCCTTCGCCGACTGCGCAGTAGTCGTGCGCGGCGAGCGACAAGGAGTGCCGTTCGTCGGGAAGAAATTACCATTCACCCGCGGAGCACGACAATCGCCGGCAGGATCCGTTGGGGCCAGGGGGAACGGTGCGCTTCATTTCCAAAGACAGGCGCCTGGGGACGTGTCGGGGCCTGCCTCGACTGCTGCTCGGCGCATTCTGCCTTGTCATCGCGACGGCTGCGGGCGCCGATCCAGGTGCCGCAACCAATGTCATCGTCACGAACCATTCGCCGCGCGTTCATCTCACAGGCAGCTTTTCACGCGACGCCGCGCAGCGGTCGCGAAGCGCGACAGTCCTTCATGGACTAGGAGCAGGCTCGCATCGCGCGAGCTTCACCGTCGATCCTGGGCAGAGAGGCTTCTACCGCGTTTTCGCCTGGTGGCCCGATCCTGACGCGCGCGCCGGCGTGGCGGATGTCGTCGTTCATTCTTTGGCTGGCGCATCGACAATGACGGTCGACCAACGCATTTACGCCGGACAGTGGCGGTCGATCGGCATCTACGAGCTTCCGGCCGCCGATGTCGAGATCGACATGATCGCGCACTCAGGCGCGGAGCTCGCAGTCGATGCGTTGCGCCTCCAGTATGTCGGGGCGCAAAAGCCACCGCTCGGATTCGACACCGATGAGGAATTGACGATCGCGCCGGTGGGTGAGCCGTATTCGACAGTTGTGGAACCCTACAGCGGGATTGCGCCGTACACGTTCGCCGCTGCCGCCGAACAGCTGCCGCCGGGACTCGCACTTGATCCGTCGACCGGATCGATCGCCGGCATTCCGCGGACAGTCGGCACGTATCAGTTCGACGTGCAATTGTTCGACGGCGGCGGCCAACACTCGCGACGCACGTTCTCGATCGAAGTCGTTCTCGCGACCAGCGCGACACCCCGTACCGCCGACAAGGCGTTCCGTCTGCAGTCGCCGCTGCGAGCCATCGCAAAGGACGGCATTGCCTCGGGCGCGCCACCCGACCTGAGCGGGCTGATCGGGCTGATCGCTTCGGTCCCCGAGGGCGAGTGGGTGCAGGCAGGCCTCAATGCGTATTCGGATGTGTGGACGCCGGCGGATCTGCGTCCCCTGTACGGTCTCAGCAACCCGCCTCCGTCCAAGATCATCCTTCCGTGGAGCAGCTTCGCGTGGGATCCCAACCGCGGGAATCTCATGCTCTTCGGGGGTGGCCACGCGAACTATCCGGGAAACGACGTTTACCTCTGGAGCGGGGCCACGAGGGTATGGCAACGTGCCTCGCTGCCCAGCCAGATCATGCAGGACGACCTCGGCAACTGGGAAGCCGTTGACGGCTGGGACGCGGCGCCCGCGTCGGCGCACACCTACGACAACAACATGTTCTTCCCCCATATCGACCGCATGGTGGTGTTCGGGGGTGCGGCGTTCAACAGCGGCGCGCCATGGAAACGCGAGGTGACGCCAACGACCAACCGCTTGACGGGTCCGTTCCTTTTCGATCCCTCGAAGGCGAACGGCAACGAAGTCGGCGGCACGACCGGATCGCAGGTACGGCGCGTCGCACCCTATCCCGACATCGTCGGCGGCAACATGTGGGCGAATCGGGACATCTACGTCAACATCACGAACAATCCCAAATTTCCCGGCGCCCAGATCAACGGCTGCACCGCGTACGCAGATGAAAATGGCAATGACGTCGCGTACCTTGGAGCCGAAGGGCCAGGAGGCGGGACCAACCTGAATCTCTACAAGTACACGGTCAGCGATCTCGCGAACCCGGCAACGGACACGATCCAGCAGATCGGCGTCTTCTGGAACGGTACAAGTGGACGCACCGCGTGTGGCCTCGACCCGGTGCGTGGATTGTTCGTGCGCACCGGGACGAACGCGATCCCCTTCGTCTACTGGAACGTGGCCACTCCGGGCCTGAGCAACAAGGACGTGCGGGTGTTCCCCACTGACCCTACCGGCCAGTTTGGGGCGTTGCTTTCGGCGAACACCATCAACCTGCAGAACTGCGGGTTTGATTTCGATCCGAGGCGCAACGATTTCACCCTGTGGTGCGGCGATGGACGAGTCTGGGTGCTCACGCCGCCCCCGAGTGCGTCCCCCAATGGCTGGACCATCGTCCAGCAGCCAACGCCAACCCTGGCCACGCCGAACGGCGACTACGGCACAGGTATTCTCGGCAAGTGGAAGTACATCTCCAATCTCGACGCGTTCATCGGCCTTCAGGATGCGACGCTCGGCAACATCTGGGTCTACAAGCCCGTCGGCTGGGTGAACCCATTCGGACAACAATCCGCGCCGCCGACACCGAGCAACGTCATGGCCTCGGACGGAACCTCCAGCGACGGAGTCACTGTCACCTGGAACGCTTCTTCGAATGCCACGGGTTACGTCGTCTATCGGTCGACAACCCTGGGTGTCCAAGGTGCCTCGGCAGGAACGACCAACGCCACGACGCTTTTCGATGCGAGCGCGGTTCCGGGGTCGATCTATTACTATGGGGTAGTGGCGAGCGGGCCCGGGGGGACGAGCGCGCTTTCGGCGCAGGATAGCGGCTTCGCGGCAATACCGCCGCCGCAGGCGCCTACGGGCGTAAGTGCGTCCGATGGCACCTCGACGACGAGCGTGAGCATCACGTGGACGGCCTCGAGTGGTGCTGCGAGTTATACGGTCTACCGCTCGGCGAGTTCCGGTGTCCAGGGGAGCTCGATCGGAACCTCGACGAACACCTCGTATACGGATACGACCGCCATTCCCGGCACGGTGTATTACTACGCAATAACGGCAACGGGGCCGGCGGGCACCAGCGTGCTTTCATCGCAGGACAGCGGATTCGCGCAGATCCCTGGCGCGACTGCTGGAAGCCTCGCCGGCTCGGTGGTCGCTTCGTCCGTCAGCGTCAATCTTTCAACGCTCGGCGCAATCGACTGGGCGAACTGGCCGCCTTATGACCGCAAGGCTACTGGTGGCGGGCTGATCAGCGATTATGGCGTCATCGGCACGGCCAGCGTCGGGACGTACTACAGCGATCCACGAAGCTTCTCGTGGACTGATGGCACGCCCAACTATTCCGGCAATCGCAACTACGGCGTTCAGACGGCCGGCATCGCCAATGGCTTCCGGCTCACGGTTCCAGCGGACATCACGCAGCGAACGGCGCTCCTCTACGTCGGTGGCTACAACTCCGGCGGGACGCTGGTTGCGCACCTTTCCGACGCATCGGCGGGCGACTTTACCGATACCTCGCTGTCGGGCGCGGTGCGCTACGACGGCGTCTACATGCTGACGTACCAGGCGGGCAGTTCCGGTCAGCAGTTGCAGATCACGTGGAGTCAGGCGTCCGGTGCGGGCAATGTCTCGCTTCAATCGGCGGCGCTGTTCAATGGAGCGTCTCCGCCGCCTTCGGTGCCTGCCGGCGTTTCGGCGTCCAACGGTGTGTCGTCCGGAGCTGTCAATGTCACCTGGACGCCATCGACGTATACGACGACCTACACGGTTTACCGGTCGACACGACCTGGCGTGCAAGGCGGCGCGCTTGCGACTGCGGTCTCCGCGACCTACACCGACGCGGCAGCGGCCCCCGGCGTGTTTTACTATTATTCGGTCACTGCAACGGGCACGGGGGGCACGAGTCCGGCTTCGGCGCAGGCCGTAGGGTACGTCGTTCCGTCACCGACCACAGGCGGCAGCATCGCAGCCTCTGCGACCTACTCCGCAGCCAGCATAAATCTTACTGCGCTCGCTGCAACCGACTGGGCAAATTGGACCCCCTTCGACCACAAGGCAACCGGCGTTGGGCTGATCAGCGATTACACCCCTGCCGGAGGCGGTGTCGTCACCTCGTACTTCGGCGATCCGCGCAGCTTTTCGTGGAAGGACGGCAATCCTTACGTCACCGGCAATCATAATTTCGGTGTTCAGAGCGCCGGTGCAGGAACCGGCTTCAGCTTCACGGTTCCGGCTGATCCTGCGACGCGGACCGTAACGATCTACCTCGGTGGAAACGCGTCCGGCGGAAAGCTTACCGCGCACCTGTCCGACGGATCGGCACCGGATTTTGTGGATACGTCGCTGTCGGGAATCGCTCGCTACGATGGCGTCTACACGCTGTCCTACTTTGCGAGTACGCCCAGTCAGCAATTGCTGGTCACGTGGAGCAAGGCGTCAGGCACCGGCAGCGTTTCGCTGCAAAGTGTGGTGTTGCAGCAGTAGCCCCACTGTTATGCGAGCTCGCGCGCGACGACCTAGACTGCCAATGCGCGAGCAAGCGCTTCAGGATCCGTCAGGCGGTCGAGTTGCAGCAGCGGATCGAGCCGCCATTCGCCCGGTAACAGATCGCGATAACGGCGCAGCAGATCGGGAGACGGACGCCCATTCCGCAGCCGCCGGTGCAGCGCATTGATTGCGGGACGCGCGAACACCGGACGCATGCACGTGACGGTTTCGCCCAATCGCGCGCGGCGGTGCGGACCTTCGGTGAAGCTGAATCCGTATGCGGACGCATGCGCGGCCGCTCCGCGGTTCAACCGCGCAATCACCCGCGCTTCAAGCACTCCCGCGTTCTTCCAGCGTAACGGCAGCGCTGCGGCGGCGCTCATCGTTTGACGGTCCACGAGCGGCGTGCAGAAATACCCGTAGCGAAGCGCCAGGCTGTTGTTCATGCCCATCCAGTAGTGACAGCGAAACAGCGGATAGGCGAGCTCAACCTGAGCGCGCGACAACCGCGGATCGTCTGCGTCGTCCCCGCCGTGATTCGGGCGCTGCAGACCGAGAGCGGACAGGATCGACCGCGCCAGGCGCGCTTCGTAGGCTGCGAGATGCGCACGGTCGCGAAGCACCGTGGCGTCGAATCCGCGATAGAACACGCGCACCAGTTCGCGCGCGCGATAGCAGCGATCGGGAAGATGAAAGAAATTTCTGAATATCTCCCCTCCCCCGCCGTTTATCGCGATGCGATGCTCCGCGTTCTGGGCGAGGCGAGTCTTGCGATCGGCACCGGGATCGTCGATACCGTCGTTCGGAAGCCCGTCGAAAAACAGCGCGGATTCCACGAGGCCCTCGAGATTCAGCGCGGGCAATTGCCGGTTGATCGCGACCTTGTCGATTTCATCGAGAAACAGGCCCTCACCACGAGCGACTTGCCGCGCGATCGACACGTCCGCGGAGTTCGGATCGCCATAGACGAATAGCCGGGGTCGCTCTCCGTGCGACAGCAATCCTGCGACGATGAGGCGCGAATCGAAGCCGCCCGAAAGCGCTGCGCTGATGCGTCCCGGAAACGCGGCCGCGATTTCTGCGAAGACGACGCCGAGGTATTCGGCGATCCATTCAGCGGCTTCGTCGATCGAATCGAAGCGGCCCGGCGATACTCCGTCTCTGGCTCCCTCACCACCGGACGCGCTCGACCAGGGCGTCGCCCATGCGGGCCGCCGTATCGATCCGGCGCGTAGATCCACGGCGTGTGCCAGCGGCAGCTTGCGAACGTGAGGCGCAACCGTATCGTCCGAGTGCGAGGCTCCCTGCAGCACGTACTCGATCGCAGCGGACGCATTGATTCCGCGGTCTTCGGCGTAGGCGCGCGCAGCGAGCCAACTCGTGCTGAAGAACCGGTTGTCGGCGGCGATGTATACCTGCTGGAAGCCCAGCGAATCGTTCACCAGCCAGACCCTCTCGCCCTTTTGCAGAAACAGCGCAAAGTTGCCGCGCAATTGCAAAGGGTCGATGCCACAAGCCGCCTCATCGGCCGCGAAGGCAAGGTCTTCGAGGAGGAGTGCCAGCGCGTTCTCGCCGAACTGACCGCGATACCAGATGGGGCCGACGCAACATCCGCATCCGTTATCGATGCGAACGCTATCCTCGTGCGCCGATCCGGGTCGCCCGGATGCTCCGCGCGTCCACCCTTGCACCACGCCGCCCGGCCAGGCAAGGCGCAATACGGGAATGAAACCCTGGCGTCGCAGAGAGCCTTCGGCGCGGACGACGCCACGCTCGTCGCCTTCGCGGGAGATGGTCAACGCATTCAGCATCGGGAAACGGGCAGGAGCGTGACGGTTATCATCGCGTCGTCCGGATGATACTGATTGTTCGGGCATCGACCGTCGCCGATGCGAATCGCTTACCTGGCCCAGCGCGTCCCCTATCCACCGGATCGGGGCGACAAGATCGCGACCTATCATCAGGTTCGATATCTGTCCAGTCGGCACGAGGTGGACGTCTTTTGCCTCGTACAGAACGATCACGACGTCGCGTGTGCGACGTCCCTGTCCGGCCTGGTCGCCCGTGTCCATACCGCTCGCATTTCGACCATCGGCGCAATCGCCGGCTGCGCAAGCGCCGTGGTCACCAACGCGCCGCTGACGCCGGGTCTGTGCCGTGCAGACGGCCTGATGAAGAAATTCGAGATCGCGCATCGACAACGACCGTTCGACGTCGCGCTCGTCTACAGTTCGTCGATGGCCCAGTACGTCGAGGGATACGCAACGCTTCCCCGCGTGATGGAGTTCGCCGATCTCGATTCGCTGAAATGGGCCCAGTACGCGCAAGGGTCCCGCTGGCCGCTGAAATGGATTTACGCGCGCGAGAGCCGGCTCCTGCTAGCGTACGAACGCAGAATCGCGCGCGCGTTCGGGCATTCGGTCCTATGCACGCAGAAGGAACTGGACGACCTGCGCCGGCTCCTCCCCGATGCATCTGCGAGTTGCATCCCGAACGGCGTCGATCTCGATTTCTTTCATCCGATGGCGAATCCGCACGAAGCAAGCAACCTGGTGTTCACCGGCGTGATGGACTACCGACCGAACGTGGACGCAATGGTCTGGTTCGCCGAGGAAGTACTCCCGTGCATCCGTGTCGCTGTGCCGGGTGCCACATTGACGATCTGCGGCGCGCGGCCGACGCGGCCGGTGCGCAGGCTTGCTGGCATTCCCGGCATCGAAGTGACGGGTCGTGTGCCGGACGTCCGAGACTATCTCGCCCGCGCCGCGGTGTGCGTGGTGCCACTGCGCATCGCCCGAGGAATTCAGAACAAGTTGCTGGAAGCCATGGCGATGGGCCTCCCCTGCGTGGCAACGCGCCAAACCGCGGAAGGACTCTTGCCTGATGTGCTGCGCGCCGTCCGGGTCGCCGACGATGCCGAACAGTTCGCGGCTGCGACGACCGGCCTGCTGCAGGATCGCGCGACGGCGACCGCGCTCGGACGACTCGCACGCACGATGGTCGAAACGCATTATCGCTGGGATGATCAGTTGTCGATACTGGAGCAAACACTCGTCGACCACGCTGCCGTGCCGCATCCCGCAATGTCCTCGCTCGAATGACCGAATTGCAGCAACTCGCCGCGCGTCCCGGGACTCCAACATGCCTGGTTAGGCTAATCGCCGAGATTGCGCGGACGGACGCTCCAGACCGGCGTATCGCGGTCGAAGTATGCGGCGGCCGCCTGCCAGTTGGGCGCGCCGGCCATTCGCTTGTATCCATCAAGGGCCCCGGGCGCGTTCTGTTCGACCGCGTAAGCGATCGCGGGCTGCAGATTTCCCCAGTAACTCGTGGCAAGCCCAGCTCCGTCGATGTAAGCGCCGAGCAGGCTCGAACCGTCTTCGTAGCCCAACTTGGCCGCGAGGTAAGCTTCGCCCCAGTCGTGATACCAGGGCCCCGTTCCCTTGGTCCAATCAGGTGATTCAGAAGGCGCGTACGGCACCGTGTACGCGGCCGCTCGCCGATACGACCAGGAACCGCTCTCATTCGGACCCAGCCGCCCCACGACTGAGCGGTACTTCCACGCAAGAAACTGCTTCAGCTTTACGTCGTGAGGGCCGTCGCAGATCTCGAGCGCTTTGATGTTGCCGAACGACCATGTCAGGAAATCCTCCATCCAGCTTGCCGAATCGATCTTGCCATCGCCTGGCGTGTAATCGCTGTATGGCTGAACGAGCCCGAGCGGATTGCTCGGTTGGGCAATGTAACGCGTGTAGTACCAGTCGACGTTGGCCTGCACGCTGCCTGCAAGCGCCGACTTCAGCGGCTGGTCGTCGTCGGGCGTAATCGCCGCGCTGTCGGCAAGCGCGCGAAGTGCCCAGGCCGCACCGCGCGTCGTATTGGTTCCGACAGCGCTCTGAATGACGCCTTGTGCGAAGAGGCGGTTGGCGTCGCTCTGCTTCAGCAAAAGGGTCGCAGCGAGGAGTTGGGTCTCGTCCAGAAAATACCAGCGTCCGGTCATCAGATATGCCATGAAACCAATCGCCGGCATATGGGAGCTCTTGAATACCGGTGGCTTTTCGCCGCTCGCGTCCGGCGTCAGTTGCCGCTTGCTCGATGTTCCTGTACTCGCGATGCCCGATTCCGGCCCGATCACGAGATTCGGATGGGAAGACAGGCGCGGTGCACGATTGGTGCTTTCATCCCGGAAGTGAATGCCATAGCGCCCGGCGGCATAGCCGTTGACCTGAACCGCATACCAGGCGCGAGGGTCGCCGTCGCTCGTCATGTAAACGACGTCCCATTCCGGCAACGGGCCGATGGACTTGTCATACCCGCCGGCGCCCATGCCCGAAGGGAAATCATGCTGCGCGAGCGGGGTGTAGCGCGTTGACAAGTGTTTGTAGAGCGAGGCGTTCGGCGGCGTTATGGCGCTGTATGCGGGCACAAGGCGCGTGTCCTGCAGGTAGCGCATATCGTGCTTGTAACTGACTCGCGGATCCGCACCCAGCCAGTGTGATAATGCGTCGCCATCGGCAAGAACGACACGCTGGTGATTGCGCAGTGCAATTTCGCCACTGAATCGCGTCGTGCCGTTGATCGCAAGCGTCGCAGTGCCGATGCGCTCGCCAGGCGAGGGTCGCAACAGATACCCGTTCTCGATCCATGGCAGCAATTCGACGGCGCCGCCCCGGTACAGGCGCACTTCGACCCACGCGACCAGATGCCGATCGGCGCCGATCGGCCGCCGATAAACCCAGGACGACATCTGCGGTCCGGCGGCGACCGAGATGAACGGCGCACCCCAATCGCTTCCCTGCCAGGATGCTTTGCCGTAGTCACCAAAGGCAATCGAGGCGGCAATTCCGGTGGCCTCGAGATCCTTGATTCCGAGTGGAGGCCCACCGTCGACGGTAACGTCGCCTGAACCAATCATGACCTTCAGTTCGGATCGGGGCTGCAGGTCTGCGAGTCCGGACAGGATCGCGAATTTCACCGAACCGTCGTGCCACCGATTCTTGACAACTGCCTGAAAGCCGCGGAGCGCTGCGCCGGTTGCGATAATGTATTTGCCCGCCGGAACGTCGCCTTCGCGAAACGCATAGCCTGCCGAGAATGGCAGCGCACTGCCGCCGACCATGCTGGTGAGCCGCAAGCTGGCGAATCCCGCGATATCTGTCACCGCTGCCGGAGAAGATGCGACCGCCCCGCCTGCGGCCCGGACTCCGCCATCGCCGATCAGCCACAGCCCGATCGTCAAGGCCAGGATCGTCAGAATCATGCGTCTGCAAGTTCGAGCGGATTTGTCCCTGGTCATGTGGATGCAAAATGTGCAACGATGAGGGCAATCATTATCGTCGAGAACAACGCCGGACAGAGCGAATATGGGTCGGGGCCCGTCGGTTCAAAATAACCATGCTGTCGCTTCACTGACGATTCGATGATTGCGATCGGACGCCGGATCCTGCTTCTATCGATGCTCGCCGGCGCGTCGTGCGCAGCGCAGCCGATGGGAAGGATCGCGGCATACGACCCCCACAATTTGCCTTCCGTGCGGGATGCACCGACGTCGGCCGCGAAGTGGCCCCATTGGCGAAGATCGCTGCATCGCTGGGAATGGACCCGGATTCCCGGCACGGACCTGTCGGCGATCGTTCCGTCTCCGCCTGTACCGGGCTCGCCCAAAGCACGAATCGACGCCTGGAACGGACTCGCCGCGGACGTGCGTACCAGCCGGCTCTTCTCCGCCGACAACGGCGGCCATGCCGACTATGCGGGCAACGAGGTGTATGCGATCGACCTCGCGCTGGATGCGCCGCGATGGAAAATTTTGAGGGCGCCTACGCCAGCGGACGAGATCCTGAAGTCCGATTACACGAAGAAAACCTACAACGACTATTACCGCGATGGTCGACCTTCATCGACGCACACCTACTACGCCTTGCAGTTCATCGGCAGTCGGAATGCGATCTTCAAGTTCGGCGCCGGGGCGCTCTGGGGCACGGGTAACGAGGCCAACTGGAAGACCGATGCTTTCTCGCTTGGCGAAATGGATTGGCAACCTGCCGGCAGCTGGCCCGACGTCGAGGCCAACTCGCGCAAGGACGTCATCGCGGCCTCGATCTGCAAGAATCCGTTGACGGATGAGGTTTACGTCGCAGCTCCGGAAGGCTTGCTGCGATTCGATCCCGTCGCAGGCAAGTACGAATTCCTGTCACGCTGGCCCGACAACGCGAGCGCGGTGGCCGCGCGCGCGTGCGCGGTCGACACCAGGCGAAAGCAGGTCGTCTACTTCGGCGATGCCTATCGACCGCCTGACGGGGGACTGCTGTACGAGGAGAAATCGCGCTTCCTGCAGCGAATTAAATTCGGCGGACCGGCCGCTCCCGAGATCATGGCGGGCAAATACCACTTTGCCTGGTACGACCCCGAAGCCGATCGATTCGTCCTGAAAACCGGCATCGCCGGCCGGGTTTACGCGATTGACCCGGATACTCGTGCCGTGACCGGGATTCCCACTTCCGGCGGCGATAACGTCCCCGATGCGGTCAATGGCGTCCAGACGCGCTGGCAGCGACTTCCCGAGCTTGGCGGCTACGCGTACTACCCGCGCGCCGGGTCGGGAATCTGGTTTTTGGCAACACAATGATCCGCATTGCGCAGGCACGCCTCGATACGTCGCCTGAATAACCCATTGAGCCGCATTCCATGAATGGGGCCGCGTCGCCGCGTACTCATCCAGAAGCTCAACCAATAGTAGAGCTTCATCCAGTCCAGGACTTCGGGATCGTGCGCGACGGTTCTTCCGTATCCATCGAGGAACGCAATTTCGAGATCATGCGACCGCTCCTCGTCGACGCGCCCGAGGATTCCGGCCTGCGCAATGACCAGTTGCACGAGGAATTGCGCGAGATCCATTTCACCGATGTTTGTAAAATGACCGTCGACGTCGACCGCCACCACGCGTGAACCGACCAGGATGAAATTCTCGGCCTTTGCATCGCCATGCATATGGACAATATTGAATACGCGCCCTGCAAGGGCCGGAATCCCGTCGCGCAAATGTCGCAAAGCCGCCATTGCCGTTGACGGCAGACCGGTGTCGGCGGAGCAATGATTCGCAATCGCGCTGAACTTCTGAGCGAAGTCCCCCGGTCCGGTGCCACTTGCGCCCACGCAGTGGAAGCGAGCGAACCAGGCGCCAATCCTGCTTGACGCGATGCATTGCTCGCTGCGCGTCCCGGAACGAAGCGTCTCCGAGAGAACCTCGCCGTCGACAAACTCGAAAAGGAGCGCGGCGCCAAGCTGGCCGAGAGGGCGCGCGACGCCTGATCCGGGGTCCGCATCGAACGCGCGGTGCAGCGCCTCCGCCGTCGTGAACTCGCGAACGGCCCGGTTCGCCGCGCCTTCGTCGGCCGACGGCAGAAGGCGCTTGATGAAAATCCGGCTGCCGCACGCACCGCAGCGCGCGATTGCCACGATCGAATTGAGCCGTTTGGCCGGCCCCTCGGTGAAGGCCCATGCACCGCTGGCCAGGCATTTCGGGCACGAAAACGTGGCGACTTCATCAAGCCGTAATGCTTCCGTCATTCGCGAATGGTACCGCTCCTCCCGTCGCGGGCGGCTACGATATACACGGCTTCGCTCACCATCGGGTTCAGTCGGTACCGCTTCAACTCGCGCAGACCAGCGCCGGACAGCAGCCTGGAAATCTCGCCGTTACTGACCGGATGACGCGCGGGGGCCTGATGCCTCAGCGCCCGCTTGGCGCCACGCCGAAAGCGTTGATAGGGAGAACTGAACGAATGATTGATGACGACGATTCCGTGGGTAAGCTGAGCGACGCCACGGAGAAACTCGATCTGCTCGTCCAATGCGAAGTGCATCAGAACGCGTGCACACAGGACTCCGTCGAACGGAGTTGGCGGCGGCAAAAGCTCCTTTGCGTTTGCAACTTCAGTGGTGAAAGCGTCGCCAAATCGCGAGAGTCTCCGTGCAGCCACATCGAGCATCTGTTGTGAGATGTCCATGCCGTGCACCCGATATCCGGCGGCGAGCAAGGGCTCGGCCAGGCGCCCCGTCCCGCAGGGAACGTCCGCGATCCGGCCGCCGGCCCTTATGGCGGCAAATGCCCGAACGATCAGCCTGCGCTCCAGATCATTGAAGACGCGCCCAGCCAGGCTGGTGAAGCGCTGCGCGTCATAATCGGTGGCAACGCGCAGGTCCTGATAGTGCGCGTTGGCATCCCAGTCTGGCGCGCTTGGGCGATCGACGGGCTTTGCAGACATGTCAAGGACTCCAGTACTGGATAAATTTCATGATGGCAAGCGTTACGCTCGCCTCAGGACTCGCATCGAGGCGGCGAGGACGTACGACTCGGCGCCGTCCGGTTTGCCCGATACGCGCCACATCAGCAGTATCGACAATGAATACACCAGCAAGCCAACGCCGATCTTCAAAATGAGCATGCCCGCGAGCGGCAGCGCCAGTGTATTGCCCACCGCATACAGGGCCGCTGCCATCGCTGCGGTGGCCAGTAGCGGACGTGCGATGGTTCGAATGACATCCATGAGACTGACCTCGGGCAATACGCGCCGAAGCAACCCGATGGCGAGCGACAGGCCCCCGACGACGGTCAAGAGCCGCAACTGCGCAAGCTCCAGCGCGTGCGCTGTGGGGATTGCGATGAACGCAAGAGCCGCGAAGAGCGCAACCTGCACCCAGATCAGCATTGCCGCCTGCCGAACCCGGGCCAATGTAATCAGAACGTAGCCGCCGCTCGTCGTGATCGCCTGGACGACGCTGGCCAGCGCGAGCAGTTGCACGAACGGCACGGCGAACGTCCATTTTTCGCCCAACAGAATCGGCACCGCTTCCCGGGCGACCATCGCAAGCCCGACGCTTGCGGGAATCGCAACCAGGGTCTGCAGCCCTTGGGCAAGCAGGTAAAGCCGCCGCAGTTCCCGCCGGTCATGACTGGCGCGCACGAAAGCCGGGAATAGCACGCGATTGAGAGGAGCGAGCAATTCGGTTGCAGGCATCGCTGAAACGTCGTTTGCCAGCGTGTAGCCGCCCAAGACCGCGGCGCTGTCGCGACCGCCAACGAGAATCCGATGCAGGCTGGCGTCCAGATACAACCCGGTGCTGCGTGCCAGCATCCATTGGGAAACCGCAAAGATCTCGCGGAATTTCGCGAGACACAGGCGTGGCCGCATCGGATGCATCAGGTAGCTCAGCACGACGCCAAAGACCCTGCTTGCAAGGGCGCCTGCGACAAGCGCCCAGTAGCTGCGGAGCAGCCACGCCGCGACCACGGTGATGGCAAACCCGACGATGCGTTTCGAGAATGCAAATTTGAAATCCATTCCGAAACGCATCTTCTTCTGGAAATCGACGACGCCAATGTTCTCCAGGCCTGCCATGAATAGCCCGATGGACATGACCTGCAGCACGATAGTCAGTCGCGGATCTCCGAAATATTTCGCTGCCAGCGGCGCGCCGATGATCACCACCATCATTCCGACTGTCGTTTGCCCCAGCCGAAGCGTCCAGGCGGTGTGATAGTGCAGGATAGTGGCGCCTCGATTCTGGATCAGCGCAATGCCGACACCCAGATCGAGGAGCACGTCGACGAGGCCGATGACCAGCGAGCACATCGCGACGATGCCGAAGTCATCCGGCACCAGCAGGCGCGCCAGAATCAGCGTACTGATGAAGCCGATCAGACGATCGGCCCAACGCATCGCGACGGTCAGCGCGGCACTTCGCAGAACGCTGGTTTTCCGCTCCGTATTCGAGGGCGGGGCGGAACTCACGAAGCGTGGAGCCGCTCGTCCGCGAAGGGCGAAGCGCGCAACCAGAGCTCGAGAATCATCAGTACCCAAACCATCGTACCGTAGTAGTCGGCATGGCCTGCTTCCAGTTGTGCGAGCAGCTGTCGCAGGAATTCCCGGCGGATTACGCGGCGCGCAGCCAGCGCACGCAGCGCGTCAATGGCCGTTGCGCGCAAATCGTGATGCTGCAGCAGCCAATCTCCGAACGGCAGACCGAAGCCGTGCTTCTGCTTGGTGATGATCTCGTCGGGCAGAAACCCCCGCAGAGACTGCTTGAAAAAATGCCGCAGCTTGCGGCCCTTGAGCTTTTCGCGCGGACTCAAACGAAGCGAATGCGCGACGAGCGCAGACGTAAGCAGCGGGAACGAAACCTCGACGCCGGCGGCGTGGCACATCCGCGTCACCTTGGGCAGATCGTTGTCGGCCAGGGTGAATTTGAAATCCCAGGCGAGCAACTGATTGATCTGGCTCATCGGCAGACGCGTCGCTTGCGCGCGCGCCCAGACCTCTCGCTCGAGCGCAAGTGGTTGACCCGGGCAGACGCGGTCGAGCAGTGCATCGGTAAAGACCTGCTTTGCACCGAGTCGATTGAGCAGGTTGTAGCGGCTCTGTATCCGGTCAGGTAACGGTTCGTTTGCCTGGTCGACGTAACTTCGCCCCTTGGCGATCAAGCTGGCATCGACGTTTCCCAAAGGACCGAACAGCGCTGGCTCGAGAACCCATCTGCGCAACGAGCCAGGCAGGCTGTGGTATGCGGCAAATATCGCCTGCTTCGCATAGCGCTCATTGCCGCCATACAGCTCATCGCCTCCGTCGCCGCCCAGCATGCGTGTAACTCCTGCCTCCTGGGCAAGACGCGCACAAAAAAACGTGGGAAGCGCCGACGAGTTGCCGAAAGGCTGCTCGTATTGGGTCGCCACCGCCTGCACACCGGCATTCACGTCGTCCGGCGTGACGAAATACTCCGTGTGCTCCGTGCCGAAATGACGCGCCGCGAGCCGCGAATATCTGGTCTCGTTGTAATGATCGACGTCGAATCCGATGGAGAACGTGCGCGCGGGCGCGCCGAATTGTCGCGTGACCAGTCCGGCGATGGTGGAACTGTCGGTGCCGCCGGACAGAAAGCATCCCACCTGTTCACGCGACAGGCCGACCGTGCATTCGGCGACACCTTCGCGCAGTGCCCTCAGGAACGCCTCACGCTCCGTCCCGAAGTCGAACGGGACTGTCTCGTCGAAGACGGGATCCCAGTATCGAAAGCGTTCCACTCGTCCGCCGACCACGCGCAGCGATTCGCCAAGGTCGAGTCGCCGCACACCTTCATGGATGCTGAGCGGCGCGGGAATCATATGGAAGTACGAATAGGCAAAAACCGCCTGCCAATCCACGGCGGCGGGCAGGCCCGCGAGCAGAGCAGCGCGGTCGGGCCGCGCCGCAAACCCCAGCCTCCCGCCATGTTCCGCCCAGAACAGCGGGTAGGTCGAAAACCGATCGACTGCCAGGAGTGCATTGCCCCGCGCCGAATTCCACAATGCAATCAGGAATTCGCCCGATAACGAGTCGAGTACCCGATCTCCCTGCTCGAGCCAGCGAGCCAGCAACTCGGCGGCGGACAACGCGGCACATCCTCGCGGAGACGCTTGCGAGTGCATCAGTCGACCGTAAACCATTGCGCCCGCGTGCTCGTGGCGAGCGAGCTGATCGGCGTTCGAGCGTGTCGGCTTCCGCGCTTCGATCCGGGGATCTATGTCCGCAGTGCTCAGATCGCACAGACCTGCAAAAGGGATCGGAAGCAGTGACAAGAAACGTTCCGGCGCCGTGCCAAAGGCGGCCATTTTATCCGACGCATCTACGATACGGCAGCCGGCGGCATCAGAAGATTGCGGATGAATCGCATTGCAATCCGCGATGCCGTTCCATCCCACGGCGTAAACCGCGGCAGCTGCAACGGATCCGTAGCGATCCGCGCGACCCCCCAACTCGTGGTAACGGCGGCGTCGAAACCAAGCGCACGGACCGCATCGACGTGCTCCCCTTTGTAGTCCGAGCCGGGCTTCCCGTTGGGGTAGGCAAACAGCGTTACCGGCGTGCCGGTGATAGTCTGCAGCGCATCCCTGCCGTCGGCGATCTCCCGCCGGGCCACGTCGATTGGAATCCTCGCGAGGATGGGGTGAGTTACCGTATGCGCGCCGATTTCCATGCCAGCCGCGTGCAGCATTCGAACCTGCTCACTGCTCAGCATCAGGTCGTCGGGCATGGCCGCATTCGAAGCTTCACGCACCGCAGCACAATGCTCGTCGCGCTCTGCCGGTTGCAAGTACTTGAACTGCGAAAGCAGCGCGGAAATCGTGGCGCGGCGATCCGCGTCGCTCGCGATCGCAAACGGACGCAGTCCCATCGCCGTCAGATCGAGCACGTCGCCGACGGCGCCACGCACGCTCTCGATGACGGTATCGTTCCACATCCGCCCGCCGTCGAGATAGCCGGTGCTGACGAAGAACGTGGATGTCATCCGGTGCCGTTTGAGCAACGGCAGCGCGACTTCGGCGTTGTCGGCGTAGCCGTCGTCGAAGGTGATGCAGGCCGGCCGCGAAGGAAGCGTCCCATTGCGGAGCCTTCGAATTGCTTCACTGAGCGGCAAGACATTGAACAGCGACCCTACGACTTCAAGGTGTCGCTCGAATCCCGATGATTCCAGCTCGGCGGGAAAAAGCGGATCGCGCCTTGCCCGTACCCTGTGGTAGATCAGTATCGAAAGACGTGACCGTACCCCCGCAGGCGCAAGCGCGGCCATTGCAAGGCGTGCAAGGTGCACACTGGTGGACATCGAAGGCTGTTGCCTGCGCGCGCAACGTTCAGGAGATTGGCCGGCTGGCTCCCGGGAATACCGCGCGCGAGCGCTCGCGCTCGATCGGCGCTGTCTCGCGTGCCTGCTCAGTGATGACTCGCCGCGCCACGACCAGTAGCACCAGCAGGTTATAGGGCAAATCGAAGTACGCAAGGCTCAAAAAGGCGCCACCGACCGCGTAGCCTGCGATGCTTACCTGACAAAGCGATCCGAGGTCAGCTGCCCATCCGCCCTCCTGGCCGCGCGCATGGCGCCGCAGCCAGTTCCCCCAACGCCAGGCGAGCCCCCATATCGTCAGAAACAGTGCCAAACCGATGAAACCGTGCTCGCCGAGGACCTGGAAGTAAATGCTATGCGCCGCATGGATGTCCTGCGGGTTGGGAGCGTAGCGCGCAAACGTGGAAGCGTCGTAGATCGCGAAGCCCCCTCCGAGAAGGTTGTTCGAGGCAAGGTGCCAGGCCATCCACCAGGCGTTGATCCGCCCCAACGCCGAACTGTCCTTCTGGTAATCGATGATCGTCGACATGCGGTTGTCCCAGGCGGACGGCATGAACGCGACGATGGCAATGCCTGCAACCACCAGCGACACTCCCAACCAGACCTTCCTGCCGCCGCCTCGCATGATCATCATCGCCGCCATCGCACCAATCGCAAGCAATGCTCCGCGGGATTGAGTGCCGATTGCGGCGATCGCCGACAGCAGCATGAGCACCGTCAGACCGTGAGCGACAAGCCGCGATCCGGCCTGCAACTGCAGAAACCGCATCAGGGGAATCGTCATCACGAGCGCAAGTGCAAGCTCGTTGTTGCCCTCGATGAAGCTGTCCGGAGGACCCCATACGCGATAGACGCCCCCGTGCAGCAGGGTAAAGATTCCTCCTTTGAATCCAAAGAGACCGATCGAGCCGACCAGCACCCAGGCGAGGGCCATCACGTGCGTGCGGCGAGTCAGCGCCACCGTTGCCACGATGATCATCAGATCGATCTTCATCACCCGGTCCCACATCGCGAATGACTGATCGACCGAGAACGAAAAGGGAAACGTCAACGAGATCCAGGCCATGAATGCCAGCAACACGATCGTCGGCGCGGTGAACGGAGAGGCTCGGCGGTCGCGCGTTATCAGGAGTCCGATCAGCGTGGCAATCGCAATCACCGCCGCGACCGGCAGCTTCGACGCCGCCCACGAATAGCGGTGCGGATTCATGATGCTGATCAACGTCCAGCCCATGACGCCGACCCATGGCCGGACGAGCGCCACCAGCGCAAGAACGCCGACGATGCCGATCAGCAGCGTGTCACGCATGCCGTGACTCCCGGCTTGCGCGCGGAGGCGCTCCGATTCGATCCTCCGGAGCAATGATCCGAGCCCGCACACCGGTACGAGGCGGCGAATGGATCGCGATTGCGCGCTCGAACGCTGCAACATGCGCGCGGGCGGCCGTTGCCCAATCGAAGCGCGCCGCGAAGGCGCGTGTCGCAACCCTGGAAGGAGGGTCGGAAAGCAGTTCATGGACGACCCGCGCAATTGCGGCTGGACTTCGTTCATTCACCATCCGTCCGGCAACGCTGTCTGTCACGATCTCACGCACACCACCCACCCGTGTCGCAACCACCGGCGTGCCGCACGCGAGCGACTCGAGGAGCACATTCGGCAAGCCCTCGCGTGACGACGCGAGCACTGTGACATCTGCCGCTCCGTAGATCCATTTGAGGTCCTGCTGCTGCTGTGCCGGCAACACGGTGACCCGCGATCCGAGCCGATTCGTGGCGATCCGCTGCTTGATTCGCGCCCGCTCGGGTCCGTCACCGACGATGACCAGGCGCACATCCGCAAGCTCCCGGAGCGCGTCTACGACGAGCATGTGACCCTTCTCGGGAACCAGGTTGCCGATCGACACGATCAGCGGGCCCGCGGGCAGCTCGAGGCGCTGCCGCGCCGCGTGCCGGTCGACGGGCGCAAAGCGCTCGGTGTCGACGCCATTGCGCACGACGGTGATTCGGGCGGCATCGACACCGAGTTCAATGAGGCGTGCCGACAACGCCTCGGAGACCGTCACGATCGCGGCCGCCTCGCGCGCCGCCCATTTGATCATGTGGCGCGGCCACGGATGGCGCGCCAGCAAGTTGATGTCGGAGCCGCGTGCCGTGACAACCAGCGGCTTCTGCATCCGCCGGGCCAGAAGCGCAGCAGCGACCCCATCCGGATAGAAGTAGTGCGCGTCCAGCACGTCGAAATCGAATCCGGTCCGGCACAGCTCGCGTGCGAGCCGCGACGCCGCGGCGGCCATGGCGATCGGCTGGATGTACATCCCCACGCCGGGGAGCGTCCAATAGCGCGGATGAAATACCCGGTTGCCGAGGCGCGTCTCCGTGGAAGGAACACGCGCATAGTCGGCGTACCTGCCAAAGCGCGGATGTCGGGATGGAAACCACGGCACCGGTGCGATCACGCATGCTTCGACGCTCGCGACGCGCTGAATCGCCGCGAGCCGCGTCTCGACAAAGATGCCGTGGCGCGGCGCGATGCTGTTCGGATAAAGCGACGTGAACGTCAGAACCTGCATCGGTCGCAAATGGTGTCCGGCTTCACCCGGGTCAGTGTACTGCCGGCGCGGTCATTCGCGGCGCCGAAGCCACTGCGTTCGCATAGACGTCACGATAGCGCGGGACGATGCGCGCCCATGACCGTTCCGATTCCACGAACGCGCGAGCTTGCGCCGCGATGCGCGGCCATGCCCCGACGTTCCCAAGCACCTCGACAAGTGACTGCGCGAGCGCTGCAGCGTCGCCGGCCCTGCACAAATATCCCGTCTCGCCGTGGCGCACGAGCTCGCGATGCCCGCCGACATCGGAGGCGACGAACATCCGCCCTAGCGCCATCGCTTCGAGAGGCTTCAACGGCGTGACCAGCTCGGTCAATCGGATTCGCCGGCGCGGGTATGCGAACACATCGATCAACTGGTAATAGCGTGGCACTTCAGCGTGCGCGACACGCCCGGTGAAGATCACCTGGTCACGCAGTCCACGCGCCGCCACTTCCGCCCGCAACGCAGGCTCCTGCGACCCTCCACCAACCAGCAGGGCTCGCAGATCGGGGTGCCGGGGAGCGAGTGTCGCCATCGCTTGCACCAACAAGTCGAGTCCTTCGTAATCATAGAACGAGCCCGCGAACCCGATGACGCGTTTATCAATCAATCCAAGCTCTGCCCTGAGCGCAAGGTCGGGCGCAGTGCCGAACGCGAATTCGCGCACGTCGACACCATTGGGGATCACGGTCACGCGTTCAGCCGGCACGCCGCGCCCGACAATCTCCTTGCGCAGGCCCTCGCAGATCGTCGTCACATGGCTCGCCCGGCGCAAGGCGAAGGTTTCGAGCGCGTGCGAAAGCCGGTAGCGGACGCTCCCTTCCCGCGTCGTCCCATGGTCCACCGCGGCATCCTCCCACAACGCGCGCACCTCGTAGACCACCGGCAACGCTCGTCGTCGTCCGACCCACAGCGCCGGCAGCGCGTTCAGTACCGGTGAATGCACGTGCAGGATGTCGGGTGAGAATTCGTCGACGAGCTCATCGATCCGCCGCGCGGTTGCGCGCATTTCCTGGAGGTAGCGAACAACCGGAATGCGGGCGGCGCCATTGGTCGGCAGCGGTGTACGATGAAACCGCCATTCCTCGACGTCCTCGACATGCGCCGTGCCGGCGTTCTGCCGCGGTGTCGTCAGATGCAGCGTCTCGTAGCCCAGCGCGCGCTGCTCCCGCAGGATCGCCGCGGTCCGGAACGCGTAGCCACTGTGCAAGGGCAGCGAATGGTCGAGGATGTGCAGTATCCGCATCGAGGCTTAGGCGGCCTTGTCGAGCAGCCGGTCCTGCGCCTCTCCGGCGAGCACATTGCGCAGAAACGCCTCGAACATCAGCAGCGTCCAGATCGGCGTGCTGTGATCGCGCCGGCCCGAGAGATGTTCGTCGGCGAGCCGAGCAAGGCACGCGGGATCGAAGAGGCCGCTGTCGGCCAGCGTGCCGCCGCCGAGCGTGCTGCGTACGCGCTCGCGCAACGGACCGCGGAACCAGCGCGCAAGCGGTACGGCGAAGCCCATCTTCGGCCGGTACAGGATGTCATCGGGCAGCTTGCCTTCCATCGCTTTCTTGAGCAGGAATTTGGATTCGCCGCCGCGGATCTTGAGGTCCGACGGCAGCGTTGCCAGCCATTCGATCAATGGATGGTCCATCAATGGCTCCCGCACTTCGAGCGAATGCGCCATGCTCGCGCGGTCGACCTTGGTATTGATGTCGCCGACGAGATAGGTCTTCAGGTCGAGGTACTGGATCAACGCGAGCGGATCATCGGTGCCGGCGTCGCGCGCATGCCGATCGAACACTTCGCGCGCGCGATAGCCGCCGAGCTCCGCAAGAAATGCCGCGCTGTAGAGGCGCGTGCGCAGCGGCTCGCGCAGGAACGATACGCTGTTGAGATACGCATCCACCGAATTGCGGGCGAGCGACTCGAACGTCGTCTTGGCGCGAAACATGCGCGGTGCCCAATCGAGCTTCGGATAGGCGCGCCCGAGAAGCTGGAAGACCGGGCGGCGCAACGAGAGCGGCATCGCGGCACGCAATCGCTCCTCGGCAAGGTGCAGCCGATAGCGCCGGTAGCCACCGAAGCTCTCGTCTCCGCCATCGCCGGACAGCGCAACGGTCACATGCCGGCGCGCAAGCTGGCAGACGCGGTAGGTGGGGATCGCCGAGCTGTCGGCATAAGGCTCGTCGTACAGGCGCGCGAGGGTGTCGATGAGGTCGAAGTCGTCGCTTTCGACGCGATCGACATGGTGGCGGGTGCCGAAGCGCTCGGCGACGACCTGCGCGTGGCGCGATTCGTCGAACTCGGGGTCCGAGAACGCAATCGAGCAGGTATCGACGGGCGCGTCCGACAGACCGGCCATCGTCGCAACGACGGCGCTCGAATCGACGCCGCCGGACAGGAATGCGCCGAGCGGCACTTCGGCGATCATCCGCAGGCGCACCGATTCCGCCAGGCGTCGCTGCAATTCTTCGACAGCCTCGGAAACGGTGATGTTCGCGGAACACGTAAACCGGACGTTCCAGTACTCGCGCGGCTGCGGCAGCGGCTGGGCGCGCCGAATCGCGAGCGTGTGCGCGGGCGGCAGCTTGCGCGCCGCGCGGAAAATGGTGCGTGGCTCGGCGACGTAACCGAGTGCGAAATACTCGTCGACGGCGCAAGGATCGATGTCGCGGGGCATGCCGCCGTGGGCGAGCATCGACTTCAACTCCGAGCCGAACAGCACCGTACCGTCGGCGAGCATGGCGTAATGGAGCGGCTTGACCCCGAGGCGATCCCGGGCAAGGAACAGCGTCTCGCGGTTACGGTCCCACAGCGCGAACGCGAACATGCCGCGCAGCCGTCGCACGCAATCCTCGCCCCATGCCTCCCAGGCGTGCACGATCGCTTCGGTGTCGCTTTTCGTGCGAAAGCGATAGCCGAGCGCCGAAAGCTCGCCGATCAGTTCCCGATAGTTGTAGATCTCGCCATTGAAGATGATGCAGATGCTGCCATCCTCGTTGTAGAGCGGCTGCTGTCCGGTCGACAAATCGATGATCGACAGCCGGCGATGTCCGAGGCCGAGTCCCGGCTCGAGATGCAGGCCGACCTCGTCCGGGCCGCGATGGTGCTGCGATTCGTTCATCCGCACGAGCGTGTCACGGTCGATCTCGCGCCGTCCGCGCGAATCGAAAATACCGGTGATGCCGCACATGTCAGTGGGTCTCCGTCGTAGGGCCCGCATCGACCTGGGTCGAGTCGGGAATGGCGTTGCCGCTGCGCATGGCCATCATCCGCTCGTAGAGCGCAGCGTAGCGCGCCACCATCGTATCGAGTCCGTAAAGCCGTTCGACGCGCGCGCGTCCGGCAAGACCGGCTGATCGCGCGCGTTCGGCATTGCTCGCATAAGCCAGCAGCGCATGTGCGAGGGCGTCGTCGTCGCCCGGGGGAACCAGCACGCCCGTGCGCCCCGCCTCGATCAGCTCGCCGTTGCCGCCGACGTCGGTCGCGACCACCGGCAGCCCGCTCGCCATCGCTTCGAGGATCGTGTTGGAGATTCCTTCGGCCAGGGAGGGAAGCACGAACGCGTCGAATGATCGGAGGATCGGCGCGATGTCGTCGCGCGCACCCGGCAGCCACACGAGGTCGAGCGCATCGGCGGCACGCAGGACATCGACGATTTCGTTGCGCAACGGGCCTTCGCCGACGACGGCAAGACGCAGTCGTCGGCGCATGGCCGGCGCGCACTCGAGCGCACGCACGAACGCGCGCGCGAGCGCAACCTGGTTCTTGACCGGTTGCAGGCGGCCGACGGTCCCGCATATCCAGAGGTCGGCGCCGACGAAAGGCAAGCCGTCCGGCCGCGATCGCCCCGGGGAAGGCGCGAAAGCGGCGGTATCGACGCCGTTGACGATCGCCGTGACGCGGTCGGCCGGTACGCCGATGGCACCGTGCAGGTAACGCTCCAGATCGCGCGACAGCGCAACGTAGTGCGTGACGAATGGCCGATAGACGCGGCGCACGCGGCGATACGTGCGATTCGACCCGTCGAGGTCGCCGATGTCGCGCCCGTGCTCGCCATGAATGCGGATCGGCACGCCGGCAAGCCACGCGGGAACGCTGGCCTCGAGCGCTGCGAGGTTGCGCGTATGCACGATCGCAGGACGAAGACGCCGGAACACGCTCACCAGCTTCGGAAACAGCTTGAGTCCGTGCCCGGGTCCCTTTCGCAACTCGATGAACTCGATATCGTCGCGCAGCACGCGCTTGCCGAACTGCGTCACGTCGGTGAGCGAGATCACCGCATGGCGGAAGCGTTCGCGCGGCAGCCGGTTCAGCAGGTTGACGACACCGTTTTCGAGGCCCCCGATGTCGAATCGGTGGACGACATGCGCAATCAACGGACGCGTTTCGGCTGGCCGTTGCAACGTCATTGTCCTTGCGCCGCGCGCTTAAGCACGGCCGCGATGCCGGGCCACGCGTCGTGCGTGAAAGCCTGCAATGTTCCGGCTGCGTGCTCGGGATCCGCATCCCGAACGTACATGACGATCGCTGCGGAATCATCGCCGTGGCCACGCAGGCGCGACCATGCAGTCAGCGCCTTGGCGTAAGCGCCGCTCGCGGTGATCGTTCCATCGATCCAGTACCACTGCCACGCCGTGAGCGCCTGTTCGTTCGATCCGCGAAGCTGCGTCGAAACGACTGCATGCGGCGCGCCAGCGATCATCGCGCGGCGGCTCATGCTGCCCGTCGCGCGCCAAGTGAGGTCGTTGCTGTGCACGAGTTCATTTTCCGAGCTCACGAGCTTGCGGCGCGCATCCTGCGCCCGGTAGTAGGCAACATACAGCCCGACCACGGCATCGTCCCGACGCAGCGTCTCGTGCAGCAGCGCCGAAGGCTCCTTGTATTGCGGCGCGAATGGAATTGCATCGGCCACGGCGTGCCGCCATCCGGCGACGTCGACCGGCGCGAGCACCAGCGGGCCGTTGCCAAGGCCGCGCGCCGTACCCGATTCCATCAGCGGCCAGACGAGCGTCGCGACCATCACGGCCGGCAACATCATCCAGAAGGCAGCCGCCGGCGCGGGCCCGCCGGCAGACGCATCGGCCCGAGCGCTCGCCAACGCAGGCGCAGGCGCCGCGCTCTCCCGCCAGCGCGCGCCGATCCAGAACATCAGCAGCATGACCAATCCGAAGAAGACCCAGCCGTAGATCAGATGGTCGACCCCCGTCGCGATCCGGTTATTCGACAGATGCCCGAGCATCACGATCATGTAGGCGCGCACCCAGTTCGCGAGGATCGGCACGATGATCGACACGCCGACGAACACCCAGCGCCGCCACAGTGCGTTGTAGTTCAGATACGCGAACAGCGTTCCCACCATCAGCGATGCGATCAGGTAGCGCACGCCGCTGCACGCTTCGACGATCGACCAGCGGCCAGTGGGAATGACGATCAGCATGCCTTCCCGATAGACCGGCACACCGCTGACGCGCAGTGCGGCGACGGTGAAGTCGGCGGTACGCTCCATCAGCGTCGGCAGCAGGAAGTCGCCGATCGGAACCGCGAAGAACAGGAAACCGAGCGGAAACATGAGCGTGCGTGCGACGCGAAAGCCCAGGAGCGCGGGAACCGTCAGCACGAGC